>Ga0154020_10000002_pt1 | contig 359630 bp, 314 predicted proteins | sample Klosneuvirus_201_FD_109709 | JGI IMG/M metagenome (GOLD analysis project Ga0154020, IMG submission 109709) | Active sludge microbial communities from wastewater, Klosterneuburg, Austria - Klosneuvirus_20160825_MG | ecosystem: Engineered > WWTP > Aerobic digester > Activated sludge | place... | reverse complement strand
TTTTACTTATTGCACTTGCGGAACAAAGCTTACAGGCTATTATACCAGTACTCGCGGAATGTATTACTACAAGTGCCGAATATGCAAAGGCGTTTCAATTAATGCAGATACAACCGATCGTTCAAAGAATGTTGGCGCACACAAGCTATTTGTAGACTTTCTAAAGAAATATGAATTACCGGCGCATTTGGTTCCTGCATACAAAGCGCAGGCTAAAAAAGTATACAGTCAGTTGAGCGGCGAAAAAATAATTGATGAGGATCTTGTAAACAGAGAAATAATCAAGCTACAAAGTGACCTTAAAAACTTGCATCGCAAGCATGCGCTGGAAGGATTAGATAAAGAAATTTATTTGGAGTTTAAGCAGGAACTAGAGCAGAAAATAAATGATTTGAACCTCAAGAATGAAAATACGAACCTGAAAAGTTCGAACGTAGAAAAATGCATAAATATTTCTGCTGAGTTGGCTCAGAACCTCAGTAAATACTGGGCTTCCGGAGGTATGGACTTAAAACTGCAATTGCAGAAATTAGTTTTTCCCAATGGAATTACGCTTGACACAAAAAATAGGGGAGTTCGAACAGAAAAAGTGAATATGATGTTCGATATAACAGTCAGCAAACAAGCACATTGGGAGACTGTAAATGAAAACTCCCAAGTGAATTTCACCTGGGAGTCTCCTTTGGTAGCGGGAGGAAGATTCGAACTTCCGACCTTTGGGTTATGAGCCCAACGAGCTACCCCTGCTCTATCCCGCACTATAGCAATAACTGCGTTGATCTACATTTAATTGCGACGCAAAGATATATTTACTTTCTTTGTAAAGCAAATAAATCTTATTAACAGCATTCAACTACATAAAGCGGGTTTCGTCAACATCATCGGTTGTCCAAACGTGGGAAAATCCACGCTCATGAATGCATTGGTAGGGGAGCGCCTTAGCATCATTACCTCTAAAGCGCAAACAACTCGTCACCGTATCATGGGAATCGTTAGTGGCGAAGATCATCAGATCGTTTTTAGCGATACACCGGGTATCATCAAACCACTGTATAAACTACAGGAAAAAATGATGCAGTTCGTTATCACGGCTCTTAGTGATGCGGATCTTTTTTTGCTGATCACCGATGTTTTTGAAGACATCGTTCTGGATGAAAATTATCTCAAAAAACTTCAAAAGACGAATACGCCCATACTTCTTCTGATCAATAAAGTAGATGCAACCGTTCAAGACAAAGTACTCGAAAAAGTGAATGAATGGAAGCAAAAGTTACCAAAAGCAGAGATCATTCCCATTTCAGCTCTCCAGCGTTTTAATCTGGATCTGGTCATGCAAAAGATCATTGATCTGCTTCCTCCCGGTGAAGCATTCTACGATAAAAATGAGTTTACAGATAAACCGGAACGATTCTTCGTTAGTGAGATCATCCGTGAAAAGATCCTTCTTAACTACAAAAAAGAAATTCCCTATAGCGTAGAGATCATCGTCAATTCATTCAAAGAAGAGGAGAAGATCCTGCGTATTCAAGCTGATATCATCACTGAAAGGGAAACACAAAAGGGAATTATAATCGGACACAAAGGGGAAGCTTTGAAAAAGACAGGTATTATGGCAAGAAAAGAACTGGAAACATTCTTCAATAAACAAGTTCATCTTGAATTATATGTTAAAGTTGACAAAGATTGGCGAAACAACGATAAAAGACTCAAGAATTTCGGGTATTAAGCCTGCATTTTTATTAATTTTATAGAGCCGAACGGATACTGATCTTCTGTTCTAAAACACAAGGAGCTCTAAATGAAATCATCTCTGAAAATAGCAAGCACACTTCTTCTTCTAGCTTATAGCTTTCTGATCTCCGCTCAAAAACCCGTTTTATTGAAGGGTATCAAGGGAAGCGCTTTCATTGTTGGCGATATTAGCCCCAATCAGGCGAAACAACAAGCAATGAACGAAGCGAAAACACAGGCATTGAAAGATGCGGGTATTGTTGAGCATATCAACTCCTATCAAATGCTTTTTAGCAGCTATAACAAAAACGATTATTCTCAATTCTTCAGTTCGGATATACAGTCGGAAATACAGGGTGCCGTGCAGTCTTATACCGTCACTTCTGAAAAAACGTACTTCAATACGGATAAACAGATCGTATGTGATGTGGTAATGGATATAGAGGTCATCAAGTACGACACCAAGCCCGATCCGGCCTTTACTGTGAATACTGAAGGTATTAAAGCAGTTTATAATAATGGAGATAATCTGAAGTTCTCCGTAAAAACTTCAATTGATTGTTATCTTCATGTCTTCAATATCACGGATTCTGAAGTTTCTCAATTCTTTCCTAATAACTATGAGAAGAAGTATCATTTGGAAAAGCAGAAGGAATATTCCTTTCCTATGGCCGAGATCGATTACAGTTTGGGAAATGACAAGAAGAAAACAGAGACCAATCGTCTCATCTTTGTATTTACAAAGACTGACATTCCATATATGAAAATGAACAAGGAAAGGATCACAAGTAATGAAAACGTATTCAGCTGGATCTATTCCATCCCTCCGGATCAGCGAAAGGTTGAATACTATGTCCTGACCATTCAGAATTGATCTTCACAATTTATCTTATTTTTTGATAAATCGGTTTTAAAATGACTTAATAAGGTCTTATCTTTATCTATAGCCTATTTTTATTCATGATGTACAAGAAATGGAAATTCCGTTTAAGCCGAATAGGTTTTTATTTTCCATTTACTTCTTATTTTTTATTATTTGCTCTCGTTTCTCTTCTGGGATATTCATGGTTGAACTCCCGGGCCCAGATCAAAGACTCTTCATTTTCGGCCATACTGGAACTCCTAGTTAGTGCTGCTCTTTGGTTTAGTTTGATCATTGTTTGTCTAGGTTTTGTATCTACTTTCTTCAATTGGATCCTGTTTAAGATCAAACTAAAAAACGGAAAAGTTCATTTTAAGATGGAAACGCAGACTTCCGATGACAGAACAGATCGCAGAAAGATAAAAATAGAGCTGAGGCCTTCACTTAAACCTTTTTTGGGATTCATTCGCTTACGTATGATCTATGATAAAACCCATTTCTCTAAGAAATATTCATTGCTGGTTCCATCTGACAAAAAGCTTTTCGATCGTAATTTGAATGGTATTTTTTTATGGGACCTTTTTGAAATTCGTGAATATTCGATTGAAACCTCTTTGATCTATTTTGAAGATCTTTTTCAATTCTTCTCTTTTGTTGTTCCGATCAGCACCAGCGAACGTATCTATACTCCTCCTGATAAAATAAATTCTAAAGAAGTACATGCTAATCCAAGAAAAACGGAAGAGACAAGTGTTAGAATAGACGAATTAAAAAGAGTAGAGGGAGAATTACTCCATTACAAAGATTTTGAAAGCAATGATGATGTGAGACGTATCGTTTGGAAGATCTATGCCAAGAACAAAGAGTTGGTGGTTAGAGTCCCTGAAGTACTGGATCCTTATGCCTCACACATTTATTTATTTTGTTCTTTTTATAATTCATTTTCTTTTCCGGAAACTGAAGTTATCAATGTTCCTTTTCTCAATTTTTATAAGAGAGCTGCATGGACCGTTTTTGATTCGCTTTCCAAAAAAGGATTTGAGGTGCGTTTCATTCCGGATCAAAGTGCAGGACAATTGAATTCAAATGACAACAAAGAGTTAGTTCGTTACACAATAACATTGAGTAATTGGCAAAGAGAAATGAGTTTGAAAGAACAGGTGAACAGAAGAACAGCAAGCGTTGTTCTTATTTCCTCTTTAAGTGATCCAAATGAATTAAAAGAGCTTGTGGAGGAAATGGGATCGGAAGTGACCTTTCTATTGGTGAAACTCAGTGAATGTATGCATGAAAACAAGATTCGCGAATGGGTGAAATGGATCTTTGTTCAGGAAAATGAAACAGACAAGGGCCTATTGAAGGCTGCATGGAATTTATCTCCTTTGCGTCTCAAGATCCTGCAAAATGAAAAAGAACTTGAAAAGATCATTAAGGAACAAGATAGATCCATCGTATTTCAAAGTAACCTAAGTTAAGAATGAAGATAGGAAGGTTTCATAGTTTCAGAAAAACAATTGCTCAACTGGTTCTGCTGGTTCTGCCGACGATTGTCCTGACCGGTTTTCTGATCTGGAGACTCAATGCGTTTTACTCGATCCTGAACGATGCCTGGTTAAAACAGACGGTTTTTTTCGCATTCGGACTTTTCATCTCCATTGTTTTCTATTCTTTTCGATTCCGGTTTTTAACTACAACAGTACTACTGTTATTGATCAATTTTGGAATTTACAAGGTGCTTGGAAGTATTAGTGCAGGGGAATTTGATGCCTTCTATTTTTCTGTTCAATTTCTCATTTTCAATATTCTATTTACAGGTGGCTGGCTTTGTGGATTTGGATTCAGCAGATCACGGTATTTTACACTATTGTTAAGCTGTGTTTTCTTGCTGATTCAACTTGTGCTGTTAAGTAAGACCAATGATTTTACAGCAGCTGGTTTGATCAATGCATCGGTACCATTGCTTGCTTATACATTTTACATCATTTATACAGCGGAGTTGATCCGTAATATGAATGAAGATGAACCTCGCTTCCTGATCTTCCTTCTCAAACGAATGGCAGGATTCTCTGTCCTCTTACTTTTGATCTTTTTTGTTGTATTCAATTTACTGGGTGGAAAATTTGAGGCAGTTGAGAAAGAATGGGGTGGAGCAAAGAATAATTCAGGTAAGGGGCGAGACGGTGGAGAATCCATGACTGAAAAAGGAAAGGGTGGAGGAGTGAAGAATAAAGATCAATCCAAATTGTCAGGCTCTTTAAGTAAGGATAAGCAACTCATCTTTGTGGCGAGACTGGATAATTATTTTTATGACGGAAGAACGCCTAATCCACTTTATTTCACTTCGCACTATTACACCAAATTCGACACGGCTACTCAAACCTTCGAGATGGATGATAAGGTTCCATACAATGATCTTTTTTCACCCGATCCTTCTCAAATTCCAATGTATTTCCGTAAGATCGATCAGAATATCATTAAGAATTCACTTGCCACAAAAAGCAGAAAGATCGTCAGCGCTGATATCTATAAAGTATTGCTTTCTCCATCTTCTTTTCTGGCTCCGTCAACAGCATTTTATTGTCAACCTGTTACCGTTCCAAAGGAATACCGAGAGCAATATAAGAGTGCCTACACGGCTAAAATGTGGGTGAGTGAACTCAATAGTGCTTACTTCATTTATAACCCTGCCGGTAATTATCAACTGGAGCGTTTTCAGGAATCCAGATTTGAAGAATTAAGAAAAGTAAAAAAGATCAAAGGTCCGGATCAAAAATTCATGGATTACTACACCTACATGCCGAAAGATGCGGAATACAGAAAGATCACTAAGTTGGCAGATAGTGTAACGGCTATAGCAGAGACACCAATTGATAAAGTAATAGCCATTAGAGATTATTTTTTAACTAAGGATGAATTCGGTCAGCCTTTGTATGCTTACAGTGATAATCCGGGTATCCCGGGACTGCCCAGTGCCAACAAACTCACTTATTTTCTTTTTGAGAATAGAAAAGGATATTGTGCTTATTTTGCAGGCGCGACTTTATTCATGTTGCGATCTCTTGGTATTCCTTCACGTGTTGTTGCAGGTTATTCCATCACTGACCGAAGCAGCAAGAATCCGGGATGGTATTGGTTCTATCAGGATCAGGCGCATGCCTGGGTGCAGGTATTCTTTCAAGAATATGGATGGATCGATTTTGACACAACCGTTCCCGATATTAATACACAACAAGCTTCTCAGCCGGATGGTACGCCACCAACAGATATGCCACAGAATTATTTTGTAGCCGATGGTGAATTGGTGGAAGCAGATACTGTAAAAAAGATAGTAGTGATAAAAACAAGTACAATTCTTTATCATGACACAGAATTTGTGCATTCAGCCCAAATAGAATTGCCACTGGATGCTTCTATCGCCAATGTTACTTGTGATACTGGGCAGATCAGCTTATCACGTATTCATAAAGGTGACAGGTTAACGGCAGTGTCACATGCAGAAGTACTGAAGACGATCTACACAGAGCCAAAGGATAATTTTCTAACGGTGATCAATAAATTACCAAAACCTGTACCGGTTGATGAGATCAAACTCATGAAGAAAGAGGAGAAAAAGGAAGATCAGAAGAAAGAAGATGAAAAAAAGGAGGCCTTTCAATGGCTCAAGTTCATGAAGTATTCCATGTTATTGCTAGGTCTGTTTCTGATTTTGTTCTTTCTATCTCCTTTGTTCATCTGGTGGTATCTGCATGCTGCTGCAAAACGCGAGAAGAGGGGAGAAGCCTATCGTAAGAACCGTGCCATTTATTACTATCTGAATCAAATGGGCATTGAACAAGGCAGTCAAACTCCTTCTGAATTTGCAGAGAAGATCGATAAGCAATATGCTACGGATCTCAGAAATTTCAGTCTCACCTATCAGAAGATGAAATACGACAAAGGAAATTTAAGCGAAACAGAAAGAGATCAATGTGAACGCTTTTATTTACCTTTCATCAGCAAGATCAGGAATTCAATTGCTTTAACGAAACGCATAAAACTCTTTTTAAATATATACCCTACCATTCATTATTTCACACGAACAAAAAACAATTAATATGGAAGACAATTCAATTTCAATCGAAAAAGTTTTGGAAAAGATACAAAGCTTAAATGCCAATATCGAGAAAGTGATAAAAGGAAAAGGTCCGCAGATACGATATGTGTTGACGGCCTTACTCGCAAAAGGACATGTTTTAATGGAAGATAATCCGGGAACCGGTAAAACGGTTATGGCAAAAACACTTGCAAAAAGTATTTCAGGTCAGGGTGGAAGTGGTGCCAGTTTTAAACGGATACAATTCACGCCGGATCTTTTACCGATGGATCTGATCGGCTCTCATATTTTTGATGATGTGAAAAAAGAGTTTGTGTTTAAAAAAGGACCACTGTTCTGTAATTTGCTTTTGGCCGATGAGATCAATCGCGCATCGCCAAAAGTTCAGTCGGCTTTACTTGAGTGTATGGCTGAAAATCAGATCACGATCGGTGATACTACTTATCCCTTGGAAAAACTGTTCTTCACGATCGCAACGCAGAATCCAATAGAGATGGAAGGAACCTATCCCTTACCTGCAGCACAGTTGGATCGCTTTTTCATTAAGATCTATTTCGGCTATGTGGATGAGGAAACAGAATTGGAGATCTACCGGGATTATTTGGGTATTCAAAATAACTTGAATACCATTTCGCAAGTGCTTTCACTGAATGATGTTATTTTTCTGCAGGAACAAACAGAGAAGGTTTTCATACACGATGAACTGGTAAAGGCGGTGCGGAATATTGTGAGGGAGACACGTAAGCATCCGGATATCTCTTTGGGGGCATCTACACGAAGTGGAATTACCTTTCTAAAGTGTTTAAAGGCATTTGCAATTGTAAATGGAAGATCGTTTGTTACGGAAGATGATCTACAGATCACGCAGGCTGTCATGGATCATCGTTTGATTTACCGTAATAAAGAAGCGAAGACTAAGGCACTCGGACAGATTCTTGCAAAAGAGATGGACAGATTGAGAAAATTGAATTTATCCGTTAATGGCAGCGTTTGAGACAAACAAGTAAAATATTCTTCTTGTTAATTTCAGCTTTCTGGCTTGTTTCCTCTTATAAAGCTCAGGACCTGACAGCAGCTCGCTATGAGATCGATGCCAAACGTATTGGTGTGGATCCTTCGGAGAAGGACGCGCTGCCACGAAGCAGAGAATTCTTGCGACTGGATAGCACTTATTATGTAGGATGGATGTTTGAAGGGATCTATAAGTTTGAAAGAAGCAGTGATCTGATGGGTTACAGGCAAGCCATCACTCCTCTACGAAAAGCATTGCAATTATTCGAAAGGGATTTTGGCAATAAGATGAAGAACTTGTATTCTTCTTATACTTTTTTTCAGCAGAATCTAAGTCGTTATGATGATTTTTATGTTATAGTGAATGCATTGAAATCTTCCTACAACAGCATTGAGATGCCTGATTCGACCATGGCTTTGCTGGATAAGATCGAGTCCTATCATTTTCAAAAGGATTTTTTCACAGTCTACAGCGAGCGCTCGTGGATCTATCACCGAAATCGTTTTTATAAACAAAAAGATCATTCCTTTTTAAAGAATAGTGTAGAGGAGAATGAGGTTCTGGCATTTAAAAATTGTTATCTGCAACTGGGTGAGATCAAAAAGAACAAGGATTTGAATGATGGATGGTATGGTTCTTATCAAAGCAATGAAGATTACATGACGGTGTATCATTATCTCGCATTGTTACACAACTACAACAGGCAATATGACAGCGCGGAATATTATTACAATATCCTTGCCGAAGGTGGAAGGATCAGTTGGAGTAATTATGCGAATATGATGCATGAAGTAGGAAATTTTTCGGATGCCATCACTTATTACAAAAAACCACAGTTCAGAAGAAGATTTTCATTAGAAGAGGCCGATTATTATCTGCCGATGATGTTGATCTATGGCGGGAGAACAAAAGAAGCCTTGCAGATCTCGTCTCAAAAGATCACAGAGAGTGGATCCACTCCCGGATTTGGCTGGTATACGATCGGCCTGGCAAGAGGTTATTTGTACGACGGGCAGCTCGATAGTTGTGAATTTTATTTGGATAAGGCAGCAAATTTTAAAGAGCTGCATATTAATACCACATTGACACAATCGCAGTATGAATTCACGATCAATCTACTCCGCATTCAAATGATGGATAAGAAAGCAGCTCTCATTAAATTCCTGAATACAGGATGGTGGTATTCTCCTTCAGATCTGTTTGATCTGATGCTGATCAACGCTCAGAAATTGATGCTGGAGTATAATGTGGTGAATGCACTGGCTAATAATCCGGAAAGAAAACGCATTGTTTATGATCTGTTCTGTGCGGAAACCACGGTCACTTATGATGAATCCATGTATCTGCTAAAAGATTTTTCTCTTCCTTATTTCAGGAAGATGTATACCTATTATAGTTTGAATGACGTGAGAAACAAAGTGAATCGTTACTTCCGGTTCTTTGAAGCTAAATTCCTTTTTGAAGGAGGCGATGAGGAATCAGCTGCTTCCGAATGTAAACTTCTTTTGGAGCAAACACTTCCTTCGGCTATGTCACAGGGGAATGATCCCGATATAGCCGATGTTCCCAATGAGAAACTTTTTTTCGCACGCTTGTTTGAAATTCTGGCACGTTCGGATGAGGATAACAGCGCTGTTTATTCTGTGAAAATGTATCGTTCTTTTCCTCAGCTGGTACCTTTCAGTGGTGTTAAAATGCCTTTGAATCTTAGCTATACTGGTTTGAATGACCAGGTTATTGAAAAGGTTCGTGGACAAATAGAAGATTGCAATATTGAATTTAGAAATGATCCAAATGCAATAAAGGCCAATATTCATTTTGAAAAGAAAAGTGGTTCTTATATGGCAGTTATCAATGTCATTGACGAATTTGGCAATGAAATTGTGAAGGACCAAAAGCTGATCTTCAAAGAAAATATGAATGTGGGTGGTGAACTGGCACTCCGTTTATTCGCTAAAGGCGGGGCTTTGAAGTATTGAAGGTGAGGTTTGGACACATTCTCAGTATTATTTTGATTTTATGCCAAAACTCATAAATTTGCGTTATGATTCCCGAGCTTAAAGCACAAGCCAGCAGCGACCGTCCACAGATCGATTTTAATCTGAAGGATGGTATGTTAAGGATAGTGGGACGTTCATTACCGGAAGATGCTTATTCATTTTACAAGCCTTTTATCGAGTGGTTGAGTGATTATGTGGTTGACCCTCCACAAATGACGCTGCTTACAATAAATCTAGAGTATTTTAATACAGCTTCAGCCAAACAGATCTACAAGATCATTAGTCTTGTAAATGATGTCACCAGAAAAGCGAGTGCCAAAGTAAAGTGGCATTACGATAAGGGAGATAGAGATATGCTTGCTTCCGGACAGCGATTCTCTAAAATGTGTTCATTGGAGTTTGAATTCATCGAGAATAATTCCTAAACACTGAATCCGGTAATAAGGACGTCATCTGTTTGAAGATGCTCTCCTTTCCAATCCTCGAATGCCTTTGCGATCAATTCTCCGGTGTTGCCGGTACGAAGATCCGTTTTCAGAAGCAATTCTTCCAGTCTAGTTATAAGGAATTTTGAATTTGTTGGACCCCCGAACTGATCAGCAAATCCATCTGTGGTTAAAACAAATGAACTCCCAGGTTCTGCCGTATAACTAAATGTTGTAAAGGATTTACCAGCGCTTCCGAGGCTGCCCCCAATCGAATAAATATCACCCTGCAATTCCTTCAAGCCTTTTGAGTCCTTAACGAATATACTGTGATTCGCGGATGCATACTTGACTTGAGTTCTGTCTTTTGCATTCATGCAGATAAGGCTGATATCCATTCCATCATCCTGCGCAAATATATCAGCGTTCTGCTGTCTTAATGCATTTGTTATTCCTGTGTTCAATGCGCTTAAGATATCACCTGGCTCCGTTATGTTTTTTTGATCGATGATCTCATGAAGCATCGTATTTCCGATCATACTCATGAGCGCACCCGGAACTCCATGTCCGGTACAATCTGCTACTGCAAAATAGATGTTGCCTTTGTGTTCGGTGAACCAGTAAAAATCACCGCTAACAATATCTCTTGGAGAGTAAAAAATAAAGAATTTATCCAGATTCGATTGCAAAAGATCAATGGGTGGAAGGATCGCGTTCTGAAGGCGTTTGGCATAATGAATGCTTTCTGTGATCAATCGATTCTTGGCCTCAATATTATTATAAGCCAATGTGATCTTCAGGTTTGCCTTTCTTTTCGAATAGTAACTTCTCGCCAAGATCACACCGATGACAGCCAAGAGCACTAGACCTCCAATGGTGGCAAAAGTTAAAGTGCGTTGTTTGTCCAGTTGAGCATCCTGTACTACTTTATCGCTTTTCAATTTCTCGATCTCTTTATCCTTTTGCCCGCTTTGATAGATCATTTGCATCTGTTCAAGATTGCTTTTGTTCAAACGGTTCAGTACGGTATCCTTATGTGCAACATAAAGGTTGTAGAATTCATTGGATCTTTTAAAGTCGTTTTTCTTCTCATATAATTTTGCAAGACGGAGAGAAGTTGTACTTAAACCCTGATTGTTTCCGATTTCTTTATACATTTCAAAAGCTTCGGTTAAATTCAACAGACTTCTGTCGTACTGTTCGGTTTCATGATAGATCTCTCCGCTTTTTTCAAGAGCGTCGGCAAAATCCTCATCAATTCTTTTTTCTTTTCGATAAGAATTCACCAGGTCATTAAGATAAGAGAGTGCTTTTCGAAAATATTCAGGACGACCTGTCACATGAGCTTTACCAATATAGGCATCACCCAAATTGGAATTCACCATTGATAGCGCACCGATTGTACTAGGTTTATCTTTGTAATGATTGTAGGAAAGATTCAGTATCTGAATGGCTTTATCAAATTCCTGGAGGTGAATATAGGCAATGGAGGCATTGCTGTAAGACATGTACAGCCAGTTCGTATCTTTCAATTCTTTTCTCAAAGCAATATTCTTTAAATGGAAACTCACTGCTTTGTTGTAATAAACCGTATCTCCTGTTAGCTTTCCCTTACTCTGATAGAAATTTGCAATGTTGTTACAGCAAAACGCCATTCCCATCTTATCATTGATCTCATCACAGATCTGCATTGCCTTGTAAGTGTATTCAATGGCTTTGTCATAGTTGTTCAGATCCCCATAAAGAACCCCTATCTTTCTGTTTGCGGAGGCCTGATCACGTTTACCCTTTACTTTTTCAGAGAAATTCTTTAATTGCGTTAAAACTTCTATTGATAAAGAAGGTTTTGTTTTCAGGTTTCTGCCGAAAGCAGTTAGACGGGCCAGGATCACGGAATCATTCCCCTTGCAATTCAGAATTTCCTGAATGGTGTCATGAACATTCTGAGCTCGTAGGAACACAGAACAAAAAAAGAAAAGCAGTATCAGATTCTTTTTCAAAATTTCTATTTTATTTTTTTGATCAGGTTCTCTAAAATTGAAATAGCACTTTGGGAAAGAACAGTACCGGGACCAAAAATAAAACTCACTCCATTCTTAAAGAGAAAATCGTAGTCTTGTTCAGGAATAACGCCTCCGGCAACAACCATGATGTCTTCTCTTCCCAATTTCTTTAATTCAGATATAACTTGTGGAACAAGCGTTTTGTGTCCCGCTGCAAGGCTTGAAACTCCTAAAATATGCACATCATTCTCCATAGCTTGTCTGGCTGCTTCTGCAGGTGTTTGAAAAAGAGGACCAATATCAACATCAAATCCCATATCGGCGAAACCGGTTGCGATGATCTTAGCGCCTCGGTCATGTCCATCCTGACCCATTTTCGCCACCATGATCCTTGGTCTTCTGCCATCCAATTCAGCAAATTTATCTGCGAGCTGAAGTGCTTTAGAAAAATACTTATCTGTTTTCATTTCTTTACTGTAAACTCCGGAAACGGATCGTATGTTTGCTTTGTATCTGCCGTAAACAATTTCTAAAGCCATGGAAATTTCTCCCAAACTTGCCCTTACCCTGGCCGCATTCACCGATAATTCCAATAGGTTTTCTTTTCCTGTCTTTGCAGCTTCCGTCAGTGCATCAAGTGCTGCTTTTACTTTTGTATTATCTCGCTCAGCTTTTAGTTTGGCCAGTCTTTCCAATTGACTCTTTCTCACTTTCGCATTGTCAACATCAAGTATGTCAATTGTTGTTTTCTCTGATGTCTGAAAAGCATTCACGCCGACAATAATATCTTTACCACTATCAATTCTTGCTTGTTTTCTTGCTGCAGCTTCTTCAATTCTCAATTTTGGTATTCCTGTTTCGATGGCAGCTGCCATTCCACCCAATTTTTCAACTTCTTCGATCAAGGCCCAAGCTTTGTAAGCAATATCGTGTGTCAATTTTTCGACATAATAGGAACCTCCCCATGGATCCACTACATTGCATATACCCGTTTCCTGTTGCAAAAAGATCTGTGTATTTCTTGCTATACGTGCGCTGAAATCAGTTGGCAATGCGATCGCTTCATCCAATGCATTGGTATGCAGACTTTGCGTATGTCCCATTGCTGCAGCCATGGCTTCAACACAAGTTCTGGCTACATTATTAAAAGGATCTTGTTCTGTTAAACTCCAGCCACTGGTTTGACAATGTGTTCTCAAGGCCATGGATTTGGCAGATTTCGGATTGAATTGTTTCACGATCTTAGCCCAGAGCATACGTGCTGCCCGCATTTTTGCTATCTCCATGAAATGATTCATGCCAATTGCCCAGAAGAAAGATAGGCGAGGGGCAAAGGAATCAATATCGAGTCCGGCTTTTATTCCTGTTCGAATGTATTCCAATCCATCGGTTAGCGTGTACGCAAGCTCAATATCAGCCGTTGCACCCGCTTCCTGCATGTGATAACCACTAATTGAAATGGAATTGAATTTCGGCATCTTTTGCGAAGTGAATTCGAAGATGTCCGCTATGATCTTCATAGAATGTTTAGGTGGATAGATATAGGTATTGCGTACCATGAATTCTTTCAGGATATCATTCTGAATGGTTCCACTTAATTTATCCATACTCACGCCTTGTTCTTCTGCAGCAACAATATAAAATGCCAGAATAGGAAGAACTGCTCCATTCATGGTCATAGAAACACTCATTTGATCGAGAGGAATCTGATCGAAGAGGATCTTCATATCCAGAATACTGTCAATGGCAACTCCTGCTTTTCCAACATCTCCTTCTACACGTTCATGGTCACTGTCATAACCTCGGTGTGTTGCAAGATCAAAAGCAACGGAAAGTCCTTTTTGTCCACCTGCTAAATTCTTTCTGTAAAAGGCATTGCTTTCTTCCGCTGTACTGAATCCGGCATACTGACGAATGGTCCATGGATTTTGGACATACATGCTCGAGTAGGGACCCCTTAAGAATGGAGGTGTCCCGGCAATGAAATCACAGTGTGTCGTTTCTATGAGATCTTCAGAAGTATATTGATTTTTTAATTCGATCTGTTCAGCGGTTACAAATTGTTCCGATGAAGTAACTGATCTCTTTTCTTGATCACAACTGTATTCTATTTTCGAAAAATCTTTACGCATTTTATTTTCTCGCTTCAATTGACTTTCACTGCTCTTTCCTGTTCCTCAAATAAAAGCGCAGGACGGATCATTGCAATTGGTTCAACATCTTTCTTTTTGAATTTATTTACTTTCCACGCAGGAATTTCTTTTTGATTCTTATTCTGAAATTTATTCACTCCCACAAGTGTTTTCTTACCTTCTTTCACTTCATTCATCAAAATCTGCGCATCTGCTTCTATCATCTTTTGTATCACTCCGGTCTTTAAGCAAGTTAAAAATCCGTCTTGTGTTTCTATCTTCTTGAACAGTTTCCATGCCTGATCAGCCAGGTCTTCTGTGAGGTGTTCAATGTAATAAGAGCCCGAAGCGATATCAGCCACCTTATCCAGGTAACTCTCTTCTCGCAGTATATGGGATTGGTTTCTTGCAATTCGGGAAGAGAATTCCTTTTTGCCAACGAATCCCTGATCATATGGGAATACACAGAGGGAATCACATCCTCCGATCACGGCACTCATGGCTTCTGTAGTAGTACGTAAGAGATTTGTGTGTGCATCCAGTGTACTTTTGTTCAGTAAAGCTGTTTGTGCATGAAGGTGTAAAGGAATCTCAATACCATATTGTTTTTGAAGCAAGGCATTCAGTCTTCTGAAAGCTCTCAACTTAGCGATCTCTGTGAAGAAATCGCTTCCTTGCGCAAAGCTGACATGAATGATCTTTTTCTTCTTGATGTTCGCACTTCCAATGCAATTAAAGTACTCGTTTAAGTGAGAGAGTATCAATGCCAGTTCAGTGACAGCATTTGCTCCCGCTTCTTTGTATAGAATTCCATTCACTGCTATGTGCTCCATAGCATTGATCTGGGCCAGATCTTCCCTTTCAGAGGCATGCCATTCGCCGAACTTAGCCAGAAGATAGAGTGGATCAAGATTGATGAAACAGGTGGTTCTTGGATTGTCCTTGTTCTTCTTTAGCGCGTATTTCTTCAGATCCTTTAGAACATGCAAAGAATCATTTGAAATATTGAATTGGGTATAGATGTGTTCAACTGAAATATTCTTCAATAGAACATCCAGATCACATTCTTTAGAAATATTGAAGACCAGTCCGCTTGCTCCTCCCTTTAATGCTTCCAAGGCATCTTTATTGGCCTCTTTTTCATTGGTGACATGTAAATAGTCACAAGTCTCCCATTTACTTTCGTTTTTTACATGAGATAAGCCCTTGCTGTTTGATTCTTTGGTGTAAAACGGATGGGTAAGAAGAGGACCGTTCTTTTTGTAAAGTTCTTCTATTGACTGGATCTTCAGATCCTGTAAAATTCTTTTTTCCCATTCTGCTGCATTGGAAGATGGAAAATCACTAAAAAGATTCATGCTAAGTACTTAAAAAATTTGATTGGCTTCTTTCTTGATGTAATCAATTGCGATCTCACTCGGCATTTTCTTATCCAGATTAGAAGTGATATTCAGGATCATCATGGCCAGTTCATTGCTGCCGGCATCATGTGGCACCTTTGTTGATGAGATATTGATCAGTTTGATCACCTCTTCCTTCGCTGTCTTTATCAGTTCCCACGCATTATGAGAGATATAGATCTGTTGCGATAGATTGTGTTCGTATTCCGTTTTGATCGTTTTCACGAGTTCCTGATGCAATTGTTGCGCTGACATACCGTGCTTGTTCACCCGAACAACAACGGAGTTAGGATGTATTCTCTCCAGAAAAATAACGAGACGTTCATACGCCTGTATCTTTAAGGGAGTGATGGTAGCCTGACTGCTTTTGCGAAGTTCATGTTCACGACGTTTTTGCTCGTTTCCTAAAAATTTTTGAACCAATAAATAGGCCGCTGCAAAAACAGCACCTGCGGGTAAAATGATCTTTAATATCTCTATAAGTCCGTCCATATGCTTGATCTGTTGCTATAAATTTATCTATATTTTAGGGAATTTACTATTTGTAAGTCTAAAAACTTTATTGGAGGTTTATACTTGAATTGTTCTCTTGAATTTATAATAACTAATTAGCATTCAGTTACATATAATCTAATTATTTTTATGGAATTCATTCAGTTTCAGCATCCTAATTAAAAATAGTCAGTATGAATACGAAAAAGATCTTTACAGTCATCTTGTTTTTCCTTTTCACCGCATTGCTTTCAGTAGGGGTGTTGAAGGAATTCAATCAGAAGGAAAATCTTCTCATCATCAACAAGGGTGATTCCTACGAAAAATTATGGAAACGTGTGGATAGCTGCGAAAGTAAAGGTTTAACAGAATCTGCTTTAAAGATCGTAGAAGTGATCTATGTTAAATCGAAAGAAAGCAATAACGCCCCACAGTTTGTAAAGGCAGTCATACATAAAATGAAGTTTGAGGTAAGGAAAGAAGAATTCTCCCTCGAAAAATCGATCAATAATTTAAGAGTGGAATGCGAAACTTCTCGTTTTCCTATTAAACCAGTCCTACAGAGTTTACTTGCCGATTCTTATTGGCAGTATTTCAATAATAATCGCTGGAAATTCTATCAGCGAAGTGCGACCGTAAATTTTAAGAACGATGATATAACTACCTGGGATCTGAAGAATATCGTAGATGCAACGATAAAGAATTATAAAGCGTCACTCAGTAACACCGATAGTTTAAAAAGGACCAAGATCGATCTGTATGATGAGATATTGCATAAAGGAACACCCGAGACAAGAAAATGGAGACCCACGCTCTATGATTTTCTGGCACATCGTTCTTTAAGCTTTTTCTGCGGCACAGAACCGGATGTGAGTCGTCCTGCTGCTCGTTTCACTGTAAATGATGAGATCTATTTGAAACCTTATGATCAATTTCTTAGTGCCAAGATCACGAATCCTTCTGATAGCCTGGAAATAAAATATTATGCCTTGAAGTTGTTGCAGGACCTCACTGCTTTTCATTTGAATGACAATGACAAAGATCCTTTGATAGAAGCTGAGCTGATCCGTCTGGAATTTGTGAATTCTCATTCGCAGCATTTGCGTAAAGACACACTCTACCTTGAAACGATCAAGGAGCTTGAAAGAACCTTTGCGTCTTCTACACTCGTAACTGAGATCTATCATAAAGAAGCGCAATGGTACCTGAAGAAAGCAGCTCTTTACAGACCCTTGGAAGGTGATGCGTATAAATGGTATAAGAAGACGGCTGCCGAGATCTGTGCAAGGGCTGCAAAGATATTCCCTGAGTCTTACGGATCTGTACAATGTAAAAATCTGATCACTTCCATCAATCAAAAGTCAATGAATCTGACCGTAGAAGAAGTAAATGAACCGGGTAAAGCATCCAGGGCACTAATTACTTCTCAGAATATCAGTAAACTTTACTTTAAAATAGTGAAGACCTCCCATCTGGAATTAAGGAAGATCAACCGAAAAGAGTGGGGTGAAAAATTATACAACGCATTGAATTCCTTGCCAAGCGTGAAAACATTCACGCAGGAGATCATCAACGATGATGATCATCAGAATCACCAACAGGAGATCAAATTGCCGGAACTGCCTTTTGGTTACTATGTAGTGATCACATCACTGAATCCCGATTTTAAATATTCTCAGAATCTGACATCCTATGCAAATTACATTGTTTCTGATATCAGCAGCATAGAAAGGCTGATGCCTGACGGTACGTATGAGTTTTATGCGATGAACCGACAAACAGGTGAACCATTGAAAAATATCGGTGTTCAGATCTGGCATGAGAAATACAGTTATGTGACCAGAGAATATGAGGTGAAGAAAGGAGAATACATCAAAACAGATGAAAAAGGTTATTTTAAAGTGGGATATGTGAAGAATGAAGAGCGTAGTTTTTTTGTAGAAATGATAAACGGAAGCGACTCTTATTTCAACAATAACAGTTATTATACATATCCTACTTATCAAAATGAGCAAACCCATACGCGTTCATTTGTGTTTACAGACAGGGCTATTTACCGTCCTGGTCAAACTGTGTATTTCAAATCCATTGTATTAGAAGGAAAGAACGAGGGAGATTATAAGATCAAAGCAAATTATCCTGTCACAGTCACGTTTTATGATGTCAACCATCAAAAAGTAGGTTCCCTTGATCTTACAACCAATGAATTTGGCACAGTGAATGGTTCTTTTACAGCTCCACAGGGAGTTCTGAATGGTCAAATGTATATCTATGATGGTTATGGAACTGTTTATTTTTCTGTGGAAGAATACAAACGTCCGAAGTTTGAGACCAAATTGAATGAAGTGAAAGGTTCTTTCCGTATCAATGATTCTGTTATTGTTGGAGGAATTGCAAAAGCTTATTCCGGAAATGCGATCGATGGTGCAAAAGTGAGTTACAGGGTGGTTCGCAGAGTAAATTATCCGTATTGGTGGTGGTGGTACCGTTCGTATTATAACAACGCCTCTACAGAGATCAGCAGTGGAACTGTTTTGACGAATGATACAGGAGGATACGTTATAAAATTCAAAGCTTCGCCGGATGAATCGGTATCAAAAAAATCACAAGCAACTTATTTGTATGAGATCTCTGCGGACGTGACGGATATCAATGGTGAAACACATAGTTCAAGATCGTATGTGCATGTGGGTTACCAGAGTATTGTTTTGTCGGTTGGCATGGAAGAAAATACCAATAAAGCAGACATACATCCCCTTACCATCACTGCAAACAATCTGAATGGAGTGGCTGAAGCTACAAAAGGGAATTTCTCTATCTATAAACTAAAAACACCACAAAGGATCTTTAGAAGTCGCTTGTGGTCTCAACCAGATCGCCACAGCTTAAGCAAAGAGGAGTATTACAAAACTTTCCCCAATGATCTATATGCAGATGAATTGAACAGATACAAATGGGAAAAAGGAGAAAAAGTGCTCGAGATGGGGTTTGATACAGGAATTAAAACAAAGCTCGATCTGAGTGCAGAATTAAAGAGTAAAGATCCCGGGGTTTATGTGATCGAAGCAGAATGCAAGGATAAATTTGGAGAGAATGTAAAAGCTTTTGCTTATTTCACTTTGTTTGCATCCGGAACTTCCGAGCCACCTTATGCCTGCACTGACTGGTTCTATAGCGGAGTGAGTACAGCTGAACCCGGAGATAAAGGAAATTTCATTCTGGCTTCCTCTTATCCCAACCTGAATTATTTATTTGAAATGGAATCAAAGCTTAAATCTGTCCAGTCAAAAACAATGACTGCTTCCATGAATTTGAATGAGATAAAAATAGAAGAAGCGCATAGAGGTAATGTCACTTTCCATACTACATATATCAAGCAGAATAGATTGTATACACATACTTCGGTGATCACAGTGCCGTATACTAATAAAGAACTGGATATTGAATTCTCATCTTTCAGAAACAAATTACTTCCCGGCGAAGAAGAAGAATGGAGAATGACCATAAAAGATAAAAAAGGTGACAAGGTAACGGCAGAATTAATGGCCGGCATGTATGATGCTTCCCTGGATGCTTTTCGTTCCAATCATTGGGCTTTAAATATTTATCCTGCTTATTACGGAAGCAATCGTTGGACTTCTGGAATTGGACATTCAGGTTCTTCTTATGAATTCAATGATCTAAGAAGTCAATATGCATCTCACCCTTACAGAAGTTATGATGCTTTGAATTATTTCGGACTGTATTTCTACAGCAACCGTTACAGTAGATACGATTATGATTATGCAGATGATGGATATTATCCTGCTGCCGAGTCAGCAGGTGTTGTAGCCGATGAAGTGACTACACTCTCCAAAAGCAATGCTTCACCGGCTCGTGCGAAAAAAAGCATGGAGAAATCGAAAGGAGACGGAAATTTTGAACAAGAAGAATTAAGTGAAAATAAGAATCAAGCCGAAACGGGCGGTGAAATGGATAAAGATTATCGTCCGATGGGTGGAGCAGGCGCTAAGGAAGGAAAAGAGAGTGGAGCAGATCTGAATGCCGTTAAAGCGAGAAGTAATTTCAATGAAACGGCCTTCTTTTATCCAACACTGGAAACGAATGAAAAAGGAGAGACCATTATCAAGTTCAAAGTGCCTGAAAGTCTTACGAAATGGAAAGTACTAGGATTAGCTCATAGCAAGGATCTTAAGATCGGTTATTTTCAAAAGGAAGTCATAACACAAAAAGAGTTGATGGTGCAACCGAATGCTCCACGATTCTTCCGTGAAGGAGATAAAATGACCTTGATCGCAAAGATCTCTAATCTCTCTGAAAAAGACATGGAGGGAAATGCTGAACTGAAATTATATGATGCTTTAACTGAAAAAGAAATTTCTACGTCAATGATCGAAGCGGTTTCCGGTCCTTTTCCAAGCATTGGTTCTAGAACTTTCAATGCGAAAAAAGGATTGAGTACAAGCATTGAATGGAATATTTCTGTGCCTTTTGGCGTATCTGCTATCAAATACAGGATCGTTGCTAAAGGCGGAAGTTTCAGTGATGGAGAGGAAATGGTGATCCCAGTATTGACAAATCGTATGCTTGTGACGGAAAGTATGCCATTACCGATCAGAAGTAATCAAACAAAGGAATTCAATTTTACGAAATTCATTTCTCAGAATAACAATTCTTCTACTTTAAAGAATCATGCCTATACATTGGAATTCACTGCAAATCCTGCTTGGTACGCGGTACAGGCACTTCCTTATATCATGGAATATCCTTACGAATGTGCTGAACAAACTTTTGCACGTTACTACGCGAACAGCCTGGCAACATATGTTGTCAATTCCAAACCAAAGATTAAAGCTGTGTTCGATGCATGGAAATCCCAAAGTCCGGAGGCCTTTCTTTCCAACCTCGAAAAAAATCAGGAATTGAAAGCCGTTGTTCTGGAAGAAACTCCGTGGGTTTTACAGGCAAAAAGTGAAAGCGAAAACAAGAAACGCGTAGGATTGCTTTTTGATCTCAATAGAATGGGAAATGAACAGGCGCGCGCTTTCCGAAAATTACAAAAGGCACAAACATCCAATGGTGGATTCTGGTGGTTTGAAGGTGGACCCGATGACTGGTACATCACGCAACACATTGCCTGTGGTTTTGGTCACCTCGATAAACTGGGAGTATTGAAATTACGTCAGGATAATGATGCGTGGAGCATGATGAATAAAGCCGTGAGGTATTGTGATAATAGAATGAGAGAAGAATATGAGTGGCTGAAGAAACATGATAAAGACTATCTAAAGGAAGATCATCTCAGTTATATGGCTGTTCAATATATGTACATGCGTAGTTTTTACAAGGACATTAAAATAGATAGCAGAAACAATGAATGTTTTGAATACTACAAGAAACAGGAGCAAAGCTATTGGTTGAATGCTGGAAGATATGCTCAAGGAATGATCGCTTTGAGTCTACACCGAAATGCTGACCTTAAAACACCAAAAGACATATTAAAATCACTTAAAGAGAATTCTTTGAATAGCGAAGAAATGGGAATGTATTGGAAAGAGAATTATGGTTACTACTGGTACCAAGCTCCGATCGAACAACAGGCAATGATGATTGAGGCTTTTGATGAAGTGATCAATGATCAGAAGTCGGTTGATGACCTGAAGACTTGGCTTATCAAAAGCAAACAAACGCAACATTGGGGAACAACCCGTTCTACTACGGAAGCCGTATACGCATTGTTGCTGAAGGGAACTGACTGGTTGGCGACAGAACCGAATGTGGAGATCACAGTTGGCAGTATAAAGCTTGATCCTAAGAATGATCCGGAAATAAAAGTTGAGCCGGGCACGGGTTATTTCAAAAAGATCTGGAATGGATCTGATATCAAACCTGAAATGGGAAAGATCAAAGTAGAGAAAAAGGATCAGGGTGTAAGCTGGGGTTCTGTTTATTGGCAGTATTTTGAACAGCTCGATAAGATCACACCCCATGAAACACCATTGAAGTTGAAGAAGCAATTGTTCCTTCAAAAGAATACAGCTAGTGGACCGGTGATTACTCCGATCACAGCCGATACAAAATTGAATCTGGGTGACAAGATCAAAGTGAGAATTGAATTGAGAGTTGACCGGGATATGGATTATGTCCACATGAAAGACATGAGAGCCTCCGGTTTTGAACCTGTGAATGTATTTAGCGGATACAAATGGCAGGATGGTTTGGGCTATTATGAAAGTACAAGAGATGCAGCCACTCACTTTTTCTTTTCAAAATTGTACAAGGGCACTTTTGTTTTTGAATACATGGTATTGGTGAATCACTTGGGTGATTTCAGCAATGGTATTACTCAGATCCAGTGCATGTACGCACCGGAATTCACGAGTCACTCCGAAGGAATAAGAGTAAAAGTAAATAAGAATTAAGATCAACCTGAACTCAATGATAGAGTTCAGGTATCTTGATTGTTTTCCTTGCTTCTGAACGATTAGAATAATAGATGAGCTTGGCCTTTTTGTCGCTGTCACAATACCATTTTGTATAGGTGAGTGACGTCATGGATCCGTAATCGAAAACCATCCATATTCCTTGTCTAACTTTTTCATCGGTAAGGTTTATCGTATCTTTATTCTAGGGATGTATTTCAAAGGAGACCGGAAAATGTTGATACTTTTGTTTGAGTTTCTGTTACAGGAAATAGTCAATAATCCAAATAAGGAAACGTTTAAATAGATCCTTCTCATACAAGAGTTATTAAAGCGTATTAAGCAATTCATGTCTGTAATTATCCAATATGGTAGACTTGGAAAGAAAACCCTTATATATCCCATTTTCTACAACCGGCAAATTCCACTGTCCCGATTCTTCAAATTTTTTCATGATACTGAAAATGTCTTCCGTTATTTCAATGACCATTTCCGGTTTATGCATCAATTCTTTAACGGTGATCTTATCATAAAGTTCTGCATTGAACATTTCTTCTCTTATACTATTGAGATAGATAATACCAAGAAGTTTATTGTTCTTTTTCACAACGGGATAGATATTTCTTTTTGAGTGCTTTATTGTTTCGATGATATCTCTCAAATTAGATTTGAAATGGACAGCAACAAAATCCTCTTCTATCAGTGATCTTATTTTGATTTTACTAAGAATGCTTTCGTCTTTATTTTCAGAGATCACAGCGCCAACTGCCTTCAGTTTTGTTGCTTCCATTGATAAAGGATGAAAGTATTTTACCACAATAAAACTGATCGAAGAAACGATCATAAGTGGAATGATGAGTTCATATCCACCGGTAATTTCAGCGATCAAAAATATTCCTGTTAGTGGTGCGTGAAAAACACCACTTAAAATTCCAGCCATTGCAACGATTGTGAAATTGCTTATCGGTATATTCTCAAAACCCAATAATTTTAGAAAAAAAGAAAAAATAAATCCCAAATAAGCTCCTACAAATAAAGAGGGGGCAAAATTTCCTCCATTGCCTCCTGATCCCAAAGTAATACCTGCAGCTATTGTTTTAAACAGCATGGCCAATGTAATAAAAGACAATAATATCCATTGGTTATTCATGAAGTCAGCTAATAAACTGTTTTTAAATAGATCTAAAGTTTTAAATTCAGAAAGTGACTTTATACTCTCATATCCTTCACCAAATAAAGAGGGAAAAAGGGCAAAAAGAAATGCTAAAGACAAACCTCCAATGAACCATTTTACTAATGAAGAATGTATACGGCCGAATAATTTCTCAATCCGAACGAACATGTTGACATAATACAATGAAGTGACACCGGCCAAAAGCCCTAAGATCAAATAATAGGGTAAATTATGATAATTGAATGGTTGCTGTAATTTAAAGAAAAGCAGATCGTGTTCATTTAATAGAATCTTCGCAATGAGTGCACCGGAGGCAGAAGCAATAAGCAAGGGAATGAAGGCACTAATGCTGATGTCTACGAGTATTACCTCCAGTGCGAATAACAATCCTGCGATCGGCGCATTAAAAGCACCAGCGATCCCACCTGCTGCTCCGGCTGCCAGTAAAAGTGTTCTATCTTTATAATTTAATTTGTAAGTCCGACCAAAGTTGGAGCCTATGGCAGAGCCTGTACTCACAATCGGAGACTCCAATCCGGCTGATCCTCCAAATCCGACAGTTAATGCACTCGTGAAAATGTGAGAATACATTTGTGAAAAAGGCAAGTAGCTACCTTTTTTGGCGATCGAATAAAGTATGGGAAAGGCGCCTTTGTTCACTTGACCTTTAAAACTATATTTCACTAATAGAACGCACAAGCCAATTCCGATTATTGGAAGAAGCAAATAAAGGAAAGGGTAAGAGAATGAGGGAATCTGATAATCTAGTATCAACCTTCTTATTGCGTAGACGATCGATTTTAGAATGACTGCAGCTATCCCAGCGGTAACTCCAACTAAAATACTGGAAAAGATCAAGAATTGTTTTTCGTTGGTCTTTTCGTGAAGCCAGGTAATGCCGTGTTCTATTACATTGAATTTTTTAAAGTTCATCGATAGAACACTAAGCTAATAAATTTATTTTCTATGATTGATAAATTTTATGAATCTTTCTAAATAGGATCATACAAGTTTTCAAACTTTAATTATAATTCAATTAAAATCAACAACTACTGATCAATACGTGCATAGCTGTTCACGTAAGGTTGTTTCCATGGCGTTTGTCCTCTTAAATTAGAGTTAGGATGAAAGATCGGAACCTGTTTAATACAGATAACTATACTGTCTTTTATGATGTAAGTGGAGAAAAGACGAGGGGAGTAGAATTCCTTTTCATTTTTATAGACCATGCTGTCTGAAAAAAGAGGGTAACCCGGAAGATAAGAAACCTTATTGCAGATTTTCATTTCCTTGTTTGAAAAATAGATGATGGAAAATGATTTCTCTTCTTTAAAAGTGGCAATAGTTTGTTCTTTTCCTAAGGAATCGATCAAGTCATTGATGCGAGTGGATGAGTTAGTATCAACATTATTTTCTCTTTCTGTGCAGGTAGTACCAAACAACACAAGCAGCAAAATAAAAATATGACCAGCTCCCTTCATTTCTTATTTAAAGATAGCATTTCGGTTTGATGATGGGATCGATCAAAAGTTAAAATATTTTAATTCGGTGCAGAATTGAGAAGGTTCTCGAATTATTCAGATAGCGATAATGAGTTTGATCTCTGTGATCTTAAGCGAATGTACTTTATTGTTTCGAGAATTAAAAGCATAATGGTTGCTGCTATGATCGCAGTTCCGAAATGTTTATAACCAGGGTATTCGAAACTGAACAGGGTTCTTAATCCCGGCACAGCAATCAACAGGAAAAGAAAAACGGTGGAAATTAAAAGAATAATGAGTAGTGCCTTGTTCTTTTCCATAAGTACTTGAATGAAATTTCTTGTCTTAGAAAGTGTAGTGAGGATGAAAAATATATTTCCAAGGATCATGGAGGTAAATGCGATCGCTCTGATCTCTCCTTCAGAGTGGCCTTCCCGGATGGAAGCAAAATAAACAGCAATAACCACCAACAAAAGAAAAAGTCCGGTTAGCACACTACCCAGGATCATTTTATATCCAAAGAACCTTTCATTCGGATCCCTCGGTTTTCGATTCATGATGCCGATCTCTTCGCTTTCTGATTCAAAAGCGATGGAGCATACCGGATCAATGATCAATTCCATAAAAACAATGTGAAGCGGCATTAATAAAATGGGTAATCCCGGAAAGAAGGCTGGAAGAAGTGTCAGACCAATAATAGGAATATGAATGGCCATGATGTAATTCATGGCTTTTTGAAGATTATCAAAGATCTTTCTACCTGATCGTATAGCAGAAACGATAGAACTGAAATTATCATCCAATAATACCATGGAAGAAGCTTCTCTTGCCACATCAGTGCCTTTGCCACCCATTGCGATCCCTATATCTGCGGCTTTCAATGCAGGCGCATCGTTCACACCATCACCAGTCATGGCTACGATCTCGCCGTTTGCTTTTAATGCTCGGATGATCTGTAATTTTTGCTCAGGTACAATTCGTGCGAAAATATTTATTTTTTTGATCTTTTCTTTCAATTCATTTTCACTCATGTTTTTCAGGTCAGCTCCGGTGAGTACTTCTGCATTCACATTCATTCCTGCCTGCAAGGCGATGCTCTTGGCCGTTGATGGATAATCGCCTGTGATCATGATCACTTTGATCCCTGCCTGATAACATTCTTTGATCGCAGCCGGCACTTCTGATCGGATAGGATCTTCAAAACCGAGAAATCCTATGAATTGAAAAGGAAAATCTTGTTGTTTATTCGGCAGTTCTTTTGTTGTCCATTTGGCTTTTGCAACACCTAAGACCCTTTGGCCTTTCTCTGCCATTTCCTGAACGATCTTTAATTTTTCAGCCTTCTCGCTTTCATTTAATTTGCAAAGCGAAAGTACTGCCTCAGGCGAACCTTTGCATGCGATGAAGTAAGCATTCTCACTCTCCTGATGAACCCTGGTCATGGCAAACAATTCCTTTGTCAACGGATAATCTTTTACAGGTGAATGAGCAACGTGCCTCTCATTTTCGTAGGATTGATGCAAGCCGTTTATCGCTTTTTCCATTGGGTCGATCGCATCTTTTAGTGAAGCAAGAAATGCAACATGCAGGATCTCTTCAATATTGGTAGCTTGTTCTTTGTATTGCGATGATCGAACAATAGTATTTCTGCAATACAATGAAACTAGTTCCATTTTATTTTGTGTAATGGTTCCGGTTTTATCGCTGCAAAGTACAGTTGCTGACCCAAGCGTTTCAATTGCAGATGGCTTTCTGGTGAGTACATTCTTCTGTGCTAATCTCCAGGAACCGATGGCAAGAAAAACAGAAAGCACCAGAGGAAATTCTTCAGGCAACATGGCCATAGAAGTAGCAAGTCCGTTAAGTACGGATTGTATGAAATTACCTCTGGTGAAATAGAAGGCAAGAGTAACGATCACACTCAAAGCTCCTCCTGCCATAAAAAGATTTCTGATAAGGATCTTCATCTCTTTTTGTAAATGGGTTTGATCTTGTTCAATGGTCCTGAGAGAACTTCCGATTTTTCCGAATTCGGTATGCCTTCCTGTTTTTGTTATTTGTATCAAAGCGTTGCCCTGAACAACAAGTGTACCACTGAAAACCTGATGTGCTTTCTCATTTTCCTCTTTGGTTGTTTTCAAAACGGGCAGGGATTCTCCGGTGAGCAGTGATTCGTCAACACTAAGGTGATTGCTTTCTAAAATAATTCCATCAGCAGGTATTCTGTCGCCTTCATTCAACAGAACAAGATCCTCAGGTACAACTTCTCTACCTGCAACTCGTATTTTTTGCCCATCTCGAATAACCAATGCTCTTGGAGAAGAAAGTTTCTTCAATGCGTCTATGGCTTTTTCTGTTTTCTGATGCTGATAGAAAGTGATAAAAACGATTACAAATACCCAGCTGAGCAGAATGATTCCTTCAGTGTATTCACCTAGAATTAAATAGAGTGCTCCACAACTCATCAAAAGGATGAACATAGGTTCTTTGATTGCTTCCATGGCGATCTGAAGGATGTTCTTAGATTGGGCATCCTGTATCTCATTATAACCATGAGACCTAAGTTTTTCTTGCGCAAGTTTGGAACTAAGTCCTTGTTTCATAAAAATTGTACGCTAAGCTTGTCCATCTGCCTTTTGCTTTTAAAGATACTTATTTTACTACTTTCAAATTTATTTAAAGTCAAATTGTACTTTAAATGACTTTAGTTAATGAGAATTACTGGTGGGATGGAAGAATTGAATAGTATTATTCCATTTTTTTAGTTTACTGTGCATGATTTACTCTTTTAATAAGGAAAACGAATACTATGTGAAATATTTATTCATTGTATAAACATAAGAATTTTGAAGGTAGTAGAAGAATATTGGTTTGCTATTGAAGACTTTTGTGATCTTTTCATTCTTATTATAAAATGTAGTTTGAATTTTCAGATAATTCGTTTAGTTTTAGAACATGGTACGTTTCCTTCTATGTATCCTCTTTTTTGTGTGTTTGGCTTTTGTTACAAATGCGCAAGACGACAATGTGGATTCACTCAAAATGGCTTTGAAGAAGAATGAAAATGATACGGATCGTTGTTCTATATTATCTGATCTTGTTGAAGTAGTTTCGTATGAAGAGAGTATACCTTTTAATGATTGTTTATTAGCTCTTTGCTTTAGAAAGCTAAAGAATTCATCAATCAGGAATAGAGAAAGTTATGTTTATAAATATTTTCTTGCAATTGCTTATACAAATAAGGCTATTTATTATAAAACTGATTCTGATCTTTCCTTAGCACTTGTGTTTTTTAATAAAGGGCTTGAACTCCGAAAGGAAATAAATGACAGCACAAATATGGCCGGTTCGCTCAATGAGATCGGATTGATTTATTCGGAGAAGGGAGAAGGAAAGACGGCTCTGTCTTTTTTTCTTCAAAGTTTAAAGATCTATGAGATAATAAAAAGTAGAGCAGACGAGAATGATTATGCTGCGACATTGAATAACGCCGGTCAGGAATATTTTCTGCTCGGTGAACCCTATAAATCGCTTGGTTATTTAAGAAAATGTTATTCGATCCAGGAGAAGTTAGGTAACAAGAGAGATATGTCCATTACTTTAAACAATTTAGGAGCTATATGTCAAAGTCAGGGTGACATTACCAATGCCTTTTCATACATAGAAAGAAGTCTGAAAATTAACGAACAACTGGGTTATAAAAAAGGAATCGCAGGCTGTCTTGCGAATCTTGGAGTTCTGCATTCAAATCAAAAAAACGATGAGGCTGCATTGAATTATTACTTTAAAAGCCTGAAAATAGCAGAAGAGATCAAAGATGAAGCCCGTATTGCAGAACTTTACAATTCCATTGGAAGCATTAACCAATCCAAAGGAAAAACACGAATAGGTTTAGAGTACTATCTTAAAAGTTTAGACATAAAGCTCAAATCTGGTAACAAGAGAGATGTCGCTCTTCAATTGAATAATATTGGGCATTTATTTCATTATAGTGGGGATACCGGAGTATATGCATCGAGAGTAAATGCAATCAAAGCCGGAAAGATAAAAGCTTTGAATTATTATGAGAAAAGCTTGAATTTATATGAGGAAATTGAAGATAAGCAGGGCATAGCTCTTGTACTTACCAACATGGCATTTCTATTTACTGATCAGGCTAAATACGAAAAGACCATCCTATGTGCAAAACGAGCTCTTGCTTTAAGTCTTGAGATTCATCATTCACAAAGGATCACAGATGCTTCCAGGGCCCTCTCATCGGCGTATAAAGCAACAGGGAATTATAAACTTGCCTTGGAAAATTTTGAACTATCCATAAAAATGCGTGATAGCATCAACAACGTATCATCACGCAAGGCTTCTATTCGATCCCAACTTAAATACGAATATGAAAAGCAAGCTGCAGCTGATTCTGTTTTGCATGCAAAAGAATCGGAGATCAAGTCGGCAGAACTGAGTCGTCAGACAGCCGAACTGAAAGCCAAGAAAAATCAGCAATACGCATTGTTTGGAGGTTTGTTTGGTGTTTGTGTGTTTGGTGTTTTTATGTACAATCGTTTTAAGGTGACGCAGAAGCAAAAGAACATCATTGAAAAGCAAAAAGTAGAAGTGGAAGAACAGAAAAATCTGGTAGAACAAAAACAGAAGGAGATCCTCGATTCCATTCATTATGCGCGAAGGATACAATTGGCGCAGATTCCTAATGAGCAAATGGTAGAACGTATGCTAAAAAGGTTCAAAAGCAGAGGTTAACAGTATAAACTGTATTCGCCGTTTTACTGCTTACGGAGCTTGAAAGAACGATTATATTGGTATCTTTAAACCAGTGAATCGCCTGCTGTATACACTTTTATTTATCTTTTTCATCATCGTACCGAATCTTGTTTCCGCACAGGATCGTGTAGCAGATTCCTTAAGAAATATTTTGAATAATCTACCGAAAAATGAAAGATCCGACTCGACTGCATGTACACTTTTGAAATTGTTGTTCGATGCAGATAATAGTCAGCATCGTAAAATGGAATATTGCGAACAACGTTTGAAAATCGCTAAAAAGGCCTTAAAAGAAAAGAATTTAACCAAAGAACAGTTTAAATTCTTCAAGCGGCAGTGCGCAGGTTCTTATAATTGCTATGCGATCGTTTATCACAATCAGGGGAATATACCAGTAGCTTTGAATTATTACGACACTACATTGCATGTGCTCGAAGAGATAGAGGATCTTCTGGGAATGTCTCACACCTTGACCAACATTGGCATCACTTATTTCAAGCAAAATGACATTCCAAAAGCCCTTGAATACTACGAAAAGAGTTTAAGTATAAGGGAGAAAATTGGGGATAAATTCTCGATCGCTAATTCCCTCAATAACATCGGACTCGTTCACAATGTACAAGGCAATTCAACAAAAGCACTAAGTAGTTTTAACCGAAGTCTACAGTTACGGCAAGAAATTGGAGATAAAAAAGGCTTGGGAGTCGTGTATAATAATATAGGTTTGATCTACCTCGATAAGAAGGAATATGAAAGTGCCTTGGAATATCTTTCAAAGGGGCTTAACTCACATACCGAAAACGGAAACAAACTCGGAATTGCGCAATCTTGTTTTCATTTTGGCAGAGCTTACTTCATGCAGAACAATCTCTCTCGTTCGATGGAATACATATCACGTTCTATGCAGTTAAGCAAAGAACTGGGTGAACCTGAGCAGATCAGGAATGCGGCTGAAATTCTTACTAAAGTGTATAGAGCTATGGGCAAAAGCAAACAGGCTCTTGAAAGTTACGAGCTGTTCATTCAAATGCGCGATAGCATCAACAACGAATCAACCCGAAAAGCCAGCATCAAACAACAACTCAAACATGAATATGAAACAAAAGCTGCGGCTGATTCAGTAGCTCACGAAAAAGAATCGGATATTAAGAACGCGGAGTTGGCTAAACAAAAAGCTGAGATCTCAGCTAAGAAAAATCAGCAGTATGCTTTGTTCGGAGGATTGTTTGGAGTTTGTGTATTTGGAGTTTTTATGTACAATCGATTTAAGGTCACGCAAAAACAAAAAATGGTGATCGAATCGCAGAAAGAAATTGTGGAGGAGCAGAAGAAATTAGTAGAGGAAAAGCAAAAGGAGATCCTCGATTCCATTCGTTATGCGAAAAGAATTCAAATGGCGCAGATTCCTTCTGAAAAAAGGGTAGAAAACACATTAGGACGTTTGAGAAAATAGATTTTTCTTTTAGATTTGGATTGTGGTAGATCACTTCAAGGTTTTAATTTTCATCTGTGCCATTTGTGGCAATCTCTTTTCGCAGAACAGAACCGTTGATTCGCTTAAACTCATCCTTAGTTCCATTGAGTCCAAGCCCGATCAAAACTTAAAGCAATGTGATGTGTTGATGCAGCTTGCGGAGATTGCCGACGAAGGTCAGTGGCAGAACTTTAACGAACAGCTTATCGGCATTTGTACTACACAGATCGGTGCCCATCCCGACAAAGAGAAAAAATATTTGAAATTCCTTGCGAGTGGATACAATAACCGGGGGGCAGATGCTATCCAAAAGGGAAAACTGAAAGAAGCCATTGCAAATTTCTCCATTTCCGTCCTCTACTTTAAGGAGATCCATGATAACAAAGGCTTGGCCAATTCTATACAAAATCTCGCCTCAACTTATTTGGAGATGGGCGACAAACCTAATGCCATTAAATATTATGAGGAAGGTAAACAGATAGCTGAATTGGAAGGTGACACAGCAACCATTATGGGATGTCTGAATTATAAAGCATCTATCCTTCGTGAGCTTGGTAATTTTGGAAAAGCCCTGGATGATCTGGCGCATTGTTTGCGACTTGCAGAACAAACAGGAAATATTCAATTCAGAACATTTGCCCTGAATAACATGGCCCAGATCTACGAAATACAAAAGGATACAGCAGCTTCTAATAAATATTTTTTGGAAGCATATAACTTGCAAATGGAAAAAGGGGACAGATACGGCCAGGCCATTGCACTGATTAATATGTCAACGGTCGCACAAAACCGCTCCGATCATCGAACGGCACTGAAATATATGTTGAATGCACTGAAACTGCTTGATCTCAATACACAAAAACAAATTTATGTGGCGGCCATAAACAATATAGGTCAAGTGTATCGCAAAATGGATAGGAGCGATTCGGCCTTATACTACCTTTTAAAGGCGGTCGATCTGTTAAAAGGTGATGAAGGAAGGCCATTTACTTCCTCCATTATGAATAACATCTCTATGAACTATATTCGCAAGAATGAATATGCAAAAGCACAGACTTATGCCTTGGAAGCCTTGAAGATCGCTCAGGAGTATCGTGTTGTGGAAGATCAGATGAACGCTTCATACTCTCTTTACATGGTCTCTAAGAGCAAATTTGATCACAAGAACGCTCTACAGCATTATGAATCCTTCATTAAACTGAAAGATTCATTGAATAATGAGAACAATCGAAAAGCAGGTATACGATCACAACTGAAGTACGAGTACGAAAAACAGGCCGCCGCCGATTCTGTAGCTCATGCAAAGGAAACCGACATCAAGAACGCGGAGTTAGCAAAGCAAAAAGCAGAAATCAGGGCAAAGAAAAATCAGCAATACGCTTTGTTCGGAGGATTGTTTGGAGTTTGTGTATTTGGAGTTTTTATGTACAATCGATTTAAGGTCACGCAAAAACAAAAAATGGTGATCGAATTGCAGAAAGAAATTGTGGAAGAACAAAAGAAATTGGTAGAGGAGAAGCAGAAAGAAATTCTCGATTCTATTCATTACGCACGAAGGATACAAATGGCGCAGATACCGAGTGAGAAGAGGGTGGCAAAGTTGCTGGAAAACAGAAAGTGAAAATTATCAATCACTTCACAGTAAACTTTTTTCTCAATGTCTTTCCATCTCCGCTTATTTCTAAAAGATAAATGCCTGGCTGCAATTGACGAATATCAATTTCGGTAATGCCATTTTGGAATGCTGAAACCTGAATGAGTTCTTTCCCACTTATATCCTTTATAGTAAATCGCTGCCTGTTTTGAATTCTGTTTTGCTTAAGATATATCTTTTCCTCTGCCGGATTGGGATAGATCTCCAGGTTATCTGAAATAATATTTTTGTCGTTCAGGCCCGTGCTTGTCGGACAAACCACTGCAAATTGTCCCATCATGCCATCATCTTCGTGTGGCAGCATATGGCAATGATACATGTAATAGCCGGTGGAATCACAGAAGTTCTCAAAGCGTGCAATGAATCTCACTGTTTGTCCAGCCGGCACCTGGATCACGTCTTTTCTGCCGGCAAGGGACGGGGCAGGAGCAGCACCTCCAATATCCAATACATAGAACTGCACATCGTGGATATGAAATGGATGCGCAATGGGAGTTTGATTTGTAAGTACCCAAACTTCTGTATTATTGAATGGAACATAGTAATTCACTGTTTCCATATCAAAGCTGCTGTTGTTGATCAAAAACGGACCGTTAATGGCCCCTGGCCCCATATTCATGGCTGTAAATAGAAGTGTACGGGTAACACTGGCTTGTGCCGGAAGCCAGGGAGAATTCAAAGTGAGCGTTGATGGGATCGTGATAACAGGAGAAGGAGTTGCAGCAGTTACAGAAAAGGTCATCATTTTAAAATTGCTTCCGTTCAAAGGATTTAATGAATATCCGGGAATCACTTGACCCGGCCCCATTCCTGCTTGTGCCGCTCCGTAATTCGCATTTGGTAATTCTGCAGCAAAACTGATCAAGTCGATACTTTGACCAAGATTAGCGGAAAGATTCAAAAGGATCTCAGCCCTTTCACCGGGAGATAGTTTAAGTCGTGTCATACTAACCGGTGTATTCAATAATCCACCGTCACTTCCGATCTGGGAGAAGGCCATATTTCCCTGAAGACCGAGGTTCAATACACGTTCAGAAGAGGCATTGAGCAACCTTAGACGGATAACTTGCGCCGGTACGGAAAGCGTGCCTTTGACTGTACCATTCACAAGAGGAACACTGTCATATGGATTGTCGATCAGGATTTGTTTAGAGGCATTGAAACACTTTGTTTGCAGTACTAAAGGAAAATCATCGACGGAATATCTTCGAGGTAAATTCAGCTTTCTCTCATTCGTGTCACGAACAATTATCAGTCCTGCAGCGCCCATGGATGCGTGCAGATTGGTCATCATATGCAAATGTGGATGATACCAATACATGGATGCATGATCGCGAACCTTGAATTTCGGATTCCAAACGGTATTCGGTGCAATGGTTGTATGCGGTCCACCATCATTCTTGGCAGAAACATGCAGTCCATGCCAATGAATGGTTGTGGTATCCATTAAAAAATTGTTGACGTTCAAACTAATGGAATCACCTTGATTTAGCATTAGAGTTGGTCCAAGATAATTCCTGTTTATTCCGTATGTTTCTGTTATATATCCATTATAAAAAACACGAGAAGTGTCGTAGATGTTCAGAGAGAAACTAGTTCCTGTAAGGGTATCGGGTATCGAAATTATATTTTGTGCCTTAGCTTGCGTAAGGAACATGGAGCAAAAAAGAAGGAGAATCTTTTTCATTATATAACTGTTTTTACAAATTTATATAGATTTATTGTTTTCTTATGTGACAAATGTTACATAAGCACGGTTAAAAATTTCATATATAATAGATCTACCGGAAGAGGCGTTTAAAGTTAAGTCAAATGTATCCATCAATTGAACTTGAATGCTTCTGCAAAGTGTTAATCAGCGAACAAAAGCCGGTGATCGAATCACAGAAAGAAATTGTGGAGGAGCAGAAAAAACTCGTGGAGGAAAAACAGAAAGAAATTCTCGATTCCATTCATTTCGCACGAAGGATACAATTGGCGAAGATACCAAGTGAGAAAAGGGTGGGGAAGAGTTTGGATCGATTAAGGCGATGATAAAATTCTATTAGTATCGAAAACAAAAAACCCTCACATAAGAGAGGGTTTTTGTTGGTAGCCCGTACGGGAATCGAACCCGTGTTTCGTCCGTGAAAGGGACGCGTCCTAACCCCTAGACGAACGGGCCATTTTTTTTATAGTATGGCAACTATTTCGGGAAAATCTTTTTATACAGCTGTTCTTTTTCCCAACTGTTATTTTTTAATTTTAATTCCCTTTTAATAGCTTCTGTCTTATTTGAAAACTCTTCAAAATAGACAATCTGCAAAGGAATTTTATGTTTGATCGACTTCGTTTTACCTTTATTGTGATCTGCTAATCTTTTTTCAAGATCAGATGTGTACCCAATGTAAGTAGACCCATCTTTCAAACTTTTCAATACATATACAAAGAACTTCATGCCAACTTCTTCTCTTTCTTTCTCCATTTCACTATTAGACGCCACCCTTCGGGTGGTCACCCGTAGGGTGAAACGGGCCATCTCTTCTTTAGATGGCTAAAACCAAATGTTAAATTTGGGATGGCAAATGTATAAAATTATTTGCACTAACAAAAATTTGATTGATTTTTTTAAAGTAAACTTACAAAACCAGATCAGCTAATCAGGGCTTTATCCCTATCACCATCACATCATCTACCTGCTCGTTGTTTCCTCTCCATTGATCAAACCCACTTTTCAGGAATTTAGCCTGATCATCCGACTGTAGCTCAATGATTTCTTTTAACCATTGCTTGAATCTGGAAACCATCAGCTTTTTACCTCCTATGGTGTGATCAGGACCGCCAAATTGATCGGCAAATCCATCACTGAACAAAAAGAGTTCTTTCACATCGTCCGTATCAAGTACGTGGTTTTTTAATTCAATTCTGTTTATATGTGATCCTCCAACAGGTGTTTTATCCGGCTTGATCTCCATCAGTTCATTGTTATTCTTGAACCAGATGAGTGGCCTGTTTGCTCCTGCATAGGTGATCTTTTTTCCCTCGATTAATACTGCAGCTACATCCATTCCGTCACGGTTCACAGATCCTGCCAGATCCTGCTTTAAAGCTTGTCGTAATTGAACGTGTAAGGATTCGATCAATAGCTTAGGATCAACAATTCCATTCTCATGCGCCAGTTTATTGATGATGTTGCAACCAACCATACTCATCAAGGCTCCGGGTACTCCATGTCCTGTACAATCGGCCGCAATGATCAGTTTCTTATTATTGATCTCCGTTGCATAATAAAAATCACCACTCACAATGTCCCTCGGTTCATAAATAACAAAAGAGTTTACAAAGATCTGATTGAACACGCTTTCTTCCGGCAACATCGCTGCCTGTATGCGTTTGGCATAATTGATGCTGTCAATGATGTCTTTGTTCTTTTCTTCAATTACTTTTTTCTGCTCGTGTATTTCGGCTGTTCGTTCTTTCACTTGCTTCTCTAATGTGAGATTCTGATCGGCCAATATCTGTTGTTTCTCCTTTTCCTGCGCAATGGAGCGAGCTGAAAGTTCTTCCACTTCCTCGAGTTTTACAGCTAGACTGCGATTTGTATTGGAGAAAACATAGGCCAGATAAATACTCATGGAAATTGGAATGCTGATGATAGATAGTAGCGAAAGTATCATAAGATATTCTGCTGTAGAATCTTCACCGCCATACTCTACAGTGCCAACGATCACACCTTCCATTACAAGAATGAAAATGAACATGAAAAAGATCAAAACGCCGGTTCCAATAATCCGAGCACCCATCATTTTTCTCTTTATAGCAAATACTACGGTTCGAACTGCTTCTATACAAGTGAATAATAGATTTGCGAAAATGAAAAGTCCTGCGATTCCTTTTAAACTTTCTGCAAATGATGTAACAAGGCATATCAGACTTATGCTTATTTGAATGATCATCATTCGTTTCCAAAGCGTAGGTTTGAAAAGGGAATAAAGGCAAAGACCAATACTTAAAAGGAATGAAACAAGTAATACTAGGTAATACCTGATAACAGAAAGGTACACGGCAGGATTTTCTGTGCTGATGAGCAAGTACAAGCAAAAGATGATTGAAGAGAAAAGGAAAACGAAGAGCGAGTAGTACAGATTTTCGCGCATTATTGGATAAAAGAGAAAGAGTAAGAGATGGACTATTGCAAGCGTCAGAAAAAAGACAAAAAGTGCAATAAACCAGAAGCTGATCTTTTCACCTGCAAACAAACTAAGCATACTTCCCTGTGGAGTTGTAACATTATTAATGCTAAAACCAGCCAGTTTTGCACCAAATCGATCTTTGTATTTAAGGTAATTGTGATTGGAGTAGCGAGCACACAGTAAATGTTCTAGTGTATCTGCAGTTGGAATAAAAATTGGCAAACGAGATATGACTCCATCTTCTTTTTCAGGATCGGCAGAAACTATTCCACTCGAATAAATGAGTCTTTCATCGAGGTAAAATTCTGAGGCGCCAAAATGTTCAATCTGCAAAACAATGATCTGATTTTGGTTCTTAAGTGAAGATCTGAATTTTACCCTGAACCAACCTATTCCATTGAATTCTTTTGAATAGGAAGAGTCCAGATTTAATTCAGGATTGACCAATGACCAATCAGAATCGTCGGTATTTCTGTTTTTCCATCTGGTATCATCCCCGGCTTTGAATTTCCAAAGTTTGGGTAATGGATTTCCTAATGCTTTAGCCTTACCTACGTCTAATGTAAATCCTGAGCCCTTCGTCTCATTTATTACCTCATGGTGATATTTGTTCCTTAAATAGGAAATGATATTAAAGAAAATTAAGAAAGAGAGCGCGATAACAAGGGAGATCTTCCTTCTGCGCTTTTTCACAAGTTTACGTTTATCGATATTAGAATCTTTATTCAATATTTTATTAATTGGAATGTTATACCAGTTTCAGTTTTTAAGGATTTTATTACCTGAAAAAGCTAAAAACAAATAATGAAGAAAAAAAAAGCGCTCTATAAATTATTGAAGATAAATCAAACTTCATGTCTCTAAAAGTACGATAATAATTATTTTATTTTGGATGTATGTCATAATTGAATTTTTGGCTTTTAATTTAAACAACTGAATATCAGCATAATGCGCAATTAAACATTTTCATGCTTTTTACAATAATTGTCATTGAACCACGTTATTTATCTAGAATGAAAATACACACACAAAGCCTATGATAAAAACCTCTACTCTTGAACTTGATCTTACCGGAATTTTACAAAACAGCGAATCTGAAACTAAACAAGGTTTAGCTTTCAATCCCTCATCCGGAACCATTGCAGCCATTTTAAGCTACAGTAAGAATCTCGAAATTAAGAAGTCACGACTTCTGAAAGACATCGAGATCATGAAAAGCTGACAAAAAGCGCTAAAACATTTTAGATTTGAAGGTTTCCCATAAATGGAAGCCTTTATTTTTTTCAGATCTCGTCCAAATTCCCGATTTTAATCATATTCGGCATAATCTGTCTGATTCATTGGCAATTAGTCTAAATTATTTTAACTAAGTCCTTGTCAGTTAAAATTATTTCTTTATCTTTGCCCTCCCTAAAACAAAATTAGGGTAAAAAAAACGCTGAAACACCAATAAAATCAAGTAATACAGAGGATTTAAGATGCCTACAATTTCGCAATTAGTAAGAAAGGGACGCCATAAGGCTACCAACAAAAGTAAATCGGCCGCTTTGGACTCATGTCCACAACGCCGTGGTGTATGTACCAAAGTGTACACAACTACACCTAAGAAGCCTAATTCAGCCATGCGTAAAGTGGCTAAGGTTCGTTTAACCAACAAGGAAGAAGTGATTGCTTACATTCCGGGAGAAGGACACAACCTACAGGAGCACTCGATTGTGCTTGTGCGTGGTGGTCGTGTGAAAGATCTTCCAGGTGTACGTTACCACATCGTACGCGGTAGTTTGGATACTGCCGGAGTTGAAGGGCGTAAACAACAACGTTCAAAATACGGAGCAAAGCGTCCTAAGGCGGGTGCTGCAGCTACTCCAGCTAAGAAAAAATAATATAAAGACATTATAACATGAGAAAGTCGAGAGCAAAAAAACGCGTTTTATTACCAGATCCAGTTTATAACGATACATTGGTAACCCGCTTTTTAAATAACCTGATGTATGATGGTAAGAAGAACACGGCATCAAGCATTTTTCACGAGGCAATTGCAACTGTTGCAAAGCGTACCAATGAAGATGGCCTTGAAGTGTGGAAAAAGGCATTATCAAATGTAACTCCTCAGGTGGAAGTTCGTTCAAGAAGAGTAGGTGGGGCAACCTTCCAGATCCCTTCTGAGATCCGTCCTGATCGCAAAATATCCATGGCTATGAAATGGATGATCTTATATGCGCGCAAAAGAAATGAGAAATCAATGGCTCAGAAATTAGCCGGAGAGATCGTTGCAGCAGCAAAAGAAGAAGGAGCAGCCTTTAAAAAGAAAGAAGACGTACATAAAATGGCAGAAGCTAACAAAGCATTCTCTCATTTCAGATTTTAATAATTAATACTGAACTCGTAATACCGAATAATTAAATGAGCGACTTAAAATATACCAGAAACATTGGAATAGCAGCCCACATCGACGCAGGTAAAACAACCTGTACCGAGCGTATTCTTTATTATACAGGTGTAAATCACAAAATTGGTGAGGTACACGATGGAGCTGCAACAATGGACTGGATGGCACAGGAGCAAGAGCGTGGTATCACGATTACTTCAGCTGCCACTACTTGTCACTGGAATTACCGTGGTGATAAATACAAGATCAATATCATTGATACTCCTGGTCACGTTGACTTTACTGTAGAAGTAAATCGTTCACTGCGTATTTTGGATGGATTGGTATTCCTTTTCTCTGCAGTTGACGGAGTTGAGCCACAATCTGAAACAAACTGGCGTCTGGCCGATAATTACAATGTAACTCGTATCGGATTCGTTAATAAAATGGACCGTCAGGGTTCTGACTTTTTAGCTGTTGTTAAACAGGTAAGAGAGATCCTCGGCGGAAATGCAGTTCCTCTTCAATTGCCAATTGGTGCTGAAGAACACTTTAAAGGTGTTGTGGATCTGATCAATAACCGTGGTATTGTTTGGAATGAAGAAGATAAAGGAATGACTTTCAAAGAAGTTCCTATTCCTGATGATATGAAGGATGAAGTTGCTGAATACCGTGAGAAATTATTTGAAGCAGTTGCTGAATTCGATGATAAATTGATGGAGAAATTCTTCGACGCTCCTGAAACAATCACAGAGCGCGAAGTATTGGATGCATTACGTAAAGCTTGTGTAGCGAACAAAATTGTTCCTATGGTTTGCGGAAGCGCATTTAAAAACAAAGGTGTTCAAACCATGCTTGACTTGGTGATGGAATTGATGCCTTGTCCTCTTGACAGAGATAATATTAAAGGAACTAATCCTGATACAGGTGAAGAGGTGACTCGTAAGCCTGACGCTAAAGAACCATTTACTGCATTGGCATTTAAGATTGCAACCGATCCATTTGTTGGTCGTTTGTGTTTCTTTCGTGCTTACGCAGGTCGTTTAGATGCAGGATCCTATGTATTGAATACCCGTTCAGGAAATAAGGAGCGTATCTCCCGTATCTTCCAGATGCATGCCAATAAACAAAATCCTATTGAATTCATTGAAGCAGGAGATATTGGTGCAGCTGTTGGATTTAAAGATATCCGTACCGGTGATACACTTTGTGCTGAGAAATTCCCTATCGTTCTTGAGGCGATGAATTTCCCTGAGCCGGTTATCGGAATTGCTATTGAACCAAAAACACAAGGCGATCTTGATCGTTTAGGTGTAGGATTAAATAAACTTTCTGAAGAGGATCCTACCTTCCGTGTAAAAACTGACGAAGATTCAGGACAAACAATTATCTCCGGAATGGGTGAGCTTCACCTGGAGATCATTGTAGATCGTTTAAAAAGAGAATTTAAAGTTGAAGTGAATCAGGGTGCACCTCAGGTGGCCTACAAAGAGTCACTTTCTTCTACAGTTGAACATCGTGAGGTATACAAGAAGCAAACAGGTGGTCGTGGTAAATTCGCGGACATCCGTTGTACGCTTGGCCCTGTAGATCCTGATTTCGATACAGCAAAGAATGGAGACTTGCAATTTGTGAATGAAATTACCGGTGGTAATATCCCTCGCGAATTCATCCCATCTGTTGAAAAAGGTTTCAAAGCTTCATTAGCAAATGGTGTGTTGGCTGGATATCCTCTAGTAGGATTGAAAGTAGTATTAACTGACGGATCGTATCACGCGGTTGACTCGGATGCCTTGTCATTTGAGATCTGTGCTCGTACCGCTTTCCGTGAGGCATTGCCAAAATGTAAGCCGGTTCTTCTTGAGCCGATCATGAAAGTTGAAGTATTGACTCCGGAACAAAACATGGGTGATGTTGTGGGTGACTTGAACCGTCGTCGTGGTCAGATCGAGGGAATGGATTCAAAAGGAACTGCACAGGTGATCAAAGCAAAAGTTCCACTTTCTGAAATGTTCGGTTACGTGACACAATTACGTACACTAACATCAGGACGTGCAACTTCAACAATGGAATTCAGTCATTACTCTGAAACACCGAACAACATTGCAACAGATGTAATTGCAAAAGCAAAAGGAAAAACAGCAAAAGCTTAATATAAATTAAACAAACACGTTCTTTAAAATGAGCCAGAGAATCAGAATCAAACTAAAATCTTACGACTTTAACCTCGTTGACAAATCAGCTGAGAAGATCGTAAAAACTGTAAAAGCAACAGGAGCCATTGTAAATGGTCCTATTCCTTTACCTACTAACAAAAGGATCTTTACAGTATTGAAATCCCCACACGTGAATAAAAAGGCACGTGACCAGTTCCAATTGTGTTCTTACAAGCGTTTATTAGACATTTACAGCTCTTCTTCAAAGACTGTAGATGCTTTGATGAAACTTGAATTACCAAGTGGAGTAGAGGTGGAGATCAAAGTTTAGTTAGGTGGATAATACAACAGAAAAAATTAAAACGAAATAAATAATAAACAAAAAACAAAATGTCAGGAATAATTGGTAAAAAAATAGGAATGACCAGTTTCTTCGATGCCAATGGCAAATACGTGCCATGCACAGTTATAGAAGCAGGTCCTTGCGTTGTTACGCAAGTAAAAACCAATGAAAACGACGGCTACACCGCCATTCAGTTGTCATTTGACGAGAAAAAAGAAAAGAACGTTTCTTCGGCAATGAAAGGGCATTTCGCTTTGGCAAAAACAACGCCTAAGCGTAAAATTGTAGAATTCCGTCATTTTGAAGCTGCAAAGAATCTAGGAGATGTGATCACAGTTGATCTGTTTGCTGAAGGTGACTTTGTGGACGTAATTGGTACAACAAAGGGTAAAGGTTTTCAAGGTGTCGTAAAACGTCACGGTTTCAGTGGTGTTGGACACGCGAACAAATCACACGGACAGCATGATCGTGAAAGAGCTCCCGGTTCAATGGGTGCATCTTCTGATCCTTCACGTGTTCTTCCGGGTAAGAGATTACCGGGTAGAATGGGTGGGGCCCGTAAAAAGGTTCAAAACCTTGAAGTGGTAAAAATAATGGCTGACAAGAATGTACTTCTTGTAAAGGGATCTATCCCAGGAGCCAAAGGGTCTTACGTTTTAATTGAGAAGTAATCATGCAAGTAGAAGTAACAAACATAAGCGGTAAGAAAACGGCTAAAAAAGTTGAACTGGCTGATGCCATTTTCAATGCTGAACCAAATGATCATTGTATTTACCTCGATGTAAAGCATCATCTTGCTAACCGTCGTCAGGGAACTCATAAATCAAAGGAACGTGCTGAGATCGCACGTACAACTAAGAAATTAAAACGTCAGAAAGGTACAGGAGGAGCTCGCGCAGGTTCTATGAAATCACCTTTATTCATTGGTGGTGGACGTGTATTCGGACCAAGACCACGTGATTATTCTTTCAAATTGAATAAGAAAGTGAAGGCTTTGGCTCGTATCTCTGCTTTGACATACAAAGCAAAAGACAATGCGATCATGGTTTTAGAAGATTTCAATTTTGAAGCTCCAAAAACGAAGAATTATCTGGATCTGATGAAGAACTTGAATCTATCCGACAAAAAAACACTGGTTGTTTTAGGCGGAGTAAACAAGAACGTTTATCTCTCTTCACGTAACATTCAAGGTACAAAAGTGGTGAATGCATCTGATATCAGTACATACGATATCCTTAATGCTGAGAACCTTGTTTTGGCTGAAAGTTCAGTGAAAGTTTTAGAAACAATTTTAAACAAGTAAAATGGAAATTATAATCAAACCGATCATTACAGAGAAAATGACGTCGTTAGGCGAAAAGTTTAACCGTTATGGTTTTATTGTAGTTAAAAGCGCAAATAAAACAGAAATAAAGAACGCGATCGAACAAATGTACGGTGTGAAGGTTGATAAGGTCAATACACAGCAGTATGTTGGTAAAGTGAAGACACGTAATACAACGCGTGGATTAGCAATCGGACGTGTGAATCGCAGTAAAAAAGCAGTCGTAACACTGAAGCAAGGCGAAGTGATCGACTTCTATGCAAGTATTTAATCAATAAAAGAAAAGCACAATGGGATTAAAAAAATATAGGCCACTTACTCCGTCGTTAAGATATAAACTTACGACCGACTTCGCAGAAATTACTGCTGACAGGCCTGAGAAAAGTTTGGTGAAAAGCACCAAATCGTCCGGAGGACGCAACAACACCGGTAAAATGACTGTACGCTACATTGGTGGTGGACACAAAAAAGCTTACCGTATCATTGACTTTAAACGTGATAAAGACGGGATCGAAGGAACTGTGAAAACAGTTGAATACGATCCAAACCGTTCAGCACGTATCGCTCTTGTAGTTTACAAGGACGGAGAAAAACGTTACATCATTGCACCACAAGGTTTGCAGGTTGGACAAAAAGTGATGAGTGGTGCAGGAGCAGCTCCTGAAGTAGGAAATACACTTTTCCTTTCTGAAATTCCTTTAGGAACTATCATTCACAATATTGAATTACGTCCTGGACAAGGAGCAGCATTGTCACGCAGCGCCGGTTCATTTGCACAATTATCTGCACGTGATGGTAAATATGCGATCTTACGTATGCCTTCAGGCGAAGTAAGGATGATCCTGATCACTTGCAAAGCAACGATCGGTTCTGTATCAAATCCTGATCATAACCAAATCGTGCATGGTAAGGCTGGTCGCCGCCGTTGGTTAGGCCGCCGTCCTAGAAACAGGCCAGTTGCGATGAACCCTGTCGATCATCCAATGGGTGGTGGAGAAGGACGCGCATCAGGTGGACATCCACGTTCACGTAAAGGAATTCCGGCTAAAGGATTTAAAACCCGTTACCCGAAAAAAGCTTCTAGCAAACACATCATAGAAAGAAGGAAAAAATAAATAAATGTTTAATGGTCTCGATCTAATTCGGGATTCAAAACTAAAAAAAGAAAAATGGCAAGATCACTAAAAAAAGGCCCCTTTATCGACCACAACCTTGCAGGTAAAGTTGATAAAATGAATGCTAGCGGCAAGAAGTCGGCTATCAAGACGTGGGCACGTCGTTCAACAATTCCACCTGAATTTGTAGGGCATACATTCGCTGTTCATAACGGAAATAAATTCATTCCTGTTTATGTTACAGAAAATATGGTAGGGCATAAACTGGGAGAGTTTTCGCCTACACGGATATTCAAAGGTCACGCTGGTCATAACAAGAAAGCCGCTTAACCATAAAATACTGTAAGATGGGAAAAAGAAAAAGACTCGTAGCTGAAAAGCGCAAAGACCAGAATAAGACTACTTATTTTGCGAAATTAAATCATTGTCCAACCTCACCGCGTAAGATGGCTCAGGTAGCTGATCTCGTTAGAGGAATGGATGTATACAAAGCTTTAAATGTATTGAAGTTCAATACCCGTGAAGCTTCTACACGATTGGAAAAACTCCTGAAATCGGCAATTGCTAACTACGAACAAAAAAGCAATTCACGTGCAGAAGAAGGAACTTTATTCGTGAAGTCTGTTTCAGTTGACAGCGCACCTCAGGTGAAACGTTTACGTACTGCTCCTCAGGGACGCGGATACAGGATCAGAAAACGTACCAATCACGTAACATTAATCATTGACACAAAAACAAAGGCTTAAGAAATGGGACAAAAAGTAAATCCAATAGGTATCAGATTAGGCATCATCAAAGGATGGGATTCTAACTGGTATGGCGGCACAGACTATTCTGAAAAATTAGTTGAAGATGAGAAGATCCGCAATTACCTGAAAGCCCGTTTGGCCAAAGGAAGCATTTCTAAGATCGTTATTGAAAGAACAATGAAACTGATCACAGTTACCATCAACACTGCCCGTCCGGGAATCATCATCGGAAAAGGTGGTAAAGAAGTGGATAAACTGAAGGAAGAGATCAAGAAACTAACAAAGAAGGAAGTTCAGATAAATATATTCGAGATCAAACGTCCGGAACTGGATGCACGTTTAGTTGCTGATAGTATCGCTCGTCAGATCGAAGGACGTATCTCTTTCCGTCGTGCTGCAAAAATGTCAATGGCTAGTACCATGCGTTTAGGAGCTGAAGGGATCAAGATCAAAGTAAGCGGCCGTTTAGGTGGTGCAGAGATGGCACGTACAGAAGGATACAAAGAAGGAAGAACTCCTTTGCATACACTTCGTGCGGATATCGATTATGCAATTGCTGAAGCACATACTTCTTATGGTAGAATTGGAGTGAAAGTTTGGATCTGCCGTGGAGAAGTTTACGGTAAGAGAGATCTTAGCCCGAACGGATCTGCTGCAAAAGAGAAAAAAGGACCTGGTACAGAGAGATCGAATGATAAGCCAAGATTTGGTGGAAGAAAAAGAACCAGAAAAGAAGATAAATAATAATCAGATTTAGAAAAATTTAAGGTCATGTTACAACCTAAAAGAACAAAATTCAGAAAGTCCCAAAAAATGAAGATCAAGGGAAAGGCCAAGCGTGGTCATGAACTTGCCTTCGGATCATTTGGGATCAAAGCGATGGAAGAGTCACGTATGACTGCCCGTCAAATAGAAGCTGCCCGTATTGCGATCACTCGTTTCATGAAGAGAGAAGGTCAGGTTTGGATCAGGATTTTCCCTGACCGTCCTGTTACCTCTAAGCCGGCTGAAGTACGTATGGGTAAAGGTAAAGGAGCTCCGGAATACTGGATGGCACCTGTTAAGCCTGGACGCATTTTGTTTGAAGCAGAAGGTGTTCCTTTAGCAGTTGCTAAGGAGGCTTTGCGTTTAGCTGCACAAAAGTTGCCTATTACAACCAAATTCGTTGTAAGAAGAGATTACGTAGAAGCAGAAGCAGTAAAATAGAATAAACCCCGGGATTGATTGAACCGTTACTTTAATTGATCTGGTCAAAAAACAAAAACAAATGAAAAACAAAGAAATAGCAGGATTATCGGATCAAGAATTAGCCGAAAAGATAAAAACGGAACAAGCAGGTTTAAATAAATTGAAAGTGAACCATGCAGTTTCTCCTATCGAAAATCCTTTGAGTATTCGCTTAACACGCAGGTTCATTGCACGTTTGAGTTCAGAAGCTAGCAAACGTAAAAATGCTTCAGTTAAGTCAAAAAAATAATTGATCAGATAAAATGGAAAACACAGAAAGAAATTTAAGAAAAGAAAAAGTGGGTGTAGTAACCAGCAACAAGATGAGTAAAAGCATCGTTGTTTCTGTTATGCGTAAAGTAAAACACCCTAAGTACGGTAAGTTCGTGAACAAGACCAGTAAATTCGTTGCTCATGATGAAAAGAATGAGTGCAGTATCGGTGATACAGTTCGCATTGCTGAAACACGTCCTCTTAGTAAAACAAAGAACTGGAGACTGGTTGCAGTATTAGAAAAAGTAAAATAATATTTTTGATCTCAAAAAAATTGTAAGATGATACAGAATGAATCAAGATTAACAGTAGCGGACAACAGCGGTGCAAAAGAAGTGCTGGTGATTCGTGTATTGGGTGGTACTCGTAAGCGTTATGCCTCTATCGGGGATAAGGTTGTTGTTACCATTAAACACGCTTTACCTAGCGGTAACGTGAAAAAAGGTACTGTAAGCAAAGCAGTGATCGTTAGAACCAAGAAGGAGATCAGTCGTAATGATGGATCATATATCCGTTTTGATGATAATGCAGTAGTATTGCTGAATGCGACAGATGAGATCAGAGGTACCCGTATTTTTGGTCCGGTTGCCCGTGAACTTCGTGATAAACAATTCATGAAGATCATTTCTCTTGCCCCGGAAGTATTGTAAGTAAAAAAAGTAAAAAGAAGTCATGTCTAAAATAAAATTAAAAAAAGGCGATACGGTGAAAGTACTTTCTGGCGAGTCCAGAGGTTCTACCGGTAAGATCGTTTCCATTGACACCAAGAAGATGCGTGCCATCGTAGAAGGTGTTAACATGGTAAGCAAAAGCGAAAAGCCAAGTGCTAAAAACACAAATGGCGGAATCGTTAAAAAAGAAGGTTCTATCCACATCTCCAACCTGATGTTTGTTGAAGGTGGTAAAGGTGTTCGTTTGGGTAGAAAACTCGACGAAAAAACTAATAAATCAGTACGTATTTCACGTAAAACTAAGGAGGCAGTTAAATAATGGCAGCAAAAACCTATCAACCTCGTTTAAAAGGGAAGTACAACGACGAGATCGTTCAAAACCTTAAAAAACAGTTTTCGTACTCTACAGTAATGCAAGTACCGAAACTGGAGAAGATCTGTATCAATCAGGGTGTCGGTGATGCCGTGTCTGATAAAAAACTGATCGAATCAGCAGTGAAAGAAATGACTACGATTACCGGTCAGAAAGCAGTGGCTACTTTCTCAACAAAAGATATCTCTAACTTCAAACTTCGTAAAGGTGTTGCCATTGGGGTACGAGTTACTTTACGTGGCGATAAGATGTATGAATTCCTTGATCGTTTGATCGCATCCGCTTTACCGCGTATCCGTGACTTCAAAGGAGTGAATGATAAGGGATTTGATGGACGTGGAAATTACACGTTAGGTGTAACCGAGCAGATCATCTTCCCGGAGATCGATATTGACAAAGTAAGCAAGATCCAGGGTATGGATATCACATTTGTGACCAGTGCGGACACAGATAAAGAAGCACACGCCCTATTAACTGAATTTGGTATTCCTTTTAAAAGAAAAGATAAATAATGGCAAAAGAATCGATGAAAGCCCGCGAGGTAAAGAGGGCTAAACTTGTTGCTAAGTACGCTGCAAAGCGCGAACAACTGAAAAAAGACGGTAATTGGGAAGAACTCCAGAAATTACCTCGTAATTCGTGCAAAGTACGTATGCGCAACCGCTGTAAGCTTACAGGCAGACCAAGAGGTTATATGGGAACTTTCGGCATAAGCCGTAACGTTTTCAGAGATATGGCCCTTTTTGGACTGATTCCTGGGGTTACAAAGGCAAGTTGGTAATTCAACTTGCAGGGTATCGTAAATATATGTATATTTGCGCCCCTTAAAATAAGGTAAATAATTGTTTCATATAATTATTTCGTCCGGTAGTGACCGGTTTGGAATAACATATAAACTTAAATAAAAATGACAGATTCAATATCAGACTACCTTACGCGTGTGCGTAATGCCATCAGAGCAAATCATAGGGTAGTGGAAGTTCCGGCTTCCAATTTAAAGAAAGAGATCACGAAGATCCTCTTCGAAAAAGGTTATATCCTTAATTACAAATTCGAAACGACTGAAAACAAACAGGGCTCAATTAAAATTGCGCTGAAATATCATCCTGTTACGAAACAGTCAGCTATCCGTACACTGGATCGTGTTTCTAGTCCTGGTTTACGTAAGTATTCCGGTGCAAACAGCATTCCCAGAGTAATGAATGGTTTAGGCATTGCCATCGTTTCTACTTCTAAAGGTGTTATCACTGACAAAGAAGCAAAGAAACTGAATGTAGGTGGTGAGGTTTTATGTTATGTTTCATAATTCAAGTAAAGGAGGAAATTAATCATGTCACGTATAGGAAAAGCACCCGTTGTTATACCTAAAGGAGTTGAAGTTTCAATTGCCGGAGGTTTGGTAACAGTTAAAGGTCCTAAAGGAACCTTAACACAAAAAGTTGATTCAGACATCACTGTGAAAGTAGAGAACGATACAGTTAACGTAACTCGTCCTACTGATCAGAAACGTCATAGAGCATTACACGGTTTATACCGCGCACTTATTGCCAATATGGTGAAGGGAGTTAGCGAAGGATATAAAACTACACAGGAACTTGTTGGTGTAGGTTACCGTGCTGCCAATAAAGGACAATTACTTGAACTTTCATTAGGTTATTCACACAACATTACTTTTGAACTTCCAAAAGAGATCAAAGTAACGACCACTGCAGAAAAAGGAGCGAATCCTACAGTGATCATGGAGTGTGCAGATAAGCAGTTGCTAGGAATGGTAGCTTCCAAGATCAGAAGTCTGCGTAAGCCTGAACCATACAAAGGAAAAGGTATTAAGTTCTCTGGTGAGGTTCTACGTCGTAAGGCAGGTAAATCAGCATCTAAAAAGTAATTAAATAATTAATCTCCCGGCAACTATCGGGAAAAAAAAGATACGATCAAGATGGCAAAAAGTAAATTAAATAGAAGAGAGAAGATCAAATTAAAGATTCGCAAGCGCGTAAAGGGTGAGCCAACAAGCCCAAGATTGAATGTTTTCCGTAGTAACGCTGAGATCTATGCTCAATTGGTAGACGACAGAGCCGGTAAGACTTTGATCGCTGTTGGTTCTGTTGATAAAACAATTAAAGCAGCCAAAGTAAATAAGTCTGAAAAGGCGAAAATGGTAGGAAAAATGATAGGTGAAAAAGCTTTAGCCAGCGGCATAACATCAGTGGTGTTTGACCGTAACGGTTTTCTTTATCACGGAAGAATAAAATCGTTGGCCGAAGGTGCCCGCGAAGCAGGTTTAAAATTCTAAAATTATTAAAATGTCAAAAGAAGTAGTAAAACGCGTTAAGTCAAGCGACATTGAATTAAAAGATAAATTGGTTGCCATCCAACGTGTAACGAAAGTTACCAAAGGTGGACGTCACTTCAGCTTTGCAGCCATTGTGGTTGTAGGGAATGAGAAAGGTGTGATCGGACAAGGACTTGGAAAAGCAAATGAAGTAACGGATGCAATCACTAAAGGCATCGAAGATGCTAAAAAGAGTCTAGTTAAAGTTGCAGTTCTTAACGGAACAGTTCCACACCCTCAAGAAGGAAAATTCGGAGGAGCTCGTGTATTCCTTAAACCGGCTGCTCACGGTACAGGTGTAATTGCCGGTGGTGCGATGCGTGCAGTTCTTGAGAGCGTAGGTGTAACAGATGTATTAGCAAAATCAAAAGGTTCAAGTAACCCACATAACGTGGTAAAAGCTACTCTTGATGCTTTGATGAAAATGCGAGATCCTATCACTGTAGCTCAACAAAGAGGAATAAAATTAGACAGAGTATTTAACGGTTAATACTGGGAAAAAATGGGAAAAGTAAAAATAACACTGGTAAAAAGTAAGTCTAAGCGTTCTCCTGTTCAAAGAGCAACACTGACAGCACTTGGATTGAGAAAATCATATCAGACAATTGAAAAAGAAGTGAACCCTGCGATCCAAGGTATGATCGATCAGGTGAAACATTTATTAAAAGTAGAAAACATTTAAAAAAGCATTTGCTTTAAAAATAACAAGTCATGAAATTAAGTGGATTAACACCGGCGAAAGGCTCAGTAAGAACAAATTTCCGCAGAGGACGCGGTCAAGGTTCAGGCGGGGGAGGAACAGCAACCCGTGGACATAAAGGAGCTAAATCCCGTTCAGGATATTCTCGTAAAAAAGGTTTTGAAGGAGGTCAAATGCCACTTCAAAGACGTTTACCAAAATATGGTTTCAAAAACATCAATCGTGTTGAATACCGTGGTATCAACTTGGATGCGATCCAGAAGTTAGTTGAGAACATCAAAGTAACAGAGATCAACCCGGAAGTTTTGATCAAAAACGGTTTGGCGTCAAAGAATGATGTTATCAAGATCTTAGGTCGTGGTGAATTGAAAGCCAAAGTGGATATCAACGTTCATGCATTCACTGCAACTGCAAAAAAAGCAATAGAAGACAAGGGTGGTAAAGCTACTCAGGTAAAATAATTATATGAAGCGTTTTTTAGATACTCTGCGTAATATCTGGACCATTGAAGAGTTAAGACAGCGAATCCTGGTAACTCTGGGACTTGTTTTGATCTATCGTCTCGGTTCTTATGTTGTGCTTCCCGGCGTAAACGTTGATGCTCTCAACGCAGCGCAAAGTAATTCCGATTCGGGCGGAATCGTAGGTTTGATCAATATGTTTGCAGGAGGAGCTTTTCTTCGTGCTTCCATTTTTGGATTAGGGATCATGCCTTACATCACGGCATCCATCATCATCCAGTTATTAGGAATGGCTGTGCCTTATTTTCAAAAAATGCAGAGAGAAGGAGAAAGTGGAAGAAAGAAGATCAATCAGTACACTCGTTTCTTAACTATCGGTGTGACCGCAGTTCAGGCTCCGGGTTATATCGCTTCAATCAAATCTACAGCTCCGGCTGCTTTCACTGATCTTTCAAGTATCTGGTGGATTCAAAGTATCTTCATCCTCGTAACGGGAACTATGTTTGTTATGTGGCTTGGAGAACGTATCACTGACAAAGGTTTGGGCAATGGTATCTCTTTGATCATTATGATCGGAATTATCTCACGCTTACCATTCGCATTTCTTTCTGAAGTAAAATCAAGAACATCAGGTAATGGTGGATTGATCATCTTCTTGATCGAGATCGTTATTCTCTTACTTGTGATCGTTGGAAGTATCTTGTTGGTTCAGGGGACAAGGCGAATACCTGTTCAGTTTGCAAAGAAGATCGTAGGAAACAAACAATACGGTGGAGTTAGACAATACATTCCGCTAAAAGTGAATGCGGCAGGTGTAATGCCTATCATTTTCGCGCAGGCCATCATGTTCATCCCGGCTGCCATCTCAGGTTTTGCAGGTAGTTCAAGTGGTGTCTTTTCTGAGCGATATGGTTTCTGGTACAACTTGATTTTCGCCATTCTGATCATACTCTTTACTTATTTCTATACTGCGATCATGGTAAATCCAAATCAATTAGCAGACGATATGAAACGTAATGGTGGTTTTATTCCCGGTGTAAAACCTGGTAAGAAAACAGCTGAATTCATTGATCAGGTAATGAGCAGAATTACTTTGCCGGGATCTATCTTCCTTGCAGGTGTAGCAATCATGCCGGCATTTGCACAGAAACTGGGAGTTAACAGTGCTTTCGCTGATTTTTATGGAGGAACTTCATTGTTGATCCTTGTAGGAGTAGTGTTGGATACCTTGCAGCAGATCGAGACCTATTTGTTGAACCGTCACTACGATGGTTTAATGAAGTCGGGAAGGATCAAAGGAAGAGGAGCAAACGCAATGATGATGCAGCAGGGGTAAAATATTAATGGCGAAACAGGCAAATATTGAAATAGACGGAACAATAGCAGAAGCACTGAGTAATGCTATGTTTCGAGTAGAGTTGGAAAATGGACATATGGTGACGGCACATATTTCAGGGAAAATGAGGATGCATTACATCAAGATCCTTCCCGGAGATAAAGTGAGATTGGAAATGAGTCCTTACGACCTTACAAAAGCAAGAATAACGTTCAGATATAAATAAAAAAGAATAAGCAACAGGAAATTCATATGAAAGTAAGAGCATCCATCAAAAAAAGAAGCGTCGACTGTAAAATTGTTCGCCGCAAGGGGAAATTGTACGTGATCTGCAAAAAGACACCGAAGTTCAAACAAAGACAGAAGTAATAAATTAAAAATTTAAATAGCATAACATGGCACGTATAGCCGGTATTGATTTACCAAAGAACAAAAGAGGAATAATAGGTTTAACCTATGTTTACGGAATTGGTCCTGCAAGGGCTGCCCTCATCCTTACTCAGTGTGGAATCAACTTCGATAAGAAAGTTAGCGAATGGTCAGATGATGAGCAGAACGCGATCCGTAATTTCATTAACAGTGGATTTAAAGTTGAAGGTGCTCTTCGTTCTGAAGTTCAGCTCAATATTAAACGTTTGACTGATATCAACAGTTACAGAGGTATTCGTCACCGTAGTGGCTTACCTGTAAGAGGTCAGCGCAGTAAAACAAACGCTCGTACTCGTAAGGGACGTCGTAAGACAATTGCCAACAAGAAAATGGCTGCTAAATAATAATTAATAAGAATTAGAATATAATGGCAAAACAACAACAAGCTTCGGCTGCCGCATCAGCAAAGACAACTTCTCGTAAGCGTACCGTAAAGGTAGAGGCTAGTGGAGAAGCTCATATCAATGCTACTTTCAACAACATCATCATTTCATTGACCAATAATGCCGGTCAGGTTATTTCCTGGAGCAGTGCTGGTAAAATGGGATTCAGAGGTTCAAAAAAGAACACACCTTACGCTGCTCAAATGGCAGCTCAGGATTGTGGAAAAGCTGCTTTCGAAGCAGGCTTACGTAAAGTAAAGGTTTACGTGAAAGGTCCGGGTGCCGGAAGAGAAAGTGCAATCCGTACGATCGCCGCTTCAGGAATTGAAGTTGCTGAGATCATGGATATCACTCCGATTCCTCACAACGGTTGCCGTCCTCCGAAACGCAGAAGAGTATAACAAAATAAAGCCGTCCCCAACCTTGTTGGGGATTGGAGTTGCTGATCTATAGGGTCTTCAACTTAAATAATAAAAACAAAAACCAGGTGAGGTAAATTAAACTTCGCTTCACCGCAAGAAACAATTATTTAAAATGGCAAGGTACACAGGTCCAAAATCAAAGATCGCCCGTAAATTCAAGGAACCAATATTCGGTCCTGATAAGGCATTAGAAAAAAAGAATTATCCTCCGGGACAGCATGGCGTTTCTAAGAAACGTGCAAAACAATCTGAATATGCTGTTCAGTTAATGGAAAAACAAAAAGCCAAGTATACTTATGGTATCCTTGAGAAACAATTTGCTAAGACTTTCGAAAAAGCTTCGCGTCTGCACGGTATCACGGGTGAAGTGTTACTTCAACTGATCGAAAGCCGTTTGGATAATGTTGTTTACAGAATGGGAATTGCTCCATCACGTCGTGCAGCAAGACAATTAGTGAGTCATGCTCACATTGTAGTAAATGGAAGCGTTGTTAATATCCCTTCATTTACATTAAAACCGGGTGATATGGTGAGCGTTCGCGAGAAATCACAGACACTTGAAACAATCGTAAATTCATTGAATGGTCACGCTAACAAATACCCATGGATTGATTTCGATAGAAGTGCAATGAGCGGAAAGTTCATCAGTCGTCCTGAGCGTTCTCAGATCCCTGAGAATATCAAAGAACAACTGATCGTCGAATTGTACTCGAAATAATAATTCATTTTTTTATAAATTTTATAAGGCAATAAATATGGCAATTTTAAATTTCGTAAAACCAGATAAGGTAATCATGATCAACTCAACTGAAACAGCAGGTCAGTTTGAGTTCAGGCCTCTTGAACCGGGTTTCGGTATCACTATCGGAAACTCACTGCGCCGTATATTACTTTCATCACTTGAGGGATATGCTGTTACCAGCGTTAGAATTGAAGGAGTTGACCATGAATTCACTACTGTGAAAGGTGTTGTTGAAGATGTGACTGAGATCGTTTTGAATTTAAAACAAGTTCGTTTCAAAAAACAATTAGATAATCACGATAACGAAAAGATCACTGTACATTTTGCTGGAAGCGATAAATTCACAGCCGGTGATATCGGTAAATATGTGAACGGATTTCAAATCCTTAACCCGGATCTCGTAATCTTTAATTGTGATCCTTCTGTTCGTCTTAAAATGGAATTAACAGTAGAGCGTGGACGTGGTTATGTACCTTCTGAAGAGAACAAAACAAATACAGCACCAAACGGAACGATCTTCATTGATTCGATCTACACTCCAATTAAGAATGTAAAGTATGTGATCGAAAACTACCGTGTGGAGCAGAAAACTGACTACGAGCGTTTGATCCTTGATATCGTAACTGACGGTTCTATTCACCCAAAAGATGCTTTGAAAGAAGCAGCTAAGATCCTTATTTTCCACTTCATGCTTTTCTCTGATGAGAAGATCACTTTGGATACAGAAGAAAAACGCAACGAAGAAGAATTTGATGAGACAAGTCTTCACATGCGTCAGTTATTGAAAACAAAACTGGTTGACATGGATCTTTCTGTTCGTGCATTGAACTGCCTGAAAGCAGCAGATGTTGAAACTTTAGGAGAACTTGTATCTTTCAATAAGAATGATCTATTGAAATTCAGAAATTTTGGAAAGAAATCACTTACTGAGTTAGAAGATCTTGTTCAGGCAAAAGGACTTCAGTTTGGAATGAATGTATTAAAATATAAATTGGATAAAGATTAATAAATTTAAGAAGTAAGAAGTTAGATTTTAGAAGTAAAATCTTAAATCTTAAATCTACAATCATAAATAAAATGAGACACGGAGATAAAATAAATAATTTAGGCAGAACAATGGCACATCGCCAGGCTTTGCTGAGCAACCTTGCTTGTGCTCTTATCGAGAACAAAAGGATATTTACCACACTTGCGAAAGCAAAAGCTTTACGTACTTATGTTGAGCCACTGATCACTAAATGCAAGACCGACAGCACACACAGTCGTCGTACTGTATTCAGTTATCTTGGAAACAAAGAGGCTGTGAGCACACTGTTCAAAGATGTTGCTGTAAAGGTGGCTGAAAGAAATGGTGGATACACAAGAATCATTAAAACCGGAAACAGACAAGGTGATGCGGCTGAAATGGCGATGATCGAATTGGTTGATTTCAATGAGTTGTACAACAACAAGAAAACAACTGAAGGAACAGCTAAAAAGACAACCCGCAGGGGAAGAAGCAAAGCCAAAGGAAAGGATGAAGCTTCTAAAGAAGAAGCTAAGGGAGAATAAGAATTCCTTCAATAGATTAAAAAGCCGTATCAACCCTGATACGGCTTTTTTTATGGGGGTAGCTGCACATTTGCATATCTTGTAAAAATTAACTAGGTTAGCGTAATCTGAATTCATTCAGTTATTATATATAGCAACAATAAAAACTACCGCGCATGAAGAAAACTTTACAATTAAGTTTAATGGCACTTTGTTTCTCTTTGAGCTTAACAGCTCAACAGAATAATCCAGTAGTGCTTCCTCAAAATGCACCACAAAAAAGATGTGGTACAGAACTTCCTCCAAAAGAGTGGGATGAATACTTTAATAAAGAAGTAGAAAAATTCAAACAAGATATCATCAGTGGCCGAAGAGCTGCAGCAAGTTACACGATTCCGGTTATCGTACACGTGATTCACGGTGGCGAAGCACCCGGAACCTTTCCAAATCTTTCTGCTGCACAGATCAATTCTCAGTTAAATGTTCTGAATGCAGACCTTGGCGGAACAGGATGGAATGTAGGAAATCTAGCAGCAACGGCTTTCTCCGCAGTGGGAGCTGCCAATTGCCAGATCACATTCTGCGCTGCGACAAAAAATCCATTAGGACAAACATTGGCTGAGCCGGGAATTCACAGGGTGCGTTACCAGGATTCAAGCTGGTCGAATCCATTCTCCTTTGGTTCTAATGCTTCTCTAAAAGCTTATTTTGACGGCACTATCAAGCCAAAAACAATTTGGGACCCTCAATACTATCTGAATGTATGGACATCAGGAATCAGCAATCAAGTTAGTTTATTAGGATATGCTACTTTCCCTGCCGGTGCTCCATTAGCTGGACTTGGACCGGTTGGTTCTGCAAATACAGACGGAATATGGGTGTATGCCGGTTGTTATGGCAATGTAGGAAGTTTGATGTTGCCAACAAATAATCTTGGAAGAACAGCTACGCATGAAATAGGGCACTGGCTAGGCTTAAGACACATTGGTGGTGATGGTGATGGTTTCGGTAATGGTGATTGCGCTGCAACTGACTATTGCAATGATACTCCTCCGCAAAAAGGAGGTAATTTGGGTTGTCCTAATGGACAAAATTGGGGCGCGCCGGCTTATCCATTGCATGTGAATGATTGTGCTCCTAACGACCCGAATGGAGATATGTTCATGAACTTTATGGATTACTGCGATGACGGAAGTTTGATCATGTTCACTCCTGATCAAAAAATAAGAATGCAAACAGCAATGGCTAACGCATTGTACAGACAATCACTTACTGCCAGCTCAGCAACTCAATGTACCAATCCTGCAAGTACACCAACTGCCTATGCGAATATGCCGATCAATGTATGTAATACTGTTGGAGTCATTTCTACTACTGCTTATGCCATAGGAAATCCTATTCCTACCTTCTTTTGGACAACCACACCTAGCGCAGGCGTAACGTATTCACCAAGTAACCTTGTTGCTAATCCATCTATCACATTTCCTTCTGCAGGAATTTACACAGTAAATTGTGCTGCCACTAACTCAGTAGGAACAGGAAATGCTGCAACAACTGTTTCAGTAGATGCCTGTGATGTAGGAATTGCTAAAAACATATTGTTGCGTTCTTATATTACTTTACAGCCAAATCCTAGTAGTGGGAAAGTAAATCTGATCATGACTTTGCCTAGTTCAATGAACTTGAATGTGTCGGTTACCAACATATTAGGACAAACAATTATGAGTTCTAAACACCCAAACATCAGCTCAGGAAGTATAGAGATCGACCTTACCCATGAAGCCGCAGGAGTTTATTTCATAAACATAGAAAGTGGGAAAGAGAAGACAGTTAAACGACTTATCTTAAATAAATAATTTAAGTAGATTGAGATCATTAAAAAGCCCCTGAAAAAGGGGCTTTTTTTATTGGCAAACATGTTATCAAGTTTAGGGTGTTGAATACGATAAACGTTGTTGTGTTAAAAAAGATATTGGAATAGGGTAGAGGAGGGAGGCTTCCTCCACTAAATTTGTTTTGTTCAATATGGCCTCAAGAAGAAAAAATGAAATGAGTCTGAAGGAAGTGATCGCTTTGATCACTTTACTGGATGATCCGGATGAAGACATCTATGTGCAGGTAAAAGATCGCTTTGTGATCCTCGGACCTCCTGCCATTCCCCATCTGGAAACGGCCTGGGAAAATAGCTTTGATGCTATGATGCAGAAACGAATTGAGGCGATCATTCATACCATTCAATTTGAAACACTGGAAAAAGCATTGGGCAATTGGGCCAAGAATGAGAATGAAGATCTCTTAAAAGGAATGCTGTTGTTAGCACACTATCAATATCCAGATCTGGACGAGAACACCGTAAAAAAACAACTGGCAACCATTAAGCAAGATGTTTGGCTGGAATTGCACGAAGATCTTACAGCGCTGGAGAAAGTGAAGATCATCAACCATATTCTATTTGAAGTACATCAGTTCAGTGGAAATATCACCAATTATCATGCGCCTCAGAATTCATTCATCAATAATGTACTGGAAAGCAAAAAGGGAAATCCTTTGATGTTGAGTGTGATCTACGCCTTGATCTGCAAAGAACTTGCCATACCAATCTATGGAATTAATCTCCCACAACATTTTGTATTGGCTTATGTGAGTGAGAATGCCAATTTGATTGATGTGAACAATGTGACGCTTTCAAATAACATTCTTTTCTATATCAATCCATTCAGCAAAGGTTTGGTGTTCAGCCAAAAAGACATTGATACATTTTTAAAACAATTGAATCTCGACCCACATTCCAAATATTATCTTCCTTGCAGTCACACTGAAATAGTAAAGCGCTGTATCAACAATCTTATTTTCTCTTACGAAAAACTAGGATATTTGGAAAAAGTTGCGGAATTAAAAAGACTGGAAAAGCAATTGGGTACATTCACCCCCTAATAAGTTCGTTTATTCAATGAATTTATAACCAACACCTCTTATTGAAATAAAGTGAACGGGATTTTTAGGATCTTTTTCGAATAATTTTCTGAATCCGAGAATGTAATTATCGATCGTTCGGCTCGATGCATTCTCACTTTCTTCCCAAAGGTCTTCAATGATCTTATCTCTTGATACCACTTTATTTGGTTGAGAGGTGAGGAGTTTAAGCAGACCAATTTCCCTTTTTGAAAGGGGCAGCGTATGTCCTGCCACATCTTTCACCTCATAATTGTCAAAATTAATGGAGCAATTGCTGAAACTGAAAATATTTTTTACTTCGCTCAATGAACTTCTTCTAACTGCATTTTTAACTCTTAACAATAATTCTTCAAGGTCAAATGGCTTCGTGATATAATCATCAGCTCCAAGTTTTAAGCCTTGGATCTTATCACTGGACTGATCACGAGCTGTTAGAAAAATAACAGGAATAGAAGGGCTAAGTTTCTTTATTTCAGAAAAGACATCAAATCCACTTTTACCTGGCATCATTACATCTAGAAGTAGTAATGCGATGGAAGAATTATGTTGTTTGAACAATTCAATCGCTTTTGATCCGTCTGAAGCATGAATAACTTCGTAACCGGCCAGATTCAAATTAAGTATCAAAGCAGAGGCAATGGTGTCTTCATCTTCAGCCAGCAATATTTTCACTTGTTTATTATTCACTTGAAATCGAGTACAAATTTACAACCTTTATCAGAAATAAAATTCAGTTTTCCGTCTAATTGGTCGCTGAGCATTCCTATTAGTTGAAAACCCAGGCCTTCTTTGTGTACTTGATCCTTTGATTGTTGAATTCCAATTCCATCATCTGAAATAGCTAGTCGGTTTCCAGACTCATTGCTACAATAAACGATCTTTATTACACCCTTTTTCGAAGGAAAGGCATGCTTAAATGAATTGGTTAGGATCTCATTAATTATTAATCCGATAGGAATGATCTGATCTGTTTCAAGTAAATGATCATTAGAAATTTGATATGTCATTTCAATTTCAGAATCATCTCTTTTAAAAGTGGCACAAATATTATCACATAACCGATGTATGTATTGACTGACATTCACTTTTTTAAAATTCGCTGAACGATACAACATTTCATGAACAAGTGCAATGGATTGAATTCTGTTTCTACACTCATCAATCACTTCATTGATATCTTTCTTCTTTGAAATAGCTGATTGAAGATTAAGCAGACTTGAAATTATCTGCAGGTTATTTTTAACCCGATGGTGGATCTCTTGTATGATCTGATCCTTTTCCTTCAAAGAAATAACCGAGTCTTCGAGCTCTTCGCCCAACATATTTACGCCCAAACTGATTCCATTAAGCGTGGTATCCTCTGACTCAATATGTACTTTCTGTGTAAAATCAAGTCGGGCATAGGCCATGATCACATCCAGAATTTCTGAGGTTTGTTTAGAAGTGAATTCAGTCATGCTGCAAAAGTTATTCTATTAAATTTTGCTCCTTTAACCAAACTAGTGCTTCTTTTTCATTATTGAAAAGACGAGCGGGCACTTCCGGCTTATTTAAACCTAAGAAAAAATTACCTATCACTTTAGAAATTGGCGATGAAACAACAATAGCCATAGAATTAATAGAGGTAACACGTCCGTTTGTGGAGAAATGTTTTCTTGCTTCACGGCTCATGCTGTGGATATCACTTGAATCAATAATTATAGGATAATGTTTGCCAATGTAAAAGGAATCTACTGCTTTTGTATTTTCAATAGCGGAAACAAGATCGATATCAGCACCTTTCTTGACCTTGGTGCGACATATTCCATCGTTTCCCATCCAGGTTACGAAATCTTTGATATTTATAGCGTCAGCTGGTGGACTTAACATCATATTTGCAGCATGAAGGTAGAAGAAAAAGATCTGATTTCTGAATTTAAGTGTTTTCAAACCTGAAATGTGGAAACTATGGATCAAAACGTTGCGTTAATTAAGAAGTTTTTTTATTATCTTTGTTATGCATGAAACAGTTAAAATACACGGGATTCGCTTTATTGGCTTTGGTCATAGCAATAGCTTGTAAGAAGAAGTCTGATAATCCGCCACCTGATGAAGCTCCGGCTCCAAAGAGGGCAACGATCAGTTATTATCTAAGTGTAATTCCTCGTGCAGAGAATAAGACGAATAAGGATACTTTGATCATAAAGGTGAATGGTGCAGCCATTATCACCAGCAAGGGTAGTGTTGCAGACGCATATCCGGCATATCCGGTAAAGACCGGTGATCAGGTTAGTATTTATTACAATCCAGGCAAGATCGTGACCACGAATAGTGTAACATTGATCGACGACAATGGACTTTTATTATCGTTGGATTATGATATAAACAACAACAAGAAGCTGAAAGAATACAGCTGTCGTTGTATTGCCAATGAGATAGTTACTGTAGAGTAATCTCAAATCATCAATTCCCTGAAATTTAAAGAAATTAGACTATTAACCACCTGTTAATCAATAAAATAAATTACACATAATATACATTATGTTAAGTAGCTTATCTAAAATATAATGCATCCGAACAGGATACATTAATTTTTAAAGTTTTGTGCTTTTATTGGATTTTGAATAAGCCGGACACTTTTCATGACTCTTGCAAGAGCTCAGAACACCAGCAGCTAACACGCCAACTAAAACCAAGGTTATTATCTTTTTCATAGAATGATTAATGGGTAAATGTACTTCTAATTTTTAAACTTCCGTCATTAATTTTTGAGCAGTCCCACCTACTTAATAACAGTAGAAAGTTAAAAAACTACTTCTCAATATTATTTCCATCTCTAAACTTATCGCTCTTCTTCTTCTTTCCATTCGCATCATAATAGGTCCAGGTTCCTTCTCTTTGATACTTACCCTCTTCCGTTAAAACGAGACTTCCTTCTTCTTTGATCTTACCACTGGGATAATAAACCGTTTGTTTATACTTTTTGTGCTTGGCGTCGTTCAGTTCGGTTTCTTCTTCAATTTGTCCGTTGCTGTACCAGGTTTTTCTTAATGTGAGGTACTTCATCTCCTTTTCATTTTCCTCTGCATATTTTGGTAATCCCGATTTGTAGTATTCATACTTTTTTTGTGGATGACCATTGTAATAACTGATCTGCTTCTTCTGTTTTCCGTCCTCATAAAAGATATCTATGTTGCATCGCAATGGATCCGGATTCATGACCGTTCTCTCACACTGTCCGTTCTCATAAAAATTCTTGAAGACAACAGCCTTTCCATCCTTATAATAACCTCTATGCAACAATTTTCCGTTCTTATAATAATCCTCACTCCATCCTTGTAAATTGTAGCCTGCTTTGTTGAAAGTAACAGAGTCTCCACCTATCGATTCAATTAGTTTATTATACATACTAATACCCTCAAGACTATCCAGTATCTCCTTTTGTTCGTACCTCTTTGTTTGAGGGACCTGATCAGAGAATCGCTGTGAATACGATGCAAAACTACTGCTTAGTAAAACAATAAATATGATAGATCTAGAATACATAGGTTCCTCAATCAAAGTTAATACATTTTACAGAAAAGTGTTTGTTATCGAATCAATACTTATTGGCTTTCAATCGTTAAAAAGAGTTATTCGCGAAAAGAGCAACTTATTCGTATAATGAAGCTTCCCGGCCTCAGTTACATCGTATTTAAGTTGGTGCTCAAAAAGTTTAATAATTACCGATACTCAGAAGTACCAGTGTACAAGCCTCAGCACATTCGATTCCTTTTGACCTCGCCTCTTCAATGAATTCTTTGTTCTCAGTACCGGGATTGAAAATTATCCTTTTCGGATGCAAACTGTAGATGTACGGGACCCAGTCTGCCTGATTTTTCGGACCTACATAAAGTGTTACTGTATGTACATTTTGTATATGTGGTCTTTTGGTTTCAATGGTCAAACCATTCACTTCTCCTTCTTTGATCCCAAGACCGTACACGGTGATACGGTGATCCTGCAGACTTCGAATAGCCTTGTTACTGTATTTTTCAGGGTCAGTAGAAGCCCCTATGACAACGGTTGCTTTATCCATATTATTCGGTATAATTCAGATCTTTTGCGAATGTTTCTTCTAGTTTGTAACAAGCAAAATAAGCTAAAATGAAAACAATGCTACCAATGATGAGAGATGAATTGATATATCCTACATTTGGTTTGAGAGAAGCATGTGCAAGAGCCATTAGTGTAACGGAACCTCTTACAAAATTAGGTGCTGTAGTTGTCACAGTAGCCCTGATATTTGTTCCGAAAAGCTCCGATGCACCGCTCATGAATACGGCCCAATAACCGGTACCGAAACCGGCACAAAATACGATGGTATAAAAAACAACAACGGATGTGGCAGCGAATAAATAATAAACGATCGACGCCAACAAAGTAAGCGTAATAAAATAAAACAATACTTTTTTACGCGAACGGATCTTCTGACTCCATAAACCACTGACAACATCACCTATTGTAATACCGATGTAAGCAACCATAATAGGGATCTTCCCTTCTTTAGGTCCATCTGCCAATCCAAGTTCTCTACTCATTTCCGGAGCAAACTGAACCAGAAAGAACATGACGAACCAAACCGGAATTGCAATAAGAATGATGTTCAAGTACTTTAATAGTAATTTAGGATGCGAGAACAGATAAAAGAAATTTCCTTTTTTAATTGACTTATCACTTTTTACATGACTGAACATGCCACTTTCAAAAACGCCAATCCTTAAGAATAAAAGTAAGAGACCCATTCCTCCTCCTATATAATAACTCATTCTCCAGTTATTGATCCCTAATGTCGTGAGTCCTGCAACTACGGCTCCAAATAATCCTACTGAAGCTACAACAGTTGTACCAATGCCTCTGTCTTCTTTCCTCATGCTTTCGCTCACCAGGGTGACTCCTGCTCCCAACTCTCCTGCTAAACCAAATCCTGAAACAAAACGTAAAATCGCATACCAATACGTATCGTTTACCATACCATTGGCAATATTGGCAAGTGAATAAACAAGTATACTTCCAAACAAAACAGATAATCTTCCTTTTTTGTCTCCAAGAATTCCCCAGAAGATACCTCCGACCAACATTCCGATCATTTGATAACTCAATAAACTTGATCCTATGGAAGCTACTAAGGCATCGCGTTCAGCTTTATCCGGATGAGTTGGCAATAAGATCTCCTGCAAGCTGGCAACCCTTTCCATTCCAAATAGCACCAGGTCATAGATATCTACAAAATAACCGAGTGCTGCTACCAGAATGATCTTGTTGACTACAGAACGTTGAACAGGTTGTGACATGGAACTTTATTGCTTTATAACCTTTGCGAATTCGGAATGCTCTTCGGATACTGCGTGAACGAAATAGATTCCCGGAGCCAAATCACTTAAATTGACTTCAACTTGTTCAGCATTTATATCTTTCATTGAATAGACTAAGCGACCCAATGCATCGTAAATAAATAAGTTTGTTTTTTGTCCCCTCGATCTACTTAAAGTAAGACTTAAAGTCAAGGAAAAAGGATTCGGTACAACTTTCAGCGCTCCAAGTGTTGCTAGCGTATTTTCGTTCAATCCAACAGGAATACAACACATAGTTGGTACACCCCAGCCTACATCATTATTCGGATTCAAGGCATGCGAGGCTGTTTTTCTTAATGTATCCAGCACTTTTATATTATTGAAATTTCTATGCGCTTGCCAGAAACAAGCAACTGCTCCTGCTAAGGCTGGTGTTGCGTAACTTGTTCCGTTACCTGCTTCACATGCTCCATTTGCCATCCAGCTTACCCAGGTCAGTACTCCTCGAGCGCTAAGGTCCGGCTTTCTTCTGCCATCGAATGTTGGTCCTCTTGAACTGAATGCCGCAACGATCACATTACTGTCTACTGCCCCAACAGAACAAACGCTATCCGCGTCTGCAGGTACCCCAATGTAATTCCAAGGTCCTCCCCCTTCATTTCCTGCTGCATTCGCAACGAACATACCTTTTCTGGCTGCCATGTTTGCCGCAATGCTCATAGGCGCCGTTCTTCCATTCAGTTGGGAATATGAATGATTTTGTGAGCCAATATCGAACGTGGTATAACCAAGTGAAGTGGTCAGAATATCAGCACCAACACTATCGGCAAACTCTGCTCCTCGTATCCAGTTGTATTCTTCAATGATCTTTTCTGAGCTTACATCTTCCGTTCGTAATAACCAGTAATCCGCCATTGGTGCTGTTCCAACAATTAAACTGGGAACCAATGCAGCCATGATGGAAAGTACGGCTGCTCCGTGATTGTTATCTTCATAAACAGAAGTGCCCCCGGTCACAAAATCCCGGGTACCTAATATTCCTCCTCTTGTTCTTAAACTATCAAAGCTGGGATTCACATCCACAGCATAGAATCCTGCATCCAGTACGGCAATCACGATTCCTTGTCCCCTTTTTCCCTGACTATGAATACAATCAATTCCCAATTGTTTGTTCTGCCAATAAGATCTTCCAAAGTAATTCGGAACAGCCGTCGATCTTCCTGCCTGATACGTGACAGATTCTTCCACTTTTACGGGTAGATTTACTTTGTATCTTCCGGCAAGTGATGTGCTTGTGACAAATGAAAATCCTGCAATTGTATTTAAAGCGGTGGTATTACTCACAGCGATCACAACTCCATTCATCCATTTGGATGCATAGATAATACTTACTCCCGTTACGGCATCAACCTGACTGATATATGCAGGAGTGACAGGAAGGTCGGATTGATTTAAAGGAATGCCGTAGTCGATCCTTCTTTGTATGGATCTTTGTGTAAGAAAAGCGGTTGGTGTAGCAATGGAATAAGGCGTTCCATTCTTATTATTGAATTTAACCCAGTATTTCGTTTGCGAAATGAGATCGGAACAAAGAATACTTAAAGCGATACTTAAAGCGAGGACTTTTCTCATAATTGTTATTGCTTAATGATCTTTTTCACATCTGAGCCCCTACCCGATGCTACTTTAATAAAATAGACTCCCGGACTTAGATCCTCCAGATTCAATTTTACATTTTGATTGTTTTCATTATAGTGATTTTCTTTCACGACAGAGCCCAGCATGGAGATCACGCTAATACTGAAGGAATCTTTATTTTCCGCAAATTGAATATTGATTTCTGAACTGAAAGGATTGGGAACAATACTGAAACTGTTCTCTTTTTGTAGTTCTTGCTGAGCCATCACAATAGGTGGCATTAGACACATATTGGTAGTTCCCCATCCACGGGAGTTGTTTGGAGTTAAACTATAAGAGGCTGTTTTCTTTAAAGTATCCAAAACTTTTATACAATTCCATGTTTTGTGTGCTTGCCAGAAACAAGCAACTGCTCCTGCAAGTATGGGACAAGAAAAAGAGGTACCGTTACTATAACCACAACTTCCATTTGGAAAAGAAACCCAGGCTTTTGAACCTCTCGCTACCAGATCCGGTTTTATTCTGCCATCAGCTGTTGGACCCAGGGAACTAAAACCGGCAACATTGTATAAACTATCAATGGCTCCTACAGTACAAATACTATCCGCATCAGCAGGTATTCCGATCTTCGGCCAGGATCCACCATTTCCGTTACCGGCTGAGTTCAAAACGAACATTCCTTTTCTGGCAGCCATTCGTGATGCAATACTCATTTTGGACGTGTTTCCGTTCAGGTCAGCGAAGGTGTGATTTTGAGAAGGAATATCAAAAGTGGTATATCCAAGTGAAGTAGTAAGTATATCGGCTCCAACGCTGTCTGCAAATTCTGCGCCCCTGATCCAGTTGTACTCCTCAATAATTTTTTCAGTAGGTGCATCTTCCGTTCTTAATAACCAGAAGTCAGCTCTCGGAGCTGTACCCATGATGACATTCGGTTTGATACCTGCTATACAAGATAATACCATAGCACCATGCTGATCATCCTCATACACACTGTTTCCACCTGCAACAAAATCTCTGGTTCCAATTATTCCACCCCTGTTGCGTAAGCTGTCAAAAACAGGATTTGTATTCACATTCAGGAAACCTGCATCGAGTACGGCAATCAGCATTCCTTGTCCGCGATAACCCTGATTGTGTAAACATTCCACACCCAGTTGTTTTGCCTGCCACCAGGAACCGCCATAAACAGGTGAGGGCGTAGCTGCCGCCTGAGTACTTTTATTGAAGGAGTTGATCGGTTCATCCGGAATATTGATGTTATTTGATTTGTATTTTGAGACAGGTCCAGAACTGCTTACGAATGAAAAAGTATTGATGGTATTCAGCACCAAAGTATTTGAAACAGCAATAACGGCGCCGTTGATCCATTTGGAAACATAGACCATTGTCACATTCGGAACTGCACTTAATTGAGCAACGTAAGATGGAGAAACAGGCAAATCTGTGCTGTCCAAGTTCAAGCCATATGTAATTCTTCTTAGATAGGCTCTTCCGGTCATATAAGCTGTTGGATTGCTTAATGTATAAGGTGTACCATTCTTATTCTTGAATTTTACCCAGCATTTCGTTTGCGCTTGCATTTCTCCGCAAATAATACTTAAAGCTATACTTAAAGCGATGACAACGCGAGTGCTTATTTTATTCTTGTCCATATGAAACTATTTTTTGTTTGTATTGAAGGCCGTAGATGATCCGATTCTCGACTGGAACTCCGGATATAACTGTGTTAGAAGAAAGGTCTGTCATTTCCCTATATACGAGACCAATATCTTTTGCATACTTTTCGGTATAAACTTTCAGAGAGATAAGTGTTCGCAGATCGAATTGTTTCACTTTTAAAACTTTCTCCAGTTTCACTCCATTGATCGTTTCTGCTTTATCAACGTAATCATAGGTGTAATCCCAATCCCCTATTGTATTTCTCACATTGCCATTCCAAACTGCCTTTTCTTGTATAGGAAAGATAAGCTTGGTATAACGAATATCCCTTTCTGAAACCTGAATGCTTTTTTTATCTGCATTCACCATCCAGACTTCTTTCATGCTCCAGGGTATGCTGTCGTATGATTTTTTGGGGTCATACATCTTGATGTATCTTTCAAGTCGAAGTGCAGGCTTACCTTCATTATCCGTAAATGAATCTGCGATCTTTTCCTTTATCCTGTACTTATTGATGACTGTATCCAGAGGCAGATCCGTATAAACAATACTGTCCACATCATAGATCACGTATTTGCCCTCTGTTGTGGGATAATAAGCCAGGCCAAGAAGACCTTCTGTATTCTCTACTTTCTTTTTAACGCAGCCAAATAAAATGACTGCAAAGCAAACTATCAGCACCTTGAAATTCACTAAGCTAAAATACTAAAAAACGATGAGAAATCGGGACTTACTTTTGCCTTTTTCCGTCCTTATAAGCAGCTAGAAAACTGCTGATCCCTTTGCCGAGAAGATCTTCCCTTTTTTTAAGCGCTTCTTCTTTTGACGTGTAGGATCCAACTAATACTTTGAACAAACCATCTTCCTTCACAATACTCACATTACCTGCCGATGCGAATTTGGATTTGCCAGGATCTGCTCCAAATGCGCCTAGCTGAAGTTTGTAAACAAGAGCTCCTGCCGCAACTGGTGATTCTGTCACAGGTTTTGTATCTTCTTTTGTTGAGGTTTCTTTTTTGTCTGAATCATTCGATTTGGTCGAGTTGTTATTTTGAACCACTCCCCCACTTGTTCCGGCATTATCACTTAAACCCAAAGAGGCTAAATTGGTTGCACCATTCTCTTCCACTTTTATACTCAATGGTTCCGGTTCCATTTCTTTTTTACCCCCCTCTTCCAGATAAAAGAACTTTTGGTTGAGTGTTACGGGCCCCTTTACAGAACCGGTATTCAACACAAAAGAAAATACAAATTCGTTCTCAGAAGGAATATTAACCCATACGATCTTTACCCTTTGTTCCTCAAAGGTAAAGGAACCTTGTATACTTTTTCCTTCACCAGCGCTCATGCCAGCCGGCAGATCCATTTGATATTTCGCAAATCCGGATATGCCTCCCTTGCTTACCTTCACCTCTACTTTATGTTCAGAAGAAGGAGCGATCGATGCGGGAATATTTGTCTGAACCGTGATCTGAGCCTTAGTGATATTCGCAATAAAAAGTAATAAAAGTATAGAAGTGAAATGTTTCATGGAAAATCGCAGAAAAAAATTAATTAAGATTTAATTCAGGAAGTGAAACAGGCGCGCTATTGTAAAAGGCCAATTCATGGATAGCAACCTTTACTTCCTTAATTATTGGAAAAGTACTGAGTATGTCCATTATCTCCTGTTCGCTTTCAGCCTGGATATAGACATAAAGATTCTTTCGTTCAATATCCAATGCGTAACTTAAAATGGTACGGTCTTCCAGAAGTGAATTGATCAGGTTTCTTTGAGAAGCGATCAGATGATGAAAACGTACCGTGAAAAAATCGGGTAAACTGAGATGTGCTAAGTAAACTTCTTTCATAATGAGGTGTGTGAGCTCAGAAAGCTTATACACAAATATAATAAAAAAATAACAAGTTTTCCGGCAAATTCAACCTTTAAAAAAAGGAAATCGGGCTGTATTTAAAAGTAATGGTCGAAATGTTAAGACTTTTCTTGAAATTAACCCCTTGAATTGATTAAGTTTATAGTATGGAAGTCACAAAGACATTGCTTGTTGAGATGGTAAGTACGAAAATGCCATATGGACAGTATGAAAACACATTTCTTTGTAATCTACCTGTCAATTATCTGGAAGGCTTGAACTCCATCGGTTTTCCGAATGGTAAACTAGGCATCTTACTTCAGGCGCTTTATGAAATGAAGTTGGATGGAAGTGACTATATCCTTGAGCCATTCAAAGTGAAATTTCAACTAGCTTAATTCTGCTTTTTCAGTCTCTCAAAGATCCCCTTTATACGTTTTTCATTCGGAAGGTGTGCCTTTTGAATTCTTTGCGCATAGCGAATACTGGCAATTATCTCCTGTTGTTTTTCTTCTATCAATTTATTTTTTTCAGAAAGATGAAGGTTCGTTCTGATCTTTGACCGGTATCTGAGGATAAGAAATACGGATAGTAAGGCAAGAACCAGAATTCCTCCGAGAAACAAGATGCTTTTATTCCTCTCCTTTTGTTCTTTTAAGGCGGTAGAAATACTTCTCAGCTCCTCTTCTTTTTGTTTGAGGTATTTCCCCTCAATTTCCTGCACATGATCCATGTTATTCAAACTATCAGTAAGCGAGTAGGCCTGCAAACAATAACGGTAAGCATTCTTGTAATCTTCTTTCAGGGAATAGCTTGCTGCAAGTCCGGCATAAGTACTTTTCAGATTATCACGACCACCCAATTCTTCTAGTGTAATTCTGCAATTGTGATAATATTTAATGGCACTATCGGGCATTTCTTTCGCTTGATAATAATGTGCCATGATCAAATTGGCATCTGCTCGTCGTGATAGTTGATCGTGAATAGAACAAAAATAGTTAAGTGAAGAACGGATGTACTTATAACAAGAATCAACATTTGTTTGCAGATAGCAGGCAGCCAAATGCATGTTCAGATCGGCTTTCTCCATTTCATTTCCCATGTGGTCAAAATATTTTCTTGCTTCATTCCAGTATTCAATGGCTTTGGTATATTCTTTTCTGCTTCTGTAAATACTCCCTATGTATTTCCTGCAATTAGCCGTCAAGCCTTCATTTTTATACTCTTCTCCTATCCGTAACGATTTTTGATAATAAGTTAAAGCCTTTTCCGAATTTCCCTGAAGATCATAAACAAATCCAATACCGTTGTAACTGGTTGCCATTCCTGATGGATCGCTTTCTTTTTCATGTAATTTAAGGGCTTCAAAATGACAGACGATAGCACTATCGTAGTTTTCTTTATACAAATTCACATATCCAATTATATCAAAGAAGTAGGGAATCTTTCTGGAAAAGTGCAATCGTTTAGCCAAATTAAGTCCCAATTGGTTATAATAAACGCAACTATCAAGTTTGGATTCCAGGTACTTGAATGAGATCTTGTATAATGAATTCACTTTCAAAGTATCCTCTTTCTGGCTTTGACAAGCATTCAGAAGATCACTTAAACTTTCCTTTTTCTGACCAAAAGAGGCGGGTGTAAGGAAGCAAAGAATTATAAGTACACGCAACTTTTTCATAGCCTGAATCAAAGATATACCTTTTCGACACTTTATTACAATTTAGAGCAATTAAAATGAGATGTTGCACTTTTGTTTGGAGTCAAATATTACTACCTTGTTCAAAATTTAAAAAATGGAATACAATGTAAATTCATTCTGCGTCTTTTACATGATCGAAGGAGAGAATAAATTAGAACCATTAAGCGCATTTAAGTACACTGCCATGCCTACCTTACCTGTAAAGGGCACAGAGTTCAGGATCATTCGAAATAACAAAGCCATGACCTTTAAAGTGATAGAATATCTGGGCAATGCCTATTCGGTTGGTCCGGATAATCATTGTATGCAGTCGTTTACCTACGTTGTTGGAGCGATCGAATTATAAAGGGATTAACGATAAGGCATGACATAAATCACGGACAGAAGTGTGGAGGGTCAGTTTCGAATCTCATCGACTTTATGTAATATTGATATTGAATTGAAAAGAAGCAGAAACATTCACTTATAAATAAATCAGCAATGAAAACAATCTTAGTTCCAACCGATCTATCATCCAATGCCAACAATGCCTTGGCTTTTGCCGACTCAATTGCAAAATCTCAGAAAGCAAAGATCGTGCTTCTGTACGTGTATGTACCCACTATTAGAAAATACAATTCCATCAGTGGACTCATCGCAGAAGAGATCGTTACGGCAAAGAAACAGGCGCTCAGGAAAATGGAGAAAATAGCAGAAAAATATATTAGCGGGAAGTATTCGATCGCAATAGAGGTACACGATCCGGTCGACACTATCCTTGCCGAAGCAAAGAAAATAAAAGCTGATCTCATTGTAATGGGTACGCATGGTGCAACAGGATTAAAAAAATTATTATTTGGATCGAACACAGCGAAAGTGATTGCTCATGCAAAAACACCTGTTCTTGCAGTACCCCAACGTTACCGAGCCCAAAAGATCAAAAAGGTTATTTGCACTTCAGACCTGAATAGTCTGGCCAAGGAGATCAAAGCCATTTCCTCTGTCACAAAGGCTTTAAAAGCTAAGACAGAAGTTGTTTATATGGAATATGTAAAAGATCACACCCTTGTTGCAACTGACAAATTTAAAGCAATTGCCAAGAAGGCAAAATTGAAAAACATCACTTTTACAGAAAAGAAAGTTTCCGAATCAGTTAAACTGACTGATGCAATAAAAAATTACGTAAATAAAAACAAAGCTTCAATATTCGCCATCTTCCCAGAAGAAAAAAGTATTGCCGAGAAATGGATCTTTGGAAGCAAGACAGAACAACTTGCCTATGGCTTAAAGATACCCATGCTCTCAATTCGTAAGTCTCAGTTGTAAAAATTGACATAAAAAAGGGCTCCTGTGAGCCCTTTTTACTTATTGCCAATGCCATCAATTAAATTTACATTAGCCTAGCAATGCTGCAAAAGTTCAAATATCTTTTTCTGTCCTTATCTGTTTTTCTGTCTTTTGTCTTAACGGCGGGGCCCAAGATCGATTCTTGTATGATCTTGTTGCGTACAACAAAAGATCCAAAACAAAGAGCACTTATTCATAATAGTCTTGGCTCCTATTGGCGATCGAATGCGGATAGCTGCATTAAATACTGTTTGCTTGCTTTGCAAGGTCTGAGCGATCAATCACCTGAAAAGATCAATTGTTTAACGAATCTGGCCTATAGTTATCGCTCATTGGGAAGAAATGATTCTTCCTACTCTGCTGTATCGTCGGCACTTCTTCTAAACAAACAAATCAAAGGGATGGAAGAAGACAAACGACTTTCTAATTACGGTAACATTCACAATATTTTAGGACTCTATTATTATGCTTTAGGTAATAATAAAGAAGCTATTTCAAATTATCTTTTGTCGATCGATTATTTTAATAAGACCAAAGATGAGGCCGACAGTAAACTTCCTTTGAATAACCTTGCAATCTTCTATGCAGAAAATGGTGATCTTGATAAAGCACTGGAGTATTTTGAAGAGGTAAGTGAACTTAACAAAAAAGTGAAGGACCTTCAAGGCGTTATACAAACTTTGGTCAATATCGGAGCAATTTATCAGCGAAAAGATGATAATCTGAAAGCCATTGAGGTTTGCAATGAAGCACTTGCTCTAGTCAATGATCAAACACCAAAGTCTATCAGCGCAATGATTCTGGGAAATATTGGAGTGAATTATGCAGCGAAAAAAAGTTATCGTAAAGCAATTGAGTATTTTAATCTATCATTGGAGAAATGGCTTCTTTCCGGAGAAAGCTATGGTATAATTGGTGCAAAGATCAATCTTGCAGAAACGTATCTGAACAATAATGATCTGGATAATGCCTTGAAATTTGCAAAAGATGCTTCGTTAAACGCGAGAGAAATGAAATTAAATAAGGTGCTGATGGATAGCTATAAGATCATTGGTGAGATCTATGTGGAAAAGAAAGATTACGAGCAAGCTTATTGGTCAAGGACAAAAGTTGACAGTCTCTTGGAAATTACCAATAGTGAAAACAATGCCGCTGCCATTGCAGAAATGCGCACCAAATTTGATACGGAAAAGAAAGAGCAGGATAATAAGTTACTGGCAATTCAGAATGCAACTTCACAGAATGAGATCCGACAGCACAAAACATTTAATTTCATAATTACTATAGCCCTTCTGATCACGATCGTATTGGTTTACTTTGTTGTAACTGGACTTAAGAAACAAAAGAAGGCAAATAAGATCATTGAAGAACAGAAAAAGGAAGTGGAAGAAAAGCAGAAAGAAGTGATGGATAGTATTCGTTATGCACAACGTATACAAAAGGCGCATTTGCCTTCTGAAAATTTCATCACTAGAAAATTATTGAATTTAAAGAACAAAGAGTAGGAACTTAAGTTCTTACTACCATTCATCCTTATCGCTCTTCACTTCTTCTTTCATGAATGCCTTGAGGTCATCAACAATCTGTTGTCCTGCCTTCAATGCTTCGTTCTTCACTAATTTCCACGTACGATCATTGATCTTCATGGATCCACATTCCGGAACGATGGCATAAATATCACCACCTGACATTCCCGGTTTGGTAGCAACGTGTTTCAGGTTTTTTACTGTGTAACGGTATTTTCCTTCTTTTGCTTCAATCGTAATATCCATTGTGATCTTTCCGTCGCATTCATTCTCAGGATTCAAGATCTTCTGTTTAAATACGAAAGTAGCGCTACAGGCAACTGATTTACCTGAATTGGCACCATTTGCTTTTACATATTTCTTATTCGGAACAGGAGAAACATACCAGGCCTGTGCACGTTTCAGGATCTCACTTGCAGGGGCAGGCATAGTGGAAGGTAAGGTATCAACAGGAGGTTCTACCACTTCTTCCTGTTTCTTCTTCTTGGCTTTCGGATCCTCTACTGGCGGAGGCGGCACTACTTTTGCTGGTGAAAAACGAGCACGGTCAACTTCCACATTCACAACATCCCTGAACATTTTTTTAGGATCTTCCGGTTCTTGTGAAAACAGTACAGAAGGCAGTATCAAAACAGCGAGTATAGTTAAATATCTAATCATAGTATCAATCTTTTAATATATAGCCGGAAATCGATTAGGGTCGGCTTCTCCCATCAATTTATAGATCGCATCAAATACATCATCCACATTTGGTTTACTGAAATAATCTCCGTCACTTCCGTAAGCAGGACGGTGTTCTTTGGATGCAACAGTAACAGGAGCTGAATCGAGATATCTGTATCCACCTTGCTCTTCGAGGATCTTTTGCAAGATGAATGCACTTCCACCCCCTGGTACATCTTCATCCAGCACGATCAGTCGGTTTGTTCTTTTCACTGATTCAACGATCGTATGTCCTGTATCAAAAGGAAGTAAAGTTTGTGGGTCGATCAGTTCAACACTGATGCCGAACTTCTCTGCAATTTTAATGGCCTCCTGCGCAACTCGTATACTGCTGCCATAAGTGACCAAAGTTATATCTGTCCCGCTATTTACGATCTCTGGCACGCCCAATTTCATTTTGTATTCACCAAAATTAGTTGGTTGTTTTTCCTTTAAGCGATAGCCGTTCAATGGTTCAATGATAAGCGCCGGTTCATCTGCTTCAAGCAATGTGTTGTAAAATGCGGAAGCAACTGTCATGTTTCTTGGAACACAGATATTGATACCTCTGCAAGCTGAAAGAATCATTCCCATTGGTGACCCACTGTGCCATACTCCTTCAAGTCGGTGACCTCTTGTTCTGATGATCACAGGTGCTTTCTGCATTCCTTTTGTTCTCCATTGTACCGTTGCAAGATCATCACTCATGATCTGTAAGGCATATAATAGGTAATCTAAATACTGTATTTCTGCAATTGGACGTAAACCACGCATGGCTAATCCTATCGCTTGCCCGATAATGGTCGCCTCTCTGATCCCGGTATCAAATACTCTTTCTTCTCCGAATTTTAATTGCAATCCTTCAAGTCCCTGATTCACTCCTCCGATCTTTCCTGAATCTTCGCCAAAGATCAATACCTCGGGATATTTTTTCAATATTGCTTCAAAATTATCTCTGAGGATCTCTCTTCCATCCATCATCTTGTCGTCGGTATAAACAACGGCATTAGGACTAACATGCTTTAAACTTCTTGCAGAATCTGAATACAAAAAGGTGCTATATCTTTCTTCATTCTCTGCCTTGGCATTGTTCAGCCAGTTCAGTAATTTTTGTCGTGCCTCGTTATTATTGCCAATACTGCTTCTTAAAACATTTTTAACGGCTGCATGAATATCTTTTCTGATCGGTTCTTTGATCGAATTCAGTTCAGCTTTTAATTTAAGTGCTTCATCCGTTCCTAATTCTTCGAAAATAGCAGTGATCTCAGCAACTTCTTTTTTTATTGGTGTCAGATACTCGGACCATGCATCATTCTTTGCGTTCTTTACTGTTTCTTTAGCATCCTCTTCTATCTTATCCAATTCATTTTCTTTAGCCAATGCATTTTCAATTATCCATTCGCGCATCTTTTTTACACAGTCAAAATCATTCTCCCACTGTAATCTTTCTTTACTCTTGTAGCGCTCATGCGATCCGCTTGTACTGTGTCCCTGTGGCTGCGTTACTTCTTCAACATGTACCAAAACAGGAACATGTTGTTCTCTGCATACTTTCGCAGCACGTTCATAGGTTTCGCATAAGTGTGCGTAATTCCATCCTTTGGTTTTGAATATTTCATAACCCTTCCCTTCATTTTCTCTCTGAAATCCCTTCAAGATCTCTGATATACTTTCTTTGGTAGTCTGGTATTTCTTTGGCACGGAGATCCCATGTCCATCGTCCCAGACACTAATCAGCATAGGCACCTGAAGCACTCCTCCTGCATTTACCGTTTCCCAGAACAATCCTTCACTTGTACTTGCATCTCCGATCGTACCAAATGCAATTTCATTTCCGTTGTTACTATATTCAGTAAATGGCGAGGTATGTAAATTTTTATTTATTCTGTAGAAGTGGGAGGCATATGCCAAACCAAGCAACCTTGGCATCTGAGATCCTGTAGGAGATATATCTGAACTTGAATTCTTTTGTTTGACCAATGCTTTGAAAGAACCATCCGGATTTAAACTGTGTGTTCCAAAATGTCCGTTCATTTGTCGTCCCCCGCTCATAGGTTCATATTGAAGATCTGTATGTGCATACAAGCCTGCAAACCATTGTTTGATAGAGAGAAGTTCAGAGGCAAACATGAATGTCTGATCTCTGTAGTAACCACTTCTGAAATCGCCGTTTTGGAACACTTTGCTCAATGCAACTTGAGCTAGTTCCTTTCCATCACCGAAAATTCCAAACTTAGCCTTACCCGTAAGCACTTCTTTACGGCCAAGCAAACTTGCCTGGCGGCTTTCATTGATCATTTTAAAATCAGCAAGTACGATCTTCTTAAAATCGTCGAAACTTAATTTACTATTTGCTGTCGCACTTTCTTCTTGTCCCATTAGAGTACACTTACCTTACAAATATAGTATTTTACACAAATAAGACATACGTTAAAAAAGAAAATTTAGGCTAAAAAATAAGGAACATCGGCCTTATTGGTTTATATTTGGTTAAATAAAATAAAACTCAATGCGTAAAATTTTACTCTCTACCTTCTTAGGGTTGGCCCTGATAAGCAAAGCACAAGAACCCCATATGTGCGGAACCACAGATGTCACGAATCAGTTCTTCATAGAGCACCCTGGATTGAAGGCTAAGTTTGAGCAACATCTTAAAGCTTCAGAAGTGACTGAAGAAATGATCAATAATCACAAGAATAAAACTGCTGCCGCTACTGTTACAATTCCTATTGTATTTCATATTTTACATACGGGCGGCGGAGAAAATATATCTGACGCTCAAATACAAGATGCCGTTTCTATCCTAAATAGGGATTATCAAAAGTTAAATCCGGATACGACTGTGGTTTTACCGGTGTTCAAGAGCAGGATCGCCGATGTTCAATTTGCATTTGTGCTTGCTAAAATTGACCCGAGTGGTAATTGCACGAACGGGATCATTCGCCATTATGACACAAAGACAAACTGGAACAGCAACAATCCAGGCTTTTATACTTATACTTGGCCTGCGAATAAATATTTAAACGTTTATGTTGTTAAATCTATTTCAAGTGGTGCGGCCGGATATACTTTTTTACCGGGAACTCCGGTTCCAAGCAGCATGGATGCAATTGTGATCCTTCATAATTATGTTGGAAGTATTGGAACAGGGAATGTTTTCACTTCAAGAGCCTTGACACATGAAGTAGGACATTGGTGTGATCTGCCTCACGTTTGGGGTTCAACAAATAACCCGGAAGTAGCCTGTGGTGATGATGGCGTGGCTGATACTCCGATTACAAAAGGATTCAGCTCTTGTCCTGTAAATAATTCAGATGTATGTACTCCGGGAACCCCAGAGAACTTGCAGAACTACATGGATTATTCTTACTGCAGCAGAATGTTCACTACAGGTCAGGGAATTCGAATGCAGGCTGCCTTGAATAGCCCGACCAATGGCAGAAATAACTTATCCAGCCCAGCCAACTTAGCAGCAACAGGTATTACTACACAAACTACGAATTGCATTCCTTTAGTACAGATCATGGCTGCCCCTTCTTTAAGTGTTTGTTCAGGTACTCCATTAACGATCAATTCTTACACCTCAAATGCTCCTGCCACTTCTTATTCATGGAGCAGTACAATCGGAACGATCAATAACTCCACTCTTGCTTCCATCAGTATTAGTTTTCCTGGACCGGGAACTGCAACTGTTACCTGCGTTGCTTCTAATACAAACGGAAGCAGTACGGCCAGTGCGATCATAACCATTCTAAATGGTCAAAGTGAGATCACACAGGCAAACAGCGAAAGCTTTGAGAACAATACCATTCCTAATTTCTGGAATGTATTGAACCCAACAACTACTTTCGTGAAATGGGAGCCTACAGTACTGGCTGCTTCACAAGGAAGTGTGAGCTTTTTCATTCCGGGTGAAACAGCTGTTTCCAATGGAATTGAAACATTAGAAACCCCTGCTTATGATTTTCTGAATAATCCAAACTTTGGTTTTACATTCAAGTATGCTTATGCGAGACAAACACCAACGCACAACGATATTTTTAAAGTACAGGCCAGTTCTAACTGTGGTTCAACTTGGACCGATGTTTATGTTCCCAGCATAGCAACGATGGCTGCAAATTCAGGAGGTGTTAGCAATGTACCTTTTGTTCCATCGCCGGCACAGTGGGTGCTTTATAATTTAGGTGAGCACCCTAATTTCGGTGCCTTTTTGACCATGCCTTCTGTTCGTCTTCGTTTCTATTTTCAGGAAGATGCAGGTGGAGTGGGATTCGGAAACAGGATCTATTTGGATGAGATCAATTTTGATATTCCCGCCGGGATCAATGAATTCACAAGACAAATTCAATTACAGTTAATGCCGAATCCAAGCAACGGTGATTTCAAAATACAATTTACTCTAAGCGATCCGGCTGCATTCTCGTATGAATTGACATCAGTGACAGGTCAGCTTATTGAGCGTTCCGTTAAAACAAACCTGAATCCAGGAAAACAGGAAAAGAATATCCAGAAAAGTTCAGAATTAAGTGCGGGAATTTACTTCCTTACCTTAGACCTGAATGGGATAAAAGCTGTTAAAAAGATCGTCGTGAATTAAAAACCCGTAAACAAGGGTAGAACAATTCCTTTCAACTAAATTAGGTTTGTATAATGAAAAAGATACAAACCTTTTTTTTTGCATTGCTCTTTTCGTTTTTTATTATACATGGACAAAACACGATCGTGTCTCCATTTAAAGACGGAAAAGATGTTATAAAGCAAATATTCAATGCCTATGCACCTGAAAAATGGTACCGGCATTTCACCTTCAGTCAAGAGACCAAATTCTTTAAAGAAGGTAAAGCAGAAAAGACAGAGATCTGGCATGAATCGAGCAGTTCTCCCGGAAAATTGCTGATCAAATTCAACACCAAGGATTCAAAGGATGGCGTGCTATTCAAAGGAAATAAAGTATACGTGTTCAAAGAAGGAAAGGAAGTAATGAGTAAACCCACCGTTCATGAATTGACCCTGGCAGCCTTTGATATTTATTTTTTAAAGCCGGAGAAAAGTATTTATTTGCTGGATTCCCTGAAATTCGATCTTAAGAAAGTTCGATACGATAAGTTAGAAGGTAAGTTGATGATCGTTATTGGTGCTGATAAAGGAGATACACTCAGCAATCAGCTTTGGTATGATGAAGAGCATTTGTATTTGCGAAAAATGACCTTCAATCATGGAAAAGAATTGAGGGAAGTTGAACTCACCAATTATAAAACAATGAATAAATATCAAGTGGCTACTAAAGTGATCTTCAAGATCGATTCAAAATTGGTGATGGAGGAAAATTATTTTGATATTAAATTTCTAAAGGCAGAACCCAAGGATCATTTCGAACCTGATAAATTCAGCGAAATTAAATTAGAATAGGTCTTATTTATTGAGAATGATCTTCTCGTAGGACAATCCATTCTTTGAAAGAACATGAATGAAATAGATGCCATTTGTTTGTTCGCTGAGATCAATATGAAATAACTCATTCGGGTTTTCCGCTCCTCTACTCGCTCTAAAAACAGTCTCTCCTAAAAGATTGGTTACGGTCACCTCACTGTTTGCTAACACACCTTCCAAGCTGAATGACCCTGTGCTCGGATTCGGACTGGCATTTATTTTTTCGATCTCACTGCATTGAACAGCCGTCAATGCCAGTTCTTTCATTTGTCCTTGATGATCGAATTGCTTCAATGAATAATAACTCAGTCCATGAACTGGACTTTCGTCAACAAATGAATACTTTCTGCTTTGGTGACTATTGCCTTCACCGGCAAATGTACCAATGGTTTCGAAGTTGATCCCATCAATTGTACGTTCTATACTAAAATGATGGTTATCAATCTGAGAAGCTGTTTCCCAATTGACCAGAACTTTTTCAGTCTTGCAAACAGCCTCAAAATTCACTAATTCTACAGGCAAAACACAAGGTGGGGCCGCGTAGGTCACTCTAAGATTTGAAGTTGTTCCGCTGATGATCTTATAGTTCGTGGAAGGTTCATTATTGAATTGCATGGCTACCTGAAACCACCCAAGCGGCAATTGTGATTGCAAAAGCGCATTCGCACTTGCGCCAAGTGTATAATAACCATACAGTCCGGTTCCGGCTATTGTAAAAGAAGTGTAAAACCCTGTTCCAAAATCATTATAGGCTGCGGGAGTAATAGCGCCATAAGGACCAAAAGCTCCTGTGACATCGTTGATCAAAACCAGTTCCGGTGTGGCATTTGCCATACCCGTTACATTCGCCTGATACTCTACCATTGTGATACATGAGGTGGAAGGAATAGCTGTTGTATTGAATTTATTCCAAGCTCTGTGTGTTAGATTAGAACAACATACGCCTAGAAAAACGACTGCAGGATTATCTACAAAATTATTGGGAGATTGCCATCCTCCGGTCGTCCCGGCTATCACGATCGTTGGATCGATCGAAACAGGATAAATTGTATTGGGATGTTTTAACCAACTTACCGGAACCAAAGTAGCCAGTTTCCATTGATCGTTTTCCAATTTAAGGGAATAAAGTCCCTGTACCGGATTCGATCCGTCCGATTGCAAACCATATTGATCAAAAAATACTGGCTCAGGAATGGTGAGAACCTGATCTCCCTTTGAATCCAGGATCAACAAAGCACCGGAAGTCAATGACACATCATTCTTATTCATACAGGTGATCTTCCAGCCTGCAGGTAACTCTAAGGTTTCTTGAAAACCAAAGTATCCCGAGTTTACATTATTGATACATTCAGGAAGTGCATTTAAAATAATATTGTTCTTTAATTGGCCTTTTAGTACAGCATATTCGTCAGAAACATTCGGATATATATTTACATAGCCGATCTTGTTGTGATCGACGTTTGCAGTCGAATTATTCAAAACATTTTCAGAAGGTATTAAAATGTTCTGTTCGTTCAGCCAAACCGGAACTTTATTAGAATGTATGAATACTTCACTTGATTCATTCAGCAATAAGCGAATCTTTGATGTATTACTTATGTTAATGGGAAAATACGTTTGCATGACATTACTCTCATTCACCAAGTCGCCTTGCACAGATCTGATCTCTGTGTCGATCTCTTCCCATTTACCATTCTTTTTAAAATGCACAGGAGCTGTTGATAACACTGCCTGATAAGTACCGGATGGATTCAAAAAAACTTTGGAATACATTTCGCGTTTGCTTTTGATCTCAATTCCGGATTGTAAGGATGTGTTATTCTGTGCGTGTGACAGAAATGCAGTAAGAATAGCTGCCAGTAAAAAAGAAAAGCCCTTTTTCATTGCTAATCAAATTTACGCTATTTCTATCAATAAAGCTATGATCTTAGCCAGTATGCCTTTAATTATAGGCTTTCAGTGTTAAAACAATGATACGATCAAAAGAAAATATCGTCCTTGTTAATTCTGTAGATACTTACAGGAAGATCGAACCATGTGGTCTCTTTTTCTTTTTTCAAACCATTCTTGAGTGCAACTGCTATCGAATTTTTGTTCTCTCTGTGAATGATGGAAATAATGGAATCAAAATCGGAATTTTCCGCACCATATTTTATAAAGGCCTGAGCTGCCTCCGGGGCATATCCCCTACCCCAATACTCACGTAGAATATGGTAGCCAACCTCAAGTTCTTTTTTACCATCCACTTCCTGTAACAACAATCCGCATTGTCCTACAAAGGCACCGGTTTCTTTACTGACGAGGGCCTGTAAGCCGTATTTTTCTTCTTTATACCTGTTGATTTGTTTTTCGATCCAGTATTTTGCTCTCTCTTCAGCACCGGCAAAATCCGTCTGTGGAAAATAGCGTGTACAATCTTCATTCTTCAGAAATCGTGTCCAGATCTCTTCATCTTTATTAGTTAGAAAGCGGGTAACTAAACGCGCAGTCTCGATCTTATCCTGATATAGGTATTTCTTTTTGATACGATGTAAAAGTACTCCTTTTTATATTGGAAGTCTTATAATCTTTGGATTGTGTACAATTAAAGTGACACTTACAATTCTACACTCACTTTTGAGATCACGTCAAAAAAAAAACCGGCATAAACCGGATTTTTTTATCACCTTGATAGGAGTCTTTTTAAATTCTAATGCCGATCACACAAACATCGTCTACTTGTTCCAAAGGACCTTTCCAATCTTCAAACTTTTTATTTAAAAGTTCCTTCTGTTCTTCCAATAGTAAATGACTGGTAGAAAGAAGCATGTCCTGCAATTGTTTGTATTTGAATTTTTTTCCTTTTGGGCCACCGAATTGATCTGCGAAACCGTCAGTGAATGTATAGATCGTATCACCTTTTTTAAGGTCGATTGATTGTAATGTAAATGGTTTTAATTCATCATGGTACTTACCCACCGGCATTTTATCCGGTTTGTACTCGGTAACCTGACCATCGCGAACAAGCCACAGAGGATTGTTTGCCGCGGCAAATTCCAGTTTATTATTTTCAAAATCGTATACGCAAAGTACACAATCCATACCATCCTTACTTTCTTCTTCGCTTCCTTCCGGATTCAAAGAGTCGATGATCCCTTTACGTACATTGTCCAGGATCTCGTTCGGATGCTTTAAATTCTTCTCAAGAATAGACTCATTCAGGCGAGAAATGCCCACCATGCTCATCAGCGCACCCGGCACACCATGTCCGGTGCAATCCGCTGTACAAATAAAAAACAATTCATTCTTACTGCCGGTTGGCTTATGTGCCTGTGCGTAGTAAAAGTCTCCACTTACAATGTCTTTTGGCTTGTAAAGGATAAAGAAGTTCTTTGTAGCTGTTTCCATGACCTTAAATATAGAATTTTTAATTCAAAATCGCCAATTGCCTAAAAAAATATTTTTAAGGGCTTATTCACTGCTGTCCTTAATATAAATCACCATTTGAAATTGCTTACTTTTCTGGATAAAAAAAAGCCATCCGTTTCCGAATGGCTTTTCTGAATTTATATAGGTTTAAGCTCCTACTTTCTGACCTTTCAAAACGGCCACCATTGTTTTACCAATATCAGCAGGACTTTCGCAAACAACGATTCCATTCTCTTTCAAAATGGCCATTTTAGCTTGAGCTGTATCTTCTGCTCCACCAACAATAGCTCCGGCATGACCCATGGTACGACCTTTTGGCGCTGTTTGTCCGGCAATGAATCCAACTACCGGTTTCTTATTTCCATTTGCTCTGATCCAACGTGCTGCATCTGCTTCATAACTTCCACCGATCTCGCCGATCATCACGATCGCTTCTGTCTCCGGATCATTCATCAATAATTCTACTGCATCTTTGGTTGGTGTACCAATGATAGGATCTCCTCCAATACCAATTGCAGTTGTAATTCCCATTCCCGCTTTCACGATCTGGTCGGCTGCCTCATAGGTTAAAGTTCCACTTTTACTTACAATTCCGATCTTTCCTTTCTTGAAAACAAATCCAGGCATGATACCCACTTTTGCTTCACCTGCTGTGATCACACCAGGACAGTTCGGTCCGATCAGTCTGCAAGTACGTCCCTTTAAATATTCTTTTACCTGGATCATGTCCTTTACAGGAATACCCTCTGTAATACACACGATCACTTTAATTCCTCCGTCAGCTGCTTCCATAATGGCATCTGCAGCAAATGCAGCAGGTACAAAAATGATGGATACATCAGCTCCTGTTTCTTTCACAGCATCAGCAACCGTATTAAATACCGGCTTTTCTAAATGCTTTGTTCCACCTTTACCCGGCGTAACACCACCAACCACATTGGTACCATATTCTATCATTTGTGTAGCGTGAAAAGTACCTTCACCCCCTGTAAATCCCTGTACGATGACTTTGGAATTCTTATTTACTAAAACTGACATATAATTTGAATTTGAAAGACGAATATACTCACTTATTTGAATGTAAACAAGAATAATATAACAAGAGTTTAAAAGCGTTCACAAAAGGGAAAAATCAAATAATAATGACTTAAATTAGCCCTATGAACGGTCACATTCACCTCTATACCGATGGTGCTGCCAGCGGAAATCCAGGTCCGGGTGGATACGGCGTGGTGCTTCTTTATGATCATCACCGTAAAGAATTGAGCGGAGGATTCAGATTGACCACCAATAACCGAATGGAATTGCTTGCTGTTATTTTGGGATTGGAAAGTATCACCGACAAAAGTAAACCCGTTAAAATATTTTCGGACAGTAAATACGTGGTGGATGCGATCAATAACAAATGGGTCTTTGGCTGGAAACAAAAAGGATTTGAGAAGAAAGCCAATCCCGATCTTTGGAAAAGACTACTGCTGGTTTACAATGCAAATAAACATGAATTCATTTGGGTAAAAGGTCATGCTGACAATAAGGAAAATAATCGTTGTGATGAATTGGCAGTAGCAGCTTACAAGAAACCGGACCTTAAAGTAGATGAAGGATATGAAGCCAAAAAAAGTGGGGAAATGGACCTTTAAAAGTAAATTTAATATTAAATGATTTTTTATTTCCCCCATTTTGTTTAATTTTCAAGTATGAAACAAAGCTCGAATAAAGTAAGCTTCGATTTTTGTGAGATTGTCTTGACGAAAGATGGCTTGTTTCATATCGATATTTTCCCAAATTCAAATATTGGAAAAACGGAAGTTATCAGTATTGTTGATGCTATGTTGAAATTAAGTAAAGGAGAGATTTTGCCTGCTCTTATTTTGATGGGAGAATTCACCGAAATATCAAAAGAAGCAAGAGAATATACTGCCGATCCAAAAAGACCTTTGGCTGCGAATGCACTGGCGTTTGTACTGAATAATTCGGGACATCGCATTATTGCCAATTTCTTTATGGCATTAAATAAACCGGTAAAGCCAGTGCGATTTTTCAAAAAAGAAAAAGAGGCTTTGCTGTGGCTGAATCAGTTTAAATTGAAAAAAAGCTTTTATTTAGATAATATAGAAGTATAGTTTGAATGCTATAAAAGCAGAAGCACAAACGAAACGAATCTATTCCTGTTCATCGTAATCAATCAAGTCTATGAAAATTATAAAGAGTATTTTGATCGTGATTGCCTCCGTTTTCATTGGAGGGTTTGTCAACATGGGCATCATCATGATCAGCTCATCCATCATTCCTCCGCCGGAGGGTGCTGATGTCACCACTATGGAAGGCTTGAAAGCTTCGATGCATTTATTCGGACCCAAGAATTTCATCATGCCATTTATGGCTCATGCATTAGGAACATTCGTCGGAGCCTTTTTAGTTTCATGGATGATCCCCAAACACAAAATGAAATTTGCCATTGGTGTGGGCGCTTGGAATTTGATCGGAGGAATAACCAACGTGATCCTGCTTCCCTCTCCTCTTGCTTTTACCTTGATCGATCTTGGTCTGGCTTATCTTCCCATGGCCTTTTTGGGTGGTAAATTGGGCATGAGGATGAAGAAAGAGAATTGATTTTATTTTATTGCAGGATTGCTCGTCCTCGTTTGAGTGCAACGGAAACGAGGACGTTTTAGTTCTGCGATTGTATCGCAGGATCTTAAAGCTACAAAAGAACTATTTGTATTGAATATTTCTAAAGGGCTTTACAAAAGCCCTTTTAAATCGTCCTCGTTACACGTTGTTAAACGAGGACGAGAGAGGTTTGAGTACAACGGAAACGAGGATGCCTTAAATATGCGATTGTATCGCAGTAAGTTCCACTAAATCAATAAATATTTCAAAGTAATTTTATATTTTTATTTTATGAGTGGAGATAGATATATTATTGCTGACCAGCAGCAATGCTATTTTTTAACCTTAACAATTGTAGATTGGGTAGATGTTTTCACCCGAAAAGATTATAAACTAATAATTACAGATTCTTTGAACTACTGTGTAGAAAATAAGGGATTAGAAGTATTTGCATGGGTATTAATGAGCAATCATTTACATTTAATGGTTAGAGCTAAAGAAGGGTTTGCTTTATCGCATATATTACGGGATTTTAAAAAATTTACTTCTAAAGAAATAACGGCAAAAATATTAGAGATTGGAGAAAGTCGACGAGATTGGCTGCTAAATAAGTTTGCTTTTGAAGCAAAACGAACAGGAAGAGCTAAATTTTATAAAGTTTGGAGAGATGATAACCATGCAATTTGTTTGGAAAAAAATGAATGGATAACACAGCGTCTAAATTACATACACCAAAATCCGGTAAGGCAATTAATTGTGAATAATGCCCATGAATATGTTTTTAGCAGCGCAATTGATTATGCTGATGGAAAAGGCTTAGTTCAAATTACCAAGTTGTGAATACCCATACTCGTCCTCGTTTGAGTGCAACGGAAACGAGGATGACTTAGATCTGCGATTGTATCGCAGGATATTAAAGCTACAAAAGAACTATTTGTTTTGAATATTTCAAATGGGCTTTACAAAAGCCCTTTTTAAATCGTCCTCGTTTGAGTGAAACGGAAACTTATTCATTTGTGAATTTGTAACGCAGGATCACAGATCCTGCGTAGCGAAGGACGAGAAACAGCCTTCATTTCAACCGTTCCAGCTTACCCTTCTTCTTCACAATGTTCTTGTAATCCCATTGAATTTCTCTGGACTTCTTCAAACATCGTTTCAGGTCCTTGACTTTGATCTCCGGCACATCATTGTAAAAGATAGAAGCATCTTTGAATTTTCCGCCTCGCACATCCAATGCTTCCTCATCAAAATCTGCCCCACTCCAGAACATGACACGGATCCCTTTCTTCTCCTTACTGTAACCAACAATGGGATTTCCATCCAAGAACCATACCGGATGTGAATGCCAGATCTTATTTTCAGCTTCAGGAAGTGCAGCATCAATGATACCGGCCAATTGGTCACAGATCGTTTTATCACCGGGACTTTGCTCCTTATTGTAATTTAGAATTTCTTTATTCATTAGTGTGATCGATCTATTTATAATTAAACATTTCGTTTTTTAACACCACAATCATTCTTCTCTAATTAGTTGCTTGTTTTCTTTTGAAAATGGATTTAATGAGAATGATGATCAATGCAATGAAAGAGATCAGAAGTGAAATGATCAGCAAATAGGCATCTATTTCCCCCAATGTTCGTTCGAGATCGGTTTCAACATGATGTCCGGATCCACTCAATCCCAAAAGGTAAAGACTGATCAAAGACAAAAGCAAGACCGAGAACTGCCATGCACTTTGCTTTAATAAGAAATAAGGTTTGGATAGTTTCGATCTTTTGAGGATCTCATACAACGAAAAGAGCGCTGCCGAAAGTAAGATAAAACAGAATATGGTAAATCCGGTCAAGCTTCGAAGTTTTAGTAAATATACATATTCGGACTTTTGAAATGGAAAAGAATAGATGAATTTTATTAGTCATCACTCATTCAACTGCAGGATTCCAAATCCTGCGTAGCATGTGGGCTTTACAAAAGTCCTTTTAAATCGTCCACGTTACACTTCGTTAAACGAGGACGAGTCTAAGGCTAATATGGACCTTCGCTCATTTTTTTCACTGCTTCCAGCCACTTGTCAAACTCCTCTTTCTTTTTATCGTAGTCCTTAGGGAAAGGTCCGCTTGCAAAGAAGACTTGGGTAGTTTTATCATCTTGATTCTCTATCATCAACAATTTTTCGGAATAATGGAAACCATTCCTGTTGTAATCGATCTGCATGTAATAATTCCCGAAGACCATTCCGATCGATCCCTCTGCCTTCTCATCTTTACTATCCAAACTCATGTTCGTATGCGCTTGCGCATCCCATTCTTTTGCAAAGAAATCTTGTTTGTTGAATTTCTTTCCCAGCTGTTTGAAAAAATCGGTTTTACGGATAGTATTCCAAATTTCTTTTACCGAAGCTTTATAAACTGTTTTATTATAATAGAAAGGCTGAGAACCCAAAGCACTTACTTCTTCATTGCTCAGAAAGGTGACCTCTCCTATTCGCGAAGAACCATTCCCTCCATTTACAAAGCGATAACCAACAACAGTATCCTTTTGCACCACGATGGCTTGGATCACGATCACTAATTCATGCATACCTAAGAGTTCGGCATTCACTCGCGCTACGCGTGGAAGATCCATTTTCAGGACCCGCGCATCCGGATACTTCATCAGATCCACATCGATCAGGGATTTACTTTCTTTCAGCTCCTCTTTGGTAGGCAGACGATCGGCTACCACCGGTACTTCTTTTAATTTTTGAATATCAACGGGAACAAAACCAAAATTATCCGGACAATACCAGCCCCCGTATTGGTGAGGTTCTGTACTGGCAGCAACGGTCTTCTTAGAAGCAGTACTATCCTGCACCTGTTTTTCTGTTTCTTCCTTGTTTGAATTTTGGCAACTGCTCAGCCCAAGGATCAAAAGCAGAAAAGAGAATGTGTGCAGGGAGTTTAACTTCTTCATCATTTTTAAATTTCGATAAAGCTAAGGATTGAGGATTGGCCCTCCCCTTTCTAAAGCGTTAAAAGACTTTAAAAAATGGTAAAATGGATTCGGGTGATTGAATAATTAAAACGCAGGATTACAAATTCTGCGAAGCGATGGATGATAAATCATGTGATTCCGCAATTGTCAAGATAGAACTCTTTTAATCTCTTTTTAATCTGCTTTTAATCTTTTTTTAATCTGTTAAATGCTGGGTTTGGATATAATTGAATGTAATGAATCCCGACCATACAAAAGAAGGAGTTTCTACCTCTGAAACGGCAAGGAATAATGGATCGCATTTTGCGAAGCACAGTCATAAGCACAATGAAGAACCTTTTAATTTAAGAACATTCGTAAAAGATACATTCACGGTCTTAGTCGGAATTCTATTCGCCACAATTGGCTTAGAGTTTTTTATCGTTCCAAATCATTTGTTGGACGGAGGTGTAACCGGTATCTCTCTCTTACTGTCCTTTGTCACAAAAGTAGATGTATCGATCTTCATCTTAGCCATCAATATTCCTTTCATTTTTATGGGGTACAGGCAAGTAGGAAAACTATTTGCTTTAAAAACTTTATTGGCCATTGGAACTCTTTCTGCCGCTCTTTTGATCATGCACTCCTACCATCCAGCCGCAATCACCAAAGAGCCTATGCTTATTGCGGTGTTTGGGGGCATCTGTTTGGGAGCTGGTATTGGTTTTGCCATGCGCGGCGGTTGTGTGATCGACGGAACAGAAGTGCTTGCTTTGTTCATGACCAGGAAAACGAGTATGCAAGTGGGTGAAATTATTTTGCTGATCAATATCGTTATCTTCTCCGTTGCCGCCATGCTTCAAGGAATTGAAACGGCCCTCTACTCTATTCTAACTTTTATGGCCGCTTCCAAAACAGTGGATTTTTTGACCAATGGCATAGAAGAATATACCGGCGTTACAATTATCAGCGAGGAAAGTGAAAAGATAAGAAGACAGATCATTATTCAACTTGGCAGAGGTGTGACCATTTATGGAGGTAAAAGAGGTTTAAGAGGGAAAAAAGCGCAAGAAAGCGGAATGAACAACAGAGATATCATTTACACCGTGGTCACAAAATTGGAACTATCGAAAGTAAGAGCCATTATAGAAGAGATCGATAAGAGCAGTTTTGTAACAACACACAGCATAAGCAGTGTGCGTGGTGGTATGATCAAAGCAAGAAAATTGCATTAATCACATATGACAGCCTATTTATTTGCCATAATGACCATCGCTTTCTTGCTGTTTCATGTGTATTTCACCTCTGAAAGAAGAAGAAAAATCATCCAAGGTGTTTCCGCTCTTGAAGCAAACGAAATTCTAATTAAGTTTGACAAGAATTACAAAGCTTCTGTGCTTTGTATTATAGGTTGTATTTTCACTTCTTTCACCTGCATTTTTTTCAATGACCTGAATGACTCCTTGTTTGCAATTGAATTCTTGAATGCGCAAGCATGGAAGAATATTGGAAGTTTACTCATGAAAATTTCATTTATCCTGATCATTGTAGTTGGCATTCATGTTTCCTATACGATCGATTCTTCTTTTGAACGAATGTATAGGAAAAAGATCCAGCGAACAGAAAGGATCTCTTTTTTCATTGTGTTTTTTTTATGCACAGGCGTTTTCATTTTTAATCCCAACTTACTGAGTTTTGTTGTACTCTGCCTTTCCTTGGTTTACCTGATCCTCCTCATCATAGAAGATTCTGTTGAGAGGGATTAGTCTGTTTGTCCCAGATCAAATCGAACATTCACTTCCGTGAATTCATTCAATTTAGATGAAATGTGCATTTCACCTTTATGCAGGTCAATGATCTTTGAGGTTAGTGATAATCCAAGACCATGCCCTGCAAAACTCTTCGCATTCGTCCCTCTGTAAAAGGGTTGATTGATGTTTTTCAGATCTTCTTCTGATATACCTATCCCCTGATCACGAAAGGAAATGTTGATAGCTCCACCTTGTGATTTGAATTGGATGTTCACCTGATGGTTAGAAGAAAATTTACAAGCATTATCCATTAAGTTGATAAGGGCACTTCTCAATAATTGCTCGCTGCCGAGGATCTGCAGCTGCGATTCATCTTCCGGCAGATCCAAGATCTCAATGTTGATCTTGTAATCGGGATTTCTTTTTAAAAGATCGTTCCTTGTCAGCCATAACAATTCATCCATCCTTACTTCCTTCATCTTTAATTTGGAAATATCAAGGTTGGCTTGCGCTAATTCCAATAAACCATTGGTCAGTCGGTTAACATTCTTGATATCATCTAAAAGTGAATGAAGTACTGCCTGATATTCTTCGGGTTCACGCGAATTCATCAAAGCAACTTCTATTTGACCGGTAATTGAGGTGAGCGGTGTGCGCAATTCATGTGATGAATTGGACACAAAACTTTTTTGCAACTCAAAGGCTTTTTGAATTCGATTGAGCATTTGATTGAAAGTGACAGCTAATTGCGCAATTTCATCTGTTCCGTTGCCTTCATTCACACGCTTGGTAAGATTGGATGCGGTAATGCTTTCTACTTCTTTGATCACATTGGAAATAGGACTCAAGGCCTGCTTTGCAAACAGGCGGCCAAAGATCAAAGTAGCAATTAAAAAGGCAACAAAGCCTACTACCAAAATGATCTTTAAATTCTCAAGTTTATTCAAACCCTCTGTATCAAGCGCTGATACGATAACAACAAATACCTGCGTCTTGTTCGTGTAAAGGATCCCTAGAACCTCATTGTTATTTTCTTCATAACGGATTTCTTTTTGCTTACGAACCTTTGCTATTATTTCAGCCGGTATGGGATGTGAGTCCTTATAGGTATTGAAAAGTTCCTTGTTATCATCTCCCAGAACGATGATCCTCTCATTGGGCAAATAAGCCGTGTTCTTATCAACCAGCTCCAGAAGTCCTTCATTGATATCATCGAGCTTGATCAAAAGTTGCGAGTAATTCAGCGCTTTTTCTTTTAATCGTTCGTAAAATTCATGTTTGCGGTAAGTAGCCGAGAAATAATAGATGGCTATTGAAAAGGCCATTGCCATCAGGGCAACTATCCATGTGAATCGTAAAGTTAATTTGGTGCGTATGTTCATTTAATCGGGATCTTTCAGCACATAGCCCATGCCGATCTGTGTATGAATTAGTTTCTTATTGAAATTCTTATCGACCTTCTTTCTCAAAAAATTGATGTAAACATCGATCACATTCGTTCCTGTGTCAAAATTGATCTCCCAGATCTTGTCGGCAATTTCTGTTCTTGAGATCACTTTTCCACTATTGCGCATTAACAGTTCAAGTAAGTTGAATTCCCGCAAGGAAAGATCGATCAACTTATTGTTTCGTTTTACCGTTTTTGCTTCTGAATTCAATTCAAGGTCGGCTACTTTCAAAATATTCTCTGTCACCTTGTAAGTATGCGCTCTTTTCAGCAAAGCCCTGATCCTTGCCAAAAGTTCTCTAAATTCAAATGGTTTTACAAGATAATCATCCGCCCCACTTTCAAATCCAATCAGCTTATCTTCTGTTGCTCCCATTGCAGTAAGCATCAATACAGGTAAAGTAAGATGATCCTTTCTGATGTTTTCACACACTGCATAACCACTCAGATCAGGTAAATTCAGATCCAGTATCAACGCATCATAATTCCCTTTTTTGATCATCTCCAATCCATTTAGCCCGTTGTTGGCTATATCGGCTTTGAACGAATTTTCCTCCAATCCTTTTTTAATGAACAGAGCTACCTTGGGTTCATCTTCAATTATCAGTATTTTATTGTAACTCACTGCTATAAATTTCAGTTATTTATTCCAATAAATCATAATGAAAGGCCTTTTTAATCTCGTTTTAATCTCAATGCCTCTTGTTTTTTATAGACTTGTATAGGAGGGGTTTAAGTGTTAAAGACCTATTACGAGAGATGAATCCAATTTTTCAGCAGATCATAATCGATGCCACGATGCGATCAAAGAAGGGAGAAAGAATACCTGTTCAAAACCACAGCAACTATTTTTTAGCCAAGACCTTTCTTAAATTCAAGATGTTGGTGAAACGGGAAATATTGAATAGCCTCTTGATCTGCTTAGGCATTTTCGTTGCAGGTTTTGGATTAAAGAGTTTTCTTTTGCCAACCGGCTTTATTGATGGGGGCATTACCGGTATTTCTTTATTGCTGACAAAGACAACAGGAATATCCTTGTCTGTTCTCATTGTCATTTTAAATATTCCCTTCATCATACTTGGGTATAAACAAATTGGCTTCAACTTTGTTCTTAAAACTGCGCTCGCCGTTATTGGTTTGTCCATTTGTATTGCCAGCATAAATTATCCTGTTCTTACCAATGATAAATTATTGGTGGCCGTTTTTGGAGGTTTTTTTCTTGGAGCAGGAATTGGTCTCACGATCAGAGGAGGCGGCGTATTGGATGGAACAGAAGTTATGGCCATTTACATTGGCAAAAAAGCAACGCTAACTATTGGTGATATTATTTTAATTTTAAACATCATCATCTTTTCTTTTGCGGCCTGGCTCCTCTCGCTTGAGATCGCACTCTACTCCATTCTCACTTATTTAGCGGCTTCTAAAACAGTTGATTTTTTGCTGAACGGGATCGAAGAGTACACGGGCGTTACCATCATTTCAAAAAAATCGGAAGAGATCAGAAGAATGATCACCGAAGATCTGGGTCGCGGTGTCACCATTTATAAGGGAGCGAAAGGTTATGGCAAAAGAGGACATAATCTGGATGAAATTGATATCATCTATTCCGTGATCACTCGTTTGGAAGTTTCAAAATTAAAAGCGGAAATAGAAAAGTTGGACACAGAGGCTTTTGTGGTGATGAACAGTTTAAAAGATATCAAAGGTGGAATGATCAAGAAAAGACCTCTCAGTTAAAACACTCTTTGTATGTGGAAATACTTCGCCAGCAAACTTCTCAGAAATAAATTGTTCTTCACTTTAACCGTTTTGCTTTCTACTGCCTTTATGGGATACGAGGCTTTGAAAATGGAGCTCTCTTATGAGTTTGCGAAGATCTTGCCGGATGATGATCCTACCTTTATCGATTACCGTAATTTCAAGGAAAAGTTTGGAGAAGATGGAAATGTGATGGTCTTGGGTTTTGAGGACAAACAATTCTTCACCCTTCATAAATTCAATGACTGGTTTCATTTAAGCAAAGCCATTAAGATCATTCCGGGAATTAAAGATGTTCTATCCCTTCCCACTGCATTTACATTGACAAAGAACGATAGTTTAGCGAAGTTCGAATTCTCGCCATTGATTACGAAGATCCCAACTACTCAAAAAGACATTGATAGTTTGAAGATGCAAGTAGAGAAACTCAAATTCTACGAAGGGATCATTTACAACAAGGAAAGTGGCGCTACCTTAATGGCCATCACCTTCACCAAAAACTCCCTTAATTCAAAAAGGAGACTGGACATTGTAAAAGAAATAAAAACACTCACGGAATCTTTTGCAGTTAAACACCAAGTAAGCATGCACTATTCTGGCATGCCCTATATACGATCACAATTGATGGCAAAGATCTCCTATGAAATGACCTTGTTCTTGATCCTCGCGGTGCTCATTACAGGAATGATCTTGTGGCTCTTTTTCAGATCGGGGGTCAATGTCTTCTTTAGTCTGATCATTGTCGCCATTGGTGTTGTATGGTCCATTGGAATATTGCAATTGTTCGGATATAAGATCACGGTTTTAACCGGACTCTTAGCTCCCTTGATCATGGTGATAGGCATACCCAATTGTGTCTTCCTGATCAACAAATACCAAAGTGAATTCATTTTACACCGCAATAAGATAAAAGCGCTCACAAGAATGATAGAAACAATCGGCGTCACTTTATTTTTAGCGAATATTACTACAGCCATTGGTTTTGGCGTACTTTATTTTACCAAAAGCGCCATGTTGGTGGAATTTGGCGTGGTAGCTGCCTTCAGTGTGCTGGTCACCTTCTTCATCACCTTGATCTTAATTCCGGTCATGCTGTATTTGCTTCCTGTTCCAAAAGCAAAACACACCAAACATTTAGAAGGAAAAAGGATTAATCAAATGCTGGCCCTGATCGATGGCTTGGTACAAAGAAGGAGAAAGGAAATTTACCTCACTACAGTGCTCATCACTTTGATCGGGATCATGGGAATGCTCAAAATAAAATTGATCGGGTATGTAGTGGATGATCTTCCGAAGAACGATCCGGTCTATACCGATCTGCATTTTTTTGAGAAAGCCTTTAAAGGAGTTTTGCCATTTGAAATTTCCATTGATACAAGAACAGAGAACGGTGTTTTCAATCAAAATGCCAAAGTCTTGTACAAGATGAAGGCCTTGCAAGTACTTTTTTCAGAATACGAAGAGTTCTCCAAACCCGTTTCTATTCTTGAAGCCATTAAATTCTCGTATCAGGCCTATAAAGGTGGAGATCCCAAATTCTATCGCTTGCCTTCGATCAGCGATCTAAAAACACTTTCGGAATATTCAGGCGGCTCACTTACGAGACAGAACAGTAAATTGAAATTATTCATTGACAGTGCAAAAAGTGTGACCAGAATTAGTTATCAAATGGCGGATATAGGATCAAAGCGAATAAAAGAATTCGTAGCCGAAATTAAACCGCGGGTAGATTCCATTTTTGATCCGAAGGAGTATAAAGTAAGTATGACTGGACACAGCCTGGTATTTTTGAAGAGCAACGATTATTTATTGTACAATCTCTTAGAGAGTTTGGCAATTGAAATAATTTTGATCGCGCTGGTTGGAATGGTGTTGTTTCGTTCAGTGAGCATCATTATCCTTTCCAAATTACCTTGCTTGATCCCTCTTGTCATCACGGCCGGTGTGATGGGATTTTTGGACATACGATTTAAACCATCCACCATTTTGATCTTTAGCATTGCCTTTGGAATCTCTTCCGATGGAACCATTTACTTTCTCACCAAGTACAGACAGGAGTTAAGAAGAACGGGCGATGCCTTTCAGGCTATCAGTGCGGCCATTAAAGACACAGGATTGAGCATGGTCTATACTTCTGTGATCTTGTTCTTTGGATTTTCCATTTTCTCAGCGTCCAGTTTTGGCGGCACAGCAGCTTTGGGAATACTCATCTCACTTACGCTGCTCATGTCGCTCATCACCAATCTGATTCTTTTACCGGCCATTTTGCTTTCCATTGCAAACAGAAGATTGAACAAGGAACTGATCAAACAATCCATGATAGAATTGGAGGAAGAGGAAATGAAGTGAAGGGAAATGGAATGAGTAAAGGCAGGATTGCAAATCCTGCGTAGCGGAGGGATTACAAATCCTGCGGAGGGGGTAAAACTTGATGCCGGCATAAATCTGTGCTCTATTTCCTTATATTTGTTATAGATGAAAAAAACAATGATCATAGTATTATTGGCACTACTTCACCATAGTTGCAAAAAAAAGTATACCTGTTATTGCAATAATGGTTATATCGGGTTTGGGAAAACAGATGTGAAAGAAACTAAACGTAATGCTCAGAAACTATGTGATGATTGGGAGAAGAACGGTGTTTTTACGTATCAAGGTGTGACCTACACGGACGTGCATTGCTATTTAGAACGTTCTTATTAATCGTAGTTTTTAATAATCAGAGCGAAGCAAATTATTCTTCTAAGACACTACTTTTCATCCATTCTCTTTTCATCTTTAAAACAATTTTGAGTTTTATAACGGAGAAGAAAAGCTAAGGATTGAAGATTGGCCCACCCCTTTCTAAAGCCTTAAAAGACTTTAAAAAATGGTAAAATGGATTTGGGTGATTGTATCATTAGAACGCAGGATTACAAATCCTGCGGAGCGAGGGTTTAGCTTCTTCATCATTTTTAAATTTCGATAAAGCTAAGGATTGAAGATTGGCCAAGCCCTTCCTAAAGCGTTAAAAGACTCTAAAAAATGGTAAAAGAGATTGGGGTGATTGTATCATTAGAACGCAGGATTACAAATCCTGCGGAGCGAGATTGGGGTGATTGAATAATTAAAACGCAGGATTACAAATCCTGCGGAGCGGGAGACGCAGGATTGCAAATCCTGCGAAGCGATGCTGTTAGGCCTTGTTGTTTTTGTCCTGTTTGGTTAAAACACGTTCTATGTATTTGTCTGTCGGTAGTAGTGATGTCTGAATACGTTTTGCGTAACGTATGCTATCGAGAATGTCATTGTTTTTTTCTTCAATAATATGTTTTTGTTGTTTTGTAAGTTGGAGTCGTTTATTTAACAGAAAAGAAAACACTAAGACAATTAGTAAAATAAAGGCAATAGTGTAAACTAGCAGTTCTTGTCTTTTTTTTTCTTCGATGGCAATGGCCTTGGATCTTTCATACTCCTGTTTTTTTTTATCTAGTAGGTATTCGGAGTTGACATCACTAAAAGATTTATTGTTTGCTGAATTGTATAAACTGTCTGTTATAGCATTATATAGAATTAGGTAATGAAATGCGCTGTCTGAATAGCCAGTTTTTGAATATATATTAGAAATATTTTTAAAGCATTTTCGTTTGATTTCGGCATCGCCGTATTCAATAGCTATTTGGAGTGATGTATCTGTATATTGTTTAGCTTTATCATATTTCGATAATTCAAAATAAATTTCCCCTAGACATAAATAATCCGGCGCAGCACCAAATTTATCGTCATTAGCTTTAGTTAATTGTATAGTTTTTAAGCAATATTCTGTGGCCTTTGGATAATTCAATAATTTTTTAAATGTTTTTCCCATCCGTGAATAGAGCATCGAACTTAGACTTTCATCAACGGCTTTAGAATAGTATTCCAGGGACAAATCATATTTATTTTGTAAATAATAAACATCGCCTATATATAGATAACAAAGATCGATATCGGTAGTTGCTTCATTGAGGCTTTTGAAAGTATTGAGACTTTCGTGAAGCTGTTCCAATGCGCTATTGTAATTGCCTGTTTTTTTATAAATGTTGGCTATGAATGAATGTGCAAGTGCAATTTCGCGAGTTTCCTTGTATTCCTGAAAAATACTTAAAGCTTTTAACTCGTATTCTAACGCTTTTGCATAATTATATGAGAAATAATAGGAATTAGCAATCAAATCATAATCATATGCAGTCTTTAGTTTTTCGCCAAGCTCCTCATACAATTGGGATGCCATTAATGAATATTCAAGAGCCTTCAGTGGATTAGAGTTGAGATGATACCATCTGGCGATATAATGTAAGGACCTGGCTTCATTTTTCTTTTGACTTGTCTTTTGCGAAAAATTTAACATCAATTTTGCTATCGAAAGGGTAGTATCGTCTAATGGGTAGAAATGTCCTGAAGTAAATATTTGATCGAGTGAATTAAACCTTACTGTATCAGAAAGCTTTGTCTCATTGAACATAACCCAAAGTGAATCAATTTTTTTAGTTTGTCCTTGAGTGGTTGTAATTAAGAGAAGAATAAAAATTAGTCCTAGTATTTTTTTCATATAGTGTCTGTGTAACAATGAGGCATAACGTATTGCAGCTAAAAGACGGCGGGCTTTGAAAGAACCAAGCGTCTATACCGGCAAAAGGTTAAAATAAAGATAACTCTTTTTTAGCGAGGCGCAAAAAATGTCTGCGAAGCAGTCCAGAACGCGCCCGAGCGACTTCGACGTCCGCCCACTGGATTTTAGCTGCTGTTACCTGCTGGCCAACTTTAGTTCGAAAACTTCGCGTTGAAGTTTTGTGTAAATAAAGGTCTTGTTGAACCGAGAGAAAAACTGATTCTCAACCGTCTCAGATAAAAAGGCACCGTCGGAATATTCTTTTTCAGGTAGAATGATTAAAAGCCAATTTTGCTCATTTTTCTTGAAGTCCACAAGTTTCTCTTTCTTGTCTATAATGAGTTGGATTTTACTTTCTGGAATGTGTCCAGACCAATACATGTCGTTGATGCTCGCGTAAATGGAGTTGTTCTTTTGGCTTTTTGAAATACGAACAATTTCAATAAATTCATTTTGGTCTGGTTCGTAAATAAATTCTTTGTGAAAAACATCGTCTGAAAGAACTGATTTAATGTCAGGTAAATTCAAATGCTCTAAAAAGAAGGAAATGATTGCGTCTTTTTGTGCCTTTTTAATCCTTTTAATAATTGGTTTTCGTATCGAGAAGTTGAATGTGATATTTTCAGTAGTTATTTTTTGAAGTTCTGAAACCAGTTCAACTTTAATTGATTCATAAGTATTAAGAACAGACCTTATGTCCTGTGAATATTTGTCGGAAGGATCATATTCGGTCAATTCAATGCCAATTTTGTTTTTGTCGACGATTATTGAGAAATCTGGTTTTTCGTCTGGGATTAAGTCTTGAAAATTTATTTTGGCTGAAGTCAAGAATGCCTTAAGGTCTGCGATTTCAGTCTGTTTTTGTTTGTCCATGATGGCTTGCAGGTAACTCCTATATAGAAAGGTCTATCCTTCTCTTATCTTGCAAATATTGCAAGATTGGATAAGTTCTGTTTTCCTATACGTTAAACAAATTTAATCTAATTTCTCAGTCAATACTGTTAAAAGTACTCACCTACCCCTTCCAGATCTCCCAGGCCTTTTCGGCTTGTAAATGCAGCATGCTTAATCCATTCATGATAGTGGCGCCTCCGGCCTCGCATTTCTTTAAGAAGAGCGTGGCATCGGGATTGTAAATGAGATCGTAACACAAATGTTCTTTGCCAATAAAGTCATAAGGTAATTCGGGGTAACGCTCCATCTCGGGATACATGCCCAGTGGTGTTGCATTCACGATCAATTTAAAGGAACGCATGTGCTGCTCTCCTAATTCACTGTATAAAAATATTTTGTCTTTCTTTTTCTCTGGTTGCGAGGTGACAAAATACACGTCCACTCCTACTCCTTTCAAAGCATGGGCCACTGCCTTCGCTGCTCCTCCTGTTCCTAAGATCAAAGCTCTTTCATGTACCGGCTCCAAAAAGGGCTTGATGCTTTGCGCAAATCCATACACATCGGTGTTGTATCCCTTCTTTCTTCCATTCTCTATCTTCACACAATTCACCGCGCCTATGGCCTTTGTCTCTTCTGTGATCTCGTCTAAATACGGAATGATCTCTTCTTTATAAGGATTGGTAATGTTGAATCCTTTGATCTTGGTATTCTCCTTCAGCATCTCAAAGAAATCCTTCAAATTCTCAAATTCAAAATTCTGGTATTGGTGATCGTTCAGATCCAGATCCTCAAATTTCTTCTCAAAGTAATTGCGTGAAAAAGAATGCGACAATTTCTTGCCCAGTACTCCGTAAATAAAATTCATTATTTCTTGAATTTATTTTTGAGTGCGTTCAAAGCACTGTTCATGTCATTGGCATCGTAGCTTTCCTTCACACTTTCTTTTTTCTGTCCCCTGCCCTGCTGTGGTCTTTGCTCTGCATCCAGTCCTTTCATGCTCAAGGCAATTCTTTTTCTTTTTACATCCACTTCACTTACCGTTACCCATACTTTTTGTCCGGCCTTTACGATCTTTGCAGGATCATCTACAAAGGTATCGCTTAATTGAGAAATGTGAACGAGTCCGTCCTGATGCACGCCCACATCCACAAAGGCACCGAAATTGGTCACATTGGTTACAATGCCCGGTAATTTCATTCCTTCACGCAGATCTTCTATCTCACGTACATTCTCATCAAAACTAAAGATCTCAAAACTCTTACGTGGATCTCTTCCGGGTTTTTCCAACTCCAGTAAAATATCTTTTAAGGTGGGTAATCCTACTGTGTCCGTTACGTAATTATTCAGATTGATCTTCTTCCTTAATTCTTTATCGTTCACCAGATCATCAATACCGCAATTCAGATCCTTGGCCATTTTTTCTACAATGTGATAGGATTCCGGATGCACGGCACTTTTATCCAAAGGATGTGTTCCATTCGATAAACGCAAGAATCCTGCGCACTGTTCAAATACTTTTTCGCCCATGCGTGGAACTTCCATCAATTCTTTTCTGCTATGAAAAGCGCCTTTTTCATTTCGGTAGGAAACAATATTTTGCGCTAAACCCGGACCAATGCCCGCCACATAGGAAAGTAATTCCTTGGAGGCTGTATTCAATTCCACACCCACTGCATTCACGCAGCTGCCCACTACTTCATCCAATTTATTTTTCAATAAATACTGATCCACATCGTGCTGGTACTGTCCAACGCCAATGGATTTGGGATCGATCTTTACCAATTCCGCCAATGGATCGGCCAATCTTCTTCCGATCGACACCGCACCGCGAACCGTTACATCCTTATCCGGAAATTCTTCACGTGCTACTTCCGAAGCTGAATAAACAGAGGCTCCTGCTTCGCTCACGACGATCACGGGAATACTTTTCGGTAAATATTCAATGGCTCTTACAAATTGTTCTGTTTCTCTCGAGGCCGTTCCGTTCCCAATGGCAATGGCTTCTACTTTGTGTTTATCGGCCAAAGCCAACAAGGTCATTTCTGCTTCTGCTTTTCTTCTTTGTGGTTCGTGTGGATAGATGACGGTATCTTCCAGTAATTTTCCTTCGCGGTTCATCACTACCATTTTGCATCCGCTCTTGAATCCTGGATCCAAGGCGAGAATATTTTTTTGTCCGAGTGGACTCGCCAACAACAGTTCCCTTAAATTATCCGCAAACACATGAATGGCCTTTTCATCTGCACTTTGTTTGGCTTGCAAACGCATTTCCGCTTCAATGGAAGGTTGCAACAAACGTTTGTATCCATCTTCAATGGCCAATTTGATCTGAGTCGCGCATTCATTGCGTGAAGTGATCATTTTCTTCTCGATGATGTGCAATGCCTCATCCGTATCCACAGTAATATCAATGATCAGAACATCTTCTTTCTCTCCTCTGCGCATGGCCAGCATACGGTGACTCGGACAAGTGGCCAGTTTTTCTTCCCATTCAAAATAATCTTCAAATTTCTCACCCGCTTCTTCTTTTCCTCTGATCACTTTACTCTTGATAATGGCAGAACGTTTAAAGAGTTCGCGAATAGCATCGCGGTTCAAAGCATCTTCACTCATGATCTCGGAGATGATATCGCGTGCCCCTTGCAAAGCTTCTTCAGGCGATTTCACTTCTTTCTCTTCTGAAATATATTTATCCGCCTCTGCCGAAACAGCATTGGATTGCTGGGCCAAAATGAATTGCGCCAAAGGTTCCAGACCTTTTTCTCGTGCAATGGTGGCTTTGGTCCTTCTTCTTGGTTTGAAAGGAAGATAAAGATCTTCTAAATTAGACAGTGTTTCGGCGGCCAGGATCTTTTCCTTGATCTCATCACTTAGTTTTCCTTGTGATTCAATGGATTTAAGAATGGCTTCACGTCTTTGTTCGAGTTGGCGCAGTCTTTCAATTTCATGTTTGATGGTGAGGATCTGTAATTCATCCATCCCCCCTGTCATTTCTTTACGGTAACGGGAAATGAAAGGAACAGTTCCACCTTCATCCAGCAAACGCACAGTGGCAGTCACATTTCTGGAATCAACTTTTAATTCATCAGCAATTTTAAAATGCAGTCTAGCTTCGTTCATGATCAGTCTTTAGTAAGAATGAAAATTAGAAGCTTTTCAAGAATTAATCAAATGAAGTTCTTAAGAGGAATTGAACAGTTTTAATTGAAAGAACTCTTGGCGCCGTTGATGATGCCGATCACTTTTCCCTTCATACTTTTGTGGAAGAAAGGCGAGTTTTTCGAGAGCGAGCGATTGTTCTTTTCGGTAAGGACGGTATTCTCTTTTAAAGTGAACAAAGTAAGATTGGCAGTGGCTCCAACTTTGATCTCAGGATCTTCAAGTCCCAGTATACGACGTGGCGCCGTGGTGAAACATTGCACGATGCTGTTGATGTTTTCTTCTTTCAAAGCTTCAACCGCGCTGGAAAAAGTGGTCTGTAAACTGATCATTCCTGTTTCGGCATGATCGAATTCCACTTCCTTGCTTTCAACATCCTGAGGATAATGATCACTTACGATCACATCGATGATGCCATTCTCAACTGCATTGCGAAGAGCGAGCACATCTTTTTTATTTCTTAAAGGAGGATCGAGTTTGTAATTGGTATCAAATTCTTTCAGAACAGAATCATCGAGCAACAGATTCGCTACGGCCACACCGGCTGTTACTTTCATTCCCGCTGCTTTTGCTTTTTTGATAAGATCTACACTGCCTTTGGTGCTGATCGTTGGAAAATGTATCCTTCCGCCTGCGTATTCCAGTATGGAAATGTTTCTTTCCACCATCAGTTCTTCTGCAAGAGGAGGAATTCCTTTTAAACCCAAACTCACCGAAACTTCTCCTTCGTTCATTTGACCACCATGAGAGATGTTTTGATCATTGCAGTGCGTGATGATGAATGAACCCGCATTGTTGCTGTATTGAAGTGCGCGCATGAGCATTCCCGAATCTTTGATCGCATGTTTGTGATCGCTGAAAGCGACAGCACCTGAATTTTGCATATCGTACATTTCCGAAAGGTCTTTCCCCTTTGCGTCCACCGTAATGGTGCCGGAAGGATAAACATCCACCACTTTATTTCTGGTTTTGTTCAGAATGTATTCGATCTGTGATTTGCCATGAATGGCAGGTTGATTTTCATTGTGTACACAAACTCCTGTAAAACCACCGGCAGCGGCACAAGCGATCAAACTTTCCAGATCTTCCTTGTGTTCAAATCCCGGATCGCAGGAAACAGCCTGCAGATCCAACCAGCCGGCGGAGACACAAAGTCCATCTGCTTCTATCACTCTATCATTCCCCTTGGCCTGTAAATTCTTTCCTATCTCAATGATCTTTCCACCTTCAATTAAAATATCTAGCACTTTATTGTTGTTGGAATTGCCTTCTGCAATCACTTTGGCATTTTTGAGGAGGATACTCATACTTTATTTACTTTATAAACCGCAATAAAATTATTTCAATTAAAAGAAAGGACAAGGCTAAAATTACAAACAATTTCCATAATGGCGTACCATTTAGACCGGCATTCAGCACCGTGAACGGATCTTTTAGGTCGGATTCAATCATCTGGAAGCTGTTAAGTCCTTTTTCAGTTAAAATGCTGTTCAGTTCTTCTTTGCTGTAGCAAGTGAGATCGGATTCCTTACGGGAAAAGTTGAAAGCCAGCGGAAACAAGGCTTCCTTGTTCATGTTCACAGAATAGAATCCGGCTTGATCGATCTGTCCTCTTGTGTACAAATGTTGTCCTGAATTTGTTGTTCTTATTTCCGGAATGATATCTGTTTTGTCGGAAATACCCATAATATGAGGAGCTTCTTTGTTGACAGTGCTTTCATAACGAAGATCCAGCACTTCATTGGCATTCACTTCATAAAAAAGCGAGCTTGCATGCAGACTGCTGAAACCGATGCGATACAAGGTGGGAACAAATAATGCATGGCGAATAAAATTGCTGCTTTTATCCGTCATCGGGTCTGTGCTGAGATATGTTAGATTGCCCTGATTCTCTACTCTTCCCAATAACGGATCTCCATTCTGTAATTTCATCAAAATTTCAAATGCACTTCGGTTGGTCACATTTAATTTGTAATGTTCTTGTATCAATGGAAGATTCACGCGTTCGTCCATTTTCTCAAATACTCCGCTGAAGAAGTCACTTTTTTGTTCGATGAGATCTGTTTTCACTTCTTGCGTATCCTTTCCTATGATCGCAGGAAGTGCGAAAGCAGACATCAATGTATTATAAGAAGCAAGGTCGGCCTTTTCCGCCGGAATGATGAAGAGACTGCCTTTTGTTTTGCTGAACTTAAGAAGCTCGGATTGCATACCGGAAGTGAGTCCGGATAGTCCATACAAAATGATCACATCACTTTTATCGAAAGAAGAATAATCCACCGATTGCTCGTTGCTGCTGTGCAATTCAAAGAGGCTGTCGGCTTTCAATAAATTAAGAAATGGATTTTCTCCTTTCAAATCTTTCCCTGTGATGAGTGTGAGTCGGATCTTCAGTTTCGAATCAAAGGCGAAAAAAAGTTCATCATCAAAAGTAACAGGATAATCATCGATCTTAATGGAACCGTAATTGAATCCCTCTTGTTTGCACTCGAAGGTAAAGACGATCTCTTTTGCGGCATGCGGTTCAACGGAGAAAGAAGAAATACCGAGTTGAATCTTATTCAAAGTTAATTTCGCTGAACCGGCATTTACGGCATCGTCTCCGTTATTTCTGATCCTTGCATGCAATTTTTGAATGAATCCTTTTTGTTGAACAGGTGTTTCAAAGAAACAGGTGTCGACATAAACGTTGTTTATCTTATTGGCTGCATTCAGTACAACAAAGGTGCGTGCATTGGTATCTTGTTTCACTTCATTCAGATCGAAAGTAGATCGTTGCGCATCGGTGAACAGGTAGTTATTCATGCTCTTCAAACCGGATGAACGAAGCATTTCCATTTGTCGTTTATAAACTTCACTTAATTTTCTGACAGAAGATGAACTTTTGATTTCGCTGAGCGGATCGAGGGCCTCCTCTTTATTATAAAAGCGCTGATGTCTACCTTCAAAATCGTTGGTCAGGATCTGTATCTTATCCGCATTGCCCATGTTTTTGATCAGATCTTTGGCTTGTTGTTTCGCAATTTCAAGCAATGGCCCCTGCTTTTGCAGGTTATCCATACTGTAAGAATTATCAATGTAAATGCTGATGGCCTTGGCCGAAGGTCCGCCAGAAATGCTTTTATTTTCGACCAATACAGGTTGAGCAAAGGCCAAAACAAGGGAAGCAATGGTCAGGCAACGAAACAAGAGGATGAGTAATTCTTTTAATCTGGATTTGGATTTGCTTTCGTGCTGCAGTTCTTTGAGGTATTTTACATTGGTAAAATAGACCTTTGTATAGCGCCTGAAATTAAAAAGGTGAATGATAATAGGAATGCTGACAGTAAACAGGGCCCACAAAAAAGTGGGGTACACAAACATCATAGGTATAAAATTAGGGATAGTATGTGTTAAAACAATAGGATTAATTGAAAATTTTTGTAAATTTACCTACGGCTCATTCATTATGTATTCAGCATTAAGCGCAATAGGTAAAAACATCATTCTTTTAGGGATCTTGGCATTGTCTGCAATCAACTTCTTTTACAGCTGGTTTGGCTGGAAAGAATTGCTCGCCATACAAAGTCTAACCGGACTAGCCTATGTGTTTTTGAGTTGTTATGAGTTTTTGAATGCCCAATACAAAGCATCACTTCCGGTACAACGTTACAATTATGTAACGAATCGTTATTTATTATTCAAAGTACTAAAAGTCACCATTTACTTTGGCTTTGCCGCAGCGCTTTATTTAACCGGGAGTCGTGTGAAGTACTTTTATCCTATCTGTGTTTTAATAGGTATGACAGAGGCAATTGTTACCTGGATGAAGTACAAAAGAGGGATCTGTTTCATCAGTATTTATGCCAATTATCTTCTTTTTTCACAGGAAAAACTCACCAAGTTATTTGCCTCAGAGATCCTTTTGGTTGAATTCAGACATGATATTTTCTACTTTGTGAAGAAGAACAGGAAGACAAACCAGATCAACTTGGAGCATATTTTGGACAAAGCTCAGTTTATTAACAGTATGAATGAGTGGCTGAAGAGGAACAAGATCAATATTGGAGGAGAATCGGATACCAAACTTGCCGGTGCTTTGAATAACTAAGAAATGAACCTGGCTATGTTGGTAAAATAGCCCCTAATTCAAGGAGTAGATTCACTCATTTCCCGGCTAAAAATTTTGTACTCAATACTAAAAGTGCTATCTTTGATTATACATTAACATGAAAAAGAAACTATTCATATTATCCGGAGTGCTAGCAATGGCTGTGCTACTTACATTCGCTTGTAAGAAAAAGAAGGACGAAACAATTGCCCCTCAATACAAGGCAGATACCGGAACGGGTGGAAATCCTGATCCTAATAATATTACGACAACCGGAACAACAACCTTTGCTCCGGTTCCAACAGAGAACTCTTCCTTTTATGTAGGTGGTGCAGGATGGTCGAATCCAAGTTGTATCACAACAAACAGTCTTTATTTGAAAGCAAACAATGGTGCCACCGAAGTAACGGTAACATTTGCTTTCCCTCCTTCTGTAGGAACTACAACTTATCAGGTCGCTTCTAATGTAGGAGCACAAACTTGTGTTTTCACAGTATTGAATGCCCCGGGTCAACCTGCTGACATTATGTGGTACGGTCGTTCTGGCGCTATTCAGGTAGTAAGTACAGGAACAACAGTGAATGCTTCCATTATCGGATCTATTCGTTGTGAACAAAGTAATTTTAAATTCCCTGCTGTTACAGCAACCGGAGTTCTAGGTTGTAACTAAACAGAGATACATCATTTTAAAAAAGCGTTTCCTTAAAAGAAACGCTTTTTTTGTTGATACCTTTTTATAAAGCAGACTCTGCCTTCTGTATATTCGCTGATTATAAAACCAAACTATGAAATTTTTCATTGATACAGCAAATCTTGCTCAGATTAAAGAAGCACAGGACCTTGGCGTTCTGGATGGAGTAACAACAAATCCCAGTTTAATGGCCAAAGAAGGTATTAAAGGACAAGAGAATATCTTAAAGCATTATGTTGATATCTGCAATATCGTAACCGGCGATGTGAGTGCAGAAGTGATCGCGGTCGACTATGAAGGCATTGTAAAAGAAGGTGAGGCCATTGCCAAATTGCACAGTCAGATCGTCGTAAAAGTTCCTATGATCAAAGACGGAATCAAAGCCATCAAATATTTCTCATCAAAAGGAATTCGAACCAACTGCACGCTTGTATTCAGTGCCGGTCAGGCCTTGTTAGCTGCAAAAGCCGGAGCAACCTATGTTTCTCCTTTTATCGGGAGACTGGATGACGTAAGCACGGACGGACTTTCCCTTATTGAAGATATTCGTGTGATCTATGATAATTACGGCTATGAGACACAAATATTGGCTGCAAGTGTTCGTCACCCGATGCATATCATTGATTGTGCGAAGATCGGTGCAGATGTGGCAACTTGTCCACTCAGTGCCATCACCGCATTATTAAAACATCCTTTAACGGATAGTGGATTAGCTCAATTTCTGGCTGATGCCAAGAAGTAAGCTCCCAATTATTTAACAATTTGACCCCTTGTTTTATCAACAAGGGGTTTTTTATTTGCTTGAATCATTTGTTTAAGATTGGAAAGTGTATAAATTTATAGTAGGATTAGCAATGAAAAAAAGCCTCTATTCTCTTCTATTGGTTTTCATTTCTCTTTGTGTTTCAAGAGCACAGATCTGCACGGCTGTATCTGTCATTACCTTGAATCCGGGTGGTGCAGGACCTATCGGAGCGCACATGATGGTTACTTATAATCCATTGAGAAATGTGTATTACTGGAATGCAGGCGGGTTTGCTTCTAATCCGGTTGCAACCTATTCGGCAAACGGAGGAAATACAATAGCAGTTGGAATGGGGAATCAGGACTGGAGAGGATTGTGGTGGAACAGTAATACCAATGTTTTAGAGGGAAATTGTTTCAATTCAATTGGTATTTTTTCAGTGAGTACAGATCCTGTTAGTGGTCATGCTTTGAACGGCAGCAATATCATTGCCCCTAACAATCAACCCGGCACTCAATCCGGTGGACAATATGATGCCGGTACAGATCAGGTCATATATTACAATACTCTTAACATTTATAAATACAGCAGAAGCTCTGGAAATCTCATCAACACGATTCCCATTTCAGGATTGCCCGGAGGCATTGGCAGTTTAAATTCAAACGGATTTTATACCGGCATCAATGGAATGGAATACGCATTGTACGATTACACGAACAGAAGGGCTTACTTCATCAATTACACTACAGGAGTATATGTTTCTACAGTTCAGTTTCCTTTAAGCGCAGGGGCTCCATCCAGCTTCGGGATCTCTTATGCGAACGGATTGTTCTTCATTTACGATAATACGAATTGGGTTGGATTTCGTTCGGGCTTATGGGCATCTCAAACAGCGCCTGTGTGCATGGGACAAAGCGTTACACTGAATGCACAAGGCGCTTCTTCTTATACATGGAATACAGGAAGTAACAGCAACAGCATTGTCATTAACCCTACGGTTACCACAGTTTACACGGTAAGTGGAAATGCCGGGTCCGGTTGCATTTCAACCTTCACTTTAAGTGTACCTGTAATTCCTTCCCTTCCACCCCTCGTATCCATCAGTGGAAATACTTTTGTTTGTGGTAACTTTAGTAATACCCTAACCGCCTCTGGCGCTAATTCCTATACCTGGAATACGGGTTCCGTTAGTCCATCCATTGTGATCAATCCAACCATCAGTACAAATTATATGGTAACGGGAACAAGTTCACTTGGCTGTGTTTCAAATAAGACCATTAATGTGAATGCCGGACCAAGTCCGACCATCACCTTCAGTGGAAATCAGAATTTATGTGACGGGCAAAGCACTACGCTAACAGCAAGTGGAGCCAATTCCTATTCTTGGAATACTGGAAATACTAATTCTACATTGGTTATAACACCTAGCATCAGCACGGTTTATACAGTAACAGGTACATCGCCTAACTCTTGTTCAGATACAAAGACAGTGAATGTTGTGGTGAATCCTATCCCCACCGTGAGTATTTCTGGTTCATTCACAATTTGTAATGGAAGTACTGTGAATTTAACCGGAACAGGTGCCAATAATTATACCTGGAGTACTGGATCGATCGCATCTAGTATCAGTATCAGTCCGAATATAAATACCAGCTATAGTATTGTTGGCACTACTAGTGCGGGATGTAGTGCTACAGCTATGCAAACAGTAACTGTGCTTCAATCACCTACGATCTCTGCTCTTGCCAGTTCAACGGCTTTCTGTGAGGGAAATTCAGTGAACTTAAGTGCATCCGGAGCTAACTCTTATACCTGGAGTACTGGAGCAATGACTGCATCTTTAACGGAAAGTCCGACTACGAACACTTTCTATACCGTTTCAGGTTCTAATACCGTGAATGCTTGTGCAGATACTAAAACAATTAACATTACAGTTTATCCTGCGCCCATTCTTAGTATCCTTTCTCCAAGTATTCTTTGTCTAGGTGAAAGTGTTACTTTAAGTGTGAATGGCGCTAATACCTACACCTGGTACAACGGAGCTAATACCACAAGCATCACAGATACACCAACGATAACAACTATTTATACGGTTAGCGGTACTGGTTCCAATTCTTGTGTGGCAACAAAAAGCGTGAACTTGATCGTGACAATATGCAATGTTATTGCTAAGAATGAATCACTGATACAATCGATGATATATCCGAATCCAACGAATGGAAATGTGAAAATAGAATACTTTAATGAATCGGAATTGGATCTGGAAGTGATCACTTTGGAAGGAAAGCTTCTTCATCAAGAAAGTGTCCATAAAGGAAAGACCGTACTTGACCTGAAGTCATATACACCCGGAATCTATTTCATCCGACTATTTGACAAAGGCAGCATTGTTTACACCGGAAAATTAGTGCTGACGAATTAAAAGGAAATCAATGAATAAATTATTTGACGAGATACTCAGTCTGAAAGATGAAAGAACGCACAGAAGCGCGCTGAGGATACAAAGTATTCTAAATGATAATCCGGATCTGTTCACAAGAACTTTTGGTCCGGATCTGTATAGAGATTTCAGTTCAGGATTCGATCTCATTGCAGGATCGAGAGCCGGTTATTTCGGAACGGAACAATTCAAAAGCGATTTTGGTAAACAGATAGAGTCCATATCCTACTATCTTAATCGAATAAGTCCATAAAGTAAATCCATAAAAAAACCCCGCGATTGCGGGGTTTTTAATTCTATTTAAATTCCTGATTAGTTAGTTAAACCAGTGAATCCAGCGTCTTCACGCATTTTGATGAACTCAACATCATCTTTTGCATAAGCTTTTAAAGAAGCATCTTTTTCGATCGCTGTTTTAAGATTGCTGATCGCATCAGAGTTGTTACCACCTTTTGCACTAGCAACAGCTTTCAAATAGAAGCTATAAGCCATTTCTTTCTCATTACTTGAATCGATCACTTCTTTTACAGAACCTGCGTTTCCGGATAATAACTGAGCCAAAGCTTTGTTATGTCCTTTGTAGTTACCGAAGTTGTTCACAGCATCGCTGTATTGACCGTTACGAACGTTCAGGATACCCATGTTGTACATTGTTTCGCTTGCACTTCCGGCTTTCTTATAAAGATCCATTGCGGCGATACGATTACCATTCTTAGCTTCGATGATACCAAGGTTATTGTAAACTGCAGGTTGAACGTTTCCTAAAGCTTCAGCACGTTTGAATGCTGCACCAGCATCAGCTGTTTTGTTTTGCATCAAGTAAGCAACACCTAAGTTGTTTGAAGTTCTCCAATCAGTTCCGTATTTTTTCTCAGCAGCTTGATAAACCTGAACTTTTGTGTTCACATCGTTTGTCAAATTAGCGCCGTAAAGTAATTCTTCTACAGAAAGACTGTCAGGATAAGAAGTCATTAATTTCGTGATCATCTCATCTGTGCGTGATTTTTTGTCAACGTTAACAGTGATCTCTGAACGACGAAGTTTTGGTAACACTTTCTCAGCTAACTCAACATAGGTCTTAGAAAGATTCTTGATCTCTTTACGACGTTGTTCAGCATCTGAATACATTGTAAGAACACGTAAGATCAGGTCTTTATCAGTCATTGTAGAAGCTTCCATCAAAGATTTGAAACCTTCCCAGTCTTCACGAGTTGTTCCAACCTGATATTGCTCTTTGGTTTTACCAAAAGTAACGGCCTTATCTTTGTTCTTTGCGAATTCACCTTGAATAGCAGCAGAACCTGATTTAGCACGATCTTTTGCTAAGTTTTCGTTCTTATCTGTTTCTCCGTCTGGCGAAGCATAAGCTGAAACGCTTATCCCTTTGAATTCATACCAAGGAGAAGAAAGATTATCTGCAATGAATTTGCTGAATGACTTCGTTTCTTCCGATTTCAATTCAGCAGGACGAACATTTGACTGATTGATCAGGTAATAAATATGAGTTGTTTGGTTCATTGGAACAACTTTCACGAAAGCATCTGCTGCCATGATCCCTTTTTCGTCATTACGAACCAATAAAGGAGTAACATTTGTTCCGTCTCCCATTTTCACAGGATCGAATGATTTCTTTTTCTTTTTTACAGTTCCTTCTCCACGCAATTCAACGATAGAATTACGCATTCCGCTCTCGTAAGCAAATTTTTCAGATGTGTAACTAAATGTACCACCTTGAGCGTAAGATATCTTTTGTCCACCTGTACCGGTAGCTTTTTCACCAATTAAGATAACCGGCTTAAGCGCCTTCTCTCCACTTGCGTATTTAACAACAGGAGTAAGGGTTAAAGTGACTTTTTTAGCAAATAATTTCGGATTGAATTTACCATTTACGCTGAACTGAATGCTGTCTCCGTGCATTTCGATCGGATTTGGCGTAAGCGTATACTTAATATCCTTCTGTTTTTTGAGCATTTTGCCTAAACCATCACAGCCTGCTAATACAACGGCCAACGACAGTCCGGCACCAATTGTGCGTAAAAATTTTGAATTCATCGTGTGTTTTTAAATGTTCGAGCAAAAGTAGAAAAATAATTTAACAAAAAAAGTTTTTTCGTATAAAGTTATTGCCACACATGTAAAAAGCCAATTTCTATTACGTTTTAAGTGCTAAATTTGCCGTTCAATTGGCCGAAGTTTCCACTAATATTCCCACAGAAAAAACAAATTATTCCAAATTTGCCGGATACCTGAAATTAACAAAATTCAGACTGGCAAGTCTGGTTGTTTTCTCTGCCGTTATCACCTTCATTACGATGAGTGATACCATCAACTGGATCAGTCTGGCTGCGCTCACATTTGGAGGATTTATGGTGACTGGATCGGCTAACGGATTCAATCAGATCATTGAAAAAGACCTGGATAAGAAGATGCACAGGACCATGCACAGACCTATGCCGCTTGATGTACTTAATGCAGTTGAGGCCTTTATCTTCTGTAGTTTGATCGGTATAATCGGTACTGTATTACTCTGGGTCTATACCAACCCCTTGAGTGGTATACTGGGTTTTATTTCCATCCTACTTTATGCCCTGGTCTATACACCTTTAAAGCGAACAACACCGTTATCTGTTTTTGTGGGGGCTTTTCCCGGTGCCCTGCCTACACTAATTGGAGCAGTAGCAGCAACAGAAGGTTTTGGAAAGATCTCATTTCTGGCAATTTTACTTTTCTTGATTCAGTTTGTTTGGCAATTCCCTCATTTTTGGTCCCTTGCCTGGTTCAATTCAGAAGATTATGCCAAAGCTGATTTTTATTTGCTTCCATCAAATGGAGGAAAAGATAAATCGACCCAATTTCAGATCCTTCTGTATTGCGTTTTCCTGCTTTTTGTTAGCATTTTCCCATTTATTTTCGGGTTTACAGGTTTAATAAGTGCAATTGTTTGTGTTGTAGCCGGAATCACACTCGTATTGCAAGCCTATAATTTTTACAGACTGGGAACGGATGAACTTGCTAAAAAACTTTTTTTCATCACCTTAATCTATTTACCGGTTGTCCAACTGGCATTAATGACCAAACAATAAAAATCTGAAATTGGAAAAAATAAAAAAAATAAATCCTCATAAGGAAGAGATAAAAGCAGCGACAAGAAAAACGGCAAAACCTCTGTTGTACATTGGCATTGTGAGCATTATTATGCTTTTTGCCGGACTTACTTCTGCCTATGTAGTAAGAGCCGACAATGGTAACTGGCTTGTTTTTAAATTACCGGACATAATGATCGTAAGTACTGCAATTATGGTTACAAGCAGTATTACTATGTTAATGGCCCAGCGTTCTATTAAAAAAGATAATAATAAGGGGGCTATACTTGGCTTATTGCTTACTCTCCTTCTCGGCTTCATTTTTATCTACACCCAGGTTTTGGGCTGGAAACAACTGACAGCTCAGGGCATCTATTTTGCAGGTAAGTACAGCAATGCTTCCGGCTCCTTCCTTTATTTTATTGCCCTCATGCACGTACTACATATGGCTGGTGGAATCATTGCCATCCTGGTTTCATTAACAAAATGCTTGTTGAAAAAATATTCATCGGCTGATTACCTTGGAATTGAGCTCACTGCAATCTATTGGCACTTTATGGACTTGCTATGGGTATATTTGTTTTTGTTTTTATATTTTTATCGTTAATATTGCATCATCTATTTTAACAAATTTTTAACTTTTCAATATGTCGCATCACACTGCTGAAATTGATCAAAAGGAAGCCTGGGGGGGTGGACGTTCACCCTTTGCCGTTAGTTACGGTAAAATGTTCATGTGGTTTTTCCTTATTTCCGATGCTCTTACTTTCGGAGGATTATTAATGTCTTATGGTTTTATCCGTCACAAATATGCTGATGTTTGGCCAAAAGCGGAGAATGTGTTCACGCACTTTCCATTCGTAGAACAACATTTGCCATTAGCCTATGTGGGTTTAATGACCTTCATCCTCATCATGTCTTCTGTAACAATGGTACTTGCTGTTGAGGCAGGTAAACGTATGGATAAGAAGAAAGTAACTATTTGGATGTTTTGGACAATTGTTGGTGGTCTGGCTTTCGTATTGTCACAGGCTTGGGAGTGGTATCATTTTATTGTTGGAACCCATACCGGTGGTCCGGAACATACAGGTGGTTATTGGAGAAATATCTGGCATCCGGAATTAAATGCTTATGTAAAAGAAATCTGGCATGGCGCCAATATGACAGTAAATGAATATGGCGTGCCTCAATTCGCCAATTACTTCTTCTTTATCACAGGGTTTCACGGAACCCACGTATTTTCAGGTGTGGTGATCAATTTTGTAATTTTCATGAACGTCCTTAAAGGAACTTACGAGAAACGTGGCCATTATGAAATGGTTGAAAAGGTCGGTTTATACTGGCACTTTGTTGATCTTGTTTGGGTATTTGTATTTACATTCTTCTATCTACTATAAACGCTTTAAAAACTTATTTTATGTCAGAATTTCACGATAATTATCCTTCCTACGAAACCATGTATAACCATGATGAGGCTTATGGAAAAAAGGCCCGTCGTACTTTATGGAATGTATTCTGGATCATGCTTGCCATTACGATCTTTGAATTGGTGATAGGCTCTATGGCTCCCGGCCATGGATGGTCAGGTGCCTTATGGTTAAAAGTACTTTTCATATCGTTAACTGTTGCAAAAGCAGCGTACATTGTGATTTGGTTCATGCACTTAGGTCATGAGGTGAAGTTCTTCAAATATGTTATCCTTGTTCCATACACTGTTTTCATGTTTTACGGAATCTTCATTATTCTAACAGAAGGTACGTATGCCGGATCAGCAGGAAAGTTCACTCGTGTAGACCCTATTCTAGTAGAGCAACAACAAAAATTGCGTGCAGGTAACGGGCATAGTGAAGCAGCGAAAACAGAAGCTGCTGAAGGTCACGAAGCAAGCCCAAAGGCTGAAGAGCATCACTAAAAAGACATTCATTGAAGAAAGGCCGTATTTTACGGCCTTTTTTTATGGGATAATTTGTTGGTATTGCAATTATTTTATTATCTTTGCCCTCCTTAAAAACGAATAGAAATGCCAAAAATGAAAACTAATTCCAGTGCTAAAAAGCGTTTTAGCGTTACTGGAAGCGGTAAGATCAAAAGAAAAAAGGCTTATAAACGCCATATTCTTACCAAAAAAGAAAAAGATCGCAAACGCGCTCTTGGTAAGAGTGGATTAGTAAGTAAAGAAGATACAAGGAACGTAAAGTTCATGCTTGCCATCTAATTTCGTTGATCAGATCGGTTAATTAACAAATTGTTTAACCCGGGTATCAGTCAGTAAGTCCTTAAACGGCACTGATGCTCAAAACCAGATGAGACAGAAAAACTGCTTATCTTAAAAAAAAGAAAAAAATGCCACGTTCAGTCAATCATGTTGCCAGCAAGGCACGCAGAAAAAAGATCCTAAGCCTAACCAAAGGTTATTGGGGAGCAAGAGGTAACGTTCTTACCATTGCAAAGAACACATTAGAGAAAGGTTTAACTTATGCTTATCGCGACCGTAAGAACAAGAAACGCAGCATGCGTGGATTGTGGATACAGCGTATCAACGCGGGAGTTCGCGAGCATGGTTTAAGCTACTCTGAATTCATTGGAAAATTAAACGCAAAAGGACTTCAGTTGAACCGTAAGGTATTGGCTGACTTGGCTCTGAATCACCCGGAAGCATTCGCTGCAGTGGTGAATCAGGTGAAATAATCCTTATAAACAGCTTTTTAACAAAAGGCGTTCATTATTGAACGCCTTTTGTATTAAGAACAATAGCCTGTTCGTATTATAGCACAGGCTTCGCATTATTTAACGTTAATCGCGTTACTTTTTTCGTTATTTTGTATTAGAATATAGAAAGAAGAACTAAATTTTTTAGAAATCATGAGGGCAAAAGCAGCACCGAAAAAAGAAGAGATCAAAGGAAGTACGTATTTGGTTAAGTTACGTATTGACCGCAGAACGGTCATTACGGTAAGAAATAAAGAAAGTTTAAAGAACTGGAAAGCAAAATATCCAGACGCCGTTGAGGTGTTATAAATTAACTGATACTTACAACCACTTTTTTCTTCTGAAGTAATAAAGCAATCCCCCGATTGCTCCAAGCATTATCAGCCAGACAAAAACGTAACCGTTTTCGTGCCTTTGGAATGGCATGTTATCAAAGTTCATTCCATACACACCTGAAATAAAAGTAACCGGAATAAATATACTTGACATGATGGTAAGCACCTTCATGATCTCGTTCATTTTATTTGAGTTGGAACTAATGTGAATATCCATGATCCCACTTAAAAGATCACGATAGGTTTCTACTGTATCAATGATCCTTATTGTGTGATCATTCAAGTCGCGCAGGAACAAATGTGTATTCTCAGTGATCAATTCATTCTCCGTTCTCGCCAGGTTATTGATGGTATCGCGCAAAGGCCAAACTTGTTTTCTTAATTGAATCACTTCTCTTTTTAAGCCATACAATTGATACATGGTCTGTTTACCCGGGGTGGTCATGATCTCCTCTTCTATCAACTCTACTCGATCTCCGATCTTTTCAATTACAATAAAATACCAGTCTACCACGGCATCCATCAAAGCATAGAACAAATAATCGGGACCACATTTTCTTACTCTCCCTTTTCCCTGCTTTAATCTGCTTCGAATGATATCAAAGGCATCGCCACCGGTAGGCTCCTGAAATGAAATTACTGTATCACCTTTCAGTATCAAGGATAATTGTTCGGATTGTGTTTCCTCTCTGTATGTGATCATTTTCATGATGCAGAAGATGTAATCTTCATAATCTTCAAACTTTGGGCGCTGGTCCACATGAACAATATCCTCCAAGGTGAGTGGATGCAGATCATAATGTCTACCCAAAGCCTCAATGAATTCGGTTTGATGAACTCCATCTACATTGATCCATTTAATGAAGCCTTTTCTTGTTGAGATCAAACATTCATTGATATCATGAAATTCTTTCTCCGTATATTCATTTTCATTGAATTCTATCAGTGTGAATTTTGGCTTCTCTGTCCTGGGTGGCCCCATATAGATCAAAGTGCCCGGTGGCGCTCCGTGATTAATCGGCTGAGTCATTTTTTTCCTTTTTATTTTTTCCTTCAACAACTACTGCAATTTCACCTTTAACTGTTTTCTCAGAAAAATAAGGGATGAGTTGCTCCAGTGTTCCTCTTTTATTTTCCTCGAACATTTTACTGAGTTCTCTGCTGACACTGGCGTTTCTTTCTGCTCCCAGATATTGTTTTAATTCTTCGAGCAGCTTTACTAAGCGAAATGGCGACTCATACAGCACAAAGGTCTTATCCTCTTCTGCCAGTTTTTTCAGCATGGTTTGTCTGCCTTTCTTTTGAGGTAAAAATCCGTAAAAACTGAACTCGTTGCAAGGCAGACCACTGTTCACAAGTGCAGGAACAAAAGCAGTAGCTCCCGGCAATGTAGTAATTGGTAATTCTTTTCTGACACATTCTCTTATCAGTAAGAATCCCGGATCTGAGATCCCCGGCGTGCCTGCATCTGATATCAAAGCGATCTTTTTTCCATTCTCAATATCAGAAACGATCGCTTCCAGTATCTTGTGCTCATTGTGCATATGATAGGAACGCAATGGCTTTTCAATCTTTAAATGCTTGAGAAGAAAAGAACTGTTGCGTGTATCCTCAGCCAAAATAAGATCTGCTTCAGATAGGATCTTGACCGCCCTTATGGTGATATCATCCAGATTTCCGATCGGTGTAGGTACGATGTATAAATGGCCTTGCATTTCAGGCTTAAATTACCTGTAATCACTAGAGAGAAAATAAGATAAAAACGGAGTTATTCAGAATGAACGGTTAATTTCCTGTTTCCTTCAACCAATCAAGGGCCTTTTGCATGTCATTGAATACCTACACAGGATGAAGTTGCTTCTTCTCAACAATTTTTATGAAAAAAGAAGCGATCAGTCGTTGATGTATTGCTTTAACTACGATGGCTTCCGTTAACTTCATTTCATTGCCGGCAAGATATTCTTTGGCCTCGTGGGTCATTTGCTGCATACTTTCTGTGGCATCAACCAAAACTTTCGCTTTCTTGCCACCCGTCAACTTCATTGCTGCTGTAAATTGCTCTTTTGCTTCTTCCAGATCGATCATTTCGTTACTCTTGTTGAATTTAACTAACAAGATTCCCTCCTGCAGCCACGAAAGCTCTGCTGTTTTCGTCTTAAACATCAATCTAAATTAAGAAAATAATTCCGAAAAATAGAAAAAAATTACCTACTTAAAGCTTTGCATATCGCATAACTTCCGATACGATCCGTTCTGCTGAAACAACTGACTGTGTGTTCCTCTTTCAATGATCTCTCCTTTATTCATCACAATGATCTCATCAGCATTCATGATAGTAGAAAGTCGATGTGCAATAACCAGACTCGTTCTGTTCTTCATTAAATTGGCTAAGGCATCTTGTACCTGCTTCTCACTTTCTGTATCCAATGCTGAAGTGGCTTCATCCAGGATTAATATTTCCGGGTCTTTCAATACGGCTCTTGCAATGCTGATCCTTTGCCTTTGACCACCACTCAATTTGCCTCCCCTGTCACCAATATTCGTGTCATATCCATTCTGGAGTTGTTCTATGAATTCATGTGCGTTTGCAATCTTAGCTGCGGCAATGATCTGATCCTTACTTGCGCCTTCTGTTCCAAATGAAATGTTAGCCGCAATGCTGTCGTTGAAAAGCATGCTTTCCTGTGTCACCACTCCAATGTGTTTTCTCAAAGAAGCTGTGTTCAGTTTCTTCAGGTCTTTTCCATCAAATAAGATCTCTCCTTTATCTGCTTCATAAAATCTTGGAAGCATATCTGCCAAAGTTGTTTTACCGCTTCCACTCTGCCCCACCAAAGCAATTGTCTTTCCTTTTTCTATTCGGAGATCGATGTTCTTTAAAACATATCCTTCATCTCCTTTGTGATAGGCAAAAGACACATTCTTATACTCCACGGCACTTTTAAATTCAGTGCAAATTTCAGCATTCGGAACATCATGTATGATATTATCTGCTTTTAGGATCTTATCTATTCGCTCTTCACTGGCAACTCCTTTTTGAATATTGTTGTAGGAAGTAGTGATCTGCTTGATTGGCGGGATCAACTGAGAGGCTAGTCCGAAATACGTGATGAACAATGCCGCTGTCAACTCTCCGTCAAAGACCATTTTTCCTCCAATAAAAAGGATCAGCATCAAAATTCCGGTGACAATGATCTCCGTTAAAGGGGATGCCAAGTCCGTTTTTCTGTAAACGCGGACCGATTGTTTAAAATAGACCTGATTCTTTTCATCGAACTTTTCTTGCATGCTTTTCTCGGCATTAAATGCTTTTATGACCTTTAAACTCCCTAAGGTCTCTTCGATTATACTGATCAGTACACCCAAGGTCTCTTTCGTCTTTCTTGCTGTATTCTTCAGGCTTTTTCCAAGGATGGCAATGACCAAGGCAGCAAGCGGGAGTAGACAAATAATATACAATGTCAATTTTGCCGAAATAAGGAGCATAAGAGTAAAAAGGATCACAACCGTAAGTGGTTCCCTGAAGATCATCTCCAGGGTTTGCATGATACTCCACTCTATTTCCTGCACATCAGTTGTCATTCTGCTCATCAGGTCTCCTTTTTTCTCTTCACTGTAATAACTGAGAGGAAGATCGAGTGATTTCTTATACATCTTGCTTCTTAAGTCACGTACAACTCCATTCCGAATGGGTGCAATGAAATACATGGCCATATAACGTGAAAAATTCTTTAATAAAGTAAGCGAAATTACGATCGTACAAATGATCATCAAAGCACCGGATTTCTGGTAACCAAGAATCAGCAGTGCCAGATAATAGTTCGGTGCTGTCTTGAAGAATTCGGAGGATAAAGAGAATTCTGGTGGACCTTGAATTACGATTAATCCAATATCTATAAGATCAGTCTTGAAGAGTAACTCAAGAAAAGGTGCAATAAGCGCCAGTGTGGCAGCCGAAAACAGTGCAAAAAAAATGTTAAACAGTATGTTCAATACCGTGTAGGTTTTGTAATTACGGGTGTATTTTAGAACCGAAAAAAGCTTTCGCATAACTGAACGAAGATACTAATAACGTAATAAGTAAAAATATATTTTATTAAACAACAAGGGTTGATTACCTTTAAGCAATGGAAAGTGTACGACAGCAAAAGGTAAATAAGCTGGTTCAAAAAGAACTTGCTGAAATTTTCAGGGGAAATGCCAAAACAATGTTCGAGGGTGCTTTTATTACGGTTACAGTAGTAAGAGTGAGTCCTGATCTCGGACATGCAAAGGTGTATTTAAGCATCATGGCTACAAAGGACAAGAACGCCATATTCAAACTGGTTGAAGAGCATACATCACAAATACGAAAAAGACTTGGGAACATTGTTGGTAAGCAGCTGAGGATCGTTCCCGAACTGAGTTTTTTCATTGACGATTCGCTTGATTATGCAATGAAGATCGAGGACCTTTTGAAAAAATAGACCGATCTGGATTTTTCACTTTACATAGCCAAAAGATACCTGGTATCGAAAAAATCCAACAATGCCATCAATATCATCAGTTGGATCAGCGTGATCGCCATCGCAGTGACCACAGCTGCCCTTGTTGTGATCTTGTCTGCCATGAATGGATTAACCGGCACTGTTGCTGAATTATACAATGCCTTTGAACCCGATATAAAAATTGGCGTGAACAAAGGGAAAAATTTCAATTTTACCAACGATCAGATCACAAAGATCAAGGGAATCAACGGTGTAAAAGCTGTTTCCTGCGCATTAAGCGATAAAGCCCTTATCAAGAATTCAGAACAACAGGTGCTTGTTACAATTAAGGGAGTAGATCCTGAATTTGTAAAAGTTACTGCAATTGAAAAGTCATTGATCGACGGAAATTATTCACTCTACAGCAGCAAAAAAAATGAGATCCTATTGGGCAATGGCATTGCCAATCAATTGCAGATAAATATTAAGGAATATGTAAGTGATCTCAGTATATTAAGTCCAAGACGAGGTAAGGCGGAAAGTCTTAATCCGGAAGAGAACATCAATCAGGTATATGTTTCGCCGGGTGCGATATTCTCATTGAATGATGAGTTTGATTACCAATACGCCTTCGTAAGTCTTGAAACGGCACGTAAATTATTTGATGAACCGGAGAAAATAAGTTCTGTGGAAGTACTATGCGAAGAAGGAAGCACAGATGATGTACAGGAAAACATAAAGGAAATGCTCGGATCAGCCTATACTGTGAAGAACAGATTTGAGCTGAACGACGTTCTTTTTAAAACACTGGAAACAGAAAAGCTGGCTACCTTTCTTATACTCGCTTTCATCATGATCATTGCAACCTTCAATATCATTGGCGCACTGACCATGCTTATCATTGAAAAAAGAAAGGATATTAAAACACTTTATAGCCTGGGTGCTGGTCTGCCCTTGATACGAAACATTTTTATGCGTGAAGGATTTTTGATCACCGGAATTGGTACTGCGATCGGTTTATTACTCGGACTTTTTGTTTGTTGGCTTCAAATTGAATTTCATTTGGTGAAATTCGGCGATGAATTCGTTATCCCCTATTATCCGATCGAGATCCAATTCAAGGATTTTATCTGGATCTTCAGTTTGATCATGCTCATTGGATTCTTTGCGGCCTTATACCCTGTTCGGGTTTTCACTCGAAAGGACCTTGTTCATTAGAAATTTTGCAGTTGATCAAATGTCAGCTTGCAATTGATCCATTCACCATCCATAACAGCACTGTACTTCTTGTAAAAAGCAATTGCCGGCTCATTCCAATCCAATACCTGCCACTCCATTCTTCTTACTTTTAGTTCTTTTGCCAGCTTGGCAGTAGCATCAAACAAGATCTTACCATAACCCTTTCCTCGTTCAGATTCGGTAACGATGATATCTTCCAGAAACAAACACTTTCCCTGCCAAGTTGAATACTTGAAATAATAAACAGAAATGCCAACAATTCCTTTTTCATTTTCAAGAACAAAAAAATCATAGATCCCCTCACCATCCGGTCCCCATTTTACCATTTCATCAATGCTAACAACTACCTCTTGAGGCGCTTTTTCATAAAGGGCCAGTTCTTTGATCAATTCTAGCACACGGGGCAGGTCTTGTTTATTTCCTTTTCTGATTGCCATCTTATTTTGTAGAATAACTCAACTTTAAAATCACTTTCTGTAAAATTCGTTTAAATATCAATATCGCCACGATCTCATCTCTTTCCTGTTCTTTATTTTCTCTGATCTCTTTGCTCAAACGCGCCTCTGAAAGATCGATTCTGTAAAGCAATTCCATGAATGCAGCATTATCAAGGTGTTTGAGCCCTTTTTTTATTGAATTAAGATAATCAGAAGCCTTTAATTCGTCGGATTCAGGAAACACTAAGTCAATTCTGCACATACTGAAATCCTTAACAAGCTGCTCTTTGAACTTTGCGAGTATCATTTCCTGACTGAAGCCATTCAGTGAAAGATCCTTTATTTCGGCAAGATCGATCATTTCTTTTTGAGAACTAAACGCTCAACGGGCTGATTGTTCACTAAATGTGATTGTACAATTTCACTCACATCTTCAACCTGAACACCAACATAAAAAATACCTTCAGGGTAAATTACAACAGTTGGACCAAAATCACAAATACCCAGGCAACCCGAACGATTGGCCCTGATCTTAATATCTGACTTCAGATCTTTGATCTGTTTTTTGAATTCAGCAACAAGTTGCATTCCATGCGCCTCCCCGCAACTTTGTCTTTCTTCACCTTTTCTTTCATTTGTACAAATAAAAATATGCTTATCGAATACCATCCTTGAGTAAATTTGTAATATGTCAAAGATATTAATAAGTGGTGGAAGTGGTATGCTTGGAAAGGCTATTTCTGAAGTTCTCCTGGAAAAGGGGCATGAAGTTGTCTGGCTTGGTAGAAAAGCAGGGAGTTACAAAGGAATCAAGATGTTTGCATGGGATCCACAACAGAAAAAGATCGATCTGAAAGCATTGGAAAAGGTAGATGTGATCATTCATTTGGCAGGAGCTTCCATTGCAGATAAGAGATGGACGAAAGAATATAAACGTACAATAATTAATTCAAGGGTTCAACCCATTGAATTTCTTCATGAAGTGATCGTTCAAAATAGCATTCAAATTAAACAGGTGATCGGCGCAAGTGCCATTGGTTATTATGGTTCAAACTCCTTGGAAAAAATGTATGATGAAAGTGATGGTCCGGCAGCTGACTTTCTAGCGGAAACGTGCAAAAGTTGGGAAGAAAGTTACGATCCTTATTCAAAAAGTGACATTCCACTAAGCATAGTGCGAATAGGAGTCGTGTTTTCAAAACAAGGTGGGGCCTATCCCAAACTCAGAAGTATTGTGAATTCCGGCTTTGGTGCAGCTCTTGGAACGGGCAAACAATATTTCCCTTGGATACACATTGATGATCTTGCTTCTTTATTTGTATTTGTGATGACAGAAAAAAAACCTGGTGTTTACAATGCAGTATCAGACCAGATGATCACCAACAAGGAATTCACCCATCTCTTGGCGAAAAGCATTGGCAAAAGGATCTTCTTTCCAAATATTCCTTCCTTTGTGCTTCACTTATTACTTGGCGAAAGAGCAGTGATGCTTTTAACCGGACCAAGGATCAGCAATAAAAAAATAAAAGAAGCAGGTTTTCGATTCCGGTATGCAGACATAAATAGTGCGCTTAAAGACCTCTCACATCAATAGATCCACTTCACCTGCTTTACGTCAAATACCTGATGTTTTCCATTACCATCCTGCAACTCCAATAATCCGTTCTGAGCCGTACCCATCACTTTCCATTCGCTAATTTTTCCATCTATTTCAAAAGAACAAAAGGCACCCCGTTTAAAGAATTGATCCATGTAAAGTGAATGAATTTGATCCAATTTACCGGATTTTAAAAGCAGATAATATTTTTCAAGCATAGAACAGAGCAACTGTGTAAACAACTTCAGATCTGTAACTTTTCCAGTTAAAGATTGAATTGAACAAGCTTTGATCTCACTCGGAGTATCTTGCTGATTTAAGTTGATACCTATTCCAACAATACTGTATTGCAATGAATTTCCGGCAATGATGTTTTCGATCAAAATGCCGGCAATTTTCTTTTCATTGACCAGAATGTCATTAGGCCATTTGATCTTTATGTCATATTGACTAACATTTAAATACTGCGCCAATAAGTCATATACAGCCAGTGCTGTTATCTCATACAAAACAAATTGTTTGTTAAGGTCAAGAAACACAGGTTTGAATACGAAAGATGTAATGAGATCTCGTCCTTTTTCACTATACCAGGCATTGCCTCTCTGTCCTCTTCCCTGCAATTGATCATCTGTTTGGATCAATGTGCCCTCAGCAATGTTAACGTTCTTTAACATGGATATGGCATAGGAATTGGTGCTCTCTACTTCAGGTAAAAAAATGATATTTCTTCCAACAAATAATGTATCCATATTTCGCAAAAAGGTTAAATTTGTTGTTTAAGCGATACAAAGCTAAATTTAAATAAAATCAGAGTCTAAACGTTCAACATGGCCAAAAAAACGGTAAAAAAAGCCTCTCCCGCTAAAAAAGCAAAAGGTACCAAAACTTCAGATAAAAAAGCAGTAAAGAAGACAAAGGCGAAAAGCCCTGTCAAAAAAACTGCAGGTTCTAAAAAAGCTCCTGTAAAAAAACGGGTGATTACAGATAAAGAAAGAGAACAGCGTGAGGCGAATGTGATCGCCAATCTTGAAAAAAAGAAGAGTAAACCTCTTGCAAAAAGACCGAAAAGAACGTTGACTAAATCACAAGTAAGTAATTTACTTGATGCTATCGTTGAAGGGATGAAGGAGAAAAAGGCAAAGAATATAGCTATACTCGATCTGACAAAAATTGAAAGTCGTGTTTGCGATCAATTTGTTATTTGCGATGCAGATAGTAAAATTCACGTGGAAGCCATTGCTGACAGCGTTGAAGAAACAGTAGAAAAACTGACCGGAGAAAGAGCTTTTCACAGCGAAGGTCACGAGAACAGCGAATGGATTTTGGTAGATTATGTGAATATCGTGGCACACATTTTCCTTCGTGAAGCAAGAGAGCATTATAACCTGGAAGCCTTATGGGGTGATGCAGAACTGGAATTAATCAACTAATAAAAGAATTTTAAATCAGACATGAGTCAACAAGAAAATACCGACCCCGTTAAAGATAATGGAAGCAATTCTCAGGAAGAGGAAAGAAAGAAGCAATTCGAGCGAATGAAGGAGAAATTCGGCAAACAGAACAATCCTTTCGGTGGAGGAAATAAGGGAAACAGTGGTAATAATTTCTATTGGATCTACGGAATAGTAATAGCCGTATTACTCTTTGTAGTTTTCTACGGAAACAATTTCAACTCGAAATTAATTCCTATTACACAGGGACAATTCTTTCAGGAAATGCTTTCAAAAGGCGATGTGAAGAATGTGGTTATCGTGAATAAAAGTTTTGCAAGGATCTCTATCGATCCGGATACTGCTGCGAAATCTGACAGATATAAAAATAAAGCAAAGAATGGTACAGCTTATTTTCCTGATCGCAATTACAAAGGTCCACATTTCGTAGTATCAATTCCTTCAATTGATAATTTTCTTTCCGGAATGGAAAGAGTGCAAAATGAAGCTGGAATTCCTAAGGACAAACAGGTATTTGCAGATAGTATTGAAGAAACAAATTGGATGAGTGATCAATTACCTTGGTTACTTCCTATCATCATCATGGTAGTACTTTGGATCGTTATGATGAGAAGAATGAGTGGTGGCGGAAGTGGTGGTGGTCCTGGCCAGATCTTCAATATAGGAAAATCGAAAGCACAGTTATTTGATAAGGATACGCACGTGAACATTACCTTCAATGATGTAGCCGGATTAGATGGAGCCAAAATGGAGATCATGGAGATCGTTGATTTTTTAAAGAATCCGAAAAAGTACACCGATCTGGGAGCTAAGATCCCGAAAGGTGCCTTATTGGTAGGCCCTCCGGGTACAGGTAAAACTTTATTAGCAAAAGCAGTAGCAGGTGAAGCAAAGGTTCCTTTCTTCTCTTTGAGTGGATCTGACTTCGTGGAAATGTTCGTAGGTGTTGGTGCAAGTCGCGTGAGAGATCTGTTCAGACAAGCAAAAGAAAAAGCACCTTGTATCATTTTCATTGATGAGATCGATGCGATCGGTAGAGCCAGAGGAAAAAGTATTTCTGCAGGTTCAAATGATGAGAGGGAGAATACATTGAATCAATTATTGACTGAAATGGACGGGTTCGGAACGAACAGTGGTGTGATCATCCTGGCTGCAACGAACCGTGCGGATATATTGGACAGAGCCTTGATGCGTGCCGGTCGTTTCGACAGACAGATCTACGTGGATATGCCAGACCTGAATGAAAGAAAGGATATTTTCAAAGTGCACTTGAAGAAGATCAAGATCGATGAAAGTGTGAACATTGAATTTTTGGCTAGACAAACACCGGGATTCAGCGGAGCTGATATTGCCAACATTTGTAATGAGGCTGCTTTGATCGCTGCACGTTCTAATAAGAAAACTGTTACTAAACAGGATTTTTTAGATGCAGTAGACAGGATCATTGCCGGACTCGAGAAGAAGAATAAGATCATTACCAAGAATGAAAAACGCGTGATCGCATTTCACGAAGCAGGTCACGCAACTGTAAGCTGGATGTTGGAACACGCTAGTCCTCTAGTTAAAGTTACTATTGTGCCTCGCGGAAGATCATTAGGCGCAGCCTGGTATTTACCGGAAGAAAGACAGATCACCACTGCAGAGCAGATCATGGATGAAATGTGCGCTGCATTAGGTGGAAGAGCCGCTGAGGAAATTGCTTTTGGTAAAGTAAGTACAGGGGCATTAAGTGATTTGGAAAAGATAACCAAACAAGCTTATGCTTCCATTGTATATTACGGATTGAATGATAAAGTTGGGAACATCAGTTATTACGACAGCAGTGGTCAAAGCGAGTATTCATTCGGCAAACCATACAGCGAGAGTACTGCGAAGACAATAGATGAAGAGGTAAAGAAAATGGTGGATGTAGCCTATGCTAAAACAAAACAGATCCTTACTACAAATAAAGATAAGTTAACCCTGCTTGCCGAAAAATTACTGGAGAAGGAAGTGATCTTTAAAGAAGATCTTGAGGAGATTTTTGGCAAAAGACCTTTTGATAAACCTGAAGAAAATTTCAGAAAAGAGGATGAGCCGGGACCAAAACCTTTGATCTGATCGAAAGAAAGATTGCGTCTTTTTAAAACTATTATTCGAAAAGAGAATCGATTGATTTGAGTCGAATGCCGATTCCAGGTGAATCAAGAGGCGTTATTCTTCCATTCATATAATTGATTCCTTCAAAAGGATCGTTCTTGATCAAACAAGGAGCATCGAGATCAACATAGTCAGCCATTCCTGCAAAATGAACCATTGCCGCTGTGGCGCATGAACTCTCTGCCATACAACCCAGCATCACTTTCATATTATTTGTTTTTGCAGATTCGATCATTTTAAATGCTTCCGTCACTCCTCCACATTTCATCAATTTGATATTGATCCCGGAAAAAACACCTTTTAAATTCGCAATATCACTCAATCGCTTCACGTTTTCATCAGCAATCGTAGGGATCGGACTCTTTTCCGTAAGCAGCACCATCTCCTCTATTCTATTCACCGGCATTGGCTGTTCAATTAGAACAACATTGTTTTCAGAAAGGAAATGACTCATCTCAATGGCGAATCCAAGATCGGTCCATCCCTGATTCACATCTACATAAAGTGGTTTATCTGTAAACTTTTTTAATGTTCTAATGAGTTCTTTATCATCCTTGGTCCCGATTTTTATCTTCAAAATTTTAAATTCTTCCGCCTCCATCACTTTCTCTTCTATCTTCTTTTCCTCATCAATTCCTATTGTATGACTGGTCACGATTTCATCACTCTTTTGAATTCCAAACAAAGAATACAAGGGTTTGTTCAACAACTTACCTTTCAGATCCCAGTAGGAAGTATCCAAGGCTGCTTTTCCAGCATTATTCGCAGGAAAAATTCGATCAAGCTCATCTTTCATCTCCTGTATTTGTTCAAGCTTTGTAGCCTTTTCAAACAGGAGCTTCACTTGTTTTAAAAAGGTTAGGGTTTCTTCTGTTGACTCCCCAAGGTATTTTGGCAAGCAGGCCTCACCGTAGCCATATACCCCATCCATTTCCAGCCTTACATACACCGTCGGGGTATGAGTTCGGGTATTGGAAGATACTCCAAAAGGATGTTTAAATTCAAGCAAATACGGAGTGTAATGCAGGTTCATACCAAAAAGCCTGTTTTATACAAATAAACTGAAATTTCAAGCTATTTAATGGCTATCCTTAAGATAGTTTTTATCAATTTTCTGTTATTTTTGTAACATCTACATCTATTATGGGAAAAACCTTAACCGAAAAGAAACTAAAGTTCACAAAAGAACAGTATTTGAAGTGGTATGAGTCAATGTTACTCATGCGTAAGTTTGAGGAAAAGACCGGACAAGTTTACGTGCAGCAAAAGATCAAAGGGTTCTGTCACTTGTACATTGGACAGGAAGCTATTGTTGCAGGCACAGTAAGCGCTACTAAAAAAGATGACAAACACATCACCGCTTACCGTGATCATGCTCATCCAATTGGACTGGGAATGCATCCAAAATACATCATGGCTGAAATGTATGCCAAGATCACCGGTTGCAGCAAAGGCAAAGGTGGAAGTATGCACATTTTCAGTAAAGAACATAATTTTGTTGGAGGACATGGTATAGTAGGTGGACAAATTCCTCTTGGTGCAGGAATTGCTTTTGCTGAGAAATACAATGGAACAGATAATGTTTGTATTTGCAGCATGGGTGATGGTGCTGTAAGACAAGGAGCTCTTCATGAAGCCTTCAATATGGCTATGACCTGGAAATTACCAGTTGTTTTCATTGTTGAGAACAACATGTACGCGATGGGAACTTCTGTAGAGCGTACCAGTAATGTTCATGACTTATGGAAATTAGGATTAGCTTACGATATGCCAAGTAAGCCTGTTGATGGTCTTACTGTAGAAGCTGTACACGATGCCATTGAAGAAGCTGTAGCCAGAGCCAGAAGAGGTGACGGTCCGAGTTTTCTTGAAATGAAAACGTATCGTTACAAGGGACACAGTATGAGTGATGCCCAAACCTACAGAACAAAAGATGAAGTAAAAGAGTTTCAAAGACAGGACCCAATTGAAAAAGTACTTGAAACACTTAAAGCAAATAAATGGATCGACGATAAAAAAATAGAAGAAGTAGAGAATCGTGTAAAAGAGCTGGTAGAAGAAAGTGTAAGGTTTGCAGAAGAAAGTCCGTATCCGGATGCAGATGAACTTTACAAAGATGTTTATGCTGAACCGAATTATCCGTTCATTGAGTTATGAGTTTAAATGTTAAATGGAAAATGTTAAATGGAAAATGGCAGAAAAACCAAATCTTATTTTACAAAGAACATTTAATTTCTCTAAAGAAATCGTTAAATTATATATTCATTTAAAAAAAGAAAAAATATACGAATTAGCAAGTCATTTATTTAGAAGTGCAACAAGCATTGGTGCAAATGTTGAAGAAGCTCAGGCAGCACAATCCAAAAAAGATTTCATTTCTAAAATGAGTATTGCAGCGAAAGAGGCTAGAGAAACCAGATACTGGCTTAGATTATTAGATGAAACAGAATTATCGAATAAAGAAGTAAAACATCTCATACAAGAGAACGAAGAAATAATTAATATACTGACTAAAATAGTTAAAACATCAACTACAAAATAATTTAGAATTTAAAATTCAAAATTTAACATTGAAAGATAATGGCTGAAATTGTTAGAATGCCCAAATTAAGTGACACCATGACGGAAGGTGTTGTTGCAAAATGGCACAAGAAAGTTGGTGATAAGGTGAAGAGTGGAGATCTGCTGGCTGATATTGAAACCGACAAAGCCACAATGGAATTCGAAAGTTTTCAGGATGGTGTTCTATTGCATATTGGTGTTCAGGAGAAAGGAGCAGTTGCTGTTGATTCGTTGATAGCTATTCTTGGAAAAGAAGGAGAAGATATTTCTGCTTTATTGAATGGCACTTCGGGTGGAAGCAAAAAAGAAACTGAAAAGCCCGCAAGTGTAGAAAATTCTGCACCAGTTAAATCAAGCACACCCCTACCCGCTTCCGTACAAATTGTTCGAATGCCCAAATTAAGTGATACAATGACAGAAGGAGTTGTCGCAAAATGGCATAAAAAGGTGGGAGATAAAGTCAAGAGTGGAGAATTACTTGCTGATATTGAAACAGACAAGGCCACGATGGAATTCGAAAGTTTTCAGGATGGTGTTCTGCTTCATAGGGGAATTGAGGAAGGAAAAAGCATTCCGGTTGACAGCGTGATAGCAATTTTGGGAAAGGGGGATGAAGATGTGAAAGCAGTCATTGCTTCTTTATCCGATCAACCAACAACAAAAAGCACCACAACAACTTCAAGTGTCCCTGAAAAACAAGCCGTACTTTCAAATCAAACAACTGTACAAAAAATAACAAGTGTCACTCCTTCAAATGGAAGAGTGAAAGCCTCTCCTCTTGCAAAAGCACTGGCAAAAGAGAAAGGTATAGATATTTCAAAAGTGAATGGTACCGGCGATAACGGTCGAGTAACCAAATCCGATATCTTGAATTTCAAAGGTGGCTCTTCGGGTCGCACTTCGAAATTTGTTTCAGGTGTAGAAAGTTTCACCGACGAACCTGCGTCTCAAATGCGCAAGACCATTGCGCGTCGTTTACTGGAAAGTAAAAACGGTGCTCCTCACTTCTATTTGAATATTGAAGTGGATATGGATAATGCTATTTCTGCACGTGAAGCCATTAATAAAATGGTGGAAGTAAAGACATCCTTCAATGACCTGGTTGTAAAAGCTGTTGCTTCTGCTTTATTAAAACATCCAAGAGTAAACAGTAGCTGGATGGGAGATAAGATCCGTATCAATCACCACATTCACATAGGAATTGCAATTGCGGTTGAAGATGGATTGCTTGTGCCTGTAGTGAGATTTGCGGATCAAAAAAGTCTGGATCAGATCAGTGTTGAGATCAAAGACTTTGGAAAACGCGCAAAAGAGAAAAAATTGCAGCCTCAGGATTGGGAAGGAAACACATTCACGGTTTCGAATCTTGGAATGTTTGGCATAGAATCCTTCACCTCTATCATCAATTCTCCTGAATCCTGTATTCTTTCTGTTGGAACGATCAAGCAAGTTCCGGTCGTTAAGAACGGACAAGTAGTTCCGGGAAATGTAATGATGCTGACTTTAGCCTGCGATCACAGAAGTGTTGATGGAGCTACAGGAGCTGCGTTCTTACAGACTTTGAAATCTTATTTAGAGAATCCGGTGACGATCTTTATTTGAGAATATTATTTTCTCAGGCTGATCCACCAGGGCCCTACACTAAGCTCTGTCTTTTTTTTGAGCACTTCCAGTGTACTTAATCTGATGAAGTTCATGTAGCCATTCCTTCCATTGCACACAGCAATATGATGGGGAGCGGGACCGTTTGAAAATGCATTTTTGCTGATTATATACAATAGATCCTTTGCTTCGTCAAGACAAATACCGTGAGGCATGAATCCAACCTTTATGTGTTGAATTGAACTTGTAGCAAGATCAATCACAGAGATCAAACCATCTCCTTTATTAACAGCCGTTGTATCATACATGGCGGTCACATATAATTTGTTCTTTGCGGCCGATTGAACAACCAACTGTGCTTGATATCCGGTATTGAAAATATTGGTGATCTGCTCTGTTGCTATATCAAATTCCCGAACATCATTTGTCTTTTCGCAGGTAATGAATAATTTTTTCTTATCAGCAGATAAAATAATATCCTGAGCGTCGATCTTACTGGTTGAGCTGGGGGCAAAACCGGGATCTATCGTTATCTGATTCACAAAAGTAAAGGCAGTATCCACCTTGAAAATAAAATTTCCGATCTGAGCTGTGATATACAATACATCGTTGGCTTCATTCAATGCAATTCCATGTGGAAAAGCAAATCCAACCGGATTCCTTATCAATCGCATGTGTTCTACATCAACAAATGCGATCCTCCCATTACTTTCAAATGAAGAGGCATAGGCTCTTTTACCATCATCGGATAAGGTCATCGTATGCCAGTTGTAATTCGGACCAATCACCACTTCACCAACAAAAGTATCATCGCTGCAACGATATTTCTGAATAATATTATTTCCAATAAATGAAACATACCAAAACTGCCCATCTCCTGAAACCCTTACGGTATGAGGCACCTCAATTACACCGGGCTTATTTCCTACATCCACGTATTTGATTGGCAACTGTGTTTCAGCATCAATAACTGTAACCACATCGCAACCCATATTGGTCACATATAACTTCTTTCTGTTTGGATTTCCTTCCCACTTTTCATTTCCTTTTTCACTCTTCGCTCCATCATTGATCCAAGAATTGATCGTCATCACTTCCTCTCTTGTAAGTGGAGAAGTGTTCAAAGGCATTTGTGGTGCATTGATCGCTCCCAGATCGGGATATGTATTCACAAAATAACATAGCGATGAGAATTTGCTGCTGTAAGGAATGACAGATGATCCACTTTTACTTCCTTTAAAAAGATCATTCCAAGTGCTTAAATTAAGGCCTGCAGCCGCTTCGTAACTGGCATCATTGTGACAACCAGAAGTAGCACATTTATGTACCATGATCTTTCCAACTTCTGCAGGATAATCACCTACTTTAGCAATTCCTACATCTCGCTTACAGGAAACGATCACTCCAAAAATTAAAAATAGAATCGGAAAAAGCTGCTTTAACATACGAGTGAATTCAGTAACTAATTTCGTTGAAAAACAAAAGGGATGCTATGATTTAAATCATAGTACGGCGAATCAGATCAATTGACCTGGTAAGCTCCCGCACAAACGGTAACACTTGTTCTGGCCGCACCTTTCAGATCTAAAGGGAATTTCTGAGCGTTCAATGTAGCAATGGAACTGATGAATCCTTTCACGCTTAGCTCACTTGGCTTGGGTTGGAAAAAATAGGTACCCGGACTCTCATAAGTCAAAGATGAACTGCTTTTTACGATCTCATTGAAATGATTCACGTCACTCATATCATTCGTTGTCTTCATCCAACAACTTGTGAATTTATGTCTGGGCGGGTAATTCACATTGCTGTTATCCAGATCAAAACTGATCTCATTTTCAAGTTTACCGTCAACAATGCAATTGATAAAGTTAAATGTATCAAGGGGAAGTACCTGACTGCCGGCATGATTATTCAGGTACATGGCTGGCTTTTCCCGGTTCTTTTGTTTCTCCCAGTAATTGGCAAATGTACAGTGAATGAAATTGTAGTTCCCGCCTAATAAAACATTCAAACTATGTTCCTGGCAATTATTGATGGAATTATTAGCAGCGTACACATTATAAGCCAGACAGTAAAGTCCCCACATGCTCATGTTCTGTATCCGTGTATTTGTAAGTCGTAATCTGTTTTTCACTCCAAGAGTATCTCCCAGCAATTCAGCTTGTACACCTATATATCCATTTTTAATGATTGCGTAATCTATGATATTGTTTGTACTTCCTTCGTTGATCCAGATCCTGTCCCATTGCCCGGGCTCATCTTCATAATCGGCTTCTCTTCTTGCGCCTTGAAAGATCACTTCATTACCGTACTGACCATAAACACGAAGCTCTCCATAACGATAGACCCATAATCCGGCTTTGTAATTAAAGTAAACCCGGGTACCCGCATTGATCACCAATTTCTGTCCTTCATCCACCACCAGATATCCATAGATCACATGGGGCTTGTCATTCTTCCACACATAATCATTCCCAATTTTATCATAGGAATTTTTTAAAGTATCGACAGTTGAATAGGCCAGATAAGAACCATCTTTAAAGTACAAAGCATTTTTTGCATAATGATAATATGCATCTTGTCCCCACGCCTCTAATTTTACTTTCTTAAGATTGCCATTCACCGTAAATTCTATATTGTCCGTAACAATGGCCGGTGAGTTTACATTAGTAGGATTTACATTGACCTGAATGAAAATATAAAGACTATCATTAGCCGCAATTTCAATGTCATTAAAAGTTCTTCCCGAGGCTCCGTCCACATTAATAATGAATTGAGATGAACTCCCCTTGGTCAATTGAATGGTAGAGATCTTTATTTTCTGTTTATTATTATTGATCACCCGAATATTCTTGGTGGCAGAACCGATTGTGGTAAAAACAGTATCGAATAAGACCGAGTCCTGAGAAAAACGCACTGTTGCACTAGGATCCGTAACGAATTTATCTTTTTTACATGATAAAAAGGCAAAAACGAAGGCAAAAACCAACACACCGAACTTATAGAAAGCCTTTATTTTCATGACAATAAGACTATAAACGTAAGAAATCTTTAATTAGTATTAAAATCGGTTTTGTTTCTGTTAAAAACATATAGAATCCAACAATATAATTTAACTACTTTTGTTACCTGAATTAAAAACCTTTTTATGGCATTTATACACGCAATCAATGCAAGACAGATCCTAGATTCAAGAGGAAATCCAACAATAGAAGTAGATGTAATAACAGATCAGGGAGTATCAGGAAGGGCCGCAGTACCATCAGGTGCCTCAACCGGATCACACGAAGCTGTTGAATTAAGAGATAATGACAAGAGCCAGTACCTGGGCAAAAGCGTGCACAAAGCCGTAAACAATGTAAATACAGTGATCCAGGAAAACCTGAAGGGTTTGTATATCATGGACCAATCATTGATCGATAACACATTGATCGAGTTGGATGGCACCCCTAACAAAGCGAATCTTGGAGCAAACGCAATTTTAGGTGTTTCTCTAGCCGTTGCAAGAGCAGCCGCCGCAGAATCGGGTATGCCTTTGTACAAATATGTAGGAGGTGTAAACGCGAATTTACTCCCTATTCCCATGATGAACATCTTGAATGGTGGTTCACATGCTGATAACGGAATAGATTTTCAGGAATTCATGATCATGCCTGTGGGTGCAGAATCATTTGCCGATGCTCTACGAATGGGAACAGAGGTGTTTCACCATCTGAAAGCCGTTTTGAAAAGTACCAAAATGAGCACCAACGTTGGAGATGAAGGTGGATTTGCTCCGGATTTCAGAAATAATGAAGATGCGATAAAGGCAGTGATCCAAGCAATTGAAAAAGCAGGATATAAACCGGGAGAGAATATGTTCATTGCGATGGATGCCGCAGCATCAGAATTCTATAATTCGAAAGAGAAAGTGTATGAATTGAAAAAGTCGACCGGTGATAAAATGACTTCTTCTCAATTGGTAGACTTCTGGGCCGGATGGTGTAAAAAATATCCGATCTTATCCATTGAAGACGGATTAGCCGAAGACGATTGGGACGGGTGGTTACAACTGACAGAAAAACTAGGCGACAAAGTTCAACTCGTAGGAGACGACCTTTTTGTAACAAATGAAGATCGTCTTGCTGATGGAATTTCTAAAGGTGTTGCCAATTCTATACTGGTTAAAGTAAATCAGATCGGAACTTTAACAGAAACTATCAACGCTGTTCAAATGGCGCATCAGAATTCATATACTTCTGTGATGAGCCATAGAAGTGGTGAAACAGAAGACACAACAATAGCTGATCTGGCAGTAGCCTTGAATTGTGGACAGATCAAAACCGGTTCAGCGAGCAGAAGTGATAGGATCGCTAAATACAATCAGCTTCTTCGAATTGAAGAACAACTTGGAAATTCAGCCAGGTATCTTGGAACTGCGATGCGCTTTGTTCCGTAAACTGAATCAGGTCATCTCAGATAAAATTAAAAAGGGAAGCAAAACTGCTTCCCTTTTTTTAGTTTCTGATCAACTTTGTTGTGTGAACTTGACTATTGCTTTTGATCTTTATCAAATAGATGCCTGATGGCAGATCTTTTAATTTTAACTCCACTTTTTCTGTGGTGATCTTTTCACTCCGTACAGACCTGCCATTCATATCGTAAATATCAATTTCCCCATTTGAAAAGGGAAGTGCTAAACTTAATTCACCGTTGGTTGGATTCGGATAAATTTGAATAGTATTTTGATCATTCTCCAGATTTAATATCCCTGTACAGGTTACAATACTAAGGGTGGTGATAGCAGAATTAGAACATCCTGTTACGCTTGAAGTCCCGGTTACAGTATAAGAAGTAGTAATAGTTGGATTCAAAGCCACAATAGCAACTGTGGCTCCGTGACTCCAGGAATAGGTGGAAGCACCGGAGACGGTTAAAGAAACACTTGAACCCAAACAAAGTGTATTGCTTCCACTGATGCTCAATGTTGGCAATGCTTTCACTGTTACACTTAATGTTTGTGCAGATGAACTTCCGCAGGAATTAACTGCCGAAACGGTGAAGATCCCACTATTGCCACAGGTTGAATTGATTGAAAAAGTAGAACTGCTTCCACTCCATCCTGCAGGAATATTCCATGAATAAGAAGTAGCTCCTGATACAGGAGAGATGCTATAAACCGAAGATGATCCTGAACAAATAGAAGTGATTCCGAGGATCGATCCGGCATTCAAGGGTGTTTGACACATTTTATGGACAAAAAGATCTTCAGTCCCATTAGAGATCAGATTTAAGATTCCCACATTCGGATCAAAATCACAGTTATTTTGAAAATTCCCACAGGTATGAACTGTTGTTGTTCCACCCAAAGCGATCCCATAAGCTACTTCATCACCGGTACCTCCCAGACTTTTCGCCCAAATGAAATTCCCTGAAGCATCAAATCGATCAATGAAAACATCGTATTGTCCCGCCGATGTAATTGTATAACTTGAAATACCGGGATCAAAATCAACGGTATTGCTGAAATAGCCGGTTGAATAAATATTACCTGATGCATCTGTCGTTACACCGTAGGCTGCATCATTACCTCCTGCTCCCGTATTGTTCGCCCAAATGAGTGTTCCGGAGGGATCGAGTTTAGAGATAAATGCATCCAAAACTCCATTTGAAGTCAAGCTATACGTTCCAGGACCGGGATCAAAGTCAACGCTTACCTCAAAAAAACCGCAGGTGATCACATTACCTGAAGGATCTACACAAACCGATCTTCCTTCATCTTCACTGGTTCCACCGAAACTTTTAGCCCAGACAAAATTTCCTGAACTGTTCAGTTTAAGAACAAACACATCATTTCCTCCTGCTGACACCAAATTAAAAACGGGGATTCCGGGATCAAAGTCGGTCGTTTGATTGAAGGATCCTGTTACAATTACATTACCGAAAGCATCTGTGGTGATTGAATATCCCGTGTCAACATTCGTACCTCCCACTGCCCTTGCCCACTGAAAACTGCCACTACCATTCAATTTCAGAATAAAAACATCATCCGTTCCTGCCGAAGTCAAGTTTGAAATTCCCGGTCCGGGATCAAAATCACCCGTTAAATTAAAATACCCTGTTACAAACACATTGCTAGATGCATCAACACTCAGACCAAATCCATGATCACTATCGTTTCCACCAACTGATCTAGCCCAAGCAAAATTCCCCGAAACATCTAATTTTAAAACAAAAGCATCATAAGTAGCTGCAACTGAGATGAGGTTGCTTACTCCGGCCCCGGGATCAAAATCTACAGTTCCGTTGTACGAACCTGTTATATACACATTGGCAGATTGATCGGTTGCAATAGCGTATGGGGCATCCGCCAATCCCCCCCCTATTGATCTGGCCCATACAAAATTGCCGTTCACATCCAGTTTTGAGATATAAATATCATCAGACCCTGCAGAAGAAAGAGTAAAAGTCCCGGGTCCGGGATCGAAGTCCATTGTCCCCTGAAAAGTTCCCGTATAATAAACATTTCCATTTGCATCCACTGACAAAGATCGGGCAATCTCACTTGAGCTTGTGCCTGAACTTCGAGCCCATATAAGATTCTGAGCCTTCACATGTGCACTTTCGAAAATAAAAATCATTAAAGCACACATTAATTTCACGATAATCTTCATGATTCAAGGTTTAAGTATGAATTTTTGCATTACTTCTATAATTCATCTTAGTAAAGATATAAAAATGGACATAAAAACAGCTTTAAAACCAAAATTTGTTGTCTACTACCTCTGGTTCAAATACCAATCCTAACTATAAATTCGTTGTTTTAGGTTTTTGAAGCTTATTCTAAAAATAATGTGAAATTCAGCGAATTTCCTTTGTTTATTATAAGGCAGATTGTAAATTAGTATCCGTAAATAAAAAATACAAATGGACCCATTAAAGGAAAAATTCAAAGCAAAAGCCGATGTGCTTGCTGCAGAGATAAAAGATATTATTAAGAATCATGGTGATCTGAAACTTGGCGAAATAACCGTTGCACAAGTATACCAGGGAATGCGTGGTATGCCTGGAATGATCACTGAAACTTCCCGTCTGGATCCTGAAGAAGGAATTCGTTTCAGAGGTTACAGTATTCCTGAATTGAGAAAGGCTTTACCAAAAGCTCCGGGTGGAACAGAGCCTTTGCCTGAGGGAATATTTTATTTAATGTTAGTAGGTGAATTGCCAACACAAGATGATGTTACTTTCATTACTACCGAGTGGACAAAAAGAAATAATGTTCCCAAACATGTTTTCGATGTAATTGAACAATTACCTGTGGATACGCATCCAATGACTCAATTCGTGATTGGTGTGATGGCAATGCAAAGAGAAAGTGTATTTGCAAAAGCTTATGCAAAAGGCATGAGTAAAAAGGACTATTGGGATTATGCATATGAAGACAGCATGAACCTGATCGCTCGCCTTCCTCGCATTGCAGCTTATATCTACAGAAGAAAATACAAGGGAGGAGTACATATTGAACCGGATTCTAAATTAGATTGGGCAGCTAACTTTGCACATATGTTAGGATACGAAGCCTTTGACATGAAGCGATTGATGCGTTTATACCTGACGATCCACGTTGATCATGAAGGAGGAAACGTTTCAGCTCACACAACTCACTTGGTTGGATCGGCATTATCAGATCCGTATTTAGCTTTTGCTGCTGGTATGAACGGACTAGCAGGTCCTTTGCATGGATTAGCAAATCAGGAAGTGTTAAGTTGGATCATGGAATTGAAAGAAACTTTAGGAGGAGGCTTACCAACAAAAGAGCAAATTGCAGAGTACATTAAGAAAACATTGACAGAAGGAAAAGTAGTGCCTGGTTACGGACACGCTGTGTTACGCAAAACAGATCCTCGATTCACAGCTCAACAGGATTTCTACAGAACTTACATCAAGCATGATGATATTTGCGAGATCGTACAAATGATCTATGAAGTTGCACCTCCTATTCTGGAATCAACCGGTAAGATCAAGAATCCTTGGCCGAATGTAGATGCGCATTCAGGAGCTTTATTAGTTCACTACGGAATGTATGAATATGATTTCTATACAGTGTTATTCGGTGTAAGCCGTGCCTTAGGCGTGTTGGCCAGTTTGATCTGGGACAGAGCTACAGGCTCTCCAATAGAAAGACCGGGTTCACTCACAACTGAGAATATCAAGGCGAAGATCAAAGCGGCAAAAGAAGCATCCGCATCAAAATAGTAAATGTAAAAAGCCACAACCTTGTGGCTTTTTTTTTGACGTTTCATGAAATTATCAAGAGGATTTCCTTTTCTTTTTTTGTATATTCGTTAGATAATAAAGACTATAAATGAAAAAGCAATTATTGGTACTTTTCTCTGCTATTTTGATTCTTACTGTATCCTGTAAGAAAGATAACAAAGATCCGGAACCGGAACCTGCCCCACAGCCTGCACCCATTGCTACAAAAGGCCCATTGTATATTCATGTTGATCCAACATTCAACAACAACACAATGAATTTCGGGACAAAGTATGTCAATCAGAATGGAGATACAATGATCTTCTCTGCATTTAAATTTTTTATTTCCAATATTGTACTTGTTAAGGAAGATAATTCAACGTATACGGTGCCTGAAAGTTACCATTTGGTGAATACGGCGATCTCTCAAAAACAAAACATTTATTTGACCGACATACCATTCGGCAATTACAAATCCATCCGTTTTATGCTTGGAATTGACAGTACAAGAAACAGATCAGGTGCACAAACCGGTGCATTGGATCCATCAGGAGAAGCAATTGATATGTTCTGGACCTGGAATTCAGGATATATCATGATGAAGATCGAAGGCACATCACCACAATCCGGCGATCCGAATAAAAACATTGCTTATCATTTAGGAGGTTATGGTGGTGTGAACAAGATTCAGAAAATGTTTGATATCAATTTCGCATCTTCTGTCGCAACCGTAGCTCAGGGAAAGAATCCGGGCATCTTTTTAAAAGCTGACATAAGTGAATTCTTCAAAACACCAAATCTGATCAATCTTGCAACGCAACATACTTGTCTGGCTGCCGGTTCAGCGGCGAAAATGTTTGCCGATAATTATGCTGATATGATCACATTTAGCAGTATTGTGAACTAATGAAACAGATCTGTTCTGTCATATTACTTTTTTTAATCTCGTGTAAAGTCGATCCGAAGATCAATGCGCCTTTACCTGCTGATGATCTAAAGGAGATCATTCCTGCCGGATGGCCCCAGCCAGTTTATACCTTTAGTGTAAATACTATTTCAGAAGATAAATTTATTCTTGGAAGGTCTTTATTCTATGAGGATATGCTTTCCAAGAATGACTCAGTTTCCTGTGCATCCTGTCATCAGCAATTTGTTGCTTTCGCCAATGCTGCCCATAAATTCAGTCATGGCATCCAAGATCTAATAGGAAACAGAAATGCGCCCGGAATCTTCAATGTAAACTGGCATCCGGCTTTCATGCACGACGGTGGCATCAATCATATAGAGGTACAGCCATTAGGACCGATTTCTAATCCGGTTGAAATGGGAGAAAAAATTGAAAATGTGATCGCGAAATTACAGAATAGTGAAAAATACCGTAAGCTATTTAAAAACGCATTTGGCGATGATGAAGTAACTTCTCAAAGAATGCTTCGCTCGATGGCTGTATTCATGGGCATGATGTATTCTTACAATAGTAAATTCGATCAATACAAAAGAGGAGAGAATGGCGTGCAACTGAGCGATGCTGAAGCAAGAGGATATAATCTCTTTCAAGCCAAATGCAATAGTTGTCATGTGGAACCCCTTTTCTCTGATTTCAAATTCCGGAACATTGGCCTCTCTCCGGATCCGGCCTTGAAAGACAGCGGCAGATACCGCATCACTAAATTGAATACAGATATATACCGATTCAAAACGCCTAGTTTGAGAAATGTTGCCCTCACCTACCCTTATATGCATGATGGCCGGTACGCAACACTGGAACAATGCATTGAGCATTATAATTCAGGTGTTGCAATGACGATTAATCTGGATCCACTTTTCTCCGGTGGTAGCATGCCGATCAGTGCTCAGGAAAAAGCAGATCTCGTTGCCTTTTTGAATACGTTAACAGATAATAAATTCATCAAAGACAATCGATTTGCTGATCCAAATTTTAAATAATGAAAAAATCTATCCTATTTCTTCTGCTTTCTAGTCTTCTCATTTTTTCCTGTAAAAAAAATCAATTAGGCGGCACGTCCACAATTAGTGGAAAGGTGGTGCATCATTCAAAAGCAATTCCAAACGCTACGATCTTCATTAAGTTTGGCGAAAAAGATTTTCCGGGAAGTGATACAACAAAATACGATGATAAGGTAAGAGCAGACAACGAAGGAAATTACACCATTAAATGCTATAAGGGAAATTATTACCTGTATGGTTATGGTAAGGATCTTTCTATTTCTCCTCCTCTTGTTGTTGGAGGTGTATATGTGAAAGTCAGAAAGAATGAAGATGTGAAGGCGGATGTAGCAGTTACAGAAGACTGAAGCTTTCAAGAATATGTCCATTAAACTTACATTCTTAGGAACAGGAACTTCTCAGGGAATCCCTCTGATCGGCTGTACTTGTGATGTGTGTCTTAGCAAGGATACAAAGGACAAACGCCTAAGAACTTCGGTACTGATCGAATCATCTGCGACCCGTGTGGTAATAGACACGGGACCAGATTTCAGGTATCAGATGCTCAGGGAGAAGATCAATAAATTAGATGCTGTCGTATTCACTCACGAGCACAAAGATCACATTGCAGGATTGGATGAAGTAAGAGCCTTTAATTACATCAATAAAATGAAAATGCCTGTGTATGCAACTGAAAGGGTGCAAACAGCATTGAAAAGAGAGTACGCCTATATTTTTTCAGAAGAGAAATATCCTGGTATTCCTGAGATAGAAGTTTTCACTATTCACGATGAACCTTTTTATGTGGGTGATCTTTTTATAGAACCCATCAATGTTCTTCATTATAAATTACCGGTAAAAGGTTTCAAAATAAAGGGACTGGCCTATATAACAGATGCAAACTTCATTAGTGAAGAAGAAAAAAGTAAATTAAAAGATCTAGATGTACTCATCTTGAATGCACTTCGTAGAGAACCACACGTCTCTCACTTTACTTTTTCACAGGCCCAGGAATTGGTAGCAGAATTAAAACCCAAGAAGGCTTATTTTGTTCACATGGCACATCAATTAGGATTGCATGAGGAACTCAATAAAGAATTACCGAAAAATATTGAATTGGCATTTGACGGATTACAAATAGTACTCTAATATGAAACAATAAAGTACATTGGCAGAACAGATCATCATAAATACTAGCGACAAAGAATCCATTTACAAGGAATTAATGCCTCAATTAAGAGCTTTGCTGGAAGGAGAAAATGACCTGATCGCGAACATGGCTAATTTTTGTGGAGCTTACAAAGAAGCTTTTCATATTCTTTGGGTAGGATTTTATGTCGTGAAAGGAAATGAATTAGTTTTAGGACCTTATCAGGGACCTATTGCTTGCACACGCATTCAGAAAGGAAAAGGCGTATGTGGTACAAGCTGGAAGAAAAAAGAAACGATCATTGTTCCGGATGTAGATGCGTTTGAAGGACACATATCCTGCAGTTCCTTAAGTAAAAGTGAGATCGTTGTTCCGCTATTCAACAAGAAAAAAGAAGTGATTGCAGTTTTGGACATCGATAGCAGCGAAATGAACACTTTTGATACTACCGATCAGAAATTTCTTGAAGAAATGGTACAATTGATCCGATTCTGAGATCACATTTCCCACCAGGAAGCTTTTATACCAAGATAAACCCCATCTGTTCTGAACTCCAAGGGATAGGTCCTTAATGCGAATGCACCACCTGAAGTTGCTTTTCCTGTTTTAAGATCAAAAGAGTAACGGTGAATCGGACAGATCACTTCATTTTTAGGACTGCAGCTACCCATGCTTAAACTTGCACCGTTATGAGGACATCGGTCATTGAATGCAAAGATCCCTTCTGCAGTTCTAGTCACACATATTTTTTCTCCTTTGATATGCATTTGAATGATGGCACCACTCCGAAGATAATCACTTTCATTTTCTTCCTTCTCAAAGATCTTATGCCAATGATAAGCCATTTAGATCAGATCATTCATAGAGTAAACCCCTGTTTTTCCTTGCAAAAATTCCGCAGCGATGACAGCCCCCAAGGCAAAGCCTTTACGACTGTGCGCTTTGTGCATGATCTCAATATCATCAATGGAAGAATGATATTTTACAATATGTGTTCCCGGTACTTCGCCTTCTCTTTTGTCAACGATATGAAGTGTGTCAGGTGCCTTCTCATCAATGCTCCACTTTTCTTTTCGCTTTACTTTATTCAATATCTGATTTGCCAATGAAATAGCTGTCCCGCTGGGTTTATCCAACTTATGAATATGATGGATCTCTTCCATACTGATATCGTAATCTTCGTACTTATTCATCAATTCAGCTAAATAACTATTCAGTTTAAAAAAAAGATTCACCCCTACACTGAAATTGGTTGCATGAAACAAAGAGCCTCTGTTTCCCTCGCAATGAGCAATGATCTCATCAAACTTATCATACCATCCTGTTGCGCCAACTACCACCGGTAAATGCGCATTGAAGCATTTATAGATGTTCTCTACTACTGTGTGTGGTGTACTGAATTCGATCGCCACATCAGCCTTTTTTAAATTGACAATATTCATCTCATCCTGATTGTCTTTATCGATCTTAAGAATGACCTCATGTCCCCTTTTTAAAGCGATCGCTTCGATCTCTTTTCCCATTTTACCGTAACCAATCAATGCTATTTTCATGACTATTTGAATTTTAATTTAATACTGATACCTGCTGCAAATGAGGTGTTTCCATTTGAAGGAAAACAGACTTCTTCCCATGGTTTTACCTGCAAACTGAGATCATCGCTCACATCAAATGTTTTTAAGTGTGCATCTACATTGGCATCAATGATATTTAAAACATAAACTGCAGCAAGACCGATCACACTAATATCGCGAAATTTTCTGTATTTTGTTTTGTACACTAACAATTGATCGCCACTTAATCCGGTGTTGTTCACAGTGGTAGAATCCCCATCGTACTCTGCCTTCAAATATTTACGCGCCACATTGTACTGGCTATTATAGAATCCAAACATATAACCAAAGCCACCTAAACCGGCATAGATGATCGGTAGTTTCCAGTATTTCTTATTATAAACTTGACCCGCTCCCGGTAGGATCGCGCTCAAAATGGTTGCTTTTCTGGCAGAAGCATAGATCTTTTTTTTGTCGATCTTACTTAATGAACTATCCTTGGGAGTAAACACCACAGCAGAATCGCGAACCTGCGCAAATGAAAATACAGAGGTCAGAATAAGAATTCCGGCTATGAATGAACGAATGAACATGAATTTACTTTATCAGGTCTTTGAGCTTGGTGTGACCCAACTCTGAGTTCATTAAACTTTCTAATTTACCCATCATAGCATTCACGTGCTTAAGTTCTTCGGAATCGTTAATAGGAATAAAATTCACACCCTTTTTGTCCAGCGAATCAAACAAGAATTTAACATCAAATCTGCTTTCAGTTACTCCGGGCTGGTACACAATTTCTTTGTCGTCATCGGTCTTCACTTCCACCAACACACCACACTCCACAAATTCATTGAGCATATTCTTTGCCAATTTGGTTGGAAGGTCCAATATCGTTGCAATCTCTGCAGCCGTTAAGGACTTCTCTCCCGAATAGAATCGCTTCGCAATTAAATTAGTGATGAGAAGAGAGATCACGCGTTTGTATCGGATACTTAGGTTTTTAATATCCTCTGCTAACTCAAATTTATCTGCATTCTGATTAGCATAGGCAATCTGTGCACCGAACAACACAATGTACCAGGTATACTGAACCCAGATCAAGAATAAGGGTAAAGCGGCAAACCCACCATAAATAGCACTTACTCGACTTGACCCCACCTGAAACTTAACGTAGCCCCAACCGAGTAATTCAAAAAGAACGGTGGCAATGATAGCTGCCATAAACGCTGCTTTGAAAGTTACTTTCGTATTTGGCAGGGCCATATAAATAAAAGTAAATACACCAGCCACGAGTAAGTAAGCAAATGTGTTGACAAGAAATACGCTGATGACACTCATTTCAAAAAAATTACCCATTTTAGTTTGCACGGCTAGTGTCAAACCTCCAGAGACCATAAATAGAATTGGCCCAACCAGCATGATCGTGAGATAATCCGTGATCTTACGAACCCAGCTTCTTCCTCTTTTTATCTCCCATATCTGATTGAAAATCTCTTCTATACTCACCAATAGTTTGAGTACGCTCCATAACAATAGAAATACACCAAAACCGGCAATTACACTTCCATTGGTAGAATCCAGCATTTTGTTGGCATAGACAAATGCGTTCGATAAAACCTGCTCATAGGTATTGTACTTTTTAAGTATCATTACCTGCATGGTTTGATCGTAACCAAAGCCCTTTGCAATTGCAAAGACCAGTGCCAAGATAGGAACGATTGAGAATAAAGTGTAAAAAGTCAGAGCAGTTGCGGAAGTCAAACAATTGTTATCCTTAAACCCACGTATGGCTAAAGTGATAACGCGTAATTGTTTTACCAAAAAGGCCTGACGTGAATCCAGCTTCTCCAATCGAACACTCCATATCTTTTCAGAAATAAATTCACGACCCTTTTTAATGGCAACAATTGGATTCAGCATCATGTAACAAATTTAATAAAATATGGGCATAAAAGGACTACCCTTATAGTGCCCATTTTTTCCTGTACGTTTCACTGTAATAAGCGAGTCGATTGATAGCAGATATAGCCCTTTCCTGAGTGAATAGCGCATTGTATTCATAGGTTTCCTTCACCATGATCATTTCGTTAATTATTGCAAAAGACGCTTCGACAAGGTTGTGATTTTCTTCCAATAACATTTTATAAACCGCTTCTCCGTTCTCATTCTGTACTTTAGTGATCAAACTCATTACCTGAAAGAACACTAAGTCATTCTGTTGCCATACATCGATCAATATTTCAGTTTCCTTGTTCTTACTGATAGAGTATTGTCCCTCTTCCGTCTTCGCATCCTTTGGGTTCACACCCAAATTACTTAATGCACTTTCTATTTTTCCTATCGCCTGCTGATACATGCTATATATATGTTAGTTCATTTAATTTATCTATGAAAAATTGAGCCATTTTATTGGTATAATATTTTTGTTTGAATTGTCCAACCCACTCTATTCCTTTAATACTGTTGGTTAAAAACACTTCATCTCCATTCATCAATGTATTAATGGTGATGGGACTTTCAAAAGTAAGTATTTTATTCTCAGTAGCCAGATGCATGATCTGTTTGCGCATGATCCCGGCAACACATCCTTCGGTAAGTGGTGCGGTATAAAGTGTTCCATTCTTTACAACAAAAATATTGGCACTTACACTTTCACATATATTTCCGTATTCATTGATGATAAAACAATCATCCAGCTTCATGCTTTGTTTGGCGAGTCCCGCCATTACATACAAAAGGGCATTCCCACTTTTGATATTCGCCAATTTGTTCACCGGCTTTTTAATATCTCCATAAAGATCAACCCAAAGGCCTTTTTGGTTCAGCAAATAAGGACCTTCTAATTCCTCACTTTCTATCAAAAAGGAAATATCGTTTGTCTCAGGCGTATAAAAGCCACCTTCATTTCTGAAAATTGTGAGTCGTATTCTGGCATTTGGAGCGTGTGAATTATGTTTCAGCAATTGAATGATGAGTTCCTGCAGATTTTCATAGTTGAATTCGGCAGGGACATTCATTCTTAATACCGTCATTCCTAATCGAAGACGAAGAACATGATCGCGCAAAAACATCAGTCTGTTATTAGAGAACCGAATGGTTTCAAAAATTGAATCACCGTAACGGAAAGCCCTGTTTGTAAAGGCAACCGCAGGTTCATAGATACTGATCAAATGACCATTTAAAATGCAATATTTATCGAGTGACATCTGTGGCTCAAATTTGCGACAAAATACGGGGCAAAGGCCTTGTAATCAACTAACTTAATAACAGGCTACAGTTGATGAGAATGAAGATAAATAAAGCTAAGCGTTAATAAAATTTCGAACAATAATGAAGTATATTCATTTTAGTTAGCTTACATTTGAAATTACTAAAAACAACACTTATGTTCGACAATAATGAATTTAAAAAATATGCTACCAAACACATGGGCATAAACAGCTTGACCTACGATAGCTATACTTCACGTATCACTTCATCACTGACTCCCTATATCATTGAAGAGCGTCAGTTAAATGTTGCTCAAATGGACGTTTTTTCCCGTTTGATGATGGATCGTATCATTTTCCTGGGAACAGGGATCAATGATCAAGTAGCTAATATCGTTCAGGCGCAATTACTTTTTCTAGAGAGCGTGGATGCTAAAAAAGACATTCAGATCTATGTGAATTCACCCGGAGGAAGCGTATACGCTGGCTTAGGTATTTATGATACCATGCAAATTGTAAAACCCGATGTGGCTACGATCTGTACAGGAATGGCAGCCAGTATGGGTGCAGTACTTCAGTGTGCTGGTGCAAAAGGTAAACGTACTGCCTTAAAACATGCAAGAGTAATGATCCATCAGCCTTTAGGTGGAGCAGAAGGACAGGCAAGTGATATTGAGATCACCGCACGTGAGATCCAGAAACTAAAAAAGGAATTATATGAGATCATTGCACATCACAGTGGTCAGACTTTTGATAAAGTTTGGGCAGACAGTGACAGAGATTACTGGATGATCGCAGCTGAAGCGAAAGCTTACGGGATGATAGACGAAGTTCTGGAAAGAAAATAAAACGCCGTTAAAAAAGTTAAAATCTCTCAAAATTTGGGAGATTTTTCTTTTTATAGATACTTATAAAGAATGTGGCATTTGATTTGTAAGCTTATATAAATATCTTTGTTAAGTATAAAATTTATGAAAAAGACACTCCTAATAATAATGCTGGCAGCAGTAAGCAATGCTTTTGCGCAGCCGGGTAAAGGTAAAGAAGCCCACATGTCGGCCATTGTTGCACCGGGATATTACATCACCATGAAAGGTGACAGTGTGAAAGGTGAGATCCAAACCAACATGGAGGATGAAACAGAAATGTATAAGTCTTTCAATTTCCGACCAAAAGGTGCGGTTAAACTTACCCCTATCAATACCAAAAAAGCGAAAGGATTCGGATTTGCTGGAAGGCATTTCACCTCAGTTCTTTATGATGCTGAAACAAGCGTCTATATCGAAAGACTTGTGAATGGCCGTTTAAAGTTCTATGAATTCAAAGATCACGGAACAAAGAATGGCGAACCCATCATTGCCTGCTCTTATTATATTCAGGATTCAGGAGCAGACGATAAGGAAATGGAATTAAGGGAATTGAAACCACTCAATAATAATTTTTACAAGAAGGAATTAAAGCCTTACATGAAAGCACAGATCATGACGTGGAATGATCTGGATAAATTCACTTTTGTGAAAGACAAAGTAGTGAATGCCATTAAGGAGTTCAATAAATTCTATGAAACTCCGGCAGAATAATGCTGATCGAAATTAAAAAAGCCCTCATTAGAGGGCTTTTTTGTTATGTGACTTTTCTATTGCTTATTTTAAGATTTCTCTTGCGATAACAAGTTTCTGTATTTCACTTGTGCCCTCGCCTATTGTACACAGTTTACTGTCGCGATAGAACTTTTCAACAGGAAAATCTTTGGTATAACCATATCCTCCGAAGATCTGAACAGCTTCTGTACTAACTTTTACCGCTACCTCACTTGCGTAATATTTTGCAAAAGCTCCTTCTTTTGTCATTTTTAATCCTTTGTTCTTTCTATCGGCGGCATTCATGGTCAATAATTCAGCAGCCTCATATTCCGTTGCCATATCTGCCAGTTTAAATGCGATCGCTTGAAAATTAGAAATGGATTGTCCGAATTGCTGTCTTTCTTTTGAATACTTAATACTTGCGTTTAAGGCGCCTTTTGCAATTCCAAGACTTAAAGCGGCGATAGAGATCCTTCCGCCATCGAGAACTTTCATTGCCTGAACAAATCCATCACCTACATTTCCTAATATCTGTGACTTGTGAACACGACAATTATCGAAGATCAATTCAGCGGTTTCACTCGCCCTCATTCCTAATTTATTCTCCTTCTTTCCCCCACTGAAACCTGGGGTTCCTCTTTCTACTATAAAAGCTGTAATTCCATGACTGTCGAGCAATTCACCCGTTCTTACAAGAACAACTGCAGTATCTCCACTGATCCCATGCGTTATCCAGTTCTTGGTGCCATTGATAACCCAATAATCACCGTCTTGTTTTGCAACACATTTCATACGCATGGCATCACTTCCGGTTCCCGCCTCAGTTAAACCCCAGGCGCCTATGAATTCACCGGATGCTAATTTGGGAAGATACTTTCTCTTTTGTTCTTCGTTTCCAAACTGAAGAATATGCCCGGTACCCAAACTATTGTGCGCTGCCATCGACAGAGCAATTGAACCACAGATACTGCCTAATTCAGTAATAGCCGTTACATATTCTGTGTAACTGAAACCTGAGCCACCATACTCAGTTGGTACTAGAACGCCCATTAATCCTAATTCACCTAGTTTTTTAAAAACATGAATAGGAAATTCTTGTGTTTCATCCCACTCCATCATTTTTGGTAAGATGTGTTCTTTACCAAACTTTTGTATCATATCAGCAATCATCAGCTGATTTTCATTTTTGTGAAAACTAATTCCTGTATTTTCTAATACTGTACCAGACATGTTATATTATTTGTATGTTTTATTAATTTATTTTTTCCTTCTAAAAAACCCAATCCGATCACGAAATTGAAACCAGCTACTATAGCACCTTGTTTTTTGACTAAACAAGCAGCTGCTTCCGCTGTTCCACCCGTAGCAAGCAGATCGTCATGAATGAGCACTTTCCAGTTTGCTTTCAATGAATCTTCATGCATCTCGATCTTACTCGTGCCATACTCGAGATCATACTCGTGACTAATGGTTTTGTAAGGCAATTTACCTGATTTTCTAATTAAAACAAAAGGAATATTCAATTTATTTGCCAATAATATTCCAAATAAAAAACCCCTGCTTTCAATCCCAGCAATAGCATCCGGTTTAACATCCATCCTTCTTACAAATTCATTAACAATCTCATTACAGAGATCCTGATCATAAAAAAGCGGGGTGATATCCTTAAAAAGTATTCCCGGCTTTGGGAAATCGGCTACATCACGAATTGACTTCTTTATTCTATCCTGTATAGTCATAATTAAGGCCTACAAACTTACTTAATTTTTCTTCACCTAGAGCATAATTGTACGAATAACCCGATCCTCCCGAATATTGCATTGACTGCTTTCGAAAAAGCGAAATGCCTAATTGCATGAGTGAATTCTTATCGAATTAGCAAAGGCCCTATAAGAACGAGTTGAAAATTTCTTCTGACTATCTACTGTAACTAATTTTGAGAAATGACATTACAACAATAAATAATCTGCCTATGAAACCGAAATTCAATATAAACCGACTGATGAAAAGGATCAGTATTCTTGTTATCCTTTTGCTTTGTGCTTATAGCGTAAGCGCAAGTCCTCTAACAATTATAATGGGGGGAGAATCGAACGGACTCGATTTCATTTATCTGATTCTTGGGGTAACTGCTATCTGTATCTTGCTATTCTATCCGGTTAATGATGAAACTGCCAATGAACTGAAAAGTGAAGGGATCAAGATCAATTCAGGCTTTGAGCACAAACATTACAGAAAGGTCATTCGTAAAACGGCATAAAAAAAGGACCGAATGATCAGTCCTTTAAAATATCTGTAAATTCAAAGTTAAAGCTCGGCTTTAAGTACTTTTTTCTCCTGACCTCTTAAGATTTCAACTTCCACAATATCTCCCTTTTTAAAATTACCTAGCGATTTCATGTAACTCATCACATCTTTCACTTCGTATTCTCCCATTTTCTTTATCACATCACCTTTCGTAAGGCCTGCCTTTGCAGCAGGTTTTCCTTCAGTTACGCCGTCGATCCTCATACCTACTCCGTCATAAGTATAATCCGGCATCACCCCCATTGTAACCTTGTAAGCCACTTTGCCAAGATCCGGATTTCGTGTCTTCTGATATTGCATTTTAGGGTAGGCAAAGGTTTTCTCAATTGTTTTGACAACATAATCCAATACCATCACCTCTCCCTTGTAATTGACCTTATCCGCATCGTCGCCCGGTTTGTGATAATCGGAATGCTGTCCGGTAAAGAATGCAAGTACAGGTATTTCTTTAAGATAGAAAGAGGCATGGTCACTTGGACCAATTCCGGCGCTGTCTTTTTTAATACTCATTTCACTCTTCAACGAATCAATTAATGGTACCCAAACCGGCGAAGTTCCCACTCCGTAAATGATCAGTTTTTTCTCTTCATTTAGCCTGCCTATCATATCCATATTGATCATGTAATTGATCTTTGCTAGATCGATATCCGGATTCTCCAGGTATTTCTTAGAACCAAAAAGTCCTAATTCTTCTCCACTGAAACATATAAAAAGAAAATTGTAAGGTTCTGTTTTCTTATTTCCGGCAAAATAACGGGCAACTTCAATAACACCTGCTGTTCCACTTGCATTATCATCTGCGCCATTATGTATCTTTCCTTCCGGATTGGCTTCTAAGCTATTATGATCTTTTCCTGTACCCAAATGATCGTAATGCCCCCCGATCACTATTGTAGCAGGAGCTTTATTATCAAGAAATCCAATTACATTATTGCCTTTTCTTTCAACAGCACCAATAGTAGACGTATCATTGTGTCCCGACCCTTTCTTAAAAACAAACTCTTTGGTGTAAGAACCATTGAAAGATGTAAGTCCAATCTCTTTGAATTGGGAACTTATATATTTTGCTGCTTTTACTTCATCTTCTGTTCCTGTACCTCTTCCGTTCAATTCATCTGAGGCAAGATACCTTATGTGTTTTTCGATCTTTTTAATTTCAATATTCTGTCCGGTCAATTGTGATCCAATTATCACTAAAACACTTGCAATGAGGCTACTTTTCATAGATTATTTTCTTATGGCAAAATTAACAAACTATTGTAATAATTGATGATTCATGTCATTAATAATAAAATTGCCATTCTCGAAAAATGCTTAGTTTTGTGATGCTAATTTATGTTGCAGAAACTGCTTATAACCTTATCACTAATGGGAATGCTACTCTCTGTGGCTCAGTTTCTGACGATAAAAGACGATTCAGGCAGGAAAATTGAAATATCTAAGAAGATGGGAAATGAAGAAGATGGAGAAAACGATAGTGAGGATCTTGACGACGGGGATGTGGATGAATTAATAAATCACACTACAAACTCATTGGAAGTTAATCCCGGGCAGAATTCTATCAAACGTCATCTCACACTTTATGCGGAGCACAAACGCTTAAGTATTTATTTTACCATTGTAACCCCCCCTCCCGAGTGCTGAATTAAACAATAGTACTTCTGCAAGATAAATGCAGACATAAATTATTCATGTTTAATTCGTAATCAAATGAACTTTAAAAATTTGACTACCGACCTAAAAGCAGGCTTGGTAGTATTTCTGGTAGCATTACCTCTGTGCTTGGGGATTGCTCTTGCGCAGGGTGTTCCTCTTTTTTCCGGTATTATTTCCGGTATTGTGGGAGGTATTCTTATTGGAATCATCAGCGGTTCCCGTTTATCCGTTTCGGGTCCGGCAGCCGGATTAACATCAGTGGTTATATCGGCAATTGCATCACTCGGTTCTTTTCAAATGTTCTTAACGGCTGTTTGTATTTCAGGCTTGATGCAAATTGCATTTGGGGTTTTAAAAGCAGGCATCATCGGGTACTATTTTCCAACAGCTGTGATCAAGGGAATGCTTTCATCCATTGGAATTATTCTGATCTTAAAACAGATCCCTCATTTTGCTGGATTCGATAATGAGGCTGAAGGTGATGAAGCGTTTACATCTTCCAGTGATTCTCATATTTTTGAAGAGCTGGCCAATCTTTCAGATAACATTGGAAAAGGTTCTTTGCTTATTGGCGTGATCTCTTTGGCAATACTCATTATCTGGCAAACAAAATGGATAAAAAGAAATATCATTCTCGGAAAGTTACCTGCGGCTTTGGTAGTAGTTGTTTTAGCTGTTCTAACTGATCTTGTCTTTTCTCTTTATTTTCCAATTTTAGAAGTGAAGGATAAACATTTGGTTGTGCTTCCCGCTATTGAAGGAATACAATCATTATCCAACACACTTGTTCACCCTGATCTAAGTGGATTAACGAATCCAAAAGTTTACCAGATCGCTTTCGTGATCGCTTTGGTTGGAAGTCTTGAAAGTTTGCTTTCCCTCGAAGCCATAGACAAACTTGATCCGGAAAACCATCTCTCTCCACCCAATAAAGAACTCATTGCGCAAGGCGCAGGAAACTTAGTGGCCGGTTTATTAGGAGGCTTACCTGTTACTTCTGTAATTGTCAGAAGTTCTGTGAACTTAAATGCAGGAGCTAAAACTAAATTATCCGCTATCATACATGGCATCCTGTTTATTTTAGCAATCTTCCTATTTCCCGGATTGATAAGTATGATCCCACTCTCGGCCTTAGCAGCCATTTTGATCTTTACCGGATTCAATCTCACTAAGCCATCTATGTATATCAACATATTTAAACAGGGGATGGATCAATTCCTTCCATTTATAATTACCGTAATTGTTATGCTAAGTACAGATCTCCTCAAAGGAGTCATTACCGGAATTTTCATATCGGTCATTTTCATTCTCAGACATAATTACCGTTCTCCATTTAAAATGATAAAGGACACCATAGATGGAAGAGTACATATATATATCAAATTATCTCAGAATGTAACCTTTATAAACAAAGGGAAATTCATTGAAACTTTCAGAGAAATACAACCGGGTTCAATTGTGAATATTGACGGAGGAAGAGCCACTTTTATCGATAAAGACATACTTGAACTCATTAGTTCATTCAAACAAAGCGGACACATTCACGGAATTGATGTGATTCTTGAAGAAGTGCCGGAAGTTAAGGTTATCAGTCATCATTAATAAATTATTAAATAAAAATGCAAAAAGCGTATCAAAGATTAATTGACGGAAACAAGAAATTTGCTCTAAGCAAAAAAATGGACGACCCTGAGTATTTTAAAAAACTATCTCTTGGGCAGTCGCCAGACTATTTATGGATCGGATGCAGCGATAGCCGTGTTCCTGCAAATGAGATCACAGGCACAGAAAGCGGCGAAATATTCGTGCACCGGAATATTGCCAATCTGGCTATTACAACAGACATCAATATGCTAAGCGTATTGGAATATGCAGTGAAATTTCTGAAAGTAAAACATGTTATTGTATGCGGACATTATGGTTGCGGAGGTATTCGTGCAGCAATGAGCAATGACCTTCATGGACTGGTTGATCAATGGCTGATCAATATAAAAGATGTTTATTACACAAACAGTACAGAATTGGATGCAATTGCCGATCTGGACAAAAGAGCTGACAGACTAACTGAACTGAATGTTATTCGACAGGTAAGAAACCTTGCAAAAACCACGATCGTGCAAAAAGCTTGGGAACTGGGAGAACTTCATTTACACGGCTGGGTTTATGGAATCAACAGTGGATTGGTAACAGATCTCTGTATCATTCATGATGGGAAAGAAGATATCGAAGCCATCTATCGATACGATATTAAAAAGCACTAATTCGAATACTGTAAATTTTGTTTAGATTTGCTTAAGTTTCTAAACATGAAAACAGTTTTGATCACAGGAAGCACCAGCGGTATAGGTCTGGGTATTGCCAGAGAGTTTGCTAAGACGAAGCAATACAATATCATCTTCAATGGACTCGAAAGCAATGGAGCCGAGATCGCATCTACCCTCTCGAAGGAATTCGGAATAGATCATCTCTTCAGCAATGCGAATATGCTCCGACCAGAGGAATTGAAAAAGATGGTGACAGAGGGTATCAATAAGTTCGGTAAGATCGATGTATTGATCAACAATGCCGGAATACAACATGTTTCTCCGATTGAAGATTTTCCGGAAGAAAAGTGGGATGCGATCATCGGAATCAATCTTAGCTCAGCATTTCATTTGACCAAGGCCGTATGGAAAGGAATGAAAGAAAGAAAATTCGGAAGAATAATCAATATTGCATCAGCTCACGGTTTGGTGGCAAGTGAATTTAAAAGTGCTTACGTAGCTGCCAAACATGGCATTGTCGGCTTCACAAAAACAACGGCATTAGAAGGTGCTCCTTATAATATCACTTGCAATGCTATTTGTCCGGGTTATGTTAAAACACCTTTGGTTGAAAAACAGATCGCTGATCAGGCCAAAACCCATAATATCCCTGAATCGGAAGTGATCAACAAGATCATGCTCTACAAACAAGCTGTAAAGGAATTTGTTTCAATAGAAACATTAGGTCAAACTGCACTTTTACTTGCGGCAGAACATGCAAGTACGATCACTGGAACTGCTATCCCGGTTGATGGTGGATGGAATGCACAATAGATCGATCAGAATCAATGAGAAATATTATTCTATTCCTCTTCTTATTTTTAACTTGCGCTTCACTCTTCAGTCAAGATGAACCTATTGTTCTGCAGACAACAACCGGAAAAATAGACGGCACACTCCGACTCCCAATTCAAAAGGAAAGACTCACACTCGTTATTCTTCATCAGGGATCAGGTCCAACAGACAGAAACGGAAACCAGGAAGACTACGAAAGCAATTCTTTGAAATACATTGCGGATGTACTCGCAGCTCAGGGAATTGCCAGTCTGCGTTACGATAAACGAGGTATTGGAGAAAGTAAAGCTGCAATGGAAGATGTTTCAGATATGACCTTTGACATTTATGTCAATGATCTCAAAGAATGGATCCAGTTGATGGGAAAGGATAAACGATTCACGAAGATCATTGTAGCCGGACATAGTGAAGGTTCTTTAATTGGAATGATAGCCTCTCAGAATAATAAAAAAGTAAATGCATTCATTTCCATAACCGGGGCAGGAAGACCGGCTGATGCGATCATCAAAGACCAGTTAAGCAAAGCTCCTGAAGAGATCAAAAAATCAGTCTTTGAAATGCTGGACAGAGTTAAAAAAGGTGATACAGTTGAAAATGTCCCTCCCATCTTTTATATGATCCTGAACCCAAGCGTGCAGCCCTACATGAGATCCTGGTTCAAGTACGATCCTTGTGTTGAAATTAAAAAACTCAATCAGCCGGTGCTCATCATACAGGGAAACAAAGATATTCAGGTTCAGGAACAGGAAGCCATACTTCTATCCAAGGCTTATCCTAAAGCACAACTTAAGATCATCACTAACATGTGTCATCCCTTGAAAGATTCCGAAACAATTGATAAGGAACTTCAAAAACCCATGTACAGCGATCCTTCCCTCCCACTCAACAAACAATTCGTGACTGAATTACTCCAATTTATTTCTACTGTAAAATAGGCAGTTAATTTTTGAACAGTTCATTTCTTTCGGTTTTTTCATAGGATAAATCGCTTATCTTGTTTCTTCAATGGCGAATTTCATTGTCTACAAATCAGGCGCCGGAAGCGGCAAGACCTTTACGTTGGTCAAAGAGTTTCTGCGTCTGTCTCTACTGGATGAGAATAAGCTTCATTTTAATTTTAAACGCATCCTTGCAGTAACTTTCACGAATAAAGCTGCTGCTGAAATGAAACAGCGCGTGATCGATAACCTGAGTGAGATCTGTTTCGATAAAAGCCTCCCAGCCATTGCTCAACCCTTAATGAAGGATCTATCCGTTGATGAAGTTGAATTAAAAAGACGATCATCCATCCTTCTCACTTCCATTTTACATAATTACTCTGAATTATCTATCGGAACCATTGATAGTTTTACTCATAAGATCGTAAAGACCTTTGCATTCGACCTTGATCTGCCCGTCAACTTTTCAATTGAAACGGATGTTGGATCATTTTATGATATGATCATTTCCGAGTTATTTTCCAAGGTCGGAATAGATCCGAAGATCACAAGCTTACTCAAAGAATATGCGCTGACCAAAGCGGAAGAGAACGCCTCTTGGGATCCTGAAAAAAGTGTCAGACAATTCGTTAAACTCCTTCAGAAAGAAGAGGCCCCTGAATACACAGCAAAGATCCGAGCCATCAGTGAAGAAAAACTGGAAGAGATCCATCAGCAGATCAGAACCTCTTCTGATAAATTCAAAAAAGAATTCACGGCCATTGCAGAGAAAGGATTGGAGATCATACGAAAAAATGGATTTAATGAAAAGGATTTTTTCGGAAAATCAAGAAGTCAGGTCAATATCTTTAAAAAATGTGCTACCCATAAATACAAGCCGGAAGATTTTGAATCAGATGGATTGAAAAGTGCGATTGAAAATAAAAAATGGCTCAGCGTTCCTGGTCCGGCAGACAACGAATTTTCGGATGCAGCACACGAATTAGTCGAATACTACGAAAATAATATTGCAGGATATAGACTGAATGAACTATTGAGAAGATACATGCATTTGATACTTCTCATTAAAAAGATCGAAGAGATCAGCGCAACAAAAAAAGAAGAAGAACAAATTGTTTTTATAAGCGAATTCAACCGAAAGATATTTGAACTGATAAACAATGAACCAACTCCTTTTATTTACGAAAGATTGGGTGAGAGATACCACCATTATTTATTGGATGAATTTCAGGATACAAGTACATTGCAGTGGCAGAATATCCTTCCTTTAATAGATCACTCCCTCGCCTCCGGCTGGTATAATCTCATTGTCGGAGATGGCAAACAAAGTATTTATCGCTGGAGGAATGCCAATGTGAAACAGTTCACTGAATTACCGGGAATATTAAAGGGTAACGAAAGTGAAGTGAGTAAGGAAAGGATCTTGAGTCTTCAAAGAAATTTTGAACCACAATTTCTGAATGTGAACCGAAGAAGTACCAGTACCATTGTTGAATTCAACAATCAATTCTTTGAACACATGGGAGCCACCTTGCCAGGAGATCTGAGCGAAAACACTTATTTTAAACAGGCTCAAAGCACAACATCCGAAGAAACAGGATATGTGAGAATAGATAAGGGAAATATTCCCAATACAGAAATAGAAACATTGAATCTGGATCTGCTTCTTCAGCATGTAAAGTCCTCCTTGAGTTCAGGATTTGAACCGAAAGATATTTGTGTCATCACACGCAAAAAAGAACAAGGCAGTCTTGCTGCTGAATGCCTCTCCCTGGCCGGAATTCCGGTAGTTTCATCCGAATCTCTTTTATTGCAAAACAATAAACAGGTAAATGCCCTCATCTCTTTTCTGAAGTATCTTTCTGATCAAAATGACAAAATAGCAGCCGGTGTTGTTATTGAATTTCTTCATTCTGCAAAGATCATTGACGAATCACAGTTTGTGTTTTCACTGATGCAACTAAGAGAAAATGACCTTTTCAAGATCCTTTCTCAACTAAATATAGAAGCCAATAAAGAAGAGTTACTTTTTGGGAATCTGTTTGATACTTGTATTCATATTTCAGAATTATTAAAGCTACATCAAAAAGATGAACTTTACATCCGCTTTTTCCTTGACACGGTAACAGAATTCATCTTATCCGGTAACAATGACCCTTCCGAATTTCTGGAATGGTGGGAAAGTAAAAAAGAAAAAGCTTCCGTCATCATCCCGGATTCGAGCAATGCTGTTAAGATCATGACCATTCACACAGCGAAAGGTCTTGAATTTCCTGTTGTGATCATTCCATTTTGTAATTGGCAGATCCATCACCAGGATGAAACGTGGATCGACCTAAAATCAACGGGCTCTGAATTGCCGGTGTCGATCCTTAAAATAAGCAAACAACTTCAATCCGCCGGTTTGAACGAAGCGTTTCTTCAGGAACAAACGGACGAAGTGCTGGACAACCTGAATTTACTTTATGTTGCTTTTACAAGAGCCGTAGAACGACTGTATGTCATCAGTTTTAGAGGAGAGAAAACAACAATGAAATCAGTGGATCAATGGATCGATGTATATTTAAATAAAACAGAAGGTTCCTCGCCATATGAATTCGGCGAGTTAAAAATGTCACTAGCAAAGAAAAAGAAAAGTGTACTAGCTTTGCAACTCCCCCCTTTAACATTCTGCCTGAACAGCTCTGTCATTACTATCAGATCTTCTTCCTATCATGCTGATCAAGGCAAGAGTGATCCGATCTTAAAAGGCATTGCAATTCACGATATACTGTCCGGAATCAAAACCCATTCAGATATAGAATCTGAAATTACGCAAGCAGATAGAAAAGGTATAATTACGAAAGAAGAGGGGGTTGATCTTTATAAAAAAGTGACACAGCTTTTGAAACATCCATTACTTGAACCACATTATACCGAGAATACAAACTCAATCACTGAAAGGGAATTGATAACTGCAAAAGGAAAGGTACTACGACCTGATAAAGTTTCTGTCATAAATGGCAAGACCTTTGTTATTGATTACAAGTCCGGAAACCGACACGATAAAAAGTACGAATCAAAAATGATGGAATATGAACAAGCCCTTCTGGAATTAGGATATTCGAATGTAACCAAGATCCTGGCTTACGTCGACCTCAATGAAGTGATCGAGATCTAGGGCTTTTTTTACCTTAAAAGGCTCTTTTTATAACCCTGATTGCGTGATTTTTTTCCTATAACGAAGAATGCTTCATATTTTAGCATTTCTATACTGTATTTATATTAAATTTATACAGATAAAAACATGGTAATGAAAAGATACTTTTTCTCTCTGCTGATCGCTTCTTCTTTTGGGTTCGCCCAGAAGTCGGGAATTGTGATCGCCAACATGGATAAAACGGCAAATCCGGCGAATGACTTTTACGCCTATGCCAACGGTACCTGGCAAAAGAATTTCAAAATGTCGGAAACTGATTCTAGATACGGAAGCTTCAATGAGATCAATGACAATAATCTAAAGAATATACGTTCTATTTTGATCCTTGCATCAAACAACAAGAATGCTGCGCCGAATACAGACGAGCAACGATTGCGTGATTTCTATTTAACAGCGATGGATTCTGTTAAAGCTGAAAAATTAGGGGTTACTCCTATTCAAGCTCAGTTGGATCAGATCGAAAAGGTAAAGGATCTGAAAGAGGTGAACGAACTTAAGAATTCCTTTGACAAGATCGGTGTTCCGTTATTCTTTACCGGAGGAGTAAGCGTTGATGCCAAGAACAGTAGCCGACACGTATACGAATTAGGCCAAGGAGGATTTGGTTTGTCCAATCGTGACTTTTACTATGGTGCACAATTTGAAACGATCAGAAAAGAGTATATCGCTTTTCTATCTACTTTGTTTCAAAACTGCGGAACAGCAAAAGATAAAGCAAATGCAGATGCACAGAAGGTATTTGACTTTGAGAAAAAACTAACCGAAAAAGCACTTACTAGTTTGGAAATGCGTGACATTGAAAAAATGTACAATGTATATCAAGCTTCCAAACTAAAGGAATTAAGTCCAGTTGTTTCATGGGAAACCTACTTTTCAAGCAGAGGTCTTAAATTACCGGACACTGTCATTGTAGGAATGGTGAACTACATGAGTGCCATGAATGAATTACTAAAAAATACGTCCTTAGAAGATCTTAAAACATATGCCAAAGCTCAATTGCTTATTGGTGCTTCTCCTTTCTTATCTTCGAATTTTGAGAAAGCCAGTTTTCATTTTAATGCAGAAGTCTTAAGCGGAATTAAAGTGATGAAAGCAAGATGGCAACGCGTTGAAGGGGTGACGGACAGATGTATCGGTCATGCTTTATCTCGTGAATTTGTAAAGAAATATTTCCCTCCTTCCTCAAAAGACAAGTTAAACAAACTGATCGATAATCTGATTCTCGCTTATCGTGATCGAATCGACACAAGAACCTGGATGAGTGCTGAAACAAAAAAACAGGCCCACCGTAAACTGGATCTGCTTATCAGAAAAATAGGATATCCTGAGAAGTGGGATGATTATTCTGCAATGACCATAAAGACCAATAATTATTGGGAAAATGTATGTTCTGCCTCTACGTATGCTTTCAATAAAAGCAATGCTGAATTAAACACTCCGGTTGACAGATACGTCTGGTTAATGACACCCGTAACGGTAAATGCATATTACAATCCAACTACTAACGAGATCACGTTCCCAGCTGCAATTTTACAGCCACCGTTCTTTGACGCGGAAGCAGATGATGCGGCAAATTACGGAACCATGGGTTCTATCATCGGACATGAATTAACGCATGGATTTGATGACCAGGGATCGCAATTCGATGCAGATGGGAATATGAAAATGTGGTGGACAGAAGAAGACTTTAAAAATTTCACGGCAAAGAAAGAAGGCATCATCACGCAGTTCAACTCCTACGTTGCGATCGATACGCTCCATGTGAACGGCAGCATGACACAAGGCGAGAATATAGCTGACCTTGGAGGTTTGACCATGTCGTACAATGCTTACAAGAGATCGCTCGGCGGAAAACCATCGAAAGTGATCGACGGTTTCACGGGAGAACAACGATTTTTCATTGCCTGGGCACAAGGCTGGAAACAGATGAGCAGAGAAGCTGAAACAAAAAGATTGCTTACCGTTGATTACCATTCTCCGGCCTATTTCAGGGCATTCGCACCTTTAACCAACTTAAAGGAATTCTATAAAGCGTTCAATGTAAAAGAAAGTGATAAAATGTTCACCCCTGAAAACAAAAGAGTAGAGATCTGGTAATTGACCGAGAAGGAAATACATAAAAAATTCAGATCATTTTTTCATATGCAGTATTGGTTTTTCTGCAGAAAAAAGATGGCCCTTTTATTGCTATTCCTTTTTGCTTTTGCACAAAACAATAGTGCACAGATCGATGCCGTACTAAATGAATGGAAGGCAGATAAGGATCTGCAAAGTGCCTCCATCGGATTCTGTGTGTTGAACCGTTCAGGAGAAATCATATCAGAATACAATTCCCATCAGTTTCTGATTCCTGCCAGTACTTTGAAAGTGATTACGACCGGGGCCGCATTGAATATACTTGGCAGCAACTATCGCTTCGATACCAAAATTTACCATACAGGTACATTTGATAAAAAAACCGGAGTGATAGATGGAGATCTGATCATTTACGGACACGGAGATCCCAGTTTGCAATCAGAGTATTTTCAGAAAGACACGACGCAAATCACTGCTAAATGGGCCAAGATCCTGCAGGATAAAGGGATCAAGGAGATCAAGGGAAAGATCGTAGGTGATGCAAGTTATTTCGACCGGTCCATTCCCTCCAACTGGATCTGGGCTGATATCAATAATTATTTCGGTGTTGCACCTTGCGCATTATCCTATAATGACAACAAATTCAAAATTGTCTACTGCACAAAAGAAACCGGATGTAAAGCCGATGTGATCAATACCATTCCAAGTTATCTGAATCAAACGATCACCGTTAATTCCAATGTCATCGGAAAAGGAACAGAAGATGAAGCCTATGTACAGGGGGATCCCTTTTCTTTTATAAAAGAAGTGAACGGACGTATTCCACCTAAGAAGAAAAATTATGATGTGGAAGCAGCTCTCCCCGACCCTGCTCTGCTTTGCGCAGAAATGCTTTATACATCATTGAGTTCGCTTGGAATAAAATGCGATAGAACAAAAATTGAATCCAGATACAAAACGGAAGACAGTCTAGCAACACGGCATTTATTGCACACTCATTTTTCCCCTTCTCTGGATAAACTGATTTTTTTTACCAATATCAGAAGCAATAATCATTACTGTGAAACGATCTTAAGAGCTGTGGGCAAAGGCAGTATGTATAACGGAATTGAAGCTGTAAAGAAATACTGGAAAGAACAAGGTTTGAATACCGAAGAACTTTTTATGACAGACGGAAGCGGATTATCCAGAGCCGATAACATAAGTACTTCTTTTCAAGCTAATGCTTTATTGAAAATGTGTGGCGACAGTGTTAAATTCCAGACTTTTTACAACTCTCTCCCCGTTGCCGGAAAAAGCGGGAGTATGAGTGGAATAGGAAAAGGAAAATTCATTGAGAACAATATGCGAGCTAAAACAGGATACATCAACAGAGCCCGCGGTTACTGTGGTTACGTGAAGAGTCAATCCGGCAAAGAACTGGTCTTCTCTGTTTTATTCAATAATTACAACTGTACGGCTAAAGAGGCGAAAGTAAAGATCGAAAAATTTTTAATTGCCCTCGGCGAGTTGTAATTTTACTCTCATGAATTACCTAATTAAAAATGCAATTCTGGTGAACGAAGGAGAGATCTTTTCCTCCGACCTGCTTATAGAAAACGGGATCATTTCACAAATTGACAGAGAAATTGAGAATAGTGGGAACTACAAAGAAATAAATGCAGAAGGCCTGCATCTTTTTCCGGGTATCATTGATGATCAGGTACATTTCAGAGAACCGGGATTGACACACAAAGGAGACATTCATTCAGAATCAAGAGCAGCAGTTGCCGGAGGGATCACCAGTTTCATGGAGCAGCCTAATACAGTACCTCCTGCTATTACTGTTGAAGAACTCGAAAAAAAGTACACAAGGGCTTCACAGTGTTCTTTGGCCAATTATTCATTTCTAATGGGCACCACGAATGATAACCTGGAAGAACTGCAAAAGACAGATTATTCAAAAGTGGCAGGTGTAAAGATCTTCATGGGATCTTCAACCGGAAACATGTTGGTAGATAATATAAAATCTCTAGAAGATGTTTTCTCAAAAGTGAATGCATTGATCGTAACGCATTGCGAAGATGACCCCATGATCAAGGCAAGGCAAAAACAATTGGTGGAAGAGTATGGCGAAGACCTTCCAACTTATTTTCATCCCATCATCAGAAGTGAAGAAGCTTGTTACAAATCATCATCATTTGCAGTTGGACTTGCAAAAAAACACAATACCAGATTGCATGTATTTCACATATCAACAGCTAAAGAATTATCTCTCTTCACCAACAAGATCCCTCTAAAAGATAAATTGATCACTGCTGAAGCATGTATTCATCATTTGTGGTTCAGCGATGAAGATTATAATACGAAGGGGAACTTCATCAAATGGAATCCCAGCGTGAAAACTGCGCACGACAGAGAAATGATCTTTCAGGCTGTTCTGAATGATACAATTGATGTTGTTGCTACCGATCACGCTCCTCATACGCTCGAAGAAAAGAATTTGCCTTACCTGAAAGCACCAAGTGGTGGACCTTTGGTTCAGCACAGTTTACTTGCCATGCTTGATTTTCATGCAAAAGGAAGGATCAGCCTTGAGAGGATCGCAAAAAAAATGGCTCATGATGTTGCAACACTTTTTCGAATAAATAACAGAGGATTCATAAGAGAAGGCTATGCAGCTGATCTTGTATTAGTCGATCTGAATAAAGAAACCAAAGTAACAAAAGATAATTTGCTTTATAAATGCGGATGGAGTCCTTTTGAGGGACACACATTTACAAGTACTATCCACTCTACTTTTGTGAATGGTCATTTAGCGTACGATCAGGGTAAGATCAATGATTCTCATTTAGGTCAACGTTTACTTTTTAAGACAAAAAAATGATAGACTCCGTTCGCCTTCAATTATTGTTAGCTAAAGTAATTACAACAGCCAAAGATGTTGGTCAATGGATCCTGACGGAAAGGCAGGAGAATTTTTCACTCGATAAAGTAGAGATCAAGGGATTGAACGATCTTGTGAGTTATGTGGATAAAGGAGCTGAAAGCAGAATTGTAAAAGAGCTCTCGGATCATTTTCCGGCTGGATTCATAGTTGAAGAGAATTCGGTTTCCTCGCGGCAGGATTATAACTGGATCGTAGACCCTTTGGACGGAACGACCAATTTTGTGCATGGTGTACCCTGCTACGCCGTGAGTATTGCTTTGGAATACAAAGGTGAAATTATTTTAGGTGTTGTTTACGAGATCAATCGTGATGAGTGTTTTTATGCAACCAAGGATTGTGGCGCTTATCTCAACTCCCAGATAATACGCGTTTCAGAAACAACACATTTAAAAGATAGTTTGATCGCCACGGGTTTTCCAATTTATAATTTTTCAAGAATGGCTGCTTATTTAAAAACGCTGGAGCAGTTGATGAGAAACACACATGGAATAAGAAGAATGGGGTCTGCAGCTGTGGACCTTTGTTATGTGGCTTGTGGAAGATTTGATGCTTATTTTGAATACAATTTGAATCCCTGGGATGTGGCAGCTGGAGGTATAATTGTGAAAGAAGCTGGCGGTTGTGTTTATGATTTCAATCATACTAATGGTTGGCTTTTTGGGAAAGAGATCATGGCCGGGAATTCAGCGCTGTTAAAGGAATTGGGCAGCCTTGCTTCGAGGTCAGGACTACATTAATTCACAGTGAATTAACCTTTGATCATTTTCTGATTTCAAAATTTCTCCTTTCGTAACTTTTTCATGGCGCAATTTCATTCATTTTGTTTTTCAACAAAAATTCAATTTTAACATGTCTTATTTCATTAATAGTTTAACTTAGATGGACCTTAAAAATAATTAAAATAAAAAATATATGAAGAAACAATTACTAAGTCTTGCGTTTGGTTTACTTCTCGGAGCTGGTTCTCTCATGGCACAGATCCCACAATCCATGAAGTATCAGGGTATCGCCCGCAATAACAGTGGAACAGCTCTTGCCAATCAGGCACTGACTGTAAGAATAAGCATACATGATGTTACTCAGAATGGAACTATTGTGTTTCAGGAGACTCATTCTGTTACAACTAGTCCATACGGATTATACAATTTGAATTTAGGAACAGGATCTGTCAACAGCGGAACCTTCAGTGCCATCAACTGGGGTGTTGGCAATAAATACATAGAACAAGAAGTGAATTTCGGAAGTGGATTTGTTTCCATGGGTACCTCACAATTCTTAAGTGTTCCTTATGCATTGTATTCGGCTAACGGTCCTGCTGGTCCTGCCGGTCCTCAAGGTCCTGCTGGTGCTCCGGGTGCTACAGGTCCTGCAGGCCCTCAAGGCGTTCAAGGCGTTGCTGGTCCAACCGGCGCAACTGGAGCTACGGGTGCAACTGGAGCTACAGGCGCAACTGGTCCTGCCGGTCCTCAAGGTCCTGCCGGTCCTGCGGGCTCAACCGGTCCTGCCGGTCCTCAAGGCCCTGCTGGTCCTCAAGGTCCAACTGGCCCAACCGGACCACAAGGCCCTGCTGGAGTTTTAGCATCAGGTAATGCTGCCGGGAATACACCATATTGGAATGGCTCATCTTGGGTGATCAATAGCAGTAACATTTTTAATAATGGAGGAAATATTGGAATTGGTACAACTACGCCTTCTTTGGGAAGACTGGTAATTACAAATACAACTTCATCGACTCAACCCAATGTTACATTGTCTGAAGTGACAGGATCCGGAACATCTTCTGTTGTTTCAAGAGGAATACTTGGCTATAACAGACAAACGAATGGATATTCAAGAGGAATTCAAGGTATGGCAGAAGGAATTTCTCCTCAGGCTAACATGGGAGTTGGTGGATTTGCCGACAGTTCAGCAACAAATTATGGAGTATTAGGTAACAGTTATAACACGAACAATTATAGTAACGGATGGAATGTTGGTGTATACGGACACGGTGCACTTTCAAATTCCGTGAACGTTGGTGTATTTGCAAGATCCAATGGTACAGTTTCAGTTTCAGGTAATAATTACGGAGTATATGCAGATGTTACTTCTGTAGGTACAGGCATCAACGTAGGTGTGTACGCGAATGCAACCGGTGGAGCAACAAATTATGCCGGTTATTTCAATGGAAATGTTACTGTGATGGGAGTGTTCTCAAATCCATCTGACAGAAGATTGAAAAACAATATCAATCCGATAGAGTCTGCACTGTCTAAGATTGACAGACTAAATCCTGTAACCTATAATTATATCAAGAGAGAAGGAGTTAATCTTCCACAGAATCTGCAGTATGGATTCATTGCGCAAGAACTTGAATCAGTGTTACCGGAACTTGTAGCTAAACAAATACTACCAGGCGTTTCACTTCCTCCTACTCCAACCGCGAATGGTTCAACACCAGGAACAACTGCTGAATCGTTTGAATTCAAAGGGATCAATTATATTAGTATTATCCCGGTTTTAACCCAAGGTATTAAAGAGCAACAAGCTATCATTACAGAACAAAACAAAAAGATTAGCGACCTTGAAAGCAGATTAAAAGCGCTGGAGGAAAAGTCAGCTTCAGGTAAATAAAATTTGAATAATAAATTAACAACCATAATAAATCTCAAACAATGAAAAAAACATTTTTGATCATTCTGTCACTTGCCGGAATCACTTCCCTAAAGTCACAGACCGTTACACCGGTTGTACTCGCAAATGATGGAGGTTATGCGCCTTTATCAAACGGATCTATTTCCTGGTCGATCGGCGAACCGGTGAGCGAAACATACACGGGAAGTAATAATATTCTAACGATGGGTTTTCACCAACCTGAAATGGGTTTGGTCAATTTAATTCAGGAACAAGGAGAGGACGTAAAGATCCTTGTGTTTCCTAATCCCGTGAAAGATGTGCTGTCTGTGAATCTAAAGGGATTAAAAGTCGGTCAGTACACGGTTGAATTGAATGATGCAATTGGAAAGCTGATCTATCGATCTCAAACTGATGTTACTGAAGATTCTTATATGTTTCAGCTAAAAGTGAACGAAGCTGCCGCAGGTAATTATTTTTTAAGAGTCAGCAACAAAGACCTTACAAAGACAGTTAAAATAACAAAAGTGAATTAAAAATTAATCATACAAAAAATGAAAAAACAATTACTAAACCTTGCGTTTGGACTGTTGCTCGGAGCTGGTTCTCTCATGGCACAGATCCCACAATCCATGAAGTATCAGGGTATCGCCCGTAATAACAGTGGAACAGCTCTTGCCAATCAGGCACTGACTGTAAGAATAAGCATACATGATGTTACTCAGAATGGAACTATTGTGTTTCAGGAAACTCATTCTGTTACAACTAGTCCATACGGATTATACAATTTGAATTTAGGAACAGGATCAGTCAACAGCGGAACCTTCAGTGCGATCAACTGGGGTGTTGGCAATAAATACATAGAACAAGAAGTGAATTTCGGAAGTGGATTTGTTTCCATGGGTACTTCACAATTCTTAAGTGTTCCTTATGCATTGTATTCGGCTAACGGTCCTGCTGGTCCTGCTGGTCCACAAGGTCCTGCTGGTGCTCCGGGTGCTACAGGTCCTGCCGGCCCTCAAGGCGTTCAAGGCGTTGCTGGTCCAACCGGCGCAACTGGAGCTACGGGTGCAACTGGAGCTACAGGCGCAACTGGCCCTGCCGGTCCTCAAGGTCCTGCTGGTCCTCAAGGTCCTGCTGGTCCTGCCGGAGCAACAGGTGCAACTGGTCCTGCCGGTCCTCAAGGCCCTGCTGGTCCACAAGGTGTACCGGGTCCATCAGTAACAAATGGATGGGTAACAACGGGAAATGCTTTAGCTGCAACAGGAATACTTGGAAGTACAACTAATTTCAATGTTGACTTCTATACAAATAACACAGTACGTGGTAGAATGACGACAGGAGGTCAATTACTTTATGGAAGTATGGCACCTACCTTTACAAATGGTTTAATTGATGCTGTAAATAACGCAACATACCCACATGCAATTTTAGGCCATGCTTCAACAAACTTGAATGGTGCCGGTGTTTTAGGAGTAACAACTTCTGGAATCAGTTCTATGTTCGCCGCCGTTCATGGAGAATATGCAGGCTCTGCAGGTTCTGCAGGGGTTAACGGTGTTTATAATGGAACTTCAACAAGCAGTCTTGCAATTGGAACCAAAGGAAATTACAATAGTTCGTCAGGAACAGTTGGTGGATTTGGTGTTCAAGGATTCAATAATGCTGTAGGTGGCTCAGCTCGCATGGGTGTCATGGGTGGTTATGATTTCAACAATTCATGGGGAATAGGCGTGATAGGTATTGGATTGAATGGATCCATTCCTACTGCATCATTAGATTATGGTGTTGTTGGATGGGTAGCGAATAACACCAATTATAGTGGTTACTTCAATGGAAATCATGTGATCGCGAATGGAACGAAATCAGGATCTATTCCTACCACCAAAGGTAATCAGTTATTATATTGCATGGAGTCACCAGAGGTTTGGTTTGAAGATTTCGGTAGCGGCCAATTATCAAATGGCCAGGCTGTGATCAATCTGGATGCTTTATTTCTGGAAACAGTTGTAATAGATGACAAACATCCTTTGCGTGTTTTTGTTCAGATGGAAGGTGAATCACAAGATGTTTATGTTATTAAAAACAGTACATCATTCACCGTTAAGGAGAGAAATAATGGCAATTCAAATGCTCCTTTCTCTTACCGTGTTATTGCAAAACGTGTTCATTTTCAAGACCACCGATTTGGTAATGATCCAGTGTGGGGTCCTGGCGACACAAGACAATATTCATCTTATGCCAAACCTACACCGATTGATTACAATGAAGCTGTTCAGTTTTGGCAGGAGAATCGAAAGAATGCAAAACAAGATCCTTTACCTGAAACCATCAAACGTTTCAATCCAAAAGATCAGTTTAATGCTTCATTATCAGAGGCTGAAAGAAAATAATTTAAGTATTTCTAGAAGTAAAAAGCCCCCATTATCGGGGCTTTTTTTTTGAATTCCATTCACAATACTGTCATTTATCAACAATACCCTAAGAAAACTCCCTTTTTTGTACCTTAGTAGTTCGTATGTTGAGTCTGAATCCGAAAGAGCTTACTATTCCGGTTTTGCAGAAATATTTGCAAAATGCAATCGCACCAAGGCCTATTTGTTTTGCCAGTACGATCAGTAAGGACGGACAACCCAACTTAGCACCATTCAGTTTCTTTAATATCTTCTCCTCTAATCCTCCGATCGCAGTCTTTTCGCCAGCATACAGTGGCAGAACGGGAGCACCTAAAGACACATTATTAAATATCCGTGAAGTTCCTGAAGTTGTCATCAATGTTGTAACCTACTCTATCGTGCAGCAAACGAGTCTGGCAAGCAGTCCCTTCCCAAAAGGAATTAATGAATTTGAAAAAGCAGGGTTTACTCCGATCGCTTCTGAATTGATCAAACCTTTCAGAGTTAAGGAAAGTCCCGTTCAAATGGAATGCAAGGTTTTAGAAATAAAAGAACTTGGTAAAACAGGTGGTGCAGGAAATCTTGTTATCTGTGAGATCATCCGAATTCACATTGATGAAAGCGTATTGAATGAAGATAAGAATATTGATACAAGAAAGATAGATCTGGTAGCTCGTATGGGAGATAATTTTTATTGCAGAGCAAACGGAGACTCTTTATTCGAAGTTGAAAAACCAATTACAACGATAGGAATTGGAATTGATCATCTGCCTGTTGAAATAAAAAGTAGTAAAGTTCTGACAGGAAATGATCTTGGTTTACTTGGCAGTGTCGAAAATATACCAAGTGAAGAGGATATAAAGAATAGCAGCAATTTAAAAAATCAATTTTCAAGCATTGAAGAAAAACACAAATATGCACAAACGCTTCTTCATGCTAAAAGAGTAAAAGACGCCTGGCTCGTTCTCCTGAATTAAAGGCGCATTTAATTTAAAAAATAATAAATAAAAATAAATAACATGGAAGTAACAGGAACGCTAAAAGCAAAGTTCGAAACGACAAAAGTGAACGATCGTTTCCAAAAGAGAGAATTCGTATTAACTACAGAGGCAAACACCCCTTACCCACAGCATGTAAGTTTTCAAGTGACACAGGATAAGTGTGGCACTTTGGACCAATTCAATGCGGGTGATGAATTAAGGGTTCAATTCAATTTAAGAGGACGCGAGTGGAATGGCCCACAAGGCATCAAATATTTCAACACGCTGGAAGCATGGAGAATTGAAAAGGTAACTGCAGGGGCTACACAAACAAACAACACCAACACAACAAGCCAAAACACTGCTGCCAAAACAGGATCCAATTCTGCGCCAGTGTTCACAGGAAATGTAGATGACAACGACGATCTCCCATTCTAATTATTCCCTAATCTGAAAGAGCAGCTAATCACTGCTCTTTCATTTAAACCACTGTTCTGATGAAATCTAAAAGGAGTTCTGTATTATTGCTTTATACCGGTGGCACCATCGGCATGATGCAGGATCCTGTTAGCGGAGAATTGAAACCGTTTGACTTTAACGCATTAACAAAACAGATTCCGGAATTAAGGAAATTTGAAGTTGACCTGGATGTAATCGCATCGAAACATCCTATTGATTCCAGTAACATGCAGCCAGAAATCTGGGCTGATCTAGCTGTTCAAATTGAAAAGAATTACACTAGGTACGATGGCTTTGTGATTTTGCATGGTTCAGATACCATGAGCTTTACGGCAAGTGCACTTAGTTTTATGCTTGAAAATTTAGATAAGCCAGTAATACTTACCGGATCGCAACTTCCAATAGGAATTATTCGAACTGATGGAAAAGAGAATCTGATCACAGCCATTGAAATTGCTTCCGCAAAAAAGAATGGAAAATCGATAGTTAATGAGGTCTGCATCTATTTCGAATATAAACTCTACAGAGGCAATCGAACTTTCAAATACAACAGTTCTCACTTTGACGCATTTAAATCTCCCAATTATCCCTTCCTAGCAGAAGCGGGTGTAACTATTCAATATAACACTTCGGCTCTATTTAAAAGAACCGGAAAAAAACTAAAGGTTCATACAACAATGGATAATAACATTGCCGTGCTTAAACTTTTTCCCGGAATCAATAAAAGCATTACACAAGCGATACTCAACGCAAAAGGGATCAAGGCTGTAATTCTGGAAACCTTTGGTGCCGGAAACTGTACCACGGAAAAATGGTTCACTGAAGAGATAAGAAAGGCTGTTGATAAAGGAATAATTGTATTGAATATTACTCAATGTCTAGAAGGCAGAGTGGTTCAGGGAATGTATGAAACAAGCAGTCATTTAAAGAAGATCGGAGTCATCAGCGGAGAGGACATGACATTCGAAAGTGCGGTCACAAAATTGATGTTTCTGCTGGGTAAGAATGTCAGTAATAGTGAAACAAAAAGATTACTAATGAAGAATCTTTGTGGAGAAACGAGTAACTAACTATAACCTCAATCCGATCACCGTTACATCGTCCAATTGCTCTATTTTACCCTTCCAATCTTCAAATGCTTTACTCAGTTTTTCATGCACCTCAGAAAGTTCTAGCTCGCTGTTTTGCAATAAAAGCTCAGTGAATTGCTTAAACTTAAATTTCTTACCCTTAGGACCACCAAATTGGTCAGCAAATCCGTCAGTAAATAAAAAATAGGTATCACCCTTTCTGTATTCAAAAGAATGCGTCACAAATGGCTTACGATTCTCATGCTTGCCAACCGGTTGTTTATCGGCCGCTACTTCATACAATTGTCCTTCCCTTAAGTATACAAGAGGATTGTTAGCGCCACTCCAATTGATCTTTTGAGTATTACGGTTAATACTAATCAGGGAAATATCCATTCCATCCTTGATCTCTTCACCACTTCTAGCAAAAGTTTCTAATACAAGTTCAGTGGTTTTGTCCAGTACTGCTCCGGTTTCGGTAATACCGAATTCATTCACAGTTCTGTTCAGTGCATTGCTGCAAACCACACTTACCATTGCGCCTGGAACACCGTGACCTGTACAGTCAGCTGCAGCAATTAGCACAACACCATTCTTTTCATCAGCCCAATAAAAATCTCCTGCAACAATATCTTTAGGCTTGTAAAGCACGAACGTTTCAGGCGCATGTTCTTTCAGGTAATTCAATGGGGGAAGGATTGCCTGCTGAAGACGTTTGGCATACCTGATGCTGTCTGTGATCTCCGTATTCTTCTCATCAATTATATTTTTCTGATGTTCAACTTCGTTCTTTTGCTCCAAGATCTCATGATTAAGTTTCATAAGCAGTTTATTGCTTTTCTTACGTTGTATATTATTTTTCACAATAATAACTGTAAGAATTAGAAAAAGAATAATCAGAATTGAGAAGAAAATGATCATATTCTTTCGCTTGGCAAGTTCGCCATCCTGTAACAACTTATCTTTGTTCAGCAATTCAATCTCTTTCTGCTTTTTTTCACCATGGTACTTTGCCTCCATTTCTTTCACCTGCTTTAGATTTTCCATTCTCATAAGACTATCATCCAGATCATTGAACTCCCTCAAATACACGTAAGCTTCTTTGTACATTCCTAACCCGTAATAGGCATCATTAAAACCCACCTTGATCCTCCTCTGTAGATCAATATGTTTTATGTCTTTCGAAAGCTCTTCCGCCTTTTTAAGTACTGCAATGGCTTCATTGAATTTCTTTTCTTTATTAAAATTCCTTCCTAGATTATTATACACCGTTGCCTGCATCTCAATGTCATTTCTTTTTATTCCATATTCAAGACATAATTGAAAACAAGAATCAGAGGATTTCATTCTTCCTGTAGCACCATAAACATTTGCAAGATTAAATAAGCCGGTATAATAACTATCAATATTACCGATCTCTTTCTTTAGTGCAATTGACTCAAGAATGGCCGATAGCGCAAGATCATTTTTCTTCATTTCACGATAACATCCTGATAAATTCGACAATATTGCAGCCAACCCTCTCTTATCTCCATTTTCCCGGGCATATTTTGCTCCTTCAAGAAAAGTCTCGACAGACTTATCATAGTTCATGATAAGCATATAAGTTTGTCCTAATCCATTGTGGGAATCTACAATTCCGGTTTTATCATTAATCTTGTCCCTCAACTTCAATCCTTTGAGATGTAATGCAATCGCAGAATCAGAAATCCCCATGGATTTGTATGCCTGACCTTGCAACCAATACATGAATGCTTCTTCTTTCTGCATTTTTAGTTTTATGGCGAAAGGAAGCCAGTGCTTGGCAAGATGGATTGTACTATCAGGATCAGTTTTATAGACTATTTTCTGCAGCATAGTAGCTGCCTTCACCTTTAATGTGTCATGTTTAGCTGAAGTTAAAACACCTATCAAAGAGTCTGAGATCTTTTTAATATCCTGACCAAACGATCCTATCCAAATTGAAATGAATAATATCGATAAAAACAAAGCCTTCATCATATCTTATATTATAGTGCAATTTAATGATTTAGATAATTAGAATTTTGTTCAAAAAGCCTTTTAAATAATATTTCTCCTTCCCAAGCATTTCTCTATATTTACTCAATCAAAACTATCATGAAAGTCTGCAAAAATATACTCGAAACCATAGGAAATACGCCCTTGGTAAAACTAAATCGAATCACAAAGGATCTACCTTGCGATGTGTATGCAAAGGTCGAAACTTTTAATCCCGGTAATTCCATAAAAGATCGTATGGCGATAAAAATGATCGAAGATGCTGAAAAGGATGGAAGATTGAAGCCGGGTGGAACCATTATTGAAGGTACAAGTGGAAATACCGGAATGGGATTGGCTATTGGTGCCGTCATAAAAGGTTATAAATGTATTTTTACTACTACTGATAAGCAAAGTAAAGAGAAAGTAGATGCATTACGTGCATTCGGGGCAGAAGTGATCGTTTGTCCTACCGATGTTGAACCGGAAGATCCTCGCTCCTATTATTCCGTTTCCTCCCGTTTGGTAAATGAAATTCCTAATTCATGGAAACCGAACCAGTATGACAACTTAAGCAATAGCATTGCACACTACGAGCAAACGGGACCGGAGATCTGGGATCAGACAGATGGAAAAGTAACGCATTTGGTTGTTGGTGTTGGTACAGGTGGTACAATTTGCGGAACCGGAAGATTCCTGAAAGAAAAAAATCCAAAAATTCAGGTTTTAGGTATTGACACTTACGGTTCGGTATTTAAAAAGTATAAAGAGACAGGGATCTTTGATAAAAATGAGATCTACCCTTACATCACAGAAGGTATCGGAGAAGATTTTCTTCCTGCCAATGTGGATTTTAATATTATCGATTATTTTGAAAAAGTAACTGATAAGGATGCCGCGATCATGACAAGAAGGATTCCGAAAGAAGAAGGAATTTTTGTCGGAAACAGCGCCGGCTCTGCTCTTGCCGGTTTGCTCCAAATGAAAGATAAATTCAAAAAAGGAGATGTGGTTGTGATAATATTCCACGATCATGGTACTAGATACATGGGTAAAATGTTCAATGACGACTGGATGCGCGACAGGAATTTTCTGGAAGTAAGCAAACCAAAAGCGATCGATCTTGTTGCAGATCACAAGAATCAGAAACTTCTTACGCTCGACCTGAACTCAACGGTCAATGAAGCGCTGAAGATCCTGGGTAAATACAATATCTCTCAAATACCGGTTACAGATAAGAATGAATATGTAGGTTCCATCAATGACAGTTATATCTTCAATAAACTGATCGATGATTCAGACATAAAACAGCAAACCTTAAAAGCTGTTATGCAGAAACCTTTCCCTGTAGTAGGTGAATCTGCTTCGATCGAAGATATCAGTAAACTCATCACAAAGGATAATAATGCAGTTCTCCTCAAAGATCTTGGTGGAAATATGCATATCATCACAAAGCATGATATCATTCAAGCAGTGGCTAAAATGAGCAATTAAACTATCTTTTATTCTCAAAAGCGAGGCATAAATGCTTCGCTTTTTTTTTGGCTTAGCTTCAAAATTTATGCTAAAAACTCCCCCATAAAACGGGATTTTAACTAATAAAAAGTTAAGGCCTGTGAAAATAATTGTGTTGTGCTGAATTATTCACTTACTTTATCTAAATAAATTTACAATGAAAAGAATATTCCTGCCCCTGCTCCTGCTGATTTCTGTTAGTTTTCTTGCACAGAAAGAAAAACGTCCTGATAACTGGTTCAATCTGGACCCGGAACAAAATAAGATCAATGGTGTAAGTACGGAAAGAACTTACAAGGAATTGCTGGCAGGAAAAACTCCCAGCCTGATCATTGTAGGAGTGCTCGACAGTGGTGTTGATTTCAATCATGAGGATCTGAAAGATGTGATGTGGACCAATCCAGGTGAAATTCCCGGAAATGGAATTGATGACGATAAGAACGGTTACGTGGATGACATCCATGGCTGGAATTTTCTTGGCAATAAAGATGGTAGAAATGTGGAGTGCGAAAATCTGGAGTGCACTCGTTTGGTTAGAAAACTGAAACCAAAGTACGAAGGTAAAACGGAGGCTGATTTCTCCACCAAACAGGAAAAAGAAGAATTGAAATTATACGGCGAAGCAAAAAAAGCATGGACAGAAACAAAAGATAAATTTGAGAATGCATACAATCAATCAAAATTCATGTATGACAATTTGAGTAAGCTGAATGATAAAATAAAATCAAGTTCGAAAGTTGAAAAAGTGGATCTGCCAACTCTTGAAAAATTCGAGCCTTCAGATAAAAATGACAAACAAGCTAAAATGCTGGCTACACTAATGATGAAAGGTGGTGCCGGGGAAGATCTGGATGCACTTGTTGAACAAATGAAAGAAGGTGTGGAACATACAGAACCTTATATTAAATGTGGGGTCAACCTTGAATACAATTCAAGAACGATCATTGGAGATAATTACGACGATCCAAATGACAGGAATTATGGCAACCCTGACTGTAATGGTCCCGACAGTTTCCACGGAACCCATGTCGCCGGAATCATTGCTGCCAGCAGGAACAATGGTATAGGAATGGATGGTGTTGCAAATAGTGTCAGGATCATGGCCGTACGTTGTGTCCCAAATGGTGATGAACACGATAAAGATGTTGCTAATGCAATTCGCTATGCAGTAGATAATGGTGCCAGTATTCTGAACATGAGCTTTGGTAAAAAATTCAGCTGGAATAAGAAGATCGTAGATGATGCTGTGAAATATGCCGAATCAAAAGGAGTGTTGTTGATGCATGCAGCAGGAAATGATCACGCTGATATTGATGTGGAAGTTCATTACCCATGCAAAAAATACGAAGACGGAAAAGAAGCAAAAAATTTCATGGATGTAGGTGCATTAAGCTGGAAACCGGATGATAAAATTGCTGCTCCGTTTAGCAATTATGGTAAGAAAACGGTCGATATTTTTTCTCCGGGTGTAGAGATCTATTCTACCACACCTAAGAACGGATACAAGGATGCGAGTGGTACCAGTATGGCCACCCCGGTTGCCTGTGGTGTTGCTGCTGTACTTAAATCGTACTACCCAAGCCTTACACCTGTACAGATCAAAAAGATCCTTATTAAAAGCAGCTTGAAGACCTATAAAGGTAAAAAGGTGATCAAACCTGGTTCAAAAGATGAATTGGTAAAGTTTGAAAAACTGGGTAAGAATGCAGGAATTGTGAATCTCTATGAGGCCGTGAAAATGGCTGAAAAAGTGGCGAAGACAAAAACCTGATCGATCAGAATTTCCTCTTGATCTTAGAATTGTTCTTCTTCTTTTTGTAAACGATCTCTTTCTTCTTCTTTCTGGCGATCTCGTAACTAAGGCTGATCTCATGCGCACCTGCCGAGTATTTATTGTTCAAAGATGAGATCGTAAGATCATAACTGTAACATATCTTCAGATTTTTACCAGGCAGATCCACCCCTGCCATCAAAGCAATTCCTTCATTACCATTGGCGCTGAATTCACTCTTTTTCGGAGGCAATCCACGATAGTAAATTCCCATTAAAAGCATTTTGTAATTATAGATCACACCAAAGTCAAGCTGATCGTTTCCTTTTTCATGTCTGTAATTCGTCATGAATGTGATCGCTTGATCCGGTTTTACTGCATTGGTATCATTTGCCTTTATTACGACTCTGTATCCAGCATGTGTGCTGATGAAAACAGGAAGGTTGTCTGTTCCTCCCAAAACATTCACATTGGGTTGATTTAAATGTTTGACGGAAATTCCACCCCAAAAGTGATCGCTGCTGAATACTGCCCCTGCCCCAAGATCCAGATAAGTAACAGTATTGGCATAACCAACATCCTCAGAAACTGCTGCTCCTGTAATGAATTGATCATTTAAAACCAGTTTTGTGAAATCAATTCTTTTTTGTCCCGCTCCAACAGAAACAGAAGGACGGATCTGTGAGGAAAATCCGGTCTTGATCTTGTAAGCATAATTGATGATACCGCTTGTACTAATCAAATTCGCACTTCCGATCCTGTCTTGAATTACATATCCACCTACTCCTGAATTCCAATCTTCCAGATTTTTATCATAGGAAACCATATAAGTACTGTAGGACTTTTTCACGCCCGGCCATTGATTTCTGTAAACAGCTGAGAATCTTTGATCAGTTGTCAATCCTGTAAAAGAGGAATTCAGATACAAGGGGTTATTCGCAAATTGAGTGAATTGCGGATCCTGCGCCATGATTTTCATGGAGCTTAATAAGAACAGACTATGTAATATCTTCTTCAATTTATTTTATCAATAGGTTCAGGTCTCCGGCCTTGTCAAATATTCTTCCATCCATTAACTTGGCGTAGATCTTCCATACATAAACATCCTGCGTACACAATTTACCTCTGAAATATCCATCCCATCCTTCTTTTGGATCAGAGGTTTCAAATAATAATTCTCCCCATCTGGAGAAGATCTTCAAATTATAGGTTTCCACATTCTTTATCACCGGATGGAAAATATCATTGCTTTTGTCTTTCGGATCAAAAACAGATCCGGGGGAAGAACTTGTATTCGGAGTAAAAGCATTCGGAACCTGAACTCCCGATTCGGTTGTGGCAATGATCTTGTCGGCCAATGCAAATGTATCCTTACAGTTCTTGTCAGAGACAGCGATCAGTGTGACTACATATTCACCTACATTCTGATAATTATAGGATGGTGAATTTGCATTCGAAGTGCCTCCATCCCCAAATGTCCATGAATAGGTACTTGCTCCAGTAGATTGATTGGTTAATTGAATGGCTTGAGATGGAACAACAACCTCTATAAGGTCAGAACTGAATAAGGCAAGGGGTTTAGGGAATACTTTGATCAATTTTTTAATCGTATCCGAACAGTTATTGGCATCAAAAGCGATCAGTTGCGCTGTATATACTTTATTTGAAGATGTATTGTTCAAATAAGTTTTGGAGTTAATACTATTTGTGCTCACACTTCCGTCTCCGAAACTCCAGTTGTAATTCTTAACGCCTGCTATTGCTGAAAAATTAACACGCAAGGATGCGCATCCACTATCGGGTGATGAAGTGATATTGAAATTTGCCTGTGGATGCAATACGAAACTTACTTTAACAGTATCCTTACAATTATCTGAATTGATTGCAACCAAAGAAACAGTCTTTGTCATATCAGAAGTGGTTCCATTTGTGAATGTGAATGAAGGATTATTCAGACTGGAAGTAGAAGTTCCCATATCCCATACATACGTATTTCCTCCTACGGATGTATTTGTAAATGAAATTAATTTAGGAGAACAGGCAGGTGTATCAAGATCGAATTGTGCTTTTGGATACGCGAATAAGGTGATCGTTTTTATCACTGAGTCTTTACAATTATTGATATTACCAACAACTAATTTGACACTGTATGTATTTGCACTACTTCCTTTACTGCTTGTAAAGGTCATTGAAGCATTTACAGCAACAGAACTTTGACCGTTATTAAAATTCCAGTTGTTACTGTTCTGCCCCGTTGATGTATTGGTGAAATTGATTGACAGTGGTGAGCAACCTGATAATGCAGATGTGGTGTAACCTGCGCTTGGTTTGAAGAAGATGGTTGGAACAGCCGAAGCTGTGTTTGTACAAGAATAAATATTCGCTGCAGTTACATTTACCGTATAATTCACATTCACCAAAGTAGTGTTTGTGAATACATGAGTTGGTGCTGTGCTGAAACTTACAGGCGAGCCATCTCCAAAATTCCAGGTGTATGAAACAGCACCTGCCAATGTTGGAAAAGTGATAGCTAAAGGAGAACATCCACTTAAAGGCAATATTCCCAATGTAAAAGATGGAACAGGATTGATTGTAATGGTTGCAGTAGATGAGTTGGTACAACCTAAACTGTTCGTAGCAACAAGTTGCACTGTGTTAATCAATGGCGCTACCCCTGCGTTCGTATAGGTGTGAGATGGATTGGTTAGTCCGGAATTGTTCCCATCACCGAAATCCCATGTATAAGAAGAGGCTGCAAGTGTATTATTCGTAAATGTGACTGCCAAAGCTGAACATCCACTAACGGGATTCATTGTAAAATTCATTTGTGGTGTAGGAAAAACAGTGACTGAACGTTTAATACTATCTACACAACCTACTGAACTTGTAGTGACCAAGGTGATCGTGAATACCTGATTCACAAGTAAATTATTGGTGTAAGTAAAGTTAGGCGTAACAAGGTTTGAAGTATTTGTTGGTGTTGTTCCGAAATTCCAAAGATAGGTGGATCCGTTACTGGAATTATTTGTAAAACTAACTGCCAATTGAGAACATCCTGCATTCGGACTCATCGTGAAATTAGCCGTTGGTTGAATATTTATCGTTAACGTTTTGGAAATGCTCGCAATGCAAAAAGCACTTGACACTGTGAGATCCACTGTATAATTTCCTGCTGCAGTATAGGTATTCACTGCGTTCTGAATAAACTGATTCGGAGATCCATCACCTAAATTCCATGTATAACTTATTATTGGATTCGTTCCTGTTATCGTTGAAGTATTGGTGAAATTGACTGCAATACCGAGACAGGCGATAGTTGGGTTAAAATTTGCTGTTGGTGTCGGATACACCACCAAACTTGCAGTACTGGTTCGCATACAGGTATTCGTTCCTGTCACAGCTAATGAGATGGTATAAACCCCTGCCGTTGTATAATTTTGCGCGGGTGGAACCTGTAATGTACTTGTATTTAAGTTTCCAAAATTCCAGTTCCACGCAATCGCTCCGGTTGAAGTATCTGTGAATCCAACGGCTGACAAAGAAGTGCATCCGGTACCCGGACTAAAGGTAAAGCTGGATACGGGTTGTGGAAGTATGTTTATGACGACGACAGAAGTATTCGTGCAAGGTGCACCGCCGGGAATAAAAGCGGAAGCCAATTGAACAGTATAAGTGCCCGGAGTTGCATAGGTAAATGTTTTATTTCCTGCTCCAAGATTTACAAACCCTCCACCTGTTCCAAAGTTCCAATAATACGTATATCCGGGAGAGCTTGCATTGGTAAAGGTGATCGTTGAATTCTGACAAAGAGGTCCGGCCGGCGCCACAACGCTTGCCGTTGGTGGATTCAAGATCGTTATATTGATAATTCCCGTATCCACGCCACAGAGATTACTGTCACGTAACATAACTGAATAGGTGCCGATCGACAAATAAGATACACTCACGGTTGCCGGAGGTGGCCAGGGCGTCCAGTTGTGAATGGAATCTCCTCCCATTCCCCAATAATTTCCAAGATTCCAATATTGTCTTCGTTGGAAATTATTTCCCTGTGCAAGACAACTCTGGGCTGTTGTATTGGAAAAAGTAAAAATACTGTTTGGCCAGCACGTAACGAATTTATCCGGCACCAAGGTTGCATTATCTCTTTGGTAAATATTGATTGGAGAATAAGTGGCGATTGCTGTTGAACCTAAACTGCAATAATTCCAGGCACTGAGTGTAACTGCTGTTTGGCAATTGACGGTATTGAGTAAATATGTGTGTGTAACAATTGTTCCTGCGTTGGTGTAAGTCAACTGCACCGGAGGGGAACCGTCTCCGTAATTCCATATGAATTTTGTTGTTTCACTCACATCCGTACTTGCATTGCTGAATTGCAAGGCTGCAGGTGCACAGGCTGCGGTTGTGCCACCAATTGGAATGCTTACTCCTGAAACAACAGGTTTTTCCATGACCACCACGCCTGTCATGGTGCAGGACAAAGAAGGCACATTCAAGGTCACAACAAAAGTATCCGGACTAACAGTTGTGTAGGTGTGATTGATGATCGAATTACCTGTATAGAAAACAGAAGTATGATCCGGAGAAAAATCACCCCAATTAATTGTGTACGTGCCCCAGCTGCTTGGTGATTGAAAATTCAAAACATAAACACTGCTTCCCGAACAACTCAGCCAATAAGGATTAGAAGATGGCACACCCAAATAGTTAAGTACCTGAGGACACTGAGCTTTTCCCAAAAGAAACAATCCCAGAAAGATGGCAATGTAGAGGCGTTTAATCATTTTTTATTTTTCTCTTACAAGTTTGTAAGCCGGGTTCTGTTTCGTTCATATCGGTTGCCCTTTATGAACTATCTATCATTTATCTATGCGACCTACCCACTATAGCTCTCCTTGCGGAGAAAAGACGAGCCGCCTTATTGCTACAGCCTATTTGGCCTTTCAACATCCGAGGTTTACCACACAATTATGTTACCACAATTGCCTGTGAGCTCTTACCTCACATTTTCACTATCACCCCTCCGAAGAGAGGCTACTTTGTTTCTGCGGCACTTTCTGTTATCCTGCATATTGTGCCGGATACCCGTTTTTATCAAACGGCGGATTGCCCTGCGTTGCCCGGACTTTCCTCCACGAGTTTAACCCCGTGGCGATAGAACAACTTGCACTTAAAAATAAGAAAAATTCTGTTACGGTAAGGTAGAAAATCAAAATTTTCGATGATTGACCTTCTATTGAAGGATTATATGCAAGAATTGTTCTACTTTTGAATTCTATCATGGCCCTGAATCTGAAAACCCTTGCCGTAAGAAGTATTACCGCTGTTGTTTTTGTAGCAGTTCTGCTTTCCTGTGTTCTTTGGAACTATTTTAGTTTCAGTATTTTCTTTTTCATTGTCTCAATGATCGGTCTTTATGAGTTTTATAAAATAGTTTCCATTATGGGAACTAAACCAATTTTAGTTTCCGGATTCACTGCCGCCATCCTACTCTATATCTCAAATGCCTTTCACTTCAATGAATGTTTTTTCACTTCCCTTTCCTATGAACTTCTTGCCTTTAAATTTGCCTTGATCATTGGATCCATGCTGATATTCACTTCTGCCTTATTTTTAAGAAAGGAAAATTTTGTCAGAGATTCATTATTTACACTTGGAGGTGTCATTTATACAGTACTTCCCTTCTCTCTTCTCAACCTCATTGTATATAGTGCTGATACAGATGAGAATTTCGACCCCTTACCCATTTTGGGTATCATTTTTCTGATCTGGAGTAATGACACTTTTGCTTATTTAGGTGGAAGTTTATATGGAAAAAACAAAATGATCGAAAGAGTTTCTCCCGGTAAAACCTGGGAAGGAACATTGACTGGTATTGTCATAACTTTCGCTTTGAGCTTTTTATTTGACACCTTAATTTGTCCTTTACCCGGTTATTTATGGCTGATACTCGGAATCTGTGTGCCTATTCTGGCAACGATCGGTGATCTTATAGAAAGTAAATTAAAAAGGGAAGCGGGAGTAAAAGACAGTGGATCGATCATGCCGGGACATGGTGGTATCCTTGATCGTTTTGACAGCTTGATCTTTGTAGCTCCCTTTGCTTATTTGATTCTAAGTTTATTCAGATCTTGATCTTATGTACCCTGTGAATGGGGATAACGACACCTTGTTTTAGTATCACCCTTTTATCCGTTACACCCCAAACGGTTGTTTCAACAATTTTCTTTGATGAATCATCCTCGAAATAGATCTTGATCTTATGCTGTTCATTGTTGCCTAGCTTTAAGGCCTTCTCAAGCTCCAGCTTTCTTTCGGCAATTGAAGTGGGATCAGATAAAACTTCTTTTGAAGGAAACTTGAGATCTGCAATCCCTTCTTTTTCTATTTTCTCGTATTCGCTCACATTAATTGGCATATGTTCTGATTTAAATTAAAAATTGTAATGTTATCGTACCTATTAACGGAATAGCGACATAAAAGGTTGCGATTATTTTTCGGATTTTATCAGCAACTTCAACATGGCCTGAAACTCAGCTGTTTTATGGCTGCCGATGCGATAGATCAATCCACTATTATCCGTCAACTCAATAAAGTCCTCACCACTTGTATAAAAACGAATCACTCCCTTGTTATGAAGATTATAAACTGCCCTGCGCAAAATATTTCTCTTGTATCTCACCTTTCTGAAAGAAACGATGGTACTCAGATCTATTTTCACCTTTCTGGCCGTCCAAAATCCATCAATAATGAGCATATTGTGATACAGTTGTGTGTGAATATGCAAAACATAAGTTAATGCTGCAGAAAAGATCAATATACAAAGTCCTATCACAAAGAAGATCATACCGGAGCGATTGATATCTTCAATAGGATAAGAGCCAATATGAAGAAAGGAAACTTGCACCGGCTTGGGATTCTCGCTCCAGTAATAGCCAATGAAACAGAACATAGCAAGCAAATAACGTATCACCATACTGAAACGGTTATGCCCCATGTACTGCTTCTCCTCTAATAATACTTCGTTCTTATTCAAACCAACTTAATTTAATGAATTTACCTTTTTCGTTCTTCCCAATGCGATAACGCTCATTGCTTCTGAATGGAATGACCCAAAGTATATCTTTATTTCCATTTACCAGGATCTTCACCTGATCTCTTTCATACGCTTCTACCTTTTCATCTTTCAGGAAATCACTTACTAGTTTGGTCCCTTTCATTCCAAATGGATGAAATCGGTCGCCATCCATTCTGCTCCTTATCGATACTGGAAACTGAAGATCCTTTTCTCTTAAAATCACTTCATTTTTAAGTGGTAAAATGAATTCATTCAATTTATCTACTTTGAAAATTGTTGACCTCTTTAGTTCACTCATTTTTGAAAACTTCTTATCCTTCGTCTTCTTACCAATACGTTTTACCTGAATGAACTCCTTTCCAATGGTCATTTCATTTGTCGATGAGAAGAATTTTTTTCCACTGACTCCACGTCTTGAAATATTTTTAAGAACTGATTGCATCTGACTGTAGTTAAAACCAAATGGTTCTAAGAACTGATGAAGCAAACTCAAAGGATAGTCCGTTTGTAGCAAGTCACCCTTTCGGATCTTTGTGCTTTTATCCGATTGAATGATCAGTTTCTTAGATATATTGCTCAAATACTCCTGAACGATCCTGCTTTCATCTTTCAGAATGTTCAGGTTCTTTATCATTGTCTGATCAAATGACGGATTGAGTTTGTGGAACAATGGAATGATGTGATGCCTTAAAAAATTCCTTTCGTATTTATCACTGTTGTTACTCGAATCTTCTCTGAACCGGATCTTCTTTTTTTCTGCGTATACCTGAATCTCTTTCTTGCTTATTTCCAGCATAGGCCTTACCACATTTCCATTCCTGCTTTTCATGCCTTTTAATCCTTTAACACCAGAACCTCTTATCAAATTAATGAAAAAAGTTTCTATTCGGTCATCGGCATGATGGGCAGTTACAATTCGATCGAGTTTGTGCTTCTTTAAGAGTTCTTCGAACCATTGATATCTCAATTCACGAGCAGCCATTTGAATACTTATTCCCCTTTGCTTGCTTATTTTTACCGTATCAAAAGATTGAATATAAATTGGCAATCCCATTTTTTCTGCCAGACTTTCACAAAACTTCTCGTCCGCTTTGCTCTCTTTACCTCTCAGGTTAAAATTACAATGCGCTAAGGAAACCGAGTACGATTCTGCTAATATTGATGCGAGTGCAACAGAGTCGATACCCCCACTCATACCAAGCAGCAATTTACTTTTTTTATCAAAAAGCCGATTCTTGCTAATATTCTCTTCAATCTTTTTAAGCACCTTCAAATTTAACGATTTGAATCGGAGAAATTCAATCAAAAATAGGGATCAAAAACTTTGAGCTAGGATGTTTTTATGTAATGATGTTGATCATACAGTAATTGAGTGAGATAAAAATCTGATTTTTTTTTTTTAAGTTTGAGCAAACAAAAATCACAAATGGGTAAAAATGTTACAATCGTAGGTGCCGGTCTGGTTGGCTCTCTTCTTTCTATTTATATGGCAAAAAGAGGTTATAAAGTGAATATGTATGAGCGCAGGGATGACATGCGAAAAGTGATCATGAGTGCCGGAAAATCCATTAACCTGGCATTGAGTGACAGAGGATGGCGTGGACTACAAGGTGTTGGGATTGCGGATGAGATCAAGAAGATCGCAATTCCCATGTATGGACGATTTATTCATAATAAAGATCGTTCAACCGCCTTTCAACCTTATGGCAAGAATGATCAGGCCATTTATTCTGTTTCAAGAGCTGAAATAAATATGCGATTAATGGATCTGGCCAAAAAACAAGAAAACGTGAAGATCCATTTTGGTAAAAAATGTACGCATGTTGACCTGAACAATCTCAATGCAACTTTTGAGGATAACATGACAAAAGAGATCAGTTATGAGAATCCTGATCTTCTCTTCGGTTCTGACGGAGCTTTTTCCGCTGCACGCTTAAGTGTTCAATTATCCACAGACAGATTTGAATACAAACAGCATTATATTGATTGTGGCTACAAGGAATTGATCATTCCACCGGGCGCTGGAGGTAAATTTCTTCTGGAAAAGAACGCGCTTCACATCTGGCCAAGAGGTAGTTTTATGATGATAGCGCTTCCTAATCTGGACGGCGATTTTACCTGCACCCTTTTTCTTCCGATGAACGGAGACAGATCATTTGACAAACTAAAGACAAGGGATGATGTGAAAAAATTCTTCGATGAGGAATTTCCGGATGCTGTTCCTCTAATGCCTACCTTACTGGATGACTTCTTTATCAATCCGGTTTCTTCATTGGTAACCGTGAAATGTTATCCATGGACCTTCAATAATAAAACGGCCTTGATAGGAGATGCTGCTCATGCCATTGTTCCGTTTTTCGGTCAAGGAATGAATTGTGGTTTTGAAGATTGCGTTGTACTCAATGAACTAATCGACAAATACAAAGAGGATTGGAGTCGCATCATGCCGGAATATCAGCAAAGCAGAAAACCGGATGGAGATGCAATCGCCGATCTTGCCATTGCTAATTTCGTGGAGATGCGCGATAAAACTGCAGATCCCAAATTCTTACTTCAGAAAAAAATTGAAGCAAGATTCTCTGAGAAGTATCCGGAAAAGTGGATCCCACTTTACAGCATGGTCACCTATAGTCCTCATATTCGTTACAGTGATGCATTGAAAGAAGGTGAACGTCAACAGTCCATAATGGATAAGGTGATGTCTTTGCCTGATATTGACAAGAAATGGGATAGCGAAGAAATTGAAAAAAAGATTCTTTCTCTGATCTAACTTATTCAAACTTCATTTCTGTTCCACACTTAAAATGTCCTTCGGGACATTTTTTATGACCATGTAGGCCACAAGGACGGCATTTAAGTCCACTTACCTGAAAGATCTGAGAATTATCACTTAGAGGACCGAAACCGAATTCGGGAACAGTTGAACAAAAAAATGCAGTAACAGGTGCGTTTACAGATGAAGCAAGATGAAGGGGAGCGCTATCGTTTACATAATTCATCTCAGCATCCTGCATCAACGCGCAAGATTCGAGTAAACTCAGTTTTCCACTTAAATTCTCAATTGAAAAATCCGGCAATGCATTTTTGATGCGTTCACAGAGGTCTTTATCCGATCCTGCGCCCAATAAAAATACTTTCTTTCCTTTCAGTTTTGTTTGAATAAGTTCCACCCATTTATTTTCGGGTAATTGTTTCGTTGCCCATACGGAGGCCGGTGCTATGCAAGAATAAGGTTTGACTTTATATATCCGGCTTTTGTTCTTGTCTGAATCAGATGGATACAATTTTGGCTTGAATAATTTCTTGTCGGTAAAATCTACTATCAGCTGATCATATCTTTCAATCTCATGTTTTCCGTTTCCAATAACATGCTTCACTGTGGTATTGAATAAATAAGAAAATGGAGTTTGTTTATAACCGGCCTTGTGAGCAGCTCCTGAAAAACCGGTCAAAAAACCGGAGCTTGCAAAGCGATGACAATCGATCACACAATCAAATTTACGTTCACGGATAGCGAATAGTAATTTGAAAAGATTCCGGGTCTTGTTTTCTGTTTTATCCCAAACAAGCACTTCCTGTAAAAAGGGATGATCTTTAAAAATAGATTCATTGCCCTTTCTTACCAGAATACTGAGTTTCGAAGCAGGAAAAGTAGTATGCAGTTTTTCAAGGAGTGAAGAGGCCAAAATGGCATCACCGATAAAGGCTGTTTGAATTATCAGTATATTCTTGTATTCCTTCATTTTTCCCTTTTGCAAATATACACTTTGCACAAATCATATCATGGCTTTCATTCAAAGCTTTATACTGAACGGTTTAAAAAAGAATTAACTGCTGATGACTTCCATTATTTCCTTAATATTACAACGTGAAATCACCGGGAAAATTATATCTCATTCCTGTACCAGTTACGGATGAGGGAGGTTTGGAACAAATAGCTCCTTTCAATCTTTCTGTTTGCCGTGAACTAAAGCATTTCATTGCTGAAAATCCAAAAACAGCTAGAAAACACCTTAAATTGTTTTCTTATCCGAGTATTGAACAAGCCCAGATAAGTGAATTAAACCTGCACACCGAAAAGTCCGAAATCATCAATCTACTTAAACCTTTACTTGAAGGGAAGGATTGTGGATTAATGAGTGAAGCCGGGGCTCCAGGAATTGCTGATCCCGGTGCAGATCTCATTGCTTTAGCACATAAAAACGGAATACCCGTCGTCCCACTTTCTGGTCCGAGTGCTATCATGTCAGCGATCATGTCGAGTGGACTGAACGGACAGAATTTTGCCTTTACCGGTTATCTTCCCAGAGAGAAAAATGAACTCAAGAAGAAATTGAAGGAAATGGAACTGCTGGCTGAAAGACACAAACAAGCGCAATTTTTCATTGAGACACCTTATAGGAATATTGCTTTATTTGAAATGCTATTAGGAACTTTAAAACCTGACACATTGCTCTATTTGGGAATCAATCTTCACTCAGACAGCAACTGTAGCCTTACAAAAAGCGTGAAAGAATGGAAGGCTTCAAAAACGCCTGAAATGAATAAGGTTCCAGTTGTTTTTGGTATTTACTGAACTATCAAACCTGTGTTGTTAAAAACAAGACAGTATTCATCCCTTTCAATAAGAAAAGCATCTTTACTTTGTATGGATGTTCCTCTTTGATTTTATTCGCGCTAAGCATAATCTTGTTTTCAAGCTCCTTATTGTCTTTGCCGGCGCATTGATACTTGCCCTACTGCAACCAACTATAGATGTAAAAGGTCATAAAGTGGATGACTTTGACGCAGTATGGCCTTACAAAGATCTTATTGCTGAAAAGGAGATTTTGATGCCGAAAGACGAACAGACCTTAAAAAACGAGCTACTTCAACTAAAAAACACTTCTCCCCTTTTCTTTTATGAAGATACAGTAGAAAAGAGTAAGAAGTTGATTAAATTAAAACTGGAAGTTAAAGATCAGGTTAAATATAAATTAATTGAGAAGCTACTTGACAGTATATATAAAAAAGGAGTGATTGAAAGCATTCCGGAAGAGCAAAGGCAAAAAGCCGTATTTATAACTCGTAATGGATTTTCAGAACAAGCCGCTTATTATGATCTTTATACAATTGAAAATGCAATCGAGCAATTAACAGAATATACTCAAAATAAAAAAGATCCTGTATTAAAGAAAGAAGACCTACTCCCCTATTTGAGTATCACTTGTTTTTTTGACCAGAACCGGACTGAAAAATACGCAGCCTTAAAAGCAGAAAAACTTTCTGTGTATGAAACTGTGATACGACCGGGTGGAAAAGTGGTGAGCCAGGGTGAAGTATTGACCATCAAAAAAAGAAGGATGATCAACACCTATTATGATGAGTTGAATTCAGAACAACGTTTCAGTATACTGAAATTCAGTGCTGGATACGTCATATTCTTCCTTCTTTTCCTCATGTTGCTTTTTTACCTGGCTTTCTTCCGGAAGATCATATTCGGACAGAACAAAGAAGTGTTCTTTTTGTACTTCGTTATTATCAGTGGCGCCATCTTCACATCAGTATTTTACAAATTCGGATTAATAATCACAGCTCTTCCCTTTTGTCTTATTCCAATTCTGGTACGAGTTTTCTTCGATAGCAGAACAGCACTTTTCACACATCTCATCGCCGTTATCTGTTTTAGTTTTTTCATGCCTGATAAGCTTGAATTCATTTTAATGCAGTTAATGGCTGGCATCGGTACTTTATTTGCTGTTTCAGAAATGCGCAAGCGTCAACAACTCTTTGCTTCGGGAATTGTGATCTTATTGATCTACTGTGTCGTATTCTTTTCCTATCAGGTATTCACAGGAAATAAACTTACAGCTTTCAAATTAAGCGCCTACATACCTTTCGTCATCAGTTCTTTTATGGTATTACTGGCCTTTCCATTGATCTATATCACAGAAAAACTCTTCGGTTTTATGTCCGATTTTAAACTACTGGAACTTGGAGACTTGAATCAACCCCTACTAAGAAGACTTTCGCAAGAAGTACCCGGCACCTTTCAACACAGCTTGCAGGTAGCGAATCTGGCGGAAGAAGTGATCTTTTACATTGGAGGCAACACCTTGTTGGTACGAACAGGAGCCATGTACCATGATATCGGCAAACTTTACAACCCGAAGTATTTCACGGAAAATCAATCGGGTGGTTACAGTCCACATATGGAAATGCAGCCTCAGGAAAGTGCAAGGATCATTATTGATCATGTTATAAAAGGAATTGAGCTGGCCAAGAAAGATAATTTACCGGAACAGGTCATCGACTTTATTCGAACGCATCATGGAACAACCACAACCGGTTATTTCTGGAGTATTTATAAGAAAGAGAAGACCGTCACTGAAAAAGATGAGCAGGAATTTCGCTATCCCGGGCCTATTCCCTTTAGCAAGGAAACAGCTGTCTTAATGCTTGCCGATGCGGTAGAGGCTTCTTCCAGAAGCCTGAAGCATTATGACGCTCTTTCTATAAGTGATTTAGTGGATCAGATCATAGATTATAAGATCTCACAAAATCAGCTTATTAATTCGGATATCACCTTTAAAGATATAACCATGATCAAGAAGATCTTCAAGAAAAGACTCATGAATATCTATCATGTGAGGATTGAATACCCTGCCTAAAAGGCATTTTTATATGTGGTCCTAAAAAGTTATATTTGTCTATTCAACTATGCGTCAACTAACCATCTTGATCCTTGCTGTATTGGCACTTTCATCCTGTAAAGTATTTAAGTCCAATCTTATGCTAAAAACACCCCGCGATTTCAATTACGATCGACTGATCGATTCGGTGGGAAATCAGGATTATAAACTATCCCCGAACGATGCCGTGATCTACCGAGTGTTTACGAATGATGGTTTCAAATTGATCGACCTTGCCAGTACATCAAATAATTTCAGGAACGATGTGGAGGTAATTGTTGAAAGTGATGGGCAGGTAAAAATGCCTTTGATTGGAAGGATCCCGGTAGAGGGTTTATCGATCATTGAAGCAGAGAAACTCATGGAAGAAAAATACGCCGAATTCTACGTAAAACCCTATGTCTCTTTAAAAGTTACGAATAAACGTGTCATTGTTTTTCCGGGTAATACCGGCTTGGCAAAAGTTGTGACCCTAACCAATAACAATACAACTCTAATAGAAGCACTTGCTATAGCAGGAGGAATACCAGAGGACGGTAAGGCCTATAAGGCCAAGCTAATCAGAAAGAATCCAAATCCTGCAAATAAACCTCTTGTTTATCTAGTCGATCTCTCAAGGATTGAAAACATAAAGATGGCCAATGCCAAAGTACAGGCCGGTGATGTCATTTATGTGGAGCCGAGATACCGACCCTTACGGACACTTACAAATGAACTTTCACCTATCATAACTTTGATCACTATCATCTTAGTAGTCTATCAGTTCACATTGTTCAGGTAAAATGTATAATCCACAGGTTTCGAACAATAATAATCAGTTAAAAGACATTACCGAAAGGCTAAACAGCAATTTCGATATTGGCACACTGGTCTTTCTTTCGCATAAAAGCAGGTGGTGGATCGTGTTCTTTTTTGTTGTTTCCTTGTCGCTTGGTTACCTCTATCTTCGTTACAGTGATATTGTTTATGAATCAAGAGCAGTGATCCAGATCGCGGATGCGAACAAGGATAATTTTCTGAAGTTGGATAATTTTGAAGCAGGAACCAATGTATTGGCGGAAGCAGTTGAACAGATCAAATCAAAGGTTTTCCTGAAAAAATATGTTGTTGACAGACTGGATATCTGCGTAAATTATTTCAGTCAGGGAACTTTTAAAAGTAATGATCTTTACGATCAGACTCCCTATAAATTAAAAGTGAATGTAAAAAAACCTTTCATCCTTGATCAAAAGATCTACGTGACCATCAGTAATGATTTAAAGGGGGGAACTTTAAAGATCGGAAGCAGAATTGAAAAATTCGAATTCAACAAATGGCTTAAGTTGGATGTTTTTGACATTAACTTTTATGTTAACCCCAAAATGACAATTGAAGATGTCAAATCCACAATTGCAGAAAACGAAATACTTTTCTTTACAATATCAGACATAGATGCTGTAACTTCTCAACTAGCGGGAAAGATCGAAGTGAAGATCACAAACGAATTTGCAAAAACACTGATGATACGCGTAAAAGATCTCAATATGGTAAAGACCACTGATATCGTGAATGCGGTGATTGAAGAATTTCTGAACTACGATGTTATGCGCAAAAGTGAGAGTTCAAGAAAAATACTCGATTTCATTGAAGGACAACTTTCAACCGTTTACAATGACCTTAAAACAACAGAAAGCGATCTTCAGAAATTCAGAAAAGAAAAGAATTTCAATGACAAGGACATTATATTGACTTCTGAACTTCAACGTTATGCCAGCATTGAAGATCAACTGATGCAAGTGGAAATGGAAGAAAAGATCATTGATGAGATTCAGAATACCATTAACATGAAGAAAGGAATTGATATTTATGAACTTCTTTCTCTTGTCTCCGGAACAGAATACGAAGCATTGATCAAAGAGATATCTCAATCTATTCAAAAGCTCCTGATTGATAAAGAAAATTTACTTTACAGTGTAACTCCAAGTTCCAAGCAGATCGAACAGATCAATTACCAGATCGAGAATCAGCGTAAACTTTTATTGGAAAGTCTGAGTTCCGTAAAAATGAAGTACAGGAACAAATACCGTAACCTTCTCGCTAAATCTTCCGACTACAAGAATAAGTTCAACCAGAATCCGGAAGATGAAGTGGAATTTTCAAGATTAAGCAGATTGTACAGTATCAGTGAGAAATACTACACCATGCTTCTTGAAAAGAAAACAGAATTCTCTATCTCTAAGGCAAGCGCCGTTAGTAAAAATGTGATCCTGGAGAAAGCACAGGGTTCCGGCGCTAAAGTTTCTCCAAGCACAAAAAATGCCATACTGGTTTCCCTTCTGGCAGCTCTCTTGCTTTCTTCCGGACTTATTTTTATTCGTTATTTGTTTCATGACAAGATCTACACACTTGGCGATATCACCAAGTATTCCAGCGGAAACGTTGCTTTATTGGGTATCATTCCAAAGTACCCGAATAATATCCCAGTATCTCAGTTGATTGTTGACAAGAACCCAAAGGCATTGATCAGCGAGGCGTTCAGAACGATACGGACAAATCTAGGATTCATCAACAATACCGAAGGATCAAAAATCATTTCAATCACATCGACCATAAGTGGTGAAGGAAAGACCTTCGTTGCGATCAATATCGCAGGTATTCTTGCTTTTACAGGTAAGAAAGTCGTGATCATTGACCTTGACATGAGAAAACCAAAGATCCATAAAGGATTTGGGGTGACCAACAATATTGGAATGAGTACCATCCTAACAGGTACTACTGAAATCGAAGAGTGTTTCAATAACAGTCCGATGGAAAATCTTCGTTTCATTACCGCGGGCCCTTCACCTCCAAACCCGTCAGAATTGATCATGAGCAAAAAGCTGGATGAAGTTATTGAACATCTAAAAACATTGTTTGACTACATTGTTATTGACAATGCACCTATAGGGTTAGTTACAGACGGAATTGCGACCATCATGCGTGCTGATTACCCTATTTACGTTTTCAGGGCGGCTTACTCTAAAAAAATGTTTACTCAGATCCTGGATAAACTAAAGAATGAAAGTAAGATCGAGAATCTGAGTGTAGTATTGAATGATGTTGATATCAGTCGTAAGATCTATAGCTATAACTACGGATATGGTTATGGCTATGGTTACGGAGGTGGTTATGGAGGTGGTTATTATACCGACGAGAAAGACTTCAATCGAAAAGAAAAAATCAAAAAGAAAACCTGATAAGATGGAAATTATTCAAACCGGCATAAAAGACCTTATCATTATAAAACCCCGTGTGTTTGAAGACGAGAGAGGTTATTTCTTTGAGAGTTATAACAAGAATGTCTTTCATCAAAACGGACTCACAATGGAATTTGTTCAGGACAATCAGTCTCTTTCTCAAAAGGGAGTATTAAGAGGACTTCACTTTCAGGATCCACCACACGCGCAGGGAAAATTAGTACGAGTGATCAATGGAGCCGTTCTGGATGTTGCAGTTGATATCAGAAAAGATTCTCCTACTTTTGGTAAATCATACACAATAGAACTGACAGAGAAGAACAAAACCATGTTCTATGTTCCACCCGGATTTGCTCACGGATTTCTTACTTTAGAGAATAACACTGTTTTTTCTTATAAATGCACACAGGTGTATCACAAAGCAGCAGAAGGCTGCATTTTATGGAATGATAAGGATCTGAACATTGATTGGGGAATCAAAGATCCTGTGATGTCAGAAAAAGACCTGCAGGGAGAAAAATTCAGCTCGTTTAAAAGTAAATTCTGATAATTCTTCATGAATTTCAATTATCCATTCATACTTACTTCATTCTTTTTTCTGTGCTTTATATTTTCCCTAATTATCAATTATATCCTCCTGAAATTTGTTCAGACGCTTGGAATAAGAGGTAAAGAAGCGGAACAAGTAAGATGGAACCCAAAAGTTAAACCAGCCTTAGGTGGAATTTCGTTTTACGTGATCTTTCTTTTTTCATTCATTGTCACCATTCTTATTTCTCAAAAAACAGACTCCTTTACATGGAGAGTTTCCGGCATACTCATTGCTTCCACTCTGGCATTTTTGATGGGTCTTGCTGATGACGCGTTTAATACTCAGCCTCTTTTAAAATTCCTTACACAGGTGATCTGTGCATTTGTTTTGATAGGTTCCGGGCATTCCATAGAAATTTTTCAAAATCAATTTCTGAATTATATGCTTACAGTTCTTTGGGTGGTAGGGATCATGAATTCCATCAATATGCTGGATAACATGGACGGAATTACTACCATTGTTTCGATCTGTATCTGTCTTTTCATGATCACCCTGAATATTTCCTTACTAAAGACGAATTCTTATATAAGCATCCTGAATATTGGTGTGGCAGGCGGACTTTGTGGTTTTTTGATTTACAATTTTCACCCTTCTAAAATGTTCATGGGCGATACCGGTAGTCAGTTTCTTGGACTCTTTTTAGCAGCGATGGGAATTGATAATTGCTGGAACATTGATGTGCAGGCAGAGATCAATAATCAACATATTATTAATTTTTTATTGGTTGGACTGGTATTCCTCATTCCACTTACTGATACAACAACAGTCGTTATCAACCGAATGCGAATTGGACAATCTCCTTTCGTCGGAGGGAAAGATCATACTACGCATCACTTGTTTTTCAGGGGAGTTACAGAGAAAAGAATTGCCATTCTGTATTTTCTTTTGTCTTCCATTGCGATCAGCTTTGCTTATAATCTCATCTTTTCCTATAGCATACTGCTTGTCTACGGATCCATTGCCTTTGTCCTATTCGTTTTCCTTACACTTTATCTGAATACAATCCTCAGAAAAAAGTAGAATGTATAAAAAACGAAAACATTTTTTAGAAAGACTGAGTCTGTTTAAACTGACTTGCATCTTTTTTACTTTTTTTACGATCGGGTACGTCGTTCTTCGTACTTGGATCTTGTCGCCAACAGAAAACGATCTTTCTTATAGCAATAATAACTTTAGTTATCTGGGACTCAATATTCCCTCCCATCTGGAATTCTGCGGCGAGAAAATTCCGGCGAATAATTATGCCATAGCAAATAATCTGGAAAAAGAGTTCTTTAGTGACACTTATTGGCAGAAGAATGCAGGTAAATTATTTTCAAAAGCACAAAAGTGGTTCCCATATATAGAACCTATCCTTAAGAAAGAAGGGGTTCCTGAAGATTTTAAATACGTGGCCATGATTGAAAGTCATCTTTCCAATATTGTTTCGCCTGCAGGTGCAGCCGGTTTCTGGCAGATCGTTCCTTCTTCTGCCGGCAAGTATGGATTAGAGGTGAATGAGTTCGTGGATGAACGTTACCATGTAGAAAAATCAACTTTGGCTGCATGCAAATTAATCAAAGAAGCTTATTCTGTATTTAAAAACTGGACATTGGCCGCAGCAGCATATAACAGAGGAATCGGTGGCATTCAAGCAGCATTAAAGAAACAAAATGCAGAAAGCTATTATCAATTGCTTCTAAATAATGAGACCGGAAGTTTTGTTTACCGTATTCTTGCATATAAAACGCTTTTTTCCAGCCCAACGCATTTCGGAATCAAGAAAAAGAAAATGCGTTACCTCACTCCTATTCCATATAAAATTTACAAAGTGGATACAGCTCTTACCGACCTTCAATTTCTGGCCACACATGCGAAATGCAGCAAGGCCATGATCAAATTATTCAATCCCTGGATCCTGGGCGATCAATTACCCAATCCGGATCATAAGGTCTACCTTATTCGCGTACCAAAAAATTTAAAAGGAGATTACTCGTCTTATCTTAGAGATCTGAATGGTGAAGATGGCGATCTGAACATGGATCCGGAATCTGCTCCTGCAAAAGTAATACCAGAGGTGAATGATAGTCTGAAAGCTAATTGAATTCTAAGACGAATTGGCACTCAATTCACAAAACACTTGAGTATCTCTTCACAAATGAATTTTGCAGCATTTCCGTCACCATAAAGTTTTGGATACTTCAGCGCACTGCTCCCTGTCAATTTTTTAAATGCCTCTTTGATCTTCTTTTCATCTGTGTCAGACACAATGGCTGTTCCACACTCGACCAGTTCTACCCATTCTGTTTCCGGTCTTAAGATCACGCAAGGTTTTTCGAAGTAGAAGGCTTCTTTTTGAACACCACCGCTATCTGTCATAACAAGTTTGCAGTTTTTTTCCAATGCGATCATCTCTAAGAAACTGGCAGGCTCCGTTATATGAAATCGTTTATTTGACCTGATGGCCTTTAAGTTATCCGGACTTAAATTTGTCTCAAGTAATTTGGAAGTCCGTGGATGCAAGGGAAGGATAACATCCAATTCATTTTCAATTGAAATATCATTCAGTGATTTGAAAATAGAATTCAAACGTACAGGTTCATCGGTGTTATTGTTTCGGTGTATGGTGGCAAGAATGAATGCGTTCTTTTTCAATCCCAGCTTTGCAATAACAGCTGTTTTCTCATCGGCCAGAGCAGAAAAATGCAGACTATTGTCATACATCACATCTCCACAATGGTAGATCTTGGGATAATCAGCTGTGAAAGGTGCTTTCGCCTCCGGATCAAATCCTTCTTTGATCAAATTCTTATATCCTGTAATTGTTGGAGAGAAAAGCAAAGTGCTCACGTGATCACACATGATCCTGTTCACTTCTTCAGGCATAGCCTTGCTGAAAGAACGCAATCCGGCTTCAATGTGCACAACAGGAACATGAATTTTACTAGCTGCAATGGCTCCGGCCAGCGTAGAATTGGTGTCTCCGTACAATACAATTGCGTTGGGTTTCTCTTTTAAAAGGATCTCCTCTATTCCATTGATCATGGAGGCTGTTTGTTTTCCGTGACTGCCACTACCAACACTTAAGTTATAATCAGGACGAGGAATACTTAACTCTTCAAAGAAAACCCCGCTCATGTTCTCGTCATAATGCTGACCGGTATGAACAATGATCTCTTTTATTTTATCAGAAAAATTATTTTTTATGGCTCTGCTAAGGGCTGCAGCTTTAATGATCTGTGGCCTGGCTCCAATAACTGTAAGTATCTTAATCATGGAACGAATGACGCTAAAATCTCAAAATTATCCAAATGATTTGAGCTTTTTTATGAATACAAGCATTACAGATAACCTTCATCTGTAAAACTGAAATAACGACCTTCACCAATAATGATATGATCCAGTAATTTCACATCAAAAAAAGCCAGCGCTTCCTTTAATTTCTTTGTAATACTTTTATCTTCCATACTGGGCTGTACTTGTCCACTAGGATGATTATGAGAAAGTATCACACCACTGGCATAATTCTCAATAGCAGTTTTGCAGATGATCCGCACATCCACTACGGTACCCGAAACACCACCCTTACTGATGAATTCTTCCCTAATCACCTGATTGGCTCTGTTCAATAAGAGGATCCTGAACTCTTCATGAGGCAGATCACTTAAATATCTATTCAAGAGATCATAGGCGATCTTACTTCCAGTGATCTTGATCTTTTCTTCTTTATTATCGATCCTTCTTCTTCCTAACTCAAAAGCAGCTGCAATATTCACTGCCTTAGCCTCACCTACTCCATTGAATTTCTTCAATTCATTTATACCGGCCTTTGCCAATAGATTAATATTATTTCCATGTTCATTCAGCATACGCTGCGCCAGTTGAACGGCCGTTTCTTTGCGATTACCTGAACCTAATATGATCGCCAGTAATTCTGCATCACTTAAATGCTGTCTTCCCATTTGTGCCAGTTTCTCTCTTGGTCTGTCATCCTCCGCAAGGGTTTTGATGGTCATCCGCTGTAAATTCTCTTCCATACTTAAATAATGTTCAAAATTACATTGGCTTAAAGCAAATGCTTGCTATAAATTAGAGCAAAATCAAATTATCTATCTTTGTTCATGTCCTTTTTAAAAGCTGAATCAATTCAGATCCTTGCAATAAAAGAATTCCGTTTGTTCGTTCTTGCGCGTTTCTTCCTCACATTGGCCATTCAAATGCAATTTGCCACCATTTCTCTGCAGATCTATTATGAATACACAAAAGAGGAACTGGCACTTGGAATGATAGGTCTTGCAGAAGCAATCCCTTTCATTATTGCTTCTTTTTTCAGTGGACATTTAGCTGATCTTCTTCCTCGCAAAAGAATTATCCTCACGGCAATATTCTTTTTGTTCAGCGGAGCGCTTGTGCTTTATTTTAACAGCGAGCCTGTTTTTTCTTTTCTTAAAAGTTTGGGAATGTTCGCACTTTTTGCAATCGTATTTATCTTTGGCATCATTCGTTCTTTTCTCGCTTCCACCATGCATCCTTACATGAGCCAGATCGTACCTCGAAGCATGTACACGCATTCTGCCACATGGAACAGTACCGTTTGGCACATTGGCTCAATTCTTGGTCCGGTTTTAGCTGGTATCATTTACGCAATGAATCATCAATTCAATGCGAACATCTGCCATGCTCTTGAAGTGATCTTGTTTGCTTTTGCTTTTGTTTTCATTGCTTTCATTGGAAATAAAGGTGTTCCGGGAAATAAAGATGCAAAGGAATCTGTTGTGGACAGTATGAAAGTGGGATTACGTTTTGTGTTCAAGAACAAAATGGTATTAAGTGCTCTTTCGCTTGACCTGTTTGCTGTTCTTTTCGGGGGGGCCGTGGCATTGATCCCTGCTTTTACGGATAAGATTCTTCATTTAGGTCCGGAGGCATACGGACTTTTAAGAACTGCCCCTGCCGTGGGTGCTGTGATCATGGCTTTGATCATGGTTGTACGTCCTCCCAGTAAAAAAGCAGGCATTGCACTTTTATGGTCGGTTGCGGCCTTTGGTTTATTCACCATTTTATTCGCTATTAGCACGAATTACTGGATCGCATTTGTTTGCTTAGCCTGCACCGGTGCTTTTGATAATGTAAGCGTGATAGTACGACATACGATCTTACAATTGAGTACTCCCGATAACATGCGTGGAAGAGTAAGTGCCATTAACTCGGTCTTTATTGGTAGCAGTAATGAGATCGGGGCTTTTGAAAGTGGTGCAACAGCCAAATTGTTCGGTTTGGTACCCAGTATCATTTTAGGTGGTGTCTTGACGATTGCAACTGTATTGGGAGTAAATAAACTGAATCCAAAATTAAAGAAACTCGATCTCACAAAGCTTTGATTTGAAAAAACACCTGAACGAAATAAAGGAATTGCTGGATGAAAATTATTTTAAATTCAACCGTAAAGATTTTATTGAGAAAGATCCTGTAAGCATTCCACATTCATTCAAAAAGAAAGAAGACATGGAGATCGCGGGACTCATGGCTGCCACCATTGCCTGGGGAAACAGAAAAGCCATTTTACGGAATGCAAACAGAATGGTGGAGCTGATGGATGGGAGTCCACATGATTTCATCGTGAATCACAGCAAAGCAGAACTGAAAAGAATGAAAGGATTCGTTCACCGAACCTTCAATGAGAAAGATCTGGTCTTTTTCATTACTTCTTTGAGAAATATCTACCGGAATCATGGAGGATTGGAGAATGCTTTTCAGTTGAATGAAATGGAAAAAAAGGATCTGCTCAATACTGGTAACTCATTGCAGCAACGGATCAGCCATTTCAGAAATATTTTCCTGGAGACGGCGCATGAGAACAGAAGTGAGAAACATCTATCTGATCCCTTAAAGAATTCAGCAAGCAAACGAATTTGCATGTACTTAAGATGGATGGTGAGAAAGGACAATCAAGGTGTAGATCTAGGAATCTGGAAGAGTATTTCCCCTTCTGAATTATGCCTGCCTCTGGATGTGCATACGGGTAATGTGAGCAGAGCATTAGGACTTTTAAAAAGAAAACAAGACGACTGGAAAGCCGTTATAGAGATCACAGAAGTATTAAGACAGTTAGATAAAAAAGATCCCGTAAAATATGATTTTGCTTTATTTGGGATGGGGGTTGAAAATTTGATTTAGATTAAACAAGTGATATCAATTTATTAAAAAGCAAAATGATGTTTGAAAAGTTAAAATAATGTACCTTTTTATTAATACCTTTAATAAAAGCCGAATAGCAAAATAATTACAAATGTTATTTGATCATTTTAATAAGTAATTTTAATCGAATGAGAATCTACCACATTTTAGTCATATTATTTGTAACAACTGAAGTATTCGGTCAAAATATTTATACTGCTGCAGGAACAGGATCTGCTGGCTTTGGAGGAGACGGTGGATCGGCTAAAAATGCTCAATTGAATAATCCAAAAAGTGTAGCAATAGATCCAAACGGCAATTTATATTTTACTGACTATAATAATCATCGAGTTCGAAAAGTAGATCAGATGGGTGTTATTTCCACTTTCGCCGGAACAGGTACTCAAGGATTTAGTGGAGATGGTGCTAACGCGACAGCAGCCGAATTAGACTCACCATTCGGCATTGCTGTCGATCAATCCGGCAATGTGTACATCTCTGATATATCAAATAATAGGATTCGGAAGGTGAATACCTTAGGAATCATCTCCACATTTGCCGGAACGGGAATCGCTGGATTTAATGGAGACGGAATACAGGCTAACTTAGCTCAACTTAACAATCCGTTCGGTATAGCAACGGATGCTCTAGGCAATGTATATATCGCTGACAATTTCAACCACCGTATAAGAAAAGTAAATACATCGGGAATAATTTCAACTATTGCCGGTGACGGTATTTCAGGATTTAACGGAGACGGTGGGCTTGCTATAAATGCGAAAATATTTAACCCTATCGCTGTCACATGTGATATTAATGGTAATATTTACATTGCAGACTACAGTAACAACCGTATACGTAAAATAAACACCGTAGGCATAATTACAACCATTGCAGGAACGAATATTTCCGGCTTCGGAGGCGATGGAGGTCCCGCTTTATCTGCTTATATTTCTAACCCTCACGACATAGCAATTGACTTGGCAGGTAATTTGTATTTTGCAGATACTGGAAACAACAGAATTAGAAAAATGAATACTCAGAATACCATTTCCACATTTGCCGGTGGCAATGGCACTTTTGGGGGTGATAGCGGGCCTGCTTCAAATTCAGGTCTCCTCTGGCCTTCCGGAATTGTAATTGACCAATCCGGAAATATGTATATCGGTGATGCTGGAAATAATCGAATTCGTGAAATATGCTTTACTGATTGCTTAGCGAATATTAATGCCCATTCAAAAAACACAATTTTAATATCAATTGCCCCCAATCCAAATAACGGAACTTTTACAGTTAATACTGAAATGGAAGGAGCAAAAATGGTTTTATACAATTCTAATGGACAAATCGTTTTTTCATCCGATCTTTCTTTGGGAATGAATACTATCTTCGTAGACAACTTATCAGTTGGACTATACAGCAGTCTGTTTTTTCTTGAAAACGGAGATAGATTTCATGCTAAGATTTCAATTGAGTGATATAATACTAAACCTTTCTACTAATTAATCGGATTCTTAATTGCCATTACTATTTTCACACTACTTTTGCTGTATATTTCATCTTACAAAATAATATTTGTTCAATACCCAATAAACTCCGGCCTGCCCATTGCAAATCCTCTCACACGTAAAGTAAAACTGGTGATGGGATTGAATGCAAATGTGTTTTTGTCTAAACCAGGTAGAAATGGATACATTCCAACTGAGATCTGAAATGTACTGCTTACCAAATGTTCGTTCCTTATCAAAAGTCCAATGGAATAGGCTTGAAAAAGGGGACTTTTATCAATGGTACTGAGTTTCTTTTCCAATAAGGCAAACCCTGCCATGGCTACTGCTCCGAATTTAAATCCGATTACATTATAAGGCGCATAGGCGACTGACTCTAAGTTCATGATCATTTTGGTATTCGCTGTCAACGTACCACTGTTGAAACCATACAATTCGTCTCCTTTGATCGTGATATTCTCATCAGTAGGTTTATTCACCCCATGCAGCAGATCATAATAAGCAAATTGTCTGAAATACCATCTTCCTTGTTTGATCAGATTTCCTAAATAGGTAAGCCTGAATTTTGCCGTAATATTATTTGACAAATGCTCACTGTAATACATACCACTTGAAATGCTGGTTGCAAGATTACCTATTCTGAATTTCTTTGCTTTTGCTATTTCGGCGCCAATATAATAACGATAAGGATCCTGTTCTTTCTTAGATACACCATAAATTGCCTGAACGATCAAACCTTCAGGTACATCTTCAAAGGAACCAAATCGGTAAATGAATCTATCTTTGTAGTATTGCTGTAATGAAAATCCAACATTACCAACGTAGGCCCAGGTGCTTCGGTTCGATCTGCTTGTGTCAATAGAAAAATCAGGTCGGGCAAGAAAGATGGTGTTGTAATACCTGCCCCCAACAATGATGTTCGTGCTTTGATTGAATATTGTTTTTTTCTTCCCCACTTTAAACGCCTTACCGAGCCAAACATCGTAGTATAAACTGTTCAAGGGTGAACTTTTGATCTGAGCCGGTGAAGTGTCATTGTAATGATAGGTATCCCAGTTGTGACTCACTAATAGACCCCCTGCCCATTTTGCTAGAGGTGAAAAATAAGGTTTGTCAAACGCTAGGGCTACGTTCTCTTTGCCATCTTCTATTTTATAAGAAAGTTGAGAGGAGATATAGGTATTATCCAAATTGGCAATTGTATAATAACCCCTATAGTTATAAAGGTTATCTCTATTATACCAAACATACTGATCGAATTGCTGACCTATTCCTAAAAAGTTCTGATTTCTGAATCGTATATCTGCACTATTCGGAGTCAAATGCATTGGAATCGAAATTGGCCATCTGTCGTACACATCCACATTAACAGTCACACTGTCTGAATTCAAGGTATCCGTCACATACACTTTTGCATCATTGATAAAATCAGCAACCCGCAACAAACGCTCTGTTTCACTCAACGCTAAAGGACTCAATGTATCATATTCTTTAAAAAGCAATCGGTTTATTATGATCCATTTTCTTGTTGAAATATGAAGATGATTGGCACTGTTCTCTAAGAATCGGTCGAATTTTCTGACACTATCCTGTACTTTATGTCCAAATGGATTGTAAACTGTAATGTTCACTTTTCTGATGATACGGTCTTTTTGCTTAATAAAGGGATTGACGTGTTTCTCAGGGGCTGTCGGCTCAACAGGATATTCTTCAGGGGATGGTTCGGTAAATATCGCATCATACATCCAAGTGGTAAGTGTTCTTCTCTCCGAAAATTTTTTGATCTTCTTGTAGATCTTTGCCGAGTCTCCCTCCTGAGCATTCAGACAGGTAAATGAAATAAATAACAGAATAAATATTCTGAACTCAAGTAGTTTATACTTGCTGTCGTTATTGCGATATAAATTCAATTCAGCTGTAAATGTAAAATTAGCTGATTCCTTTGTGATTTATTCAAAGACAAATCTGATTTACGTCAATACTGCATTCTTAACCTATACTTTAGAGACCGGAACAAATCCGATCATTTGGATCGAAGAGGTGCTTCGTCGAATAATTCATATGTCTGCAGCAATAATTTTTGTATATTTATTCAGACTCTAATTACTTAAAACCACTTATTTGATCTACGCCGGCATTCGGACATATTTATTTATTGTATTTGCCTTTTTCACACTTGAGGTGATCGGGCAAAATGCAAACAATGAAAGTAATCTAATGGATACTCTTCAACAAATGCTGGTAACAGAACAAAATGACAGTATTCGATGTCAAATTCTTGATAAAATGATCGAGCAGGAACAGGATGACCAAAAATGGCCTGCTTATAATGAACAAATGAGGAAGATTGCAGAAAGTAATCTGAGAAAGTCGCAAAACAATAAAACAAATCAACGATTCTTTCTTGAAATTGAGGGCAAAGCCTTGAATAATTCGGGTTATGCTGCTCAGGTAAATGGTGAAATGAACAAAGCACTCTTTTATTTCAATAAGTGTTACTTGATCCAGGAAAAGATAAATGATAAGGAAGGTATGGCCGCTACTTTGAATAACCTGGGAACAGTACAGAATGCAATTGGCGATATACCAAAAGCTTTAGATTATTATCATAGAAGTCTGAAAATTCAGGAAGAACTGAAAGAATTCAATGGCGTAGCTTATTCACTTAATAATATCGGATATATTTTCAAAAGTGTAGGTAACTTCTCAAAGGCTTTGGAATATTACAAACGCAGTCTGGAAATCCGAATAAAAATAAAAGATAAAGAAGGCATTGCCATCTCTACAAATAATATTGGCTCATTATTTCGCGACACACATGAGTTTGAAAAAGCGCAGGAGTATTATGAAAAAAGTCTTTCCATCTATGAATCTTTGGGAGACCGTTCCGGAGCCTCTGTATGTTTGCATAATATCGGCAACAATTACAAAGAACAAAATAAACACAAAGAAGCACTTATCTACTTCAATAAAAGTCTTTCGCTAGCTGAGGAAACCGGTAATCAAAGGGGGCTTTCGAATACATTGATAAGTATTGCAAATATCTATTTTGAAGAAGGTAAATTGAAGGAAGCAGAAAGTTTCGGATGGAAAAGCATGGAGATCTCCAAAAAATTAGGATACCCGGAAAATATCAGGAATGCAGGTAACTTACTTAGTCAGGTTTGTGCTTCGTTGGGGAATTACAAGAAAGCTTATGAAATGCACGTCATCTTCAAAAGAATGGCAGATAGCATCAATAACCTCAGTAATCGTCGCGTTGCATTGCAAAAAGACCTACAGTACAATTACGACAAAAAAGCGGCACAGGATAGCATTAAGTCGTCTGAGGAAAGAAAGATCGCAAAAGCGAATCTGGATGCCAGCAGGGCCCAACTAAAGGAAGAAAGAACTCTCAAGTTTGCTCTGTACGGTGGTTTTGCAATGGTGATCATCTTTTCCGGATTCTTATACAATCGTTTCAGAATAACCATGAAGCAAAAGCTGATCATTGAAAAGAAGGAACTTGAAACGCAAAGACAAAAACAAGTGATAGAAGAGAAACAAAAAGAAGTGATGGATTCTATTTACTATGCTCAACGAATTCAAAAGGCGCAATTGCCTACTGAGAAAATGATTCATAGAACCATCAACAAATTAAATAGAAACAAATAAAATCTTCTCTTTTCTGTTTTTAATTTCAATAGCTAAATTATTTCTTTCAATGACTATCCTTCCTTACTTGATCTCCCAAACATCGCCCGAGTGAAAGAACTCATTCAGATTTTTGTATTTGTTTTTTGATTTGGCTAGATTCAATTGATCCTGCATTAAACTATCGTACGTATTTGTTTCCACATTTCTGATCACTCCCATTGCTACCGGCAATTCAGGCAGACTCATTCTCACCAGTAAAAAATGTAATGCAGGATCAGGATCTTTTGCATTATGAACCAGAATATCCTTTTCTGTTATTCCATTCTCGCCAATGACCACTGCTTCCAGCTTTAATCCGTTCAGTCGTATTCCTTTATTCTTTAATTTGCCATACAACATTGGTTTGCCATGTTCAAGAAAAAGTTGATTATCATCTCTTGTTTCTTTGGAGGAGATCAGATCATGTACACCATCATTGAAAATGACACAGTTCTGCAGGATCTCTACCAAAGAAGTTCCCTTGTGCATTTCAGCAGAAACAAAAACATCCGCCATCACTTTTGGATTGGCATCACTTATCCTCGCGAAGAATGTAGCGCGTGCACCTAAAGCCAAGGCTCCGGGTAAAAAGGCTTCTTCAATGGTGCCATGAGGCGACGATTTTGTAACAGAACCTATCTCCGTTGTGGGGGAAAATTGTCCCTTCGTTAATCCATAGATCTTATTATTGAATAAAAGAATATTCAGATCGATATTCCTTCGTAACAGATGGATCAAGTGATTTCCTCCAATAGCCAATGCATCACCATCACCCGTGATCTCCCAAACACTTAGTTCCGGATTTGCGAGTTTAACACCGGAAGCAATGGCAGCAGCTCTGCCATGTATGGTATGGAACCCATAGGCACTCATATAATATGGGAAACGGGAAGAACATCCTATTCCGGAAATGAAAACTATATCCTCCTTGTTCTTTCCTATTCTGGGTAGTGCATTCTGAACTGCAGTCAGGATGGCGTAATCTCCACAACCCGGACACCATTTCACTGCCTGATTACTTACAAAATCTGCTTTTGTCAGGCTGCATGTTGCATTCTCTGTACTCATGACTTTAAAATTAAAATTTCATTTATCCTTTCTTTCAATTCACTGATCCCGAATGGCTGACCTTGTACCTTATTTATCTGTAAATAATCAAATTGAGGTAACTGGCTCTTTAAGTGAGAAGCAAATTGTCCGAGATTCAATTCACATACAACTATTCTTTTGAATTTACTGAAAATCTCAACAGTATTCTTAGGTAAAGGATTGATGTAATTGAAATGCGCAAATCCGATATCTGCTCCTTCTTTCTGCAATTCATTCACAGCTCCATAAATTGTACCATACGTTCCACCCCATCCTACCACAAGCAAACCGCTTTTATCTTTCCCTTTTACACGCTGATCCGGTATATAATTTTCTACTCTTTTTACTTTTCTAGCCCTTTGCAATACCATCTGTTCATGATTCTCCGGATCATGAGAAATATTTCCGCTTACATCCTGTTTTTCAAGTCCACCTATTCTATGTTCAAATCCTTTCATTCCCGGGATCACCCATTTTCTAGCCAGACTTTCCGGATCTCTTTGATAAGGTTTCCATTCATTCGCGGAAACAGTTACATTTTGCAAATGTATCTCCGGAAGTTCTTCAGTAGATTTTACTCTCCATGCCTCAGCTCCGTTTCCTAAATATCCATCTGTGAGTAAGATCACCGGCGTCATATGTTCAAGTGCAATCTTACATGCCTGATAGGCATAGTCAAAACAATCAGAAGGAGAACTTGCTGCGATCACAACAACGGGACTCTCTCCATTCCTTCCATATAAGGCTTGAAGAAGATCTGATTGCTCTGTCTTGGTTGGTAAACCTGTACTCGGACCACCACGTTGCACATTCACGATCACCAAAGGCAATTCTGTCATTACCGCCAAGCCTATTGCTTCTCCCTTTAATGCAAGACCCGGGCCTGAGGTTGTGGTGACAGCTAAATTTCCTGCAAAACTTGCACCAATCGCCGAACAAATACCTGCTATTTCATCTTCTGCCTGAAAAACTTTTGCACCACTCCATTTATGTTTCACCAATTCCTGCATGATATCAGTGGCAGGCGTGATAGGATAAGAACCTAAAAAAACAGGACGTTTACTTTTTTCAGATGCAGCCATAATGCCCCAGGCCACTGCTTTGTTTCCGGTTATATTTCTATAGATCCCTGCCTTATTGGAGGCAGGAAGTATAGTGTAAGCAAAACTCACCGCTTCCATCGTTTCAGCAAGATCGAACCCTGCATTCAATGCGGCAATATTCGCTTGAACCAATGAAGGTAACTTCTTGAATTTTTCTTTTACAAAGTTTTCCGCTTGCGTTATGGATCTGTTGAACATACAATTGATAAAACCCAAGGCAAAAAGATTTTTACAGCGAACGATAGACTTGTTATCTATACCAAGATTCAATTCAGTGATTCGTTTTTTTGTCAATGATGAGATGGGAACCCGAATCACTTCGTAACCTTCCAGAGAACCATCCTCAAGAGGATTGGAAGTGAATTCTGCCTTTTCCAAACTCTTTTGATCAAAACTGTCAATGTCGGTAATGATGATAGCGTTCTTTCTTATGCTCCTGAAATTTGTCTTAAGTGCTGCCGGATTCATCGCAACAAGCACATCCGCAAGATCGCCCGGAGAGTGAATTCCGGATCTGCCGAAATGTAACTGAAACCCTGAAACACCGGCAACTGTTCCTGCCGGAGCCCTGATCTCAGACGGATAATCCGGAAAAGTAGCAATGTCATTGCCAAGTAAGGCTGATTCGTCGCTGAACTGAGATCCTGTGAGCTGCATACCATCACCTGAATCTCCAGCAAATTTTATAACAACCTTTTCTACTTCAATATTATTTTTCGCAAGTGCCATGTTCAAATATTTTACTACTAATTTACCAGCATAAAACAAATTGGAATATGATTCAAATCATACAATAATTTAAGGAAGAATCGGAACTTAACGCTTGCAATTCAATCATTAAAAATATAATTATGGCTATTATAATAACAGATGAATGCATTAACTGTGGAGCATGCGAACCAGAATGCCCAAACAATGCAATTTACAAGAACGGTGAAGAATGGAGTTATGCAGACGGCACAACTCTCTCTGGCAACATCACTTTGGCAAACGGCGAAAAAAAGAATGCAGATGACAGGAACACTCCTGTATCAGCTGACTATTTTTATATTGTATCCGACAAATGCACGGAGTGCATCGGATTTCATGATGAACCACAATGCGCCTCAGTTTGTCCTGTTGATTGCTGTATAGCTGACGAAAATCATAAAGAAACCAAGGAGGAACTGGAAGCCAAAAAAGAGTTTCTGCATAAATAATTGAAAATTGGAAAAAAAGGGAATGATATTGCTGGCCGCCGGCAACTCATCCAGAATGGGCGAGTGTAAATTCCTGCTGAAAACAGCTGATGGTATCACTTTTCTTGAAAAACAATTAAACAGCGCCTTATTATTTCCTTTTAATAAGATTACAGTTGTTAGTTCTCTTCACAATTATGCAAGAACAGACAAGGTGTGTTCAAGTTTAAGATCTGACAAAATTGAAGTCATCATCAATCAGTTTCCGGAACGGGAACGATTCTATTCAATCCAATGTGGTTTAAGACATATGATCGGTTTTGATCATTGTTTTATACAAAATGCAGATAATCCGGAACTAAAATCACTTACTTTATACGAACTGGATTCAGAAAGAAAAAGTGCAGATTGCATTATCCCGGTAAATGAAAATAAAGGAGGTCACCCGGTATTGATTGGAAAGACCATCATCAAAGATCTGCTTGTTGCTCCTGAGAACAGCCGACTTGACAAAGAACTTGAAAAGTACAGTTGCAAAAGAGTAAATGTTCAAGATAATTCCATTCACCTGAATATCGATACACCGGAAGATTACAAGAATTACATCGGTAAAACTAAAGGAAAATGAAGAAAGATCTCTTTCAAATAATTGAAGAGCTTCATAAGCAAGGCAAAGATTGCGCACTTTGCACTGTTATACAATCCAGCGGTTCAACTCCCTTGAAAGCAGGGGCTAAAATGATCGTAAGTGAAAATGGAGAGATCTATGGCACAATAGGTGGAGGTGACCTTGAAAAGTCAGTCATTCAAAATGCAATTCAGATCATCCGACAGGGACATTCAGAATTATTCACGCATAATTTATTGCAACAACATGGTATGTGTTGTGGCGGAAAACTGAGCATCTTCATTGACTTTCTTAGGAAACCCGATAAACTCTATATTTTCGGAGCAGGACATGTTGGAAGAGCATTGGCACAAATAGCAACGACATTGCCTTTTGACATCTATCTGATAGATGACAGAAAGATAGAAATGGATAAGTTTTTGCATGCGGGAGTGAATAAGATCCCTTTAAGCTACAAGGAGATCCTCCCCTCTCTTCCTTTTAGCAAAGGAACATATGTTGCCATCATGACAAGAGATCACGCAATGGACAGGGAGATCCTTTCCTATTGCATTCACAAGAACCTAAGCTATCTGGGAATGATCGGAAGCAGAAGAAAAATTGAGATCACAAAAAAAATGTTTTTGTCGGGTGGAATTTGCACAGAGGAAGAATTTGAAAGGATCGATTCTCCTATGGGAATTAACATTGAAGCTCAATCTCCCGAAGAAATCGCAGTAAGTATACTGGCGGGGATCATTCAACATAAGAATGAAGGTCCTTTCGCTACTTTAAAAAATGTAACTCAAATAAATCACAAACAAAATGTATGAGAATACTTCAATTAAATATTAATGGGAAGGAATTTAAAGTTCTCGCTGAGGATCATGATACACTCGCAAAAGTGATCAGAGAAAAAGCAGAACTGACCGGAACAAAAATTGGATGTGAACAGGGAAGTTGTGGAGCCTGCACTGTGTGGGCGGACGGAAAACCTGTACAAAGCTGTATCACCCCTGCTTTCAGATTTGAAGGCGTTGCCATCACTACAATTGAGGGTATTGGTAATGCAGCTAACATGCATCGCATGCAGGAAAAGTTTGCGGAATATGGGGCAGTGCAATGTGGTTATTGTACTCCGGGTATGATCATGACCTCTCTTGCTTTTCTGAAGGATAATCCAAATCCAAACAGAGATGAGATCAGAGAAGCGATCTCCGGAAATCTGTGTCGTTGCACAGGATACATTAAGATCATCGATGCAATAGAAGCTTATGTGAAAAATGAAAGCAAATGCGGGTGTGGAGGAAATTGTTCTTCAGAAGAAAAAACGCCAGAAAAGAAGAAACATTTACTTGGAGTTGGGAGACCCTACATTGAAGCAAATAAGAAAGTGACCGGTACTGCAGATTATGCCGATGATATAAAGATCAAAAATGCACTGCATTGCAAATTCTTAAGAAGTACCTATCCTCATGCCAAAATACTGGAAATAGACACGAAAGCTGCTTCTGAACTAAAAGGTGTTGCTTACATAGCCACCGGCAGAGAATTACCCTTAAGTTTTGGTGTGTTGCCCATCTCACAGGATGAAAATGCAATGGCAGTAGAAAAGACCCGATATGTTGGAGAGATCGTTGCTGCAGTTGCTGCAGAGACAGAGGAAATAGCAACAGAGGCGCTTCAATTGATAAAAGTAAAATACAAAACGCTTCATCCTTTTCTGGAGATGGAAGAATCACTTGCAGATGCCGGCAACAATGAAAAGATCCATGCGCATGTAAAATTCAACAATAACATTCACAAAAAAGCAGAGCTTAGGTTTGGAGATCAGAAAAAAGGATTGGAAGACGCTGATCTTCGATTAGACATGGATTTTGATTTTAAAGGGATCAATCATGCATTTACTGAACCTCATGCAGCAACTGCGTTTTGGGATGAAAATGGACTTACGATCATTACTGCAACTCAGGTACCACACTACCTGCATCGTTTCCTTGCAAAGGTAATGGAAGTTCCGATGAGCAGGGTTCGTGTGATCAAACCCTACGTTGGCGGTGGCTTTGGAGGAAAGAGTGATCCTTTCCCACACGAAATGATCATTGCTCATATCGCAAGAAAAACAGGAAGACCTGTTCGCACGCGTTTCAGCAGAGAAGAAGTCTTCTTAAGTAACCATGGCAGACATCCTAGTAAAATTAAAATGTCTCTTGGTATGAGCAAAGAGGGTGCAATACAGGTATTGGATGCAGACATTGTGATTGACGGAGGTGCTTATGGCAGTTTTGGAGTCGTGACTTCTTATTATAATGGTGTTTTGTTGCAGGCTCCCTATAAACTGAATAATTTTGGATTTAAAACCTTAAGGGTTTACACGAATAAACCACAATCGGGTGCCATGCGTGGACACGGAGCTGTCAATTCCCGATTTGCCATTGAGACCATGCTAGATATTATGGCAGAAAAAATCAACATGGATCCCTGCGAACTTCGAGTGAAAAATTTTCTTGATTCCGACACTCTCACAGTTGGTCAGTACAGGATCACATCCAACGGAAGTCGCTTGAGTCTTGAAAAAGTAATGGAACAATCAAAATGGAAAGAGAAATATAAAAAACTGGAGAAAGGACATGGCATCGGAATGGCTTGTGGATTCTTCATAAGTGGAAGCGCGCTTCCAATTCATTGGAATGAATATCCACAGTCGGTAGTACATCTAAAAGTAGATCTCGACGGAAGAGTCCTGGTAACTTCAGGGGCAAGTGATATCGGACAAGGTAGTGATACCATGCTTGCTGTTATTGTTGGAGAGGTATTGGGAATAAACATGGAAGATATTTTTGTCTTGGCAGCTGACACACTTTTGACTCCTATAGATCTGGGAAGTTATTCCAGTCGCGTAACCTTCATGGCGGGTAATGCAGCCAAGATGGCTGCAGAGAATCTGAAAACAAAAATTATTGAAGGTGTTGCAAAATACAGCAATAAACCAATTGAAGAGATCAACATGGAAGGAAGAAGGGTTTTCACCAACGATCTTTCAATCAATTTAAGTTGGAATGAGGCGATCGAATTGGCAACAAGAAAAGTCGGTGCCTTAACGGTTAGTGGTTATTACAATTCTCCTAAACTCGGAGGAGATTTTAAAGGTGCAGGTGCAGGTCTCAGTCCATCCTATAGTTTCGGTTCATTGGTGGCCGAGGTAAAAGTAGACATGAAAACTGGTTTTGTGAAGGTATTAAATATGTGGGGAGCACATGATTGTGGTAAAGCGATCAATCCCCTTGCTGTAGAGGGACAGTTAGAAGGATCATGGCACATGGGAATGGGTCAGGCAGTCAGTGAAGAAATGATCTACCACAAAGGATTATTGGCAAATGCCAACTTTGTGAATTACAAGATCCCTACTTCACTGGATGTTCCGGATATTCATACGAATATAATTGAAACAATAGATCCGGAAGGTCCATTTGGCGGTAAAGAATGTGGAGAAGGTGCATTACATCCCTCTATTCCTGCTATTACAAATGCCATTTACAATGCTGTTGGCGTACGTATCACCTCCCTACCCGTTCGTCCGGAAGAAATTTTAAAAAAATTAAAAGAGTTGAATGAAGTAAAAAAAGCTGTGTTATGATAACTGCTGAAAAAAAATATATCAAAGTCACTTCTATTCAGGAAGCTATTCATGCTACAAAAGAGAATAAAACTACTTCAAGGTATCTTGCCGGTGGAACTGACCTTATGGCAAATAAATTCCAAGGCAATGAAAACGGGACCTGTCTGATCGACATTACTGGCATCGATTCTTTGAAGAAAATAACGAAAGAGGATGCGTATTATCATCTGGGTCCATTGGTAACCTTAAGTGAGATCACGAAGCACCCCATCATAAAAAAAGAAATTCCCGCACTTGCTGATGCTGCGCATTCAGTTGGAACTCCTTTGATACGTTCAACAGCAACGATCGGTGGCAATCTTTTGTGTGAAAACAGATGCTTGTTCTATAATCAATCTGCCTGGTGGAGAGAAGCTGTTGGCCTCTGCCTTAAATGCAACGGAGATATCTGTATCGCCACCGGAGGAGCCAATGCCTGTTTTTCTGAAATGGTCTCTGACACAGCTCCGGTTCTTATCAGCCTTGAAACTTCTTTAAAAATATTGAATACAACAGGTGAAGAGAAAACTGTCTTGCTGAAGGATATTTATACAGGAGATGGTGTCAAACCAAGAACATTAAGCACTACCGATCTGATCACAGACATCATGGTCCCGGTTAAACAGAACTGTAGATCTGTTTTTCGGAAACTACGACTAAGGGAATCGCTTGAATTTACCTCGTTAAGCTCTGCTGTTTCGATCGATATTAATGGAAAGATCAGGATCACTCTGGCTGGAATGGACCCAAAACCCGTTTATATAGAAACAGATGCAAATGAAAGCTTGGATGCATTGCACAAACGCCTGTTGAAGGCGTCTCATCCGGTTAACAATGATGTATTCACTAGAAATTACAGAAGAGACATGGTACGAGTCTTCGTTGAACAAAGCTATAAAGAACTTGGAATATGATACGAAATAATGACCCAATGAAAGTTTTGTTCAGTGAACACGAACTTATCAGTAAATTAAATGAGATAATTCCATTACTTGATGGTAAATGGGAAAAAGAAGAGACTGAATATGCCAGAATTGCCGAGGAAATCGTAAGATTCATCGGTGAATACAGCGACGGTTATCATCATCACAAAGAGGAGGAAGTTCTGTTTCCTGCACTTGTTGATCATCCTGATTTTTTATTGCAGGGAATTATTGATGAATTGAAAGAGCATCATGAAAACTTCAGGGAATATAATCATGAAGTAAAGGAGGCATTGACAGAAAAGGACTTTCCAAAAGCACAAAAGGTGCTAATGAAATTCATTTCAGAACTTATGGACCACATCGCCATTGAGAATGATGAGTTATTCATTATGGCTGAAAATCTTTTTTCCGAAAAAGAGCTGGAAGAAATGTATTTTCACTTTGAGGACATTGACAGAGAATTAGGACTAGAAAAAAAGAAGTCACTTGAAAAAATGACAGCTTCTTTCACCGAATGAATAAATTGCGGCACTGATCAGTTATTTTTTGCAATTTGCAGTCCAAAATGAAAAAGGCTGCCATCTCCTCTTCGATCACAATTGCTTATAAGACCATAGGTAATTTCGAATCAGAACTTCCTTTGCTGATCTTTTTGCATGAAGGGATGGGAAGCGTCGAATTATACCGTGATTTTCCTGAATCACTTTGTTCTGAAATGAAACTTCCCGGTGTGGTTTATGACCGTTACGGCTACGGCTATTCAACCGGATTAATGGAGGATAGAAAAGATGATTATCTGGAAAAGGAAGCCCAATATTACTTACCACTACTTCTTAATACATTAAAAATTCAAAACAGAAAGCTGATACTTATTGGCCATTCTGATGGCGCAAGCATTGCGCTTATCTATGCATCACTCTTTCCAGAGAATATTGAATTTCTTGTAAGTATTGCTGCACACGTGTTTACAGAAGAGATCAGCATCGAAAACGTTAAGCTTTTGGAAGAAAGGTATTTTAGGGACGAAGAATTCAGAAAGAAAATAAGCAGATATCATTTCGATCATACTGAAAGTACCTTACTGGCTTTCACCAGAACCATCACGAGGGCCTCATTCAAGAAATGGAATATTGAAAGCTATCTGAAAAATATTAGCGCTCCTATTTTAGTCATTCAGGGTGAAAAGGACGAATACGGAACAGAAAAACAAGTTGATTCCATTGTGAGCCATAGTTCTAACTCAAAAACAAAAAAGTTACTGATTGCAAACTGTGGACACTCGCCTCATCTTCAAATGAAAGATCTTACATTAAAAGAAATAGTGCGATTTTACAAAAGTGTAAGCTGAAATTGCTCATTCCCCTTTGTATTCCACTTTCTGACCTATAGAACTCAAACCAAGCAAAGCATCTTTTGTAGAGAAGATCGCAGTTAACCGATCAAGTTCAGATGAAGGTCCTTTTGCTTCTTCTATTAATTCATCTGCAAACTGCATGGCAATTGGAGCTTTGTATTTCATGGTTTTTGCAAGTTTTTCAACCTCTTCTTTTTCAAGTCCACCATTGGTATAACTGCCTGATATGATTTCTCTGTAATTGTTCTTTCCATACAGGTCTGCGATTGCTTTCCATTTTTCAGATAATTTTTGTTCCGTTCTTTCTGGGATCATTTTCTCACCGGAAATTATTTCAAATATTTCATCTGCTTGAATGACCTGATCGATCAATCCGATCTCTTTCGCTTGACTGGCATTCAGCATCTGTCCTGTCAGAACCAAGTATTTTGCCAAACCCTTTCCGATTCGCAAGGCAGTTCTTTGTGTTCCTCCCAGTCCGGGATAGATTCCAATTCCCGTTTCCGGGAAAGCGATCTTCGTTTTATCAACCGCCATTAGAACATCAGCGCAGAGTGCCAATTCCATGCCCCCGCCCAAAGCTAATCCGTTCAATACAGCAACTACTTTTTTCGGAGAACGATCTATTCTTTCCAAAACTTCCTGACCGTATTTTGTAAATGTTACAATATTCTCAATTGCATTTGACTTTATATTCCGAACGAAGAATTTAATATCTGCCCCTGCTACAAACGCTTTTCCTGAACCGGTTATGATGATAGTTTTTACACCCTGTGTGTTTTCTGCTTCCTTGAACTTTGTATCCAATTGATACATGACTTCTTCATTCAACGCATTGAGATCTTCTGGACGTGACATTGTAATTGTAGCAATTGGGCCATTCACCTGTAAGCTCACAAATTCCATTTTCCAGTTTTCTTTGCTAATTCCTGCTGGCATCCTTTCTTTATACAAAGTTGAATATGCGTTGACCATCCTTTTCACTTCACTCTCGCCATATTTATTCATAAGATCAATTGGTCCAAACCTCCATCTCAAACCTATTTTCGCGCCCCTATTCAGATCAACTGCCGTACAAACTTTCTCATCAAGCAGCTGAGAACATACAAATAATATGCAACCTAACATACGATCATTGATTGCCTTCTCTTTTTCAATACTTACTTCAACAGTATCGGTTCCTGCTGTATCCCAGTTTTTTCCTGAGGCCACTTGTTTTTCAAGAAAAGCGGCAACTTTATAAGAAGGACCAAAATGCTCCAGCGTTTTCTGAGAATGAAGCGCAATTGGAACACCCGTAGCATTCATTAGCGCGAAGGGTCCCATTCCAATTCCGAAAGTCTTCATACATACTTTATCGATCTCGGCTATAGATGCAATTCCTTCTTCCAGCAGTTTGCAAGATTCATTTAACCAAGGAACAAAAAAACGATTCACTGCAAATCCGTTCGTATCCTTTGTTGTAATAGCATCTTTACCTGATTGAACAGAGAAGACCTGCATTGCCTTATACGTTTCATCGGAGGTTTTTTCTCCGCGAATTATTTCTACAAGCCGGTTCTTAGCAGCGTGATAAAAGTAATGGAGTCCAACGAATCTTTCCGGATGAGAGATGCCGGAAGCAAGTTCTGTCACTGAAAAGGAAGATGTATTCGTTGCCAAAATGGTATCGGCCGGTACAATTTTATCGAGTGCTTTGAACAGATCTGATTTAACTTTAAAATCCTCAAAAATAGCTTCCACTATCAGATCACAGGATCTAAGATCATTTTGATCGGAAGTCCCTTTGATGTTTTTAAGGATACTATCGACTTTTTCACGTGTAAATAATTTTCTTTCAATTCCTTGTTCTAAAATAGTTCTGATACCTGTTATTCCCTTTTCCACAAATTTCAGTTCTCTGTCATTCAGATAAACTGTAAATCCTTCCTGAGCAAATTTCTGAGCGATCGCAGATCCCATTGTACCTGCACCTACTACTCCAACTGTTTTGATCTTTTTCATACGAATATTTTTAATTTTTATTCAGGCATTCTCCCATACGGGCTGTCTTTTTTCAAGAAAAGAATGTATTCCTTCATTGGCATCTTTCGTTTCCATTAATTGTCTTGTGTACATATACTCCAGTTTCGGAAGAAAGTTCATGATCACATGATTGAACTTCACTCTTGCTGCTGCCACTGCGTATCGCAAAGAAGAAGCGCTTTTAGGCACAATATTCTTTTCGATCCATATTTCTGTCTCTGTGTTCAATGCATTTTTATCTTCGAATACATAATTAAGCAAACCAAACTGCAAGGCCTCATCTGCCGAAATACTTCTTCCTGTAAGAAGTAACTCTTCAGCCCGAGCCAGACCAATTTTTTCAGGTAATATAATAGAAGCAGGGGGAGGAAAAACGCCGAGAATGATCTCAGGCTGTCCTAATTTTGCTGTTTTGTCCGCGAATATAAAATTACAGATCAAAGCAAGTTCCATACCACCACCAAGACACTGTCCTGATATTTTTGCCATGGTCGGGATCTGCATTTCAACTATATTCATGAATATCTTGTGAAATGTCTGCAACATCGTTCCTGCCAGTTCCTTTGTATGTTCTTCTACACTAGCCCCAAATGAAAAGTGTTTACCTTCACCTTGAAATGTGACGAGCTTAAGATCTGTATTTGTTTTAAATGATTTGAAACAGTCAAGTATCTCAAGCATCATAATATTATCCAGTACGTTTCCTTTCCCATCATCCAGAAGGATATTAGCAACTGTATTGTTATGAGAATAACTCAATTTGATCTTTTCCATACTTAGATTTTAGCTGTTTTAAACTGTGGGGAGATCGCCTGATGCATCTCATCATTCCATTCCTTACCTTCCGCAAGCAATTGTCTCAATTTCACGAAATCGATCTCTCTGTCGTTCTTCGGTCCTTCATTGAAAGCCCTGAATCCTGCCTTTGCTTCTGTCATCATATTCAATGCCAGCCATTCTCTGCTGCTTTCTTTATTCATATCCCAATGTTCCAGTTTCTTCTTTCTCACTTCTGTCAGCGTTTTGTGAAGGCAATTAGGGAAAGTATTCAGCAATTTGGCAATGAAACGGTTCACAAGTTCATCCAGTTTAGAGAGATCCACAGTTCCTTTCGCCATTAATTCTTTTCCTTTAGCAAGTTCTTCACCTGTTTTCATTGCTCCGAAGATCACCCTTCCGTATTCATCTGCATATTTTTCAATATTAATAAGTGGATTGGCAATGAATTTTCCGTCAACCTTCAATGCAGGAGCAATGTCTGTGATCAATCCAATATTCAGGGCTTGATGTGCCGTGAAAGGTTCGCATAAGGTTAAGGAGGACATGGCCCTTTCAACTCCGATATACAGATGAAGAAAATCGGTGGCCCCACCAATTGCAGCGCTTCCATGTTTTGGTCCGGCTTGTCCAAATCTGGCCAGATCAGATGCCACAGTAAAATCACAGGCCATGCCTATTTCCTGACCTCCTCCAATTCTCATTCCGTTCACACGGGAAATAACTGGCTTCTCACATTTTAAAATGGCTGAAACCATATCATTGAACAAACGCATGTACTGCGAGTATTCCTGTGGATTACCTGCGTAATATTCCGCATATTCTTTTGTATTTCCTCCGGTACAGAAAGCTTTGTCTTCCGCACCCGTGAAAACGACTGCCACTACACTTCTGTCATTGGAAGCTTCACCGAATGCCAGAATAAGTTCTTTAACAGCTTTTGTTGTATAGGAGTTGTACTGTTTGGGATTATTCAGGATGATCCAGGCATTGAATAAACCTGACACTACTTTTCCATCTGTGTTAAGACAAGGTCTCTTTTCATAAATGATATCCGTGTAAGTGTGCTCTGTTAAATTGTGATCTTTCAAATTTTTCATAATTCAATTTTTAATTTGGTTAATTAAAATCCGGTACAAGTACTGAACGCTTGTCATACTTATGTTCTAGCGTATTTCGGAATACCTCATTTATTTTCGACATTGGAAAAGTCTGAACAAAATCCTTTATCACCAGTTTTCCTGAATCAATGAGTTCAACCACTTCGGGATATAATTCCGGTTTGCAACCCCATGTACCGATCAGTTTTGCATCAAATGCCATTAAATTACTTAAACGGACTTCCAGTTTATTCATAGTGAAACCAACTATACTTAAAGTGGAGGTATAAGTGATCAAATTGAAAGCCAGATCCTGACCGACCGCAGTGCCGGAAAATTCAAAGATCTTCCAGCCATACTTGGAAACACCCAGTGTTTTGGCGATCTCTTTGACCCTGTTCTTAATTTCCTTTGTGTCCAGTCCTTTTGAATTCAAAACCGCATCTATTCCGTTTTTTGTGGCAAGTGACAATTTTTCATCGTTAATATCAATTGCAAGCACTTTAGCTCCGAAGATCTTAGCTATGAGGGCTCCATAGATCCCTACTCCTCCAACACCAATTACAATGGCCAGGTCATTACTTTCAATTTCTGATTTTCTGATCACCTGATAGGGGGTTGAGATCGCATCTGCAATAACAGATATTTGTTCAAGAGAATAATTCTTAAGAATTGAATCCGGAACTTCACACAGGTATTTGTGTGGCACAACAATATGAGAGGCAAATCCTCCGTGGAAATCATTACCGGGCATCAATTGATTCTGACACATATTACTTCTACCTTTCTTGCACAATTCGCACTCACCACAGGGTAACACTGCTGGTATGATCACCTTCTTTCCTTTCAAATGTTTAGGTCCCTGTATAACTGTTCCACTGATCTCATGACCTAGAGTTAATGGCAATTCTTTTTTGGTTCTTACACCATCGTGCCAGAAACTTATATCTGTGTGACATACGCCACAACCTGCAACTTTCACAACTGCCTCATTTTCCTTTGCTGTCGGCAAGTCTGATTCCACTTTAAGGAAATCAGATTTAAGTTCATTCATTTGCCATTGAATTAATTTCTCCATGTTCACACTCTTTATAAATTCATATTCTCAAATAATATTGCTGTTCCTTGTCCTCCACCGATGCAGGCCGAAGCGATTCCATACCTAACTTTTCTCTCATTCATTTCACGCGATAATGTTAAAGAGATCCTGCTTCCACTAGCTGCCAAAGGATGACCAAGGGCAATGGCCCCTCCGTTGACGTTCAATTTTGACTGATCGATATTCAATTCTTTAACGCAACCCAGAGCCTGGGCCGCAAATGCTTCATTTATCTCAATGAGTCCAATATCATTCATTGACAAACCACTTACCTCAAGTAACAGTTTAATTGAAAGGACGGGACCTAAACCCATCACTTTCGGATCCAAGGCGCTTGTAGCAGATGCAACGATCCTTGTCAGTGGTTTCAATCCTTTCTTATCAATAAATTCTTTTGAAGCAACTACAACAGAAGCAGCCCCATCCACTATTCCGCTTGAATTGGCTGCAGTTTGAACACCATCCCTTGCAAATACAGAAGGAAGTTTGGCCATTGATTCCAGATCGGCAGGACGCACATTTTCGTCAACATTAAAATCTACGACCTTGCGCGGCAAATTCACTTTTCTGCTGATCAAACCCTCTGATTCGAAAACAGCTGAATTCATTTTAATAATCTCCTCATCGTAAAACCCTCTGGCTTTTGCAGCGAGGTACCGGTCAATGGATTGTTTCGCGAAAAGATCTGCATCCTTTTTACTTATTCCATGTTTCACAGCTACATTTTCTGCTGTGCATCCCATTGGAACAGCAGCAGTATCATTGAGTGCTTCCCAAAGCATATCTACGAATCCTGGTTTTCCCAATGCATAACCCATTCTGTTACCAAATGCTGCCGTAGGCGATAAACTCATGTTCTCAGTTCCTCCACACAATGCTGTGGAAGCTTTTCCCAATGAGATCTGCTCGGCCCCTGCGATGATGGTCTCGAATCCGGAACCACAGATGCGTTGCAACATAAGTGCCGGAACACCAACAGGTATACCGGAATAAAGGCCAATGTGTCGTGGAAGAAAATAAGCATCTGCAGAACTCTGACCAATATTGGCGTACATTAACTGATCAATATCTTCTCCTGTAATACCGGACTTTTCAATTGCAGCCCTACTCGCGTAAATTCCGAGATCGGTAGGTGAAATGCCAGCAAGTGTTCCGCATAATTTACCAAATGGAGTTCTGGCACCATTCAGCAGGTAAATATTGTCGTATACAATTCCGAATCCTTTGTTCTTATCATGAAATCCTTTCATACATTTTTGATTTTATTTTTTTTATCAATTCGCTCATCCTGCTGCAAGGTCTTTTGTTTTTGCCAGGAATTCATTGCAGTAATTGCAGCTCCTCTGGAAACAACAAACTGCGGGTATTCTACTATCTGGATATCTTTTCCGAATTTTTCATTCAGCAATATTTTCAAGTAAGGATGGTAAGCGATCACTCCACCTATCATAAATGTTGGAATTCCCGGATCCAATCTCATTTTAGAAACCCTGTTAGCAATGGAAATGTAGATCCCTCTTGCGATGTCTTCCATTTTCATTCCTTCAAAAACCCAGTTCATGATCTCGGTCTTGGCAAAAACAGTGCAAAAACTATTTAATTCCTTGTCATAAGCTGAAAGTTCAGCCATTCCACTCATCTCTGAAATATCAATACTTGCTTTTTCTGCGATCTCTGCAAGAAAAGAGCCTGTTCCCGCAGCACATTTATCATTCATGTAGAAATTCTGTACATTATTATCCTTATCACAACGTATTACTTTTATATCTTCTCCTCCAATATCAATGATATTCTTCTCGCCCGGATGAAGAAATGAAACACCTGTTGCTGCACAATTGATCTCAGTCTTGATGATATCCGCTTCGTTGTAATGTTTTCTTCCATATCCTGTAGCGCAACTGTACTGAATATGAAATCCTGAATTGATGGCCTGCATTACATTTTTGAAAGCCTGCTTATCATTATTAAGTGTTGGCAAGAGATATTGAAAAACAAGACTTCCAGTTTCATCTATCACTGTGAATTTTGCATAGGCTGAACCCAGATCCAGTCCTAAAAAGCAATTGCTATTCTTATATGCTGATGTTGCAGCTTTATTCAATAAACCTTTATCCAGAATCTTTTTATTCACTTCTCCGGCAGCTCCCGGAATTCTGGAAATGATATTTTTATTGGTCATCGCTTTTACCATATTGGTAAATGCCAGATTCAAAGATGTTCGTATATAATGTTTTCTCCCGTATTCAACGATCTTTCCATTGAAATAGTCAATTTCAGTTGGCCTATTGGCGATCAGATCAACGGCAAGCGAAGGGAAATGATCTCCCCCTTTTTTAAGGTATCGCAAACACTGACGTAAAAAATCATCAGGAAAACGAATTTTCTCAGCTTCAGCCACCAAGATCCCTTCTGTAATTATTTGTTCTATCAATTCAACCGTGTCTTTATCCGCCATTGCTTCGGCCATGGTTAGTCTGCTCACGCCACAAAGAGGACTAAGAGAAGCATTGAGAATGGTTTTTTCCCATGCTCTTTTTATCAATTCAAATGAATCAATGGCTTTAGTTTCAAGATCGACTGAGCTCAGAAGCGCAGCAATTTCCCTGGCTTTATCTGCTCTTGAATCATTCAGCGAACCTATGTAATTAGGTGCAGTAAAGAATGTAACCTTTGTGGTATTGGGTGCTATTGTATTTCCTGCAAAATTTATCACCAATCTCATTGTCCGGCTTTCACCGAAACCTGCAGCCAGCAACTGTTCCACATCAATGCCATTCTGAGCTGAGATCACGGTCAGTTTATCTGTTATCAGACACTCCGCTTGTTTGACGACTGTTGCTGTGTGATTTGATTTCAGGGAAAAGAAAATATAATCAGAATCCCACTCCTGCAATTCTGAAATGGATTGAACTACTTTCGGAAAGCGAGCTTTCGCTTTTATCACGTTTTCCAACTCCAACCCTTCACTTCTGATCTTTGAAGCTTTACTCTCATTCACTTCACACAATGCAACTTCACATCCGGCTTCCTGTAATTTAACTGCCAGGATCATTCCAACAGGACCTAAGCCAATAACTGCGACTTTGATATTTTTTCCAGCGGGCTTCATTCGTTTTACACCTTTTGTTCTTCCAGTTGTTCGAGAAACGTTTCGATCTTTGTGATCGTTTGTCCTTCACTGAAAAACCGAAGATCACACAGATCTCCTTCTACTACCATAGCAGGTACTCCAGTCATCTCCTTTAATCTTTGAGGCATACCAAATTTTGCATTTGAATTATTAAAGCAGGTCTTGGTATCATGAAATACAATTCCATCGATCTTATATTCTCTGAACCATTCTGCCAGCATTTTCATTTTGGCTTTTTCACTTCTATTTATGAATATCTCCGTATAGGCTCTTGCTGTTGAATTCCAGGGATCATTCTCATCGAATTTATCGAAGACCCAACTGCTGCAATATGTGGAAGCAACAACTGCAGCTCCATTAGCAGAGAACAAGTCACTCATCATTCTCAATTTTCCCCAGATAGGCATGCCTTCCCAGAAAATACGCGTTTTTGCCTCAGGCAAGAATCCTGAATTGTTCTTTACATTTTCCTCCAGCTCTTTTAATAGTCCGGAATAATAATCTTTTGCGATCTGTGTTCCTCTCAGAACAACAATGGGACCCATGTGAATTGTTCCGTCAAAAAAACTTAATGGGGCGTTGGCAGCAACTGAAGTCTTCAGAACTTTTTGCCACAACAAAGTTGCTTCCTTACTTAATCGTACCGTATCTTTAAAACTTTCCAGATCAAATTTTTTTCCACTCGTTTTTTCACAAACAGGAATCATATTCTTGAATTGTTTAACAACAAGATCCACTTCATCCTGCGTCACTTCATCCACATGTCGTGGAGGCATAATTCCTACGATAGGGCATTTGAACTCATCTGCGAAGAATTGAAACCAATCCTGCACTTCCCTGCATTGATTTGTATTATAAGCAATAAGGTCCGGCTTTGGAATTCCTTTCATTCCGTAATGCGTTTTCAGAGGTGTTTCTTTTTTCAGATAAGCACCAATATCTGCAGTAGTATAAGAGCAAACATGTCCCGAATACCCACACTTGATCGCTTCAGGAATATGATCCATGGCCGTTCTTGTGGCACCCAATAAAGCTCCGTGATTCTCCGGAAAATACACTTCAAATCCAAAGGAGCGAAGAAGTTCAGCCGGCCCAACGCTGGTACACCAGGCTATTTTATTTTTACCTGAATCTAATGAGAGAAAATAATCTCCCATTATCTTTTTCATTATTTCAGTCGACTTTATTTTGTACATGACTTCAGGTCTTTACCGGTTCCAAATTCGATCACATACACTTCTTCATCCACAGGAACTTCTTTTCCGTAAAGATTGAATAAGTGTGCTTTGTATTTTTCAACTACATTTTTAGGGGCAACCTTTAAGGAAGGAGTAAGCGTATTGTTATCAAATGACAATTCATCCCAGATGATAGCTGCTGATTTAACCTTTGAGAATTTTTGTCCGATACTTTCGTTCGCTTTAGCCAAACAACCGGTGAGGCAACGACCCAATTCATTTAAGCTGCGTGGACAAAAACATCCTTCTTCAGGTGTTAATTGAAAATCTGGTCTGCTAAGTAATTTTTTATTCGGAAAGATCAATGCTACCGGATGTTCTTCCCCACTTCCGGCTACGATCGCATATTGCACATAATGGCATTTTAATTCGATTGCTTTTTCAAGATCGGAAGGGATGACCTTCTCTCCATTCGAAAGTTTAAAAATCCTGTCCTTTCGAGAAATCAGTTTCAATCCATTCTCTGTGATCTCACCCACATCTCCGGTTCTGTACCAGCCATCCACAGTAAAAATTCCAGAATTGGCTTCATCATTCTTGTAATAGCAACGCATGATGTTAGGACCTTTGACCTGGATCTCATCTTCCTCTCCAATTCTGATCTGCACTCCGGGAATAGGTTTTCCAACCAAACCACTCTCTCTTTTCAGGGTCGGATCGGTTAATGTACAGCAAGGAGATGTTTCAGTAAGCCCCCAGCCTTCTATTACAGGTATTCCTCTTTTTTCGAACTCATTCGAAAGCTTTTCAGGCAAAGCAGCGGCCGCGGTGAAAATGAATTTAAGTCCTGAGTTAAAAAGCACGTCCTCAGTTTCCTTATTTGCAAAAGCCAGTTCAAACAAAGACTGATACACTTTTGGAACGCTAAAAAAAACGGTTGGTTTAACGATCTTCCAATTTTCAAATATCTTAGCAGCATCTTTCCCATAACCACTTTCCAAATAATAGGATGCGCCAGAACATAAGGCAGAAAACAATTCGAAGATACCGCCGAAACTGTGATGCCACGGGAGATAAGACAAGAATCTGTCATTTTGATCCAGTTTCCATATCTTTTTCAACGCCGCCTGCTGTGAGAGAATATTCTCATGAGAAAGCTGCACGCATTTTGGAATTCCCATCGTACCGGAGGTATACATATTAAGGCAGATATCCTTAGGGTCAGCATTCAGGTCCAATTTAAAATCTACATCTGCCGGCGTCTTCACTAATTCAGAAAAATGCGAAAGATCTTTAAATGAATGCGAAGTCAAATGCTCAAATGTCCAAATGTGTTTTAATTTCAACTCTGGACTGATCTGATCTATCTGTTGTTGATCAGCAGCGATCAGATATGTAGAATCGGAATGTGTTATAAGAAGCTCAGCAGTGTCTTTTTTGAAATTCGCAAAGATTGGAACTGCTATTCCACCAGACGCCATAATGGCAAGTTCAGCCTGCAACATATTCAGGCTATTTCTTGAAAACAGAACTACTTTATCTCCCTTTGTAAATCCGGCTATCTTTAAATTACAAGCGATATTTCTGATGTTCGAATAAAATTCATTCCACTTAATTCCTTTATAGTCGCCATTTGCGTGTCTTTCATAAAATACCACGTGATCCGAATATTTGGATACGTTCTCTTCTAGCATACGGGCTATGTTTTGAATTACAGGTCCTAATTCTATATCAGATACTAATTGTTTCACGCAAATAGGATTTAATTATTCTATTCCACTCTCAACTCACCAACACAAGATTCTTTTCTTTCAATTTATAATACCTGTATCCACCCCAGAGTGCAGCACCAATTGCACCCGAATAAATCGCATCAGGATGAGTTACAAATTCCATGCTTTTCTTTTTATTCTCAACTGACAATTCTTGTATTGCCTGTACCATTCCGGCATTCATTCCCATTCCACCAACAAGCGCGATCGGTGATTCAGCATTCAATGATCCAAGTAGCTTCACTACTCTTTGTGCAATTGAAATATTGATTCCCTTTACGATATTGGGAGTAGAAAGACCTTTAGATACAAGATTGATAACATCTGTTTCAGCAAGAACAGCGCAGATCCCCGAAGGAACTTCCGGGTTATCGGCTTTCAATGAAATAGCTCCCACTTCTTCTATTGCAAGACCCAGGTACCTGGAAATATTTTCAATGAATTGACCGGAGCCGGAAGCGCATTGTCCTGTCATTTTATAATCAATTACTTTTCCGCGAGAATCCACTTTTATAGCGCGCACATACAAGCCTCCCATATCCACAACTGTTTTTGCATTGGGAGCAAAATAGATCCCTCCTCTTGCATGCGAAGTCATGGAATAAAAGTGTCCTGTTTTCTTTTCAACCATTTCACCTTCTCCAGTTGAAGCGAGATAGGAAATATCCTTATCATAATTCAGTTTATTTCTCTCAAGGATCATATCAATGGCATCGACCACAACATCTTTCGGATTGCGTTTACGGATCTTTTCTGTTTGCTTATCAACCAGCTGATGATCCACAGTGTCTTTGTTATATCTCATTAAGACTGCCTTTACATAACTTCCACCGACATCAACACCCATGGTATATATTTCTTTTTCCATATGAAGAATATTTAATTATTTAACTGCGCTTTCTTTTTCTTTTAATGTTGGAAGATCTGCACTGATATTCCTCAATGCAAACATAGCACCTCCAAGTGCACCCATAAAAATGGAATCTGTGTGAATGTTCATAGTTACCTCTCCGTATGAATCAGTTACCATTTGTCTCACGTATTTTAACACGGCTTGGTTGCGGGCAACCCCACCTGTGAAAGTAAACTCATTCTTCACTCCACCCGACCTGGCGATCAAGGACATTGCTCTTTGTACGATGGCTTTATGAAGACCGGCAAGAATATTCGGACGCTCTTCGCCATTGTGTAAAAGTTCTTTCACTTCAGCCCCGGCAAAAACAGTACAAGTTGAACAGATCGTTGTTTCCTTTGTTGCACTATTTGCTTCGGGTCCGAGTTCATTGAGAGACAAACCAAATTCATCCGCAATATAACCCAGATATCTTCCACAGCCTGCAGCACATCTGTCATTCATATGAAAGCTGGTAACCAATCCATGGCTATCAACCTGGATCGCTTTTGTATCTTGTCCTCCAATGTCCAAAACGGTTCTTGTATTCGGAAAAACGGCATGGGCTCCAAAGGCATGACAAAGGATCTCAGATTTGATACAATCCTCCGGGAAAGGAAGAAGTGCTCTTCCATATCCTGTTCCAACCATTTTAGCAATGTGGATCTCTTCACCTGCAATGGCTTCGATATGTTCTCTCAGTGAAAACTCTACATTCTTGTAATTATTCTTTACGGCGTTCAGTTCTGCGTAATACCAGTCTTCCTTGCTTCCATCTTCCTGTTCATCAGCGAGTCCTTTGTATTTTTCTTCCAGAACAGCCATTGATTCTAGAACCAATTCCTTGAAATTGTACTGTACCATCTCATTTTCAACGGGAGTGATACTTTTATCAAATGCCAGCATCAAAGGTTCATAGAATTCTTTTGCCATTTTACTGACCTCGAGATTATATTTCTCACTCACTATATCTCTGAAAAACTGATTCTTGGATCCTAAATTTCCGTGAATGAATTCATGCCTGATCTGTGGACGTATTGTTTCGAGAATTGCGCTCAACTTTGAAGCAACTGCATCTTTATTTTCATAAGAGAATTCTGAAACTGTTTTTTTCAGCATTTGCTCCAAACTTTCCATTCTTCGCTTGAATTGCTGGTATTGGAATACGGTGCGAATATCACTCATGTATTTTTTAAATTCCGGTTTCGCCTCCATATCCTGTTTGATCCTATTGGAAAGAAGTGTGAAACGAGCATCATAGATCGCTTCTTCTCTCGCAATATCTGCTGCCACTTTGTAATTGGCTCTTGTATTGGTGATTCCTCTCCCTACGATCTCATCGTTTTCATTTATGATCACAGCTTTGGATGTAGTAGATCCCAGATCGATTCCTAAATAATACTTACTCATGAGTTTTAGCTTTAATTATTATACAGTTTCTTTTTGTTTGATCTGCTTACGTTGAGCAAGCATTTGAAAGTAAGATTCCAGTCTGTTCTTAATATTAGAATAAGAAAAATACCTTGGATCGACCAGGTCAGATTCAATGAAGCCAACCGGAACTTCCAGTTTATCCTCTATTTCACGCATCATGGATAATTGTCCAGCCGAAAATGAATTACAACTCTTGATTGAGTTGGTTATATATCCATCCGCTCCGTAATCTTTAATGCATTTTGAAAGCAAATCTACTCGTTGCGGAAGATTCAGATTCGTGTAACAATTCATGCAATATTCGGCAAGGGCTTCTAAAGGTCTTTCCGGATCATGTCTCCAACCCATATCGTATACACCACCTACTTTTGTATAGGAAGAGGCGACGATCACCGCTCCCATATCATAGAATATTTTCCAGAATTCCCTGAAACTGGTCCAATTAGGAGGACCCTCTACCACTAAGCGGTATTTTTCCTCTTTCATTTCACCTTCCGGGGTGATCGGACCTAATCCTTTTTTGATTCTGTCCATGATCTCAGAATGCAATTCCTTATAATACTCAACGGCTTCAGCTGTTCCACGGAATCCAATGTTGATGGGTCCGATATAATAAACACCGGCGAAATAAGCATCAATTGGTGAAGGTTTATGTTTAGTGGTATCAAATATCTTTGCGATCCAATCGCCGGCCTCTTTCGAGTATTGGAGGATCTTTTTCAGTTTATTCTCATCATACTTTACTCCACTCACTTCTTCCATCACCGGTATCACTTCTTCACGCAATTGTTTTACCATGTACTGAACCATTTCGGGAGTCATTTTTGCATTCTCCTGATACGGCGTATGCAACATGATCACTCTTGCATTCGGGTATTCCCTCTTAAGGGTTTCGAACCACTTCATGAAAGTGAAGCAACCTGTATAACTTAACAGGAGAATATCCGGATCAGGAAGTTTAACACCAGTTGGACCGATATTTCCTTTCATCAACATGCCTACGTCGCATTTTACGTAAGTACAAACATCTTCGGAGTGTGCATGTTTTTCAGCTTCCTTGATGTACCCCGCAGATTTTTTTCTCATTGCACTTTGAAGTGCATTGATCTCTGGATACACGGGGAGCATATCAAATGTTCTGATCAGCTCCGATAGATTACCCGGAACAAATGTGTAACAAACTTTTTTACCGGTCTCCTTTACCTTAGCAAGATCGTTGAATAAGCCTTCCACCATTTCTTTCTGGAGGATCATACTTTGTTCTTTTTGCGCTTCCTGTGACATAGTATATTATTTTATGACTGGTGTTGTTAAAACGGGCTCATCTTCCCATAATTTGATTGAATCAGAGAAGGCTCCAACCTGTTCTTTAATGACTTTGAATTGATTGATATTTTCACTGAACTGAAATGCTATATAGCGTATGCCCATTTTATTGAATGCATTCTGAAAAATGGGAGCATCGAGTAAACTCGGATCACAAAAACTTGCAGATGCAAAGATCACTCCATCGGCTTTCCTGTCTTTGACGATCTTCGCTAATCTGAATTCTTTCGGATCATGAACGTCATAGATGGAGGATGAATATTGACTTTGCTTTAGGAAACCTTCAGCCAAAGCCGATAAAGGCGTAGGGGATGTTGCATTCATATCGCCCAAAATCATTCTTGACCCGAGCATATAATCATCATCAACAACATAACAACCTGCCTCTTCCACAGCTTTAATAAGTCCAACTGCCGGTTGCTCACAAAAAGCACCTGATATCACTACTTTTACTTTATCCTGTACTTTTCCAATATCTTCACTTATAAAAGCACATACTTTCTCCAATATATCATTATGTTCTTCCACAGGAATCACCGTGCCGGCTCTTAAAACATAATAAAGTTCCTCCATGGTCATTCTCCATGGAAATTCCTGCCTGATGGAATAAATGGTTTCAATGAGCCTTCTGTTCTTATTATACAGCGCGATCGAATGATTCAATTTTTCAGTTGTCACTTCAACCTTTGTGATCTCTGTAATATAGTCGATCACATGCTGCATTTCTTGCTGATAAAATACTCCGCCGATGGAAGGAGAGAAATTTTGAGGGAAATCAAAATACTTAATGAATTTACCAACCTTTAACTGGCGAAAGATCCCGGAAAGATTTCTGATCACATCACATATACTAGGAAAAACAAATCCATCGAAAGTCTCAAAGTGCTTATCTAATGCCAGTTCAATTATACTGCGAGGAATGTGGCAGATATAAGATTGATAATAAGCATCTCCTTTTATGATCTGTTTCCTGTCTCCACCACCGAAAATTCCAACAGGTAATGCACCCGCTGCATGAGCAATTTCTCGTGGAAAATAAATTGGCATATATCCAACAAGAGCCCTGTTAGGTTTTTCAGCTTTCCAATTCTTAGCCCTTGTAAAATTCAGATCGAATGCATATGCCTTACATTCATTAATTATTTCTTTTAACTCTTTCATTGGCTTATTTCTACTTAAGTTCATTCATGCGTTAATTAAACTGCTGATAAGAATGTACCGATTTACCTCGACAAGGTAGAAAAGATGCTTCCAACTTTTTATGATTTCAATCATACCTTTAGTTGGGTTAATGAATTAATTTTACATCATGGAATAACACTTTCTTTTGAAAGAAATGTGTGTAATTTATTTTAATGTCCCAAAGAATAGCCATAGTTAGCGGAGGAAGCCGGGGCATTGGTCTCGCAATCACAATTCAATTATTAAAAGAAGGTTATAAAGTGATCATAGCCGATCTGGCTGACAGTGTCAAGGATAGTGAAAAACTAAAGGATCCGAACTGTTATTGGCATTCCTGCAACATTACCAATTCTTCGCAGGTACAGGAACTATTTCAAAAAACGATCAAGGATCACGGAAAGATAGATCTGTTGGTGAATAATGCCGGAATCATTAAAGATAACCTGATCGATAAGATGCCTGAAGAAGATTTTGATGCTGTTGTAAACGTAAATCTGAAAGGAACCTGGCTCATGTGCAAGGAAGCAGCCAAATACATGAGGGTTCAGAATTCAGGTAAAATTGTAAATATTGCATCAAGGGCCTGGCTTGGTAACAGGGGGCAATCAAATTATGCCGCATCAAAAGCAGGCGTTATTTCTTTAAGCAGAGTGCTGGCGCTTGAATTAGGAAAATACAATATTTGTGTGAATGTAGTAGCCCCAGGCTTGATTGATACACCCCTCACCAGGAATTTAAAACCTGAAGTTCTTGAATCATTAATCAATGCTCAACCGACAAAAAAAATAGGACAACCCGAGGATGTTGCTCGAGCTGTTGCTTTCTTAGGTTCGGAAGCAACTCACTTCATCACCGGACAGGTTTTGTATGTTGACGGAGGAAAAAGCATTGGAAGTAATATGATTTAAATCATAATATTATTCATGCACTTTTATTCATCAGAACGGTTAAAATGGATCTTCACTAATTTCCCGTCCAATCCACTACTCCATCTGAGATCGTATATGTTTTGCCACCCAAGGGTACAGTTACAAACCCAAATGTTGCTTTCAGTTTTTTAACACCATATTGAAACGTATCGATTTCTGTTATATGAATAGTGCCGGTACCGAGTGCGCTACGATATACGCCTGCGCTGTCAATATACGTAGCACCACATGGACTATTAGAGAAAGTAAACATGCCTGGTGTGGTACTTAAGTCAAGCGTGATGGAATTATTGATCGTTGTGTAGTCCGTTTTTCCTGAAAAGGTAAAGAACATTCCACCACTTTGACTGGTGGAATAAGCATTATTACCCATACTCCAATTAACTCCATTGATCTTTGCTTTCATGATCTTATTTACAACCGGGGTCACAGGCGCAGGCTGTGGCTCCGGAATGGGTGTTTCATCTTTCTTCTTTTTACAGCTAAAAATAAATGCAAGAGAGATAAAAATAACTATGTATTTATTCATTTTGATATATTTAAATCAAAGATAAAAAATAATTTTAAAGTTCATCGACTAAACAGACCCTTCAGAACGCTCTTTGTCTAAATACGACTGCACAAGATCAATAGCATTATCGATCACATCGCTTAAGGCAGTAATATAAGTTCCGGGTTTGGCTAAAGACAGTGCATGTTTCAAAGCTTCGATCTCAACCGGTACGTATTCATAGGATTGTTTTGGATCCACCTCCATGATTCCCTCTACGAGTAATTTTACAATATCCTCCGCTTTTCTTCCTCTTAAAAATTTATCCTGACGAATGATAATGTGATCGAACATTTCGGCAGAAATACGGCCCATGTCTCTGATATCTTCGTCTCTTCTGTCACCCGTACCGGTAATGATCCCGATCTTATGAGGAGAATCGATGCCGGACAAAAATTCCTTAATTCCTCTGAATCCGTCTGCATTATGAGCAAAGTCGATCAAGACCTTGTAATCCTTGAAATCAAAAATATTCATTCGTCCCGGAGTTTGTGCCGCTGAAGGAATGAAAGTACCGAGACTCATTTTAATATCTTCTATCGTAAATCCATACACATAAGAAGCAAGAGTGGCTGATAGTACATTGTAGATCATAAATGATACTTTCCCACCGAATGTAAGTGGAATGTGTGAGGCTTTTTCTACTCTGAATTTCCATTCACCTTTTTTGATGGTGATGAATCCATTTTCGTAGATGGCAGCGATACCCCCGCTTTTGCAATGTTCCTTCACAACCGGATTGTTCTCATCCATGCTGAAATAGGCAACGTGACAATCCACCGTTTTAACAATGGAAACACAATGTTTATTGTCTGCGTTCAAGATCACATAACCATCTCGTTTCACTGCTCTGGCCACAACACCTTTCACATTGGCCATATCTTCGAGTGTATGAATGTCTGAAAGTCCCATGTGGTCTTCCTGTATATTCGTCACAACAGCCACATCACATCTTCCAAATCCTAATCCTGATCTCAGAATTCCTCCTCGAGCTGTTTCTAACACTGCAAATTCAACGGTAGGATCTTTTAAAATGAATTCAGCGCTGATCGGTCCTGTAGTATCTCCTTTTGTCAGCATGGAATTCTGCACATAGATCCCATCTGAAGTGGTAAAACCTACACGATAACCATTGTTCTTCACAATATGAGCGATCAAACGTGTTGTTGTGGTTTTTCCGTTTGTACCGGTTACAGCAATGATAGGAATGCGACAAGTACTGCCTGCAGGATACAACATGTCAATTACAGGTGCTGCTACATTTCTTGGTAAACCTTTTGCAGGAGCCAGGTGCATTCTGAATCCAGGGGCTGCATTAACTTCCAGTACAACTCCTCCTGTTTCTTCCAAAGGCTCACTTAAGTTGGATGCCATGATATCAATTCCACAAATATCTAAGCCAATTACACGCGAGATCCTTTCACAAATGATAATATTTCCCGGATGAACAATATCTGTTACATCTGTTGATGTACCACCTGTACTTAGATTGGCTGTGCCTTTTAAATAACATAGTTCATCTTTCTTCAATATCGTTTCCAGCGTATAATTCTTTTTGGCCAATTGCTCCATCGTTTCACGGTCGATACTTATCTCTGTCAATACATTTTCATGACCATAACCTCTTCGCGGATCCTGATTCTCTTTCGCAATGAGTTGTTCTATCGTTAACTTTCCATCACCGATCACATGCGCCGGCTCTCGTAGGGCAGCAGCAATGAAACGATGGTTGATCACCAAGACACGAAAATCATATCCTGTAATGAATTTTTCAATAATGATCTTTCTGGAATATTTCTTTGCATGTTCATAGGCTGCTTTTGCATCTTCCATCGTTTTCACATTGATCGAAGCTCCTTTTCCATGATTTCCGTCCAGGGGTTTGAATACTAGAGGAAATCCAACTTTCTCCACAGCAGCTTCAAGTTCTTCTTCCCTGCTGATGCAAACTCCTTTCGCAACCGGAATGGCCGCCTCTTGCAGCATTTTCTTGGTTTCATCTTTGTTACTCGCAAGATCCACTGCAATGGAACTTGTTCTATCCGTCATAGTTGCTCTGAATCTTCTTTGATTCTTTCCATAACCTAATTGCACCAGTGATTCTCCATTCAATCGTATGAAGGGAATGTCACGTGCCACAGCCTCGTCAACAATACTGGCAGTACTTGGACCAAAGCGATCCAGTTCTCTCATCTCTCGCATTGTTTTGATATCTGCATCCAAGGGGTAAGTTTCGCCTTTGATCAAAGCCTCGGCAATGCGAACGGATGCCTTTGCAGCAAAAACTCCTACATTCTCCTCCATGTAACTAAAAACTACATTGTAATGTCCTTTTGTTCCAGTCCCCCTTGTTCTTCCATAGCCACAATCCATACCGGCCAAAGTCTGGATCTCCAATGCAATGTGTTCTATCACATGTCCCATCCAGGTCCCTTCTTTCACGCGTTCAAAAAAACCACCTTCATGATCTTTCGAACAACGGTGTTTCTTCATAGATGGAAATAGGGCTTCAATACGGGTGTCAAAACCCGGAATCTTATTCGTGGGACTCTCTTCCAATTCTTCCAGATCCAGCTTCATCACGATCAGTTTTTTCCGGTAATTGGACCAGTAATTGGGTCCACGCAGTGTTTTAATTTCGATGATCTTCATGCTGTGTATGTAATTTTTATCAATATATACCTAGTTTTTTAGATAAACAATAAAGTGTTTAAAATAAACTGAAAGATGAGTAGATTGATGTATCCGGGCTAAGTCATAAAACCTACCTTCGCAAGGTAAATTCGCAAATAATGCACAGTCCAAAAGGCAAATTAGTAATCATAGGGGGTTCAGTTGATAAAGGCAGCTTTACCGAAAACAGTGAAGACCTGAAAAGGAATATCAATTTTTTTGAAAGAGGAATCTTGAAGCGGATCACCAATGAATCTGCCAAGAAAGAAGCCTCGCGTTTTGAGATCATCACTACTGCTTCCAGTATTCCGGAAGAAGTTGGACAAGAATATGTGAAGGCTTACTCCCAATTGAACGTGACCAATGTAGGTGTTTTAAATATCAAATCAAGAGAAGAAGCCAATGCACCTGAAAACCTGGAACGACTCAAGAATGCAGATACCGTTATGTTCACAGGGGGAGATCAATTACGCCTGACAGCTATTTTTGGAGGAACTGCATTCCATCAGTTGCTTTTGGATCGTTATGAGAATGATGATTTTTTAATTTCAGGAACTTCTGCCGGAGCTGCAGCCAGTTCAAATAATATGATCTATCAGGGTAACAGTCACGAAGCTCTTTTTAAAGGTGAAGTAAAGATCACGGGCGGCCTAGGTTTCATTAATAATGTGATCATTGATACACACTTCGTACAAAGAGGGAGAATTGGTCGCTTGTTGTATGCCTGCGCCAGTAATCCTATGAATTTAGGAATTGGACTTGGCGAAGATGCCGGTCTGTTGATCATCCACGGAAAAAACATGGAAGCGATCGGTTCAGGACTGATCATGCTGGTAGATGCAACGCATATGAATGACACCAATATCAGTGATGTGGAAATGGGACAACCGGTTTCGGTTGAGAATTTAAGAGTGCACGTGATGGCTATCGGTGATCATTTTGATCTGAAGCATAAAAAGCTGACCATTTTTCACCCGAAGAAAGTAAGCAGTTGATCGTTTAATCAGAATAGATAGCAGTGAAGATCTCACTGTTCGCGTATTTTTTTGCCCTGTACATCCCTTCTGAATTAAAAGGCAATTCAATATTTCCATTCTTGTCAAGTGCGATCAGACCTCCTTCACCACCAATTTTCACCAGTTTATCCATTACTACTTTATCGCAAGCTTGTTTTAGCGTGAATCCCTTGTATTCCATTAAACAAGAAATGTCGTATGCGACCACAGATCTTAAAAAGAATTCTCCATGTCCGGTACAACTGATCGCACAAGTTGCGTTATTCGCGTAAGTTCCTGCTCCAATAACCGGACTATCACCTACTCTTCCGTATTTTTTATTGGTCATGCCACCGGTACTTGTTCCTGCTGCTAAATTTCCATTTCTATCAAGAGCAACTGCGCCAACCGTACCGAATTTTGTTTTATTGTTCTTTTCACCCTGGGTATGATCTAAAAGAATGGAATCTGTTTCTTTTGCTTTCAAAAGTTGATCGTAGCGCATTTGCACAAAGAAATATTCATCCTTTTCAAACTTTGCATTCACTTTCTCAGCAAAACGCATTGCTCCTTGTCCGGCTAACAAAACATGTTCAGATTGTTGCATCACAGCTTTTGAAAGTGAAATAGGATTACGAACATTACTCACTCCTGCTACAGCACCGGCACTCAGATCCAGTCCGTTCATAATACAGGCATCCATTTCATGTTTTCCTTCATTGGTAAAAACAGCGCCTCTGCCTGCATTGAGTAAGGGTTCATCCTCAAGTGAAATAATTGCTTTTTCAACTGCATCCAGTGAAGTGCCTCCATCTTTTAAAATGGATTCGCCTGCATCAATTGCTTTTTTCAATGCATTCCTGTAAGAATTTTCCAATTCAGGAGTTAGACTGCTTTTAAGAATAGTACCTGCTCCTCCGTGAATTGCTATGCAATAATCTTTCATCATGATCATTTGAATTATCTTTTTCGCTTGCTCCTGCTTTTGGCCAGCGTTCTTCTTTGACTTTCCTGATAACGTTTGCCACCTAATTGTTCTTTTCTGTTCTTCGCTTTTTTCTCGTGAAAGGCACCGGTAGGAACCTCCAGTTTCTTTGCCTTTGCCAGATTCTTGTCTCGCGTAACCGGCATTTCATCTTTGGTGAGCTCATCCGTCAATTCCACTTCATCAGGAATGGCAAATATTTCAAGTTTCTTATTCATGAGTTCTTCGATCTGATGCTGTAATTCGGCTTCTTTTTCCGTTATAAAACTCAATGCAATTCCTGCTTTATCCGCTCTTCCGGTTCTTCCTATTCTGTGAATATAGGCAGCAGGATCGCGAGGCATATCGAAATTAATAACGTGACTAACTTTTTCGAAATCAATTCCCCTTGCGATCACATCGGTAGCGATCAATATTCTCAGTTTATCTTCCTGAAACAACTGCACGGCCTTGAAACGATTACTTTGCGATTTGTTGGAATGAATGACTCCGATCTCATCTTCAAACCCTCTCAATTCCTTTTCCAGATCTTCGGCAATGCCTTTATTGCGAACGAATACGAGTACCTTGCTGAATTCATCCTCTTTCTCCAATAAAAACCGGAGTAAATTTACTTTTGAATGAAAATTCGGAATCAGATAGGCCTGCTGAATGATCTTTTCGAGTGGTGTGCCTCTTGAGATCAATTCTATGTATTCCGGAGTATTGAAAAATATCTCTATCAGCTCTTCTACTTCTTCATTCAAAGTTGCGGAGAATAAAATATTCTGTCTGCGTGCCGGCATGCTGTCCAGTATCTTCAACAACTGTCCCCTGAATCCCAGATTCAGCATTTCTTCCGCTTCATCGATAATGAGTTTCTTAACGGAATTGAATTGAAGCGTTCGACTTAAAGTCAGATCGATGATGCGACCGGGAGTGCCAACCAGAATATCCAAACCATCATGTACGATTTGTTTTTGCTTATTGATGTTGGATGCGCCATAAACTCCGGCGCAGCGAACGGACATGTATTTAGTGAGTTTAGCGATCTCATCCACCACCTGCACGACCAATTCTCTCGTTGGAACGACGATCAGCACACGTGGTTGTCGTTGTTCAGAATAGCTTAACTGCTTTAACATAGGAAGCAAATAAGCGAATGTTTTCCCTGTTCCTGTCTGAGCAATACCCACAGCATCTTTACCCGACATGATAATCGGAAATGATTTTACCTGAATAGGAGTTGGAGCTTTAAAACCAATATCATCTAAGGCTTTATTTAGCGCTTTTGGAAGCTCAAGATCAGTGAAGGAAGGCATAGTGAGTAAAGATAATCAATTAAAAAGGAATTCGGTGAAGATTGAAAGGCTTGCTTTCACAATTCATTTTCCCAATAATTTATCATGCAGATCAGTATCCTTGGGACGTTTAAACAGCCATATTCCAAATAATGCCTTTTTAAAATCCAGTCCGGGTATGATACTTGACAAAACATTATTCTTATAGATATGTGTTCCCTTCAAGGGTAAATAAACAAACTCATAGACATCACCTTTTTTCACATTGTCTTTGAACACTGACTTAAACTGGTCTATCTTTTCACGAATTGGTTCAATATTGTTTTCAGTGGCGCGTTTGAAACCTTCATCTGTAACTTCCTCCATTCGATCGCCACTGATCAGACTGGAAACAATGTGCATTTTAAATGCCATGGGTTCGTTTGCAAACATGATCTGATGAGCACTGTCTGATCTTGTTTTTACATAAAGGGCTAAAACATAAAGATCTTTGTAATACTTTTCCCTCACGCCGACTCCGTTCAAGACAAGAACAGTACTTTCCGTTTTAAAGACAGTAGGAACCTCTATGCCACCTACTTTTTTCTGAGCAAAGGAGCAAAACTGCAAGACTGAAAATAAGATATAAAAAATCTGTTTCAAGTACTTTTTCTCTTGACAAAGTTAAGAATTAAAGCAGGATTGTACAATGACCAATCTCATTGACAAGTTTAAACTTTAATGGAAACAGATCTAAGAAATTCATCGGAATTTGCTGTAAATTCCATTTTAGCGCCTGTTTCGGGATGTTTGATATACAGTTTATGAGCATGTAATGCGATTGCATTCAGTTTATAGGCTCTTTTAGAACCGTAAAGTGCATCTCCAATAACCGGACAAGCCAAACCGGCTAATTGAGCCCGTATTTGATGGTATTTACCTGTGTGTAATTTGATCTGCCATAAAAAATACTTTCCGTGGGGTCTTATCTTGTAATCTAGACGGATCTGTTCCGCGAATTCTGTTCCTTCGGGCACCAGCACGGCTTTCTTTTTTTCTTTACGATGCCATTGCTCCAGTTTTGTAAATTCTTTTGCTTCAACAGAAGGATCGAAACCTGCAGGAGCTTTTGTAGTTAAGGCGAGGTAGTATTTCTCCACTTTTCTTTGAGCGAACTGTTCACTAAGATCCTTCAGATGTTCTTTCTTCTTTGTAAAAAGGACAACACCGCTCACTGCTCTGTCAATTCGATGTAAATGTTGGGCATAGGGCAATTTTTCACCTGTTTTTTCCTTTAAATAATCCTTGACTTGTTTCTGAAGATTCGGAAAATTATTACGGTCGGGTTCAACCATTAATCCGTGGGGTTTGTTGCAAACGATCAGGATATCGTCTTCGTAAATGATGTTCAGTTCAGAAAGTTTCAAGTTTCAGGTTATATTAATGAAACACAAAGTTAATCCTTTATCTCACATCTCTTTGCTTTTAAAACATAATGGTTTTGGTGGCAAAAGGATGTAAATAGAAGCAGAAATTCGTTTTTATCAGAATTAATTCTGAAATTAGGGGGAAATGAACTTCTTGGGCTTACTAGATTTTTACAGACTGAGGATTTGGATCACTCTCGTCCTCTTTTTTTCTTTTCAATCAACTTACTCGCAAAAAAAAGAGCATATAATCACACATATAAGCAGGCTGATTGATAATGCGCAATATAAACCAGCTTCAAAAAGTGTTGACTCGATGATCATTGTATGTTCATTGAATAAAGATCATCTTACTTTATCAAGAATTTACAATTTAAAGGGAACTATTTGCAGAGAACTAGGGGAGCTCAAAAATGCACTCCATTTTTTCGGTCTTGCAATTGATCTCAATATCCAACTCAAAGATTCCAATGCCTTATCCGGCTGTTATACGAATATGGGCACCATCTATTCTGAGCTCGATGAAAACGATAATGCTTTAAAATACTATCAGAAGGCGATTGAATTAGTTAAAAACGAAAAAGATCTGAATACGCTTACCATTCTATATAATAACATCGGAAATATTTACAAAAATAACGGGCAACATCATTTATCCAATCATTATCTCAAAAAATCCCTGAAAATTGCCTTGACCACAAAAGATTCTTTTCTTCTGGCCATGGTGTATCACAATATTGGCAATAACATGGAAGGAGTGAACAAATATGATTCGGCTATTGTTCTTTTTAATCAATCGCTCCGTTATCTGAATAAATTTGATGTAGGGCTCGGTCATGTTTTCAACTATGAACATCTTGGGATTTCTTTTAATAAACTTAAAAATTACAAGGAAGGAGAAAAGTATTTGCAAAAAGCGCTGGAGATCGCAGAACAAACGCAGATCAAAAGTGAACTCGTTGGGATTTACAATGCATTGTCATATAACTATTCTGCCAGGGGAGATTTTAGATCTGCCTATAAATATCAGGAACTTCACTTAAAACGAAGAGAGCAGGAATTTCAGGATAATACTCAAGCTGCATTGCGTAAATTTGAATACGATAAGGATCTTAAACAGCAGAAAGAGGAGCAATTAAGGGAACAAAAGCACAAAGATGAAGTTAATCTTGCCAAATTAGAAGCTAAGAACCGTACGATCTTTCTTTTTATTCTGGCTCTGGCATTTGTGATCGTGCTGATCTTTTTTGTTTTCAGAAGCAACCGTCAAAAGAATAAGGCCAATCAGATCATTTCAAAACAGAAAGAGCTGGTTGAACAAAAGAATGAAGAGATCCTTTCTTCCATCAATTATGCAAAGCGAATACAGCAGACTTTGCTGGCACATGACGATCTGCTTGAGAAGGAAATTACCAAACTTAGTTTCTCGAACACAAAGAAGGGAGAAAAGAACTACTTTGTATTGTATCATCCCAAGGATATTGTGAGTGGTGATTTTTATTGGGCAACTTCACATGAAGACCGGTTCTATCTGGCTGTTTGTGACAGTACGGGACATGGTGTGCCCGGTGCCTTCATGAGTTTGCTCAATATTGGATTTTTAAGCGAAGCGATCAATGAAAAAGGAATTGAAAAACCGAGCGAGGTCTTCAATTATGTGAGAAAAAGATTGATAGAGAACATCAGCAAAGAAGGGCAACAAGATGGATTTGACGGAATACTACTTTGTTTTGACCGATCAAAAACGGATGGTTCGATGAAGATCACGTATGCAGCTGCCAACAATGCGCCTGTCTTCATTCAGAAAGGAGAATTAAATGGCCTTCCTTGCGATCGCATGCCGGTAGGAATGGGTGTTAGGAGAATGGATTTTCAATTGTACTCGATCGATGGAGAGGCAGGAGATACTATCTATTTAGTGACGGATGGTTTTGGCGATCAGTTCGATGGGCCGAAAGGAAAGAAATTCATGCACAGACAACTGAACGAATTGTTCCTGAAGATCCATCAAGAAGGACAGGAAGAACAATTGAAAATACTAAAGACAACATTTGAAGAATGGCGAGGAGATCACGAGCAGGTGGACGATGTTTGCATCATTGGAATTCGCTTATAAGTTCAACCGAGGCTTGGGTCAATTAGCTTTAAGAATGAAATGACATTATTGGTCAGTCACTCTCTTTTAAAAAAGTGAATCGTTTCCTCGATCACTTTTTTTGCATCTGAAGTGAGTACCCCATCAAAAGGATGCTTGATCCCAAAAGTATGATCCCCTCCTTCTATTTTCAGTATTTCTCCCTTCCTTGCACTCATACGCAGTTCTTCTGCATCGTGAAAGGGAACGGCCTCATCATTCGTTCCATGCACGATCAAAAAAGGAATTTCCAGTCTTTTGACTGCATGATTGATATTGAGTCTTTCTTTGTTTTCTAATATTGTCTTATAGAACTGATAATACATGGGCATATTCTGTTTGGTCCTCCCATTCATGGCATAAACTACACCTTCTTTTTCCCAGGTATCTATTGTACGTTGTTTATGTCTGCCGACGAAAGCAGATACCGAAGCCCAGGTTGCAATTTTCTTCACCCGTGTATCCTCTCCTGCTTTCAGTATCGTTATTCCTCCTCCCCGGCTATGTCCGAGTAAGTAGATCTTATTAAGATCGATCTGCTCCCGGAGTTCTTTTTCGTTAATTGAATCAGAAGAAGATTCTTTCTGCCAAAAATCAATTATTATTTGAAGATCATTCAATTCAAGTATAAAATTATTATTCCCGAACGCTTCCAGATCGCCAAAATCCAAAGGATCCTCAACGGTTGTACCGTTATGAGACAAATTGAATTTTATAAATACAAATCCTGCTTTTGCAAATTCTTCCCCTACTCTGTCAAAATGTCCCCAGTCTTTAAATCCTTTGAAGCCGTGGACAAAAATGACCAAAGGTTTTCGTTTATGGTCTTTTACAAAAAAGATATCTGTAAGCATGATCCGTCCATTGGATCCGGGAATGTGCATATTTTTCTGAATGTTCATCAACTTCTATCCTACCTTTTATTCCGAGTCCTACTTTTCATTATTGAATTATCTACTTTTCAAAAGAAAATCTGTTTTCCAGTTCCTCACTTTAATTCCTTCTTTTGTATCCATTTCCTGTTTGCCGTCGTAGTAGAGATGCCCACCTTTCAATCCACTGTATTTATTCCATAGACCAAGAGATGAAAGAAATGAGGAGTTAAATGTTTGAGCTGATTTTATTTCGAAGGGGATCAATTTTTTTCCTTTCTCCATTAAAACATCGATCTCCACACCTTTGTTATCTCTCCAAAAATAAATTCCATCATTGGAACCGTGGTTGAATTTTTCCTTCAGCAATTCATTCACGACCAGATTTTCAAATAAGGCGCCTCTTAAATGAGAATGCTTCAATTCATTGACACTCTTAATTCCTAACAAGGAACAAGCCAAACCGGTGTCGACAAAATACAGCTTTGGAGTTTTGACAAGCCGTTTATTGAAATTTTTATGATGTGGGCTTACCAAATGAATGACATAACTGCTTTCCAGAATGCTCAACCAGGAATTCACTGTTTTCACATCTATTCCGCAATCATTACTGAGAGCCGACACAACCAATTGCTGTCCGGTTCTTCCGGCACAAAGTTTCAAGAAACGATTGAACAGGATGGTATTGTCAATATTTCGGATTTGTTTCACATCCCGTTCTACGTAAGTCCGGATATAGGAAGGGTACCAGAGAGCGGCTTTGCGTTTCTTATCATATAATTCAGGATAGGAGCCATTCAGGATCAGATCATCTGTATCCATGGATGCGTTAGAAAAGGAACGGATCTCTTGTAAACTCAGAGGAAACAGATCGATGTAACCGATTCGGCCGGCCAGTGACTGACTGATGGATTGTTGCAACAGAAAATTATTACTACCGGTAAGAATGAATAGACCGTCTTTTTTTGTTTCGTCCAGTATCTTTTGCAGGTAACTGAATAAGGCAGGTACACGTTGTGCTTCATCAATGATGGCTCCGTTCTTAAAACGACTCAGAAAAGCACGGGGATCCTGATCGGCGAACAGGCGTTCATCCGGATCTTCGAGTGAAACATATGGCTTTTTATGAAAAACAGAACGAACCAGCGTCGTTTTGCCACTTTGCCTTGGCCCTACAACAGCGAGTGCCCTGAATTGCCTTGCGTACTGTCTGATCAACTTTTCGGATAGTCTTTTTACCATAACAGAATTTAGTACAAATATATGAATTAATTCCCCTATTTGTACTAATTTATAAAACCAAATTCACATAAAAGATAAACTAATTATTTAAATCATAAACGAATGAAAATAAAAAAATAGTACAAATATGGTAGTTAATTACCATAATTGTACTAATTAGTTTAACTTATAATAAAGGAAAGTGACCGAGATCGGATTCAATCCTCGTCCTCGTATTCCAGCTCTGCATCCTTCTCCCAGATCTCCATTTCACAAGGTTTGCAGTTGAATTTGAGCTTGTATTCGTTTTCCCCGTGTTTTAATGTAAGGGGTTCTGTTAGTTTATCCCCCATGGTATCGCGCTGAAAACGGGCACATTTTCCGAGCTCATACTTCACACAGTATTTGGTGGTCATTACTCTTGATTTGCCGGGGTCCCATTGCAATTCAAATGCTTTTTCGATCTCCGTTACTCCATGCCGTTTGTAAAAGGCCCTGGCCATGTGATTGGATACGTTATAGGTGAAATCCAGCTTGCTGACAGGATAAGGATGTTCTGTCTTCTGTATCTTGAATTCATCACGGTGATATTCTTTTATCCGAACATCGATCAATTGATCTAATACATCGCGACGAATTTCATTGATCTTTGAATTCGGAAAGAACCAGCTTCCATTCAGTACCAACTCAATCTCGTCCACCATGAATGGTGTGCTTCCTGCCTTGGCCAAGTTCTTTTTGATATTGGCCTCATTCGACTCCGTACTTTTGGCCGGCACTTTCTCTCCCTCAAATGAAAGTGAACTTTGATGTCCGTCTTCATCTACTGCCAATAACTGAAATCCTTTTTCTGTTTCAGAGAAGGTCAACTTCACTCCTATTTTCCTGATGGCACTGTCTTCTCTTTCTACCAGTCTGTTGAAATTGGCATCAGAATTCCGATAGATCACCGTACCCGGCTGTATAGGCCTGAAATTATTCGGCACCACAATGTCATTGATGATGATATTGATCTGCATGCCATCCGCCACTCCTTCTTCATTGATAAAATACAATCCATCGCCGTTATTCAAAATATCGTGATTCTCGATCACATAGCCATTTGCTTTCGTGGCGATCAGTTTTCCGATCAATTGTCCCTGCGACTTCGGACTCTCCCAGGAACCGATCTTTTCCTTTCGCTTGTTCACAAAATAATCGGTGTATCCCCTGTTAAAACTCCTGTCCATTTCCGCTTCAAAATTGTAAATGGTCCTTCCGGAAGAAGCTTTTTTGTAATTCGGATTATTCAAAAGAAAAGCATCCAGTTTTTTTCTCAAGTAAGAAGTATTGTTCTTCACATAAACGATATCCTTTAATCTTCCTTCAATCTTAAAAGAGCAGATTCCCGCTTCAATGAGTGCAGGTAACTGATCACTCAGGTCAAGGTCTTTAATGGATAAGAGATGGCTATTGGCAATCAATGTTTTTCCTGTACCATCGATCAACTGATAAGGCAAACGGCAATTCTGCGCACAAGAACCACGATTAGCGCTGCGTTCACCTCCGGCAATACTCATGTAACAATTTCCACTGAAAGAAACGCAGAGAGCGCCGGAAACAAAGAATTCCAGTTCCATATCCGTGGCTTCATGGATCTCTTTGATCTGATCCAAATTCAACTCACGTGCGAGCACAACTCTTTTCATTCCCGCATCAGCCAGAAATTTCACATGTTTCGGATCCCTGTTATTGGCCTGCGTACTGGCATGAAGCACAATGGGAGGAAGATCCATTTCCAGAATAGCCATATCCTGAACAATGAGTGCATCTACGCCGATAGCATACAATTGATAGATCAATTTCTTGCAGTCCTCCAATTCATGATCGTAAAGGATGGTATTCACCACAACAAAGACCTGCACTTTAAAAAGATGAGCATATTCCACCAATTCAGCAATATCTTCCACCGAATTGGTGGCATTGGTACGAGCCCCATATTGTGGAGCACCTATGTAAACAGCATCAGCACCGGCATTAATGGCAGCCATGCCTTGAATTAAATTCTTTGCAGGAGATAGAATCTCAACTTTTTTCATGGAGTGGTAAAGTTAAGTTAAAATGAAGAAAAAACGCTAACTAAAGAAGGAATTAATCCATTCAATACGAATTCAAATCTTCTAAAAAAGTAAAATGATTAACACTGTAAATATCCTATATTTGCTAAAAACATGCATATGAAACGATATCTATTAGCACTCTCCCTTTTCATTTTTACTCAAGTAAAATCACAATTCATACCAACCGTTACGTGGACCTACGCCATCGGTTCGGCTTGTTTTGGCAGTGCTGCTGCTGCCGATATGGACAATGATGGAAAAAAGGAGATCGTATTCGCTACTTATAACAATGATGGAAAAGTTCATTGTTTGAATGCAGAGGACGGGAGTGTTAAATGGGTATACAATATTGGAGGTTGCGGGGATGTGGCCGTGAATATCTACGACCTGAATATGGATGGTCAGTTAGATGTATTCGTAAATGGTTCCTGCAATCCAACTGCCTTTTGTATCAATGGAAATACAGGTGCCTTGACCTGGTCGGTGGCTTCCGGTGGAGGCGACTCACCTGCCACCATTGCAGACATTGATGCGGATGGTTTTCCCGAAGTGATCTTTGGCAATTTCGCGGGACAATTACGCATTCTCAATGGAGAAAATGGAAGTTTAGCAAAGAACATTCAGGTTTTTACCAATGCCCTTCAGACTGATCCCGTATTGGTGGATGCTAATGCAGATGGAAATCTTGACATTATTGTTGGTAGTTATTTCAACTCCGGCAACACGTATACCCTGCATTGCTATAATTATGCTACTTCTACTCCTATTTGGACCAACACACTTGCAGCGGTAAGCAATTATCATGCTTATCACGGTGGAGCCTTAGCAGATATTGATAAAGATGGGATAATGGAATATGTACTTGGATCAGATAATGGCATGGTGCGTGCTTTCAATGTGGAAAACGGATCTGTCCTGTGGACAAAAAATAATCCAGGCTCTTCGTGTTTTGGCGCTATATCAATTGCCGATGTGAACAAAGATGATACCTTAGACGTTATCTACCACCGACTGAATTCAAATCAGGCCGTAGAATTACTGAACGGAGTAAATGGCAAAGTACAGTGGACCTACACCTTGAGCAGTGGCTCATTCAGAGGAAGTGCAATAAGCGATCTGAATGGAAATGGAAAACTGGATCTTGTTTCTACCGCATTTAACGGAAAGGTGAGCGCAATTGAACCCTTTACCGGATTGCTCTGGAACTTTGATGCATTGCCTTATTTCCCAACCTATCCGGGCACCATTCCTTACATCAATGAAGGCAGTGCTCCACTGATCGCTGATTTTGACGGAGACGGACAACTTGATGTCTTCTTTGTCACAGGATATGGAACTTATACCGTAAACCCAAATAACACAGGAAAAGCCTTTCTGATAAAAGGAGGCACCGGTTACTGTCCCAATTGGTTGATGTTTCGCTATGATCAAAAAAGAACAGGATATCTTTCTCCTTCTCAAGTCGTGATGCAATGTGCCATCAGTGAGATAAAAGAAGAGAGGAATGAAAATGGAATAACAGTAAAAATACATCCCCAACCCTTTGATACCAAGGTAAAGATCCAGGTAAACGGAATGAACAGCAAAAGAACAACTTTAACAATTCGTGATCTGAACGGGCGTTTGATCCATGAACAAAAAGCGCAAGAAGCACTTCTAAATGAACAGGAAATAAGCTGGGAGTGGGACAGTGAAGGGTCTGCATCAGGAATCTATTTTTACAATTTAGAAGACGGAAACAAAAGTATAAATGGTAAGCTTGTAAAAGGCAAATAAGAGTATGTAAGAATGGAAGATGCATTCCTGTATTCCTTAAAAAACAAATAATACCCAGACACCGATATGATTCAAGCTAAATAAAATTCTACCTTTAATTGATAGAATGAAGAAAAGAACCCTACTCATACTTTTTTGCTTAAGCTTCGGCTTTTTGTTTTCACAAAGATCAAAAGTAGATTCTCTGCTTCATTTATTGAGTGTTGCGAAAGAAGACACCATAAAATGTAAATTACTGAATGAATTGATCGAATCGGAAAATGACGAAAACAAATGGCCAGTTTACAACAAAAAACTAAAAGAACTTGCCACTGCAGCACTCAAAAAGGATAAGGTAAATCAAAGATTTTTCAGAAAACAATTAGCAGATGCCTTAGGTAACGAAGGTTACTTAGAAGAACATAAGGGAAATGCTATCAAGGCGCTAGAACTTCATGAACAAAGTCTGGCCATTCACGAAGAATTACAAGACCTGAGAGGGAAAGCGGCCAACCTAAATAACATTGGAATCATCTACAACAACAAGGGAAGTACCCGCAAAGCGATCGAGTATTTCCAAAAAGCTTTATTGATCGATGAACAAATAAACGATACACTGGGGCTGAGTTATGCTTACAATAACTTAGGATTAATGAATAGAAAACTCGGAAACCAGCGTCTTGCTAAAGAATATTTTGAAAAGAGTTTGAACTTAAGGATAAAAGGCAAAGACAAATCCGGAATGGCAACTGCGATCAATAATCTTGCACTTTTGTTTCAAGACAAAGATGATTATAAAAATGCGGAAATTCATTTCATCAAATGTTTAAAGCTGCAAGAAGAAATTGATGACAAACACGGACTAGCTTTAACATATAACAATGTCGCATTGAATTACAAATATCAAGGCAATAAAAAAGAATGCGAAAAATACCTCATAAAAAGTCTTGATCTCAGAGAGCAATTAGGAGTAAAAAAGGGAATTGCTTCCAGTTTGCGAAGTATTGGACGCTACTATTTAGAAGAAAAGAACTATGCGCTTGCCAAAAAACACTCTGAACGGGCTTACCAGATCAGTAATGAATTGGGCCTGATGGAATACAAAAAATCAATTGCATACGACCTTTATCAATTGTATAAGCATACAAATGAACAAAACAAAGCCTTTCGCTACTTAGAAACCTATTCAGCATTAAAGGACAGCCTGAGCAATTTAGAGGAACAGAAAGCCACTATAAAACTAATGGCAGAAATAGAATTTGAAAAGAAACTAGCCATCAGTGAAACGGAACACAAAGCACAATTCGAAATTGAGAAGCAAAGATCTGAGAAAGAAAAAACAAAGCAATTCCTGATCAATCTGACCGGAAGCAGCATCCTTCTAATCGTACTGATCTTTTCGTACATCCTCTTTAAACGATTCAAATTAACTCAAAAACAAAAGCAGATCATTGAAGAACAAAAGAAACTGGTTGACGAGAAGAATGATGAGATAACGGCATCGATCACCTATGCCAAAAGAATACAGCATGCCATACTTCCAAATTTAAAAACAATTTCAAGTTCATTTCAGAATTCATTTGTTATATATAAACCAAAGGACATTGTTGCCGGTGATTTCTATTGGCTGGAAAGAACGGGAGATACAACCTTGATCGCTGTTGCAGATTGCACCGGTCATGGCGTACCCGGGGCTCTGGTAAGTGTGATCTGCAACAATAGCTTGAACAGAAGTGTTAGGGAATTCAAATTAACTGATCCAGGTAAAATACTGGATAAGACAAGAGATTTGGTCATAGAAGAGTTTGAAAAGAGTGACGAAGAAGTGAAAGACGGTATGGATATTTCACTTCTATCCGTCAACAAATTGAAAAATGAGATCAAATGGAGTGGCGCCAACAATCCGTTGTGGATCCTCAGAGCTGCATCGGGTTCAATAGAAGAAATAAAGCCCGACAAACAACCTATTGGAAAATACATGCAAAACAGTAATTTCAGTACTCATTCGATCACATTGAACGAAGGCGATCGTATTTATTTGTTCACTGATGGCATTCTTGATCAGTTTGGGGGACCGAAAACCCGCCTGAACGATGGTACATTCGGGCAGGGAAAAAAATTCAAATCCAAACAATTTAGACTATTGCTTCAAAGCATGCATGCTATTGAAATCAATAAACAAAAAGAGTTGATCGAATCTACATTCAATGAATGGAAAAGAGACCTTGAACAAGTAGACGATGTTTGTGTGATCGGCATAAGAATTTAAAAGATCACACAAGGTGTTTACTTCTTCAAACGAGAAAGGATACTTGCGAGTTTAGATTCCTTTGTCATCAATGCCATTTGAATTCTTCTGGCATAATGAATAGAGTCAAGTATTTCCTTCTGCTTCACTTCCACCAGTTTCTTTTGATTCTCCACTACTTCTTTTTGCTGTTCGATGATGGATTTTTGTTTTTGTGTGATTTTAAAACGATTGTACATGAAAACACCAAAGACACAAACTGCGAACAATCCTCCAAATAAAGCGTATTGCTGATTCTTCTTCGCTCTTAACTCCGCTTTCTGGCGCGCCAATTCCACATTCTTTACTTCCGAATCTTTGGCATGGGCTACCGAATCGGCAGCAGCTTGCTTTTCATATTCGTACTTTAGCTGTGAGCGAATAGAAGCCTTTTTTGTGTTTTCATTCAAAACAGAATCTCTCATTCGTACATATAATTCAAAATTATCAAGAGCCTTTTGATGTTGTTTTAATTCCTTTTCAATCAGATAAAGATTATAAGCGGCGTTGGATATTCCCTGTGGTTGTCCCAGCTCTTTACTCAATTTCAAGCTCTCGCTGCAGTAGATCTTGGCTTTGGAATAAGACTTCAGTATATAATACATTTCCCCTATTTTATTATTGGTAATGGCTATTCCTTGTTTATGACCCAGATCTTTCTTGATCTTAAGACTTTTTTCATAGTCACGGAGTGCGTCGGCGTAACGTTTTTCGTCCTTACTTATAGCAGCAGATATATCATAAGAAAGTGCAATACCTTCTTCATCATTTAACTCTTGTTTTATCTTTAAGCTTCTAGCAGCATAGTCCATCGCCTTCTCACGCTGATTCAAAGCGTAATAAATAGAACCGATATTGGCCAAGGTCCAGGCAACCCCTCTTCTGTCATTGATCTTTTCTCTGATCGCAACACATTTATCAAAACAATCCAGCGCTTTTTTCAATTGATCCTGTCCTTTGTGTATAGCTCCCATATTGTTCAAAACGCGTGCGATCCCTGGTAGATCATTCATACTCTCGTAGATCTTTAATGCTTCGTCTAAATACTCGATTGCCTTTGAGATCTGCCCCATATCATCATAAAGCGATGCAATATTCAAAAGAGAGTTGGCTACACCCTTCTGATCCTTGATCTCTTTTTTTATTTCAATACTCTTCTCATAAAATGCCATGGCCTTCTTGTTCTCACCATTCACAAGATGAATTGTTGCAATGTTATTGTAATTAGATGCAATCCCCTTTTTATCCTCTATTTGAAACTGGATCTTTATACTTTTCTGAAAATAGTCCATCGATCGTTTCAGATCTCCTCTTGTTCTATATAGAAAACCTTTGTTATTCAAAGCATTTGCATAATATCCTTTGTATAACTTCAACTGGCCGTCATTTTCTTTTAAGGTCTTTAATTTATTCAGCGAAATTTCAAACAGTCTTTCATTATAAGCAACCCAATTCTCCTCGTTCTCATCCAGCTCGGCAAGTGATGACAACAAACGACACCTCACTGAATCATCTTTTGCATGTGAAAGCTCGACTTTTAAGCTATCGCATACAGGTGTTTGAGCTTTTGTCTGCAAAAAGCCGAGAAGCAAACTAAGTACTACTATTTTGCAAATTATTTCCAATGCTTTAGTCTGTCTATCATTAGTTTTACTCTTTTCTCACTTGGAATTTGTGCTAACTGTATCCTTTTTGCATAGTGAATGGAATCCAGGATCTCTTTTTGTTTCTCTTCTACCAATTTCTTTTGCTCTTCCACTACTCCCTTTTGTTGCTCGATAATGGTCTTTTGTTTTTGCGTTACTTTAAAACGATTGTACATGAAAACGCCAAACACACAAACGACAAACAAGCCCCCGAACAAAGCATATTGCTGAATCTTCTTCGCATTCAATTCCGCTTTCTGTCGTGTTAATTCAGCATTCTTGATATCCGTTTCTTTAGCACGTGATACCGAATCGGCAGCAGCTTGTTTCTCATACTCATATTTTAACTGTGAACGGATGGCAGATTTTCTATTGTTCTCGCTTTTTAAACTATCATTCAACAAAATGTATTTTTCAAAATAGACCAGGGACTGTTTGCTATCATTCAGTTTCTTATAAAGATCATATAACAGATAATATACGTTGGAAGTCTCGTAAATGGATCCCTGCATTTCAAGTAATTGCTCCGCTTTTTTAGCTTTTTCAAGAGCTTTTGGCAAGTCCTTTTTCAGAATGTACAATTCTGACAGATCGATCAGTAATATCGGGTAATTTCTTTTATCGGGTAAGGTCGTGTAGATCTCTTCCCCTTTTAAATAATGCTTTTCAGCATTCATAAAATCTCCTTTTAATTTGTACGTGATACCAATGTTGGACAGGATATTTGCGAGTCCGGCTCTATCATCGAATTTTTCATACAATTGCAGTACTTTATTCCAATAGAATGAAGCCGAATCTGTATTATTCAGATCGTAATAAAAGACCCCAATGTTATTAAGTATCTCTGCCTTTCTTTTGTAATCATCACTTCCTGAAATCACATCAAGAGCGATCTTCTCATATTCAATTGCCTTTAAATTCTCTCCCACAAAACTATAGACTGTCGCCATATTGTTCAAGGCATTTGATTCGCCTGAAATATCTCTGTAATGCCTGCACACCTTTAAACTCTTGTTCATGATCTCAAGGGCCTTATCCATCATTCCGATCGACTTGTAGATATAAGCAATACTCATTTGACTTGACTGAGCAGAAAGCGTGTCCTTCAATTCGCCTTCCTTTATTTGTATACTCTTCTTATAGGATTCAATTGATCGATCGTGATCACCTATCAAACCGTATAACACACCATAATTATTATAAACAGCCGCCAGATTTTTTATATAATAATTCTTTAAGCCGGCATTCTTATTCAATTTGATGTTTTGCAATGAAATGGCCTCTCTTCTCTTATTGTAATCCAATCTCTTGTTCGGGTCTGTCTCTACACTAAAGAGAACCTTCAATATCTGGCATTTAACGGAGTCATTCCGGGTTCGATCAAATGATTGCAGTAAACTTTCCGGATCTGTTTCCTGTGCAGAGATCCGCAACACACTCACCAGCAAAATAAGAATAGAAGTGATAATATATTTTTTCAATCTTTTCAAAGTGGAATAATCATTTTGTTCATTTATGTTTCAGTTTGTTCAAAACCGAGGCTACTCTCTTTTCACCCGGCATTAACGCCATCTGAATTCTCCTGGCATAAATGATTGAATCCAGTACCTCTTTCTGCTTTTCCTCTACCAATTTCTTTTGTTCTTCCACTACTTCCTTTTGTTGTTCAATGATGGTCTTTTGCTTTTGCGTTACTTTAAAACGATTGTACATAAAAACACCAAACACACAAACAGCAAACAAACCTCCAAACAAAACGTATTGCTGATTCTTCTTGGCATTTAATTCTGCTTTTTGCCTTGATAATTCCACATTCTTCACTTCCGAATCTTTCGCATGGGCTACCGAATCGGCCGCGGCCTGCTTTTCGTATTCGTACTTTAGTTGAGAGCGAACGGAGGCTCTTCGCGTACTTTCATTACTTAAGGAATCGCTCATGCGAATGTAGAGTTCGTACATCTCAAGAGCTTCCTTGTACTTTCCTTGCTTCTGATAAATGGCCTTTAAATTATCAGCCGAATGCTGAATCTTTTCCGGATAGCCCAGTTCTTTGGACATGGCAAAGCCTCTCTTGGCAAGGACAAGGGCTTCTTCGATCTTATTCTGTGCGATCTTCACTCTGCTTAAACTGGCAAGGATCATGACTACCTGTGCCTTCTCATTCAATTCCTCGCTTATCTTGAGTGCACGGTTAAAATGATCATAGGCCTGATCAAATTTCTTATCGTCCATATATACAGATCCAATATTCAACAAGGCGCCTGAGATCCCGGACTTGTCTTTCAGTTCTTCTCTTATCTTCATTGAACGCTCATAATATTCTATTGCCTTTTCTCTGTTTTTCAGGGAATGATACGTGTATCCAATATTATTCAGTGTTGTTGAAATGCCGATCATATCTTCGCTTTCATCCTTATTTTTCAAAGCTCTTTCGAAGAATTCCAAAGCGGCCTGGTAATTACCTTGTCCTTGATAGATGATACCCAAATTATTCAAGGAGCGCCCGATCATTCTTTTATCCTTCCATTTCTCAGAAACCTTTAATACATGCTGAAAGATCTCTGATGAACGGCTGATATCTCCTCTTTCCATGTAGATCACGCCCAGGTTATTCTCAATCGTGATGATCTCCTTTTCCATTCCTGTATTTTCAAGGATCTTCAATGCCCTTTTGTAATAGAAGACCGCCTTTTCCACATTCCCCATGCTTTCTTCATAATAAGCGACATTGGCCAAGGCTACTGCATGGTGTTTTCGGTAAGCCAAAGTAAGAACAGGATCATCCGACTCCCTCAATCTTTTTTCTGATGATCTTAAAAGTTCCTCATTCAAAGGAAGCCACACCTTCTCATCATTCTCCAGTTCGATCAAATACGTAATCGCGGCAAAACGAACTGTATCATGCGTATTGCTTTTGATGATGGCGTATAAGGAATCCATCACCTTGTCCTGCGCAGTGAAACTCGTAAAAAAAGTCAAGAAAAGACAAATCGAAAAGAAGCGTTTCAGACGAAAGGACTTTTTTATTTTTTCAGACTTGAACAATGCTTAGGCTTCTCTAGTCAAATATAAGACAAAATTAACTCTACTTTCCCTTTCTTCTTCTCATTGATCAGGCATTGGAAATCGTGTAAGCTTCCGCCAATCCTTTTCTGATCTGTTTGTATTGTTTCCAATCAAATCCTCGTAAGAAATTGGCTGCTGCTTTAGCCCCGCGGACAAAGAGATCGATCTTGGCTTCATCTTTAATTCCAAAATCCAGCCAATTGTGTCCGTCTACATCCACCACACAGATCAGTTTTTTAAAATCCGGATTCTTGAACAAGAAATTGTAATCGTGAATGTGACGAGCCGAATCAAAAATAGAACCGATGTAAGGAAAGAATTTTTCTATCTTCTTGGCCTCTACTCTATCCTCTCCTAATTTCACTCCCAATGTGGGAGCGCTTGGAATTTTGGAATGCAGGTGAAAGATATCAATGGGGAAATTGGACATGATGCCTCCATCCACAAAAGTCACTTCGTTGGGCGTATTGCCAATGTAACCGGTACAGGTTTTCCAGTTCTGCCAGGCCTGTGGTCCTTGCGGAATATTTTTGATGCGATAAGGGAAGAAGAAAAAAGGAATGGACATGGTGGCACGCACAAAATCGGCAGGATTGACCTGATCCGGATCGGCCCAGAACAAATGCGACATTTCCGGAAAGATGATCTTGCTCTCGGTGGAGATATCGGCGGCCACGATCACAACACGTTCGTACGCATCCGGACCGTAAGTAAGATTTTTATCCAAACGATTGAATAAACCACCTTGTGGACTTTTCTTACGAACTTCTTTCAGATCTTTTAAAGTATGAATGCCTTTCATTTGCAGGAGTGACTTCATCCAGGCATGGAAATTATTTCCGGGATTGAGACCTAGATCTCCCTGAAAATTATCGATCACTTGTAAACCTTTGAGGGACATTTTCAACTTACCTGCATCCGTGAGCAGGGCTTCAATAAAAGCCTTGGCATCTTTGTCCCCATCCACAAAATCATAAAAGTTCTTATTGCAGATCTCGGAGAGGATCCATTCCGTTTTTGCCTGATCGATAGGACCGGCAGCGGCCATGAGCATGGTATTGATGGCGCCGGCTGAAGTACCCCCTAATTGTAAAAAACGAATGCCCATTTGCTCGAGCACATACACATAACCTGCAAGGGCTACACCCAATACGCCGCCCCCTTCCATAACAAGGTCTACGTACTGGTATTTGCCATCCGTAATATCGGAGATCTCTTTTTCATGGATCTTTTCTTCTCGTAGCTGAGAGAGGATGCTTAGAACAGCTGCCTCATTGGTAAATTGTTCGACTTTCATAGGACTTAAATATAAAGAAAAAGGAAGGGAAAAGCAATGGGGGGATTGAGTGCTGTCATATGTAAACAAAATAGACTTCGTGTTAATTTAATTTAAATGCTGTCAAAAGACAAACAGAAAACGCACTAATTCTTTATCTTTGTGTTGTAAACATCAAGATTCACTTTAGTGTGAAACCAACCGAGACGAGAGTCCGCGGTGGTAAAAAAGATGAGGGCTTTTCGCCAAATATAAAGAGCAAAAACTCGAATTATTTTCTTGATGTTGTTTCAACCTGTATACAACATGTTATGTCAGAAAAGATATTAAGAAAATGGGTTCAGGAAGGAGAAAGCACCCTTTGCCTCAATTGGGAAATTCAATGCTTCTACTTCACAAGCACGATCATTTGGAGAGGTGTCACAATAGGAATCAAAGTACAGGTCAACAGAACGGACTCCGGTCATTATAAGAAAATAACCTTTCAATACAATGGCAGAACAATAACGCATGACAGCTATAGATGGAAAAATTGGGGTAATGAAAACATGGACTTTGTGCCTTTTATAAAAGTAGATAATTACGAATTAAAAATTAGCGTACATACTGAGAGTCTCCAACTGACAGATTCTTCAAGAACGGAAATAAAATGGCCCTGGAAAAATCCCGTAAACCTATTTACTATCATCAACTATCAGGAATACTCAGAACCGGTAAAGCCCAATCAAGGCGAGGCTCGTCCCCTACTCCAAACCTGCAGAGAATCCATCACTTTATACCGGAGTAAATATCCCAAACCCTCAAACTTAACAACAGCTTACTATGAGAATGAAGAATTGATCATTTCCCGACATGCGTATAAACATTTTGTGATGACAGAACATCTTCTTAAACTAAGCAAAGCGAATGTAATCAAATTAATAGAAGTAATGGGTTTCACTCCCGAATCAGAAAGAATGATATTGAAGATCCTGAAAGAATGCATAGAAGGAGAACGACTCTATGAGATCATTAAACACTACATGACCAAGAAAGAAATAAAATACGTGGAAACAACGAAGCGATTGTGGGTTGGGTGAAGAATTAAATTGTGTAAATTCGAAATAAATAGAAACAAAATGTACGATATACTAGGAGACATACATGGACATGCCGATGCTTTGGAGATCCTTCTTCAGAAATTAGGTTATGAGCGCACGGCAGGCGTTTACAGGCATCCGGAAGGAAGAAAGGCAGCTTTTGTAGGCGATTTCATTGACAGAGGTCCGAAGATACGTGAGACCCTGCACCTTGTAAAAGACATGTGCGATGCAGGACAAGCCATTGCCATTATGGGAAATCACGAATACAATGCCATTTGTTTTCACACCCCCCATACGGAGAACGGAGGTTTTTTCAGGGATCACAGTCTGAAAGAAATAGAACAGCACATTGAAACCCTTCGTCAGTTCAAACATTACGAAAAAGAGTGGCTGTATTTTCTGGACTGGTTCAAGAGCCTGCCCCTGTACTATGAGAATGAAGATTTCAGAATGGTGCATGCCTGCTGGGATGAAAAGCATATTGAGTGGTTAAAGAAGAATTACAAAGGCATCAGCACTTCCTTTTTATCTGAGGCGGCCAGGAGAGACAGTGAGCTCTACAAGATCGTGGAAGAAACCCTCAAAGGAAAAGAAAGCAAATTACCCAATGGTTTGAACTTTACGGACAAAGACGGAGCCATCCGCAGCGAATGCAGGGTAAAATGGTGGGCAGGAGAAAACAACAGAGAAAACTACGAACAGCTCTTGATGGAATGTCCGGAAGAAATACGGAATTTACCCATTCTCCCCAACAGCAACTACCACTCTTATCAAGGCAGCAAACCCGTCTTCTTCGGGCATTACTGGTTAAAAAGCATTCCACTCATTGAGAACGAAAAGGCCATTTGTCTGGATTACAGCGTGGCCAAAGGAGGGAAATTGGTGGCGTATAGAATGGGCGCCAACAATGAGATTTTGATCTCTCGCTTTGTTTATTAAGGAAATTGAAATTGGCTTTTGCTCAGAAAAACTACAAAAGTTAATAGTAAAATAGTAAATAATACTCTTTTCTTTATATTATTGAATAAACAAACGGCCTCTAACTAACATACAAATTCTTGTATTTAATCTAGTTAATAGAAAAAAGAATATGATTTACGTCACATGTGCTATAATTGAGCATAAGAATAAAGTTTTAGTTACTCAAAGAAGTGAAAAAATGACCTTACCTTTTAAATGGGAATTCCCTGGTGGTAAAATAGAAAAAGGCGAAACGCCTGAAACTTGTTTAATTAGAGAAATTCTCGAGGAATTACATATAAATATCAAAATTACAAAGCAACTTAAGAGTAATACTCACCAATACTCAGAAGGTAAGGTTATAAAACTAACTCCATTTATTTGTGAATTGAAAGGTGGCGAAATGAAATTAACAGAGCACGCTAATTTCCTTTGGTTGAGTAAAAGCGAATTGGTTAGTTTAGATTGGGCAGATGCAGATATTCCAATTTTAAATGAATATTTAAATAAAAAATAGTATAATGATTGAAGGTGTATACGAGCAATTGATTAATCAATTAATTTCCGATGAAATTGAGTGCCTTCCACATGATCAATATTACATAGAGTCCGTTCCGCTTAAACGAAAAGATGCTGCACTATTCCTTGCTCAATACTTTTCTAAAATATTACAAACGACCCTAGGCTTATTAAAAGAAGACAAAGATTCTGCCACCAATCAAATTGAATTAGCAAATAAGTTAATTCAACTTTTGTCTGCCGAAATAAAAAACCAAGGAATAGAAGAAAATCTGTTGCTTACTGAAGGCAAAATCCTAAAAGCAGTATTTTCAAAAATAAATTCGCCTTACGCAGATTTGGAAAAGCATATTGCTTCCTTATTGCCTTCGACTGGACTTAGACAATCTGAATTATTTACTGGAAACAAAAGCGGAGTTTCTTTGGAAAGTGAAATTCGCAAGGAAATTGAATCGGCTGATGAAATTCAATGGATTGTTTCCTTTATTAGATTTTCGGGCTTACGAATATTTTTGCAAGCGTTGCAGGAGTTCACAAAAAAGGGTAAGAAAATTAAAATTATTACAACCACCTACATGGGTGCAACAGAACCCAGAGCCATTGAAGAATTGGCAAAACTTCCGAATACAGAAATAAAAATATCCTATAATACAAAACAAGAACGCGTTCATGCGAAAGCATATTTATTCTTAAGAAATACGAAATTCAATACCGGGTACATAGGTTCTTCCAACATTTCGCGCACCGCTTTAACTAGCGGACTTGAATGGAATCTAAAAATCACTACTCAAGAGATTCCTCATGTTATAGATAAATTTCAAAAAACTTTTGACACTTATTGGAATGACTCGGAGTTTGAATTGTTTAACATTAACTTACATAAGGCCAAACTGCGTAAGGCTATTGACGAAGAAAAATATTCTAAATCAGAAAATAATTTTTCGAGCTATTTTGATATTACACCACACAATTTCCAAAAAGAAATCCTGGAGCGTTTATTATCAGAAAGAGAAAAAGGCAATTTTAGGAATCTTGTAATTGCGGCTACTGGCACAGGAAAAACGGTGATTTCAGCGTTTGACTTCAAACAGTTTTATGCAAATAGATCTAATGCTAAATTTTTGTTTGTTGCGCATCGTGAAGAGATCTTAAAACAAGCTATTCATACTTATCGGCATATTTTAAAGGATCAAAACTTTGGATCATTGTGGTTCAGTGGGCACGAACCTACCAACCACAATCATATTTTTGCTTCTGTTCAAACTATTGCAAATAGGCTTAGTCAGTTGTACCTAAAACCTGATTTTTATGACTATATAGTTATTGATGAAGTACATCATATTCCAGCAAAAAGTTACAGACCAATACTAAGTTATTTTACCCCTAAAATACTACTTGGTTTAACTGCTACTCCTGAACGAATGGATGGCGAAGATATTTTGTTAGACTTTGGCAATATAATTTCTGCAGAAATAAGATTACCGGAAGCAATGAATCGGAAATTATTATGCCCCTTTCAATATTTTGGAATCTCAGACTCTATTGATTTATCAAATGTAAGTTGGCGCAAAGGAAGATATGATGTTGCTGAATTAGAAAAGATTTATTCAGAGGACGATAGACGCGTCATTGACATCTTACATAACTGCGAAAGATATCTTTCTAATTTAAATGAAGTTTGTGCTATAGGTTTTTGTGTTTCAAAAAAGCACGCTCAATTTATGGCAAAAAAGTTTGCTGAGAAAGGTTTAAAGGCATCTGATCTAACAAGTAATAATTCCAACGATAGGGTTTCACTTTTAAATAAACTAAAAGCAAAAGAAATAAATTATCTATTTGTTGTAGATATGTTTAATGAAGGTGTTGATATCCCACAAATTGATACGGTATTGTTTTTAAGACCTACAGACAGTTTGACTATATTTCTTCAGCAGATGGGCCGAGGGCTTCGTTTACATGAAGGCAAGGATTGTTTGACTATACTTGATTTTGTAGGTAATTCAAATCCTGAATATGATTTTGAACATAAGTTCAGAGCAATGATCGGTAAAACACATATTGCTGTGAAGAATGAAATTGAAACAGACTTCCCTCATTTACCTTTAGGTTGTTCTATTGTTCTAGAAAGAAGAGCAAAAGAAATAATAATTGCAAACATAAAAAAAGCAACGAATTCAGGCTTAAGAAAACTAGTTAAGAAAATTCAAAACTTTAATAATAGTTACACATTACCATTAAGCTTGGCCAACTTATTAAAATTTGAAAGTTTAGATTTAGTAAATGTATACAAGTCTAAAAATACCTGGAATTATTTATTAAGCGAGGCTGGTATAAAGAAAGATTTTATTGCAACAGATTTTGATTTTCAAATTGGCAGGATGCTCGGAACAACATGGTTGTCCACTGATAGTGTTTCCTATTTCGAAAAAGTTAGATCCTTTCTCAAAAATGAAAATAGTTTTGATTTTAAAGCCAATGAAAATCAAATTTTCTTATTGATATTGTTTTACGATATTTTTCAAGATTCGCCAAATAAAATTGGATATGCAAATGCAAGCGATGGAATTAAAGATGTAATCAAAAATAAGGCTCTTAAAGAAGAAGTGCTAAGTTATTTAAACATTAGAATTAATCAATGTGAGTGTATTGAAAAAAGTATTGCTTTGAATTTTCAGTTTCCTTTAAAAGTACATGGTCGATATACTAGAAGTCAAATATTTGTAGCATTACAGCTGAGCACACAAAAAAGCAAGTCTTCTAATAGAGAAGGCGTTGCCTTGAACAACATCTTGAATACCGAAGCGCTTTTTGTTACTTTATACAAATCAGAAGGCGATTACTCGCCAACTACTATGTACGAGGATTATGCTATTACAGAAAATTTGTTTCACTGGCAGAGTCAAAATTCAGCAAAGCCTGATTCTCAAAAAGGACTTTCCTATATCAATCATTTGAAAGAAGGTAAAACAATCCTATTATTTGTTAGGGAAAAAAACGTTGACGAAAATGGTTTAACAATGGCTTATGTTTTTTTAGGCCCTGCTAAATACGTTTCACACGAAGGAAGTCAACCAATGAGTATTAAATGGCTTTTAGAAGAATCAATTCCACCAGGTTTGCTTAATGATAGTAGAAAACTGGCAGTTGGATAATGAAAAGTCTAAAAATAATTTGAACTTCTTTTATTAGTGAAATGATTTTAGAAATAAATAGAATGAAACTGCACTCCTGTAAAATAGAGTTAAGATAAACTAGACCCCTACTCCCCCCCCCTCCTCAACACCAAAACCTCCCCAAACGAAAAGGACATCCAGCTTTTAAAGGGAAAAGATCACTCAGGTGCAGCAAGAAAAAACACTTCTCTAAAGATCCAGCAAGAGTACTTTTTGAATGGCTTTGCTCTGTTTTTTTGTGACTCCGGCCTGCGCGGCGAATTCGGGCCATTTAGAAACGGAATCTTTTACTTGTTCAATGATCGCCTTGGCCTGCTTTACATTCATTTCTTTTGCCAGCTTCAGGAGATCTGCTCTGCTAATGCCTGTTGTTTTATTGTTGATGGAGAGATTGTGTTGCTTGGTCCATTGATTGCCCGGATCATAGGCATACGTTACATCGTATGCCGGTGCGAGTTGCCAGCGTCCTGTTCTATCCATCAAAAAGGAAATATTCTTTGTGTGATCGTCCTGATTCCTGGCAATGACATTGAACACCATGCGTCTGTACAATTGTTCGCTTGCACTTGCAGGTAATTTCAAAGTACGCAGGGTTTGAAAGACCTGTTCATAAGCATAGGCTCCTACCATTGAAAAATCATAATGCTGCATACCACAAAGTGTTTGCACATGCAACTTTTCCTTTGCTCCCTTACGGTCAAAACGTTTTGTCATGAAATGGGCTCTTCCATTTTCTTCCAGTAAACGAGATTCACTTATGTCAATTCCACATTGCAGGGCCATGTGGTAATAGGCCAATTCAATGCGCCCATATCCTCCCGGATCACCGAGTTGCTTATTGGTAACGCCATCAAATTTAATAAGCCAATGCTCGAATCCTGAAGGTGCATCCACCTGACCAGATTTTACCTTTCCCGTTCTTTCATTATAGGCAATAATGGCTTTGGCTCTTGCCCCCCCGGCCGATGATCCTACTCGTATGATGTCTTCTATGCCCTTCTTTACGTTCTGTTTAATGTTGGTGCTGAATTTTTTTCGTTGATTTAAAATTTGCTGTGCCATCTCCACCAGACTCTTGATATCGATATCAACCGCTCTTTCTTTTTTAGTTTCTGCGTAAGGACCAAATTCCAAGGCTCCCATTCCTCTGTTGCCAATATAACACAAGCGCTCAACGGGATTCATGCTTCCAGGTTCTCTTCCAATAGAGGCAAGCCAGGCATTGATCAAAATAGTTCCATAGCGATCAGGCAAAACATCTGATAATAATCCGGGCAGACCATAAAACGTATCGCGATTCAAATTCCTGAATTCAAAGATGGCATTGCCCCTGCCCCTTCTTCTTGCTTCCACTAAGGACATCATGATCGGGGAAATATCCCAATTCGTCTTTAAGAAATCGGGTTCAAATTCAAAGGCTCCTGTGCGCGAACGATCGTCCCAGGAAACAGCCCCTACATTTTCGCCCCAAAGTTTTATTTGCGCTGTGTTCATTCTATTTCTTCTTTCGTTTTATGTGTCCGAGCCTTTTGCCCTTTGTTCTTGCTCGCGGATGAGAAGCACGCTGTCTTTTTTGCGCTTCTAACCTGGTCATTTGCAAGGGACTTACGACAGCTCTTGTTTGAAACGCATCCAGCAGATCGAGCAGATCCAAAGCTCTTAGCAGTTCAATGAATGTGATCAGGGAAATACTGCGAAGACCATGCTCGAATTCACTGATCGTAACACGATGCACACCGGCTTTTTCGGCCAGATCATTTTGTGTGTAATTCAGTTTCAAACGCGTCTCTTTTACGAAGAGACCCAATTCTCGCAGGATGGCCTGGTCACTTAAACTGAACCAATTCGTATTGTAGCTATTTTCTAACATTCTACTCATTTATATGTATTAATGTCATATATATACTACAAATATAGCTGATTAAAACGGAATAAAAAAGGACAAAATGCAGTAATAATACAACATTAAACGGCTTTTTTATATTTAATGTCACATTTTAACTACATAAATTAGAAAATGAAAGGCGAACACGTCCCCCTAAACGAAGCCCTGGGGCAGAACCTTTCCTAGTCTTTATCCCTGCTCAATACAAAGATCTCTTCAAACGAAAATGACATCCAGCTTTTGAAAGGAAAAGAACGTTCAATGGTATAGCAGGGTCTTTGTACGGGACTGATGATGTATTCGTCCTGCGCTACGAACCACCACCTGCCCGTATGAGAGGCCTTGTAGTTCTTATTGTCCTTGGCATGCCAGGCATTGAATTCAAATCCTCCATCGATGTTTTGGGCTAAGATCTGTTTCTCCTTCGTTAAATAGTCAGTGGCTTGCGCCCTCGCTCTGTTCAGGGACAAATAATCATGGGTTCCGGCTACAGAAAAATAAATGAGAAGAAGGAAGAGAAATAGAAAAGATAATTTGTTGCTCTCCTTCTTGTTGGAGTGCACATAAGCCATCAAATAAAAGGGCAGCAAGAACAAAAGGTAACGGTCGTTGGCATAGGAGAAACACAAAGGCAATAAGTAAAGCACGAATAGGATCTTGAAAAAGGAACTTACAGGTCGGGCGTCTTCTTGCTTTTTCAGGATGCTTTGCATGGAAACAAAAAAACTCATGGCCCCCACAAAATTCAAAAGGATCCAGAAAATTTTGGCTGTCAAAGTCAAGACCTGAGCTTCATCGGTGTTAAAGCCGGTCATGATCACCGGTCCCACTCCCACATGATAAAAGATATTCCCAACAAAAGGAAAGAGGTTTCCGGAAAAGATCAATTTGATCGTCACAAGGAGCAGATAAATAAGTAAAAGCAGCTGAGCGATTCGGGAGTTTTTGAGGGACAAATAACTTTGTTTGAAAGAGGAAATTGTCAGAGGTAAAATAAACAAACCGAGACAGAGCGTAGAGCTCACAAAATAATAACCGATGACCATAAAGTTATTCAACTGCGGATGCATTAAAGTGTTGAGAATATTATTCAGCTGCAAATTGTAATTCTGTGGTAAGTTCTCTTTGGCCAAATACCCAAAAAGAAAAAGTGCCAGGGACGTGAGCAAAAATGGAAATAAGGCTATGAAGCACTTTTTCGCAGTCCAATTGCCTTTTCGCAAGAAAAGAAGCGCGAAGATAAGTGGAAGCAAGAGTCCTGTCTGCCGATTCAAGGTCAAGAGAACAGAAAATACGATCAATAGAAGGTAGCTTACACTTTTTTCATTCTCCAGATAGCGAAGTAGAAAATGAAAGCACAGAAGTCCCAAAAACAATTGAAAAACATCCGGCAGAAAGGAATTGCCCAAAGAAAGTGTGAGTGGATTGAAAACAAAAAGCAGTAGGACGAACAAACGTTGCGTTAGGCTCAGTGTCCATCGTTTTAAATTCGCATCGATGATTAAAGTACTCAGAAGAACACAGGCAATGGAAATGAAACGAAGGAGGGTAAAGGAAAATCCGAATAATTTCGAAAAGAAAACACCGGTGAATATCAAGGGCAATCCCGGAATGGCCTGCCAGAAGGAGAATTTCAATTCGGAGGTCTGCAGGTAAGTATTCACAGCCTGCGCATAGGCCCAATCGTCGTTCAGGCAGAATTCGCCAAGGGGATTGATGAGTAGTTCAACAAGCAAAAACAAAAGAAGGATGAAGTAAACGCTGTGCTCCCGGATAAGACGAAGAAATTTTTCGGAAGCTGCGTTCATTATTGATTCGTTTCTGGGAGGATGTAGCTAAAAATAAACAAAATAATCAATCCCGGAGGGCAAGCCCATAAGAATCCTTCGCAGAAACTTAGGAATTCCAAAAAAACAGGACCCTTCTGCTCTTCCACCAGAGCTCTATCCAAGGAATCTTTCATTTTGTTTTGAAAATCCCCAAAAAGGGGCTATTTTTGATAGTATCAAATGATAGTATCATGAATCCACCTTATGAGATCAGTCCCGGTATTTTAAGATCGATACGGTCCATTTCCGAAAAGATCGGTGAAGTGAATGCGAATCATCTCAGCAAGCAAAGCCCTCAGTTAAGAGAGCAGAACAGAATAAAAACGATCCACTCCTCCTTACAAATTGAAGGGAATACCTTGACAGAAGAACAGATCACTGCGCTGCTCGATAAGAAACGGGTCGTTGGTCCACCAAAAGATGTAACAGAAGTTTTAAACGCCATTCAGGTCTATGAAAAATTGAACAGCTATGACTGCCTATCGGAAAAAAGTTTTTTAAGCGCACATCGTAAATTAATGACTGGATTGATCAGCGAACCCGGAAAATACAGAAAGCAAGGCGTTGGGATCGTAAAAGGAAAGAAGTTAGAACATCTTGCTCCACCCCATAAGAATGTTCCCTTCCTGATGAAGGATCTATTCAACTATCTCAAAAGATCGAATGAACTGACACTGATCAAAAGCTGCGTTTTTCATTATGAAATGGTCTACATCCATCCATTTCTTGATGGTAATGGCCGAATGGGCAGATTGTGGCAAACTTTGATCTTAAGATCAGAATATCCGATCTTCGAATTCCTTCCGTTCGAAACATTGATCAGTAAAACACAAAAGGAATATTACAAAGTACTTTCCTTGTGCGATAAACTAGGGAATTCAACTTTATTCATTGAGTATATGTTGGGGCTTATTGACCGATCCTTAGAAGGTCTGTTGAATTACAATCACCGAATATTAAAGGACATCGACAGATTAGAGCATTTCATCACCTTGGGAATGAAAACTTTTACGCGAAAAGACTATATGAACATTTACAAAGACCTATCCTCTGCCACTGCAAGCAGAGACTTGAAAAAGGGAATTGAATTACAAATGTTCAAAAGCACAGGCCAAAAGAACAAGACAAGATACAGATTGAAATAAGCACTCGTTGTATTTATGTTCTGATAGTAAATGAAGATGGCATGAATTGAAATGCCTGCTTTCCGAAACAGCATGTTGGATCGATTGGCTTGACTGGGCTACAGTCCGACTGTCACTTATAAAAATTATAAGTTATATGGTCTACAAATTGTCTCTATTTGTATTAAAGTACTATAACCCAAAAATTGTATTATTGATCCGAAATATTTTAGCACCGTTTTTTGTTGCCAAAAATCGAACAAAAACGCATTTTAAAATCTAAACGCTGAACTCATCAATGCAATTTCAGACCTTGAAATTCCAATTTTTGCAGCTTCCGTTTTCCAGTTTTTTACTGCCACCTTCGTTTCTTTTAAGATATCATCCATTCTATTTTCATTCAACTGAAAATACTCCCCTACACTCTTTGCCAGTTCAAGATCTAAAGAATTAGTATTGGAATCAATATTCAAGGATAGTCCTTCTTTATCGATAGAAGGATTTATATCATAAGCCGGAGATAATTGCCAACCCGTTTTGTTCAGAATGAAACCATGATTTCTTAGGTGATCATCTGTATTAGAAATAGCAATATTAAAAACCATTCTTCTCCATAATTGATGCAGTTCTTTTTTATTGTTTGATTCGTTGAATTGAATGAATTCGGCAATATCTAAATAACTTGCTTGATTCTCCTTAACGGTATCTTCATTATTTCCTGTCATTGTCATAGCCGAAGCAAAATGGATCCGTTCATTCTTTGATCGATCAAATCGTTTCGTGAAAAAAGTATGATGTTTGCCCACTATCTTTTCGATTCGACACTCAGCCATTTCAATCCCTGCTTTAGTAGCCAGTTTATAGGCAAGAAATTCCCACGCGGCCTTATCAATTGTATCTTCTTTAGAAGGAAATTTAGCTATCCATAGATTTCCTTTTTCATCGATGATAGTTGCTTTTGGTCTTGCCCCACCTAATGAAGAACCCGGGGCCAATAAAATATTCAACCATTTACGAACCTCCTTATTATCCTTCTCCGATTCAATCAGCGAAATACCGTGTTGCAGCTCTCTTACGGTGGACCATGGGGGAGTTGGCTGAATTCTATCATTGTTCAAGAAGGGACCGTTTTCCTGCAATTTAAATCGCAATCCTCCCATTCTGCTATTATCATCCACTCCCAATAAAAAATCCAGATCATGTAAGTTTTTAGCAATTCTCTTTTCTTCCCTTGCTAATTGAGCTTCTCGTCTTTTCATGAGTGTTCTACCCCATGTATCCGGCATGGCATCATTGAATATTCCAAAATTGGATTTCCCTTTTGGAAACTGATGTCCTTTATTCCAACTGATATCCGGATCAAATAAGAATGGCTTTTCTGTTTTCATCCATTTTTCATCATAGCTGAAACTAAATGTCCTTCTAGCCTTGCCTTGATGTGCAGACAAGATTCCTATCAGTTTTGACTCGCTTGTTTCCAGCCAATCTGCATAAACCAAAATATCTATTTTACCTGTTGCCATGTTATTAACCTCCTAAAAGTTCCAGGTCTTGCAGGTCTCTTCCTTGCTTATCTTCATATGCCAACTTTAAAAAATCATCCTGCAAACCCAATACACGCAATACATTAAAATAGGCGCCCATGGATACACGTGGAGTTCCTTTCTCGATCAAATAAAGCGTTGTTCTGTCTATTCCTGCTCGCTCTGCCACTTGTATGGTAGTCAACTTCCTTCTTTTGCGAGCCAGCTTAATATTTTCCCCAAGTTCCTGAAGTATCTTTAAATGCTTCGGAAAAAGAGTTTGTTTTTTTGATCTCATTAAAATGTTGATTAATATCCACAAATATAGTAAATTTGTAGATAATAAACAACAATTTACAGTTGAAATTCGATTGGTGGAGCTAAAACGGAAAGGCTGGCTTGTTTACTTCCCGATACAAAACTTCGTGAAGATGGAATCGAGTAAGTCTTCGTTGTTCACTTCTCCTGTGATCATGCCCAGTTCATTCAAGGCATAACGGATGTCTAGGGCCAAAAGATCGCCGGGGATCTTGTTCTGCATGCCTTCTTTTACTTTTTCCAGGGCTCCTGCTGCGTTCTTCAAAGACTGGGCATGTCTTGCATTGGTTACCACCGTATCCCCTGTATTCACCGTTCTGGCATCAAAGAGATCAATGAGTCTTTGTTTGAGCTCTTCAATGTTCTTGTGCTCCTTAGCGGAGATGTAAATGAGATCGGGATGATCGCAGAATTCGTCCTTGAGCTCTTTTAAATTCTCAGTATCGATTTTATTCGCGACGATCACTACCTGTGAATTGCCGATATGTTCCTTTAGCATTTCCAGTTCATTCTTCAGATCTCCACTGCTGATCTCATGGGAATCGAATAAATAAATGACAATGGCAGATTTGCGTATGGCTTCAAAAGCTTTGTTCACCCCTATTTGTTCGATCACATCGCTGGTGGTTCGTATCCCTGCTGTATCAATAAAACGGAACAAAACGCCGTCAATTGTCATCTCATCCTCGATCACATCGCGCGTCGTACCCGGAATCTCACTCACAATGGCCCGCTCATCTTCCAGTAAAATATTTAGCAAAGTAGATTTTCCTGCATTGGGTTTTCCAACAATGGCAACTGGAATTCCGTTCTTGATCACATTCCCAACTTCAAAACTCTCAATTAAATTCGTTAGAACGCTGCTGATAGTATTGATAAGATTGACCAGATCCAGACGATCGGCAAATTCCACATCTTCTTCTGAGAAATCCAATTCCAGTTCAATTAAACTGGCGAAAGAGATCAAATGATCACGCAGGACCTTTATTTTGGAAGAGAAACCACCACGCATTTGCGCCATGGCTGTTTGGTGGGACAAAGAAGAATTAGAAGCAATGAGATCGGCCACAGCTTCCGCCTGACTGAGATCCAATTTTCCATTTAAGAAAGCGCGCAAGGTGAATTCACCCGGTTCGGCCATTCTTGCCCCTTCACTCAAGAACAATTGCAAGATCTTTTGTTGGATGAACTGAGAACCGTGACAGGAAATTTCAATACTGTCCTGTCCCGTATAGGAATTCGGTCCTTTGAAGATACTGATGAGGACTTCATCGAGTACAATGTCCTGATGTTTTAAAATTCCGAAATGCAAGGTATGCGAAGCCTTATCCTGCAGTTTTTTCTTTTTGTCCTCTTTGGTATAAAAATGTTTTTCCGCCAATTCAAAAGAACGAGGACCACTTAAACGGATGACTGCAATAGCAGCACTTCCCTGAGGTGTGGCCAATGCAATAATTGTATCTTTTGGATTGAATTTCATTTTAATTGTATACTAAAATACGGTTTTTTTCGCTTCGATGGGATCTCGTACCAATTGTGTTTACGTCTAGAGATTCCTCCTTCGCTATCGCTACGTCGGAATGACAAGACGGAATAAGAAGCAAGAGTTAAGAGATGCAAGAGGCAGGACACATGCCGTTGGTGACTCGAAATAAAAAATAATAAACTCGAAATAATTAGGGTTTCAACTTCTTCATGATTCGCTCAATGTACTTCTCGTTGGCCATTAAGGAGATCTGAATGCGTTTGGCATAGCGAATGGATTCCATTACTTCTTTTTGTTTGGTCTCGACGATCTCCTTTTGTTTGCTGATGATCTCGTTGGCCTTTCTTTTCTCCTTGAGTCCACGGAATACCAACACAAGAAAGACACTTACGACAATAAGAATAAATACTATTGAAAAAATGATGATCCGGTTTCTTTTTCTTTCATCTTCTTGTTTTTGGATGAGGATCTTCTTTTCTGCATCGGAACGCACCTGCATTTCCTTTTCTTTGGAATACAATTCCAGTTCATAATTTTTACGTAAGGTGGCTCTTCGCGATTCATCGTTGTTGACGCTATCCCGCATCTTAATGTACTTTTTATAATAAGGATAAGCTTTCGCAAGTTCGCCCTTGTCCTCATAAATTGAAAAAAGCACATAGCAGGCAGACTGGATGCGCGTTGGAACCTTCATCTCCTCTGCAAAAGAAAGTGCCTTTAAACCGTACTCCAGTGCTTTCGCAAACTCTTTCTTTTGATGGAAGACAGAGGCCATACTTTTGGTAGCCTGGTAGATCCTGTCGAGTTCCCCTGTTTCTTTGGCAATTGATAAACTCTTGTTCAGATTTTCGATCGCTTTATCATATTCCTTACTGCGCAAGTACAATTCACCTAAATTAAAATAGGACATGCTTATACCCTGCAGGTCCTGGATCTCTTCCCGTATCTTTAAACTTTTGAAATTGTGATCCAGCGCTTCTTTGAATTTCAGATCATCGAGTAAGATCAATGCAATGTTATTATAGGCCAATGCTTCTGATTTCTTATCACCGGCAGTTATGGCCACATCCAGACTTTTCCTGAAATATTCGATCGATTTATCCTTTAAGCCTTGTTGCGAATAGATAATAGCAATGTTGTTGTAGGATTGTGACATGCCACCCAGGTCTTTGTTCTCTTCTCTGATCTTTAAACTTTTTAAATGAGAGTCCAGCGCTTTTTGGATCATGCCCATACCTACGTACACAACAGCCATGTTATTGTAAACAACAGCCATTTTATCAAATCTGCCTAATTTTTCTAATCCTTCTTTCGCCTTTGTAAATAGAACCAAAGCGCTATCCATTCTGCCTAAATTCATTTGAACAACACCTAATCCGGTATAAGAGGCATTCAAATTCTCATCTTTGTTCTTTTCCCGAACTGCAATGGAACGTTTCATATAAGGAATGGCATCATGTATATCCTTTGAATTAAAAAAGACCATGGCGATCAAGTAATAGATCTGTCCTTCTTTACGTTCGTAAAACTTCTTGAATTCGCCTTTGGAAGCGCCTTGTTTAACATCGATGATTGAGAGACTCTTCTTAAATGTGACAATAGCTGAGTCGGGATTTGATTTAGCAAGGTATTGTCCCAGTTTGATCAACACTTTTACTCTGGAAGTATCATTTAAATTCCCTCTGAGCTCTGTATACAAAGAGTCAGCCCTGTTCATTTGCGCAAGAACGATCATCTGCCCCAACAGAAAAGCCAAACAAACTATCTTAACTCTCACTTTAAACATCAAACTTCAAACATTAAAACACCAAACATTAAAACATCAAACATTAAAACATCAAACATTCACATTCTCCTTCTTCCATCGTTCCACTAAGAGAGGCCCCGTTTCAATGCTTTTGATCGTCCAATCCAAATACAATTCCTCTTTTTCTTCTTCACTCAAATGATAGTCCTTGACTTCTCTTCTCATTCTACCGCTTAATTCATAGAGACAAAGCGCGGCGCTGACAGAGATATTGAAACTTTCGGTGAAACCGTACATGGGAATTTTCACGAATTCATCTGCTTCTTCCAATACAGCATTGCTGATGCCATCGATCTCTGTACCAAAAACCAAAACCATCTTTTTATCTACCGGAAGTTTGGAGATCTCCTGATCGTTTTCGTGAGGAGTGGTAGCAACAATTCTATAGCCTTCTTTTTTTAAATTTCTTATCACATCAATTACACTCTCTTCTGCCCCATTGTGTTTATGCACGCTGAGCCAGGACGTACTTCCCATGGCAATTTCTTCCGAGATCTTCACCTGATTTCTGTCCTGTATGAAATGAATGTGCTGTATTCCGAAACAATCACAACTTCTCAATACCGCTGCAGCATTGTGTCCCTGATAAATATCTTCCAGCAAAAGTCGGATATGAGCAGTTCGTTCACTTAATACTTCTTCAAATCGTTTCTTTCTTTTTTCAGAAACAAATTGTTTGAGGTATTCGGTGAGTCGACTTTTATCATGTTTATTCAATTGCATGAGCAAAGAAAACAATTTTGGTTGATTTTATAAAGTATTCTGTATATTTGTCGCGCAATAGGTTCCATTTAAGACAAAGATGTTTTAAAGGATGAAAAGGGAATAAGGTGAGAATCCTTAACAGACCCGCTGCTGTAAGTTCTAACAATGCTTAACCAATCTTTGCCACTGACATAATTAAGTCGGGAAGGCGTTAAGCGGGAACAAGTCAGAAGACCTGCCATTGTTGCTAACACCAAGTTTCCGGGGAATGGAACGAAAGTGAACAGGTACATGAACAGGAATTTTTCGATACTTAGATGTTATTCAGCAATATTTGCATTGCTGCTATTTCAATATGGAAAGGCACAGGATACGACCTTATTGCAGACCGTCAATGTAACTGCGCTCAAATCCCTTGATTTCTCAGCAGGAAAAAGAACAGATCAGATCGATTCCAGCACCAAACAAAATTTCACTTTTCATTCCTTGGCCGATCTGCTTCAATTGAATTCGGGGATCTTTATTAAGAATTATGGTCCGGGTGCATTAGCCGGCACCAGTATGCGTGGAGGAAATGCATCACAAACAGCAATATTATGGAATGGAATTAATATTCAGAATGCTATGTTGGGACAGAACGATCTTTCGCTTTTACCCTCTGTTATGTTCAACGACATGAAAGTAGAATACGGTGGCTCTTCTGCTCTGTGGGGATCGGGAGCAGTTGCTGGAAGTATTCTATTGGGAAACAAGGTAGACTTCAACAAAGGATTTGAAACGAAGGTCAATGTGGCAAAGGCAAGTTTCGGAACATTTAAAACATCAGCTGTATTGAATTACAGCAATAAAAAAATATTCAGTTCCACCAAAGTGTATCTACACAATTCCAACAATGATTTTACCTATGTGAAAAATGTGAATGGAAGAGACAGTTTGTACAGGCAGAAGAATTCCGTTTTCAGCATCAAGGGATTCATGCAACAAGTGAAATTTTTATTGGATCCTTTTCAATCACTGGAATTCAATTTCTGGGCCGATCAGGCGGAAAGGCAATTGGCTTTGAATACTGATGTAAATTTTAAACCGGCCGTACAAAAAGATGAGAACATCAGGGCTCAACTCAGCTGGAATAAAAATAAAAACAAGTGGAACCAAACCTGGAAGACGGCACTTTTGAGCAATGCCATCATTTACAATAATGAAAATGCCGGCACGCATGATTTCAGTCGTGTGCTGAGTGCTATCCTTGAAAATGAGAATATTTACCGTTACAGTGCCAAGTCGCAGATGATATTGGGAATGAACAGTAATATTTCAGAAGCCATTAGCGATGCTTATTTAAAAAAGCAATCTATCTATAAAGTTTCTGTTTTAGCAGGAAACAGAAGTCTGCTATTCAACGATAAAATGGAGATCAACACGGTTCTCAGAGGAGAATATTTTTCTACCACTACCTTACCATTTACGGGAAACATCGGAATTTCGTATGCGCCATTGAAAGGATTAAAAGTAGGGGTGAATGCAGCGAAAATCTACCGTCAGCCTACTTTGAACGAATTGTATTGGTATCCGGGAGGAAATAAAGATCTGAAAGCGGAAGAAGGTTATTCCCTGGAAGGAGATCTGAGTTATGAGTTGAATTCCGAAAAAACATTTCTTTTGATCGGAGGATCGGCTTATAGTCGCACAATCGACAACTGGATCTTATGGCTTCCTGGAATTGCAGGCTCCCCTACTCCACAGAATATTCAAAGCGTGTGGAGTCGTGGTACCGAAAGCAGAATGAAAATGGGCTACAGAAATGGAAACTGGCTTTTTAGTTTGCAGTTCTATACGGCTTATACTTTATCTACTGTTGAAAAGGAAGATCAGGAGAACGGAGAGACAAAAGGAAAACAACTCATTTATACACCGCGCTATATTGGAAATGCCAATGCAGGAATTGCGTATAAAAAATTCTCCTTTTATTTCTATCAGCATTACACAGGTTATCGATTCACCAGCAGCGATAACAAACAATGGCTGGATCCCTATCATTATTCCGACCTGCGCATGAATTACAGTGGAAACATTGGGGAAACAACACAAATTTCGCTTTACCTGGCAGCTTACAATATCTTCAATGAGAACTATACGGTAATTTCCGGAAGACCCATGCCTCGCATGTCTTTTGAGATCGGGATCAGTCTGGGATCATTGGGGAAGCAAAAATATGAATGATGAATTATAAATGATGAATTATAAATTATGAATGAGAAACCAGAGAATGAATCAAGAAGCAAGACAGAAGAGTCAGGAACTCCAGACATGAAACATAAAACATCAAACACCAAACAAGAATCAAGAAGCAAGACACAAATGACACAAACCCGAAATACTAAATAATTAACCCGAAATAAAAAGTAACCCGAAATAACTAACCCGAAATAAAAATAAATAAAATGAAAAAAATCCACACCCTCATCGCCCTTGGCTTCATGGCCTTCAGTTCAAGATCACAATCTGTTCTTGCAGACTTCGAATCATTCGGACTACCGGCTAATTCCGCTTACAGCAGTACGGCCAGTATCTCCTTCAGTACAACAAATGCTTTTTTTACGCACAAGTACGACACTCAATTCAGTTATTGGGCCGGTGGCTTTGCTTATACCAATAAATACGATTCGAGTACTGCAGGTTCAGGAAATCTATATGGAGTGAAAGCTAAATACGGTTACAATTCTTCTGCTACTTATGTAGTGGGACAAGACAAAGGCATCATCAAATTAAAAGCTCCTTCCAATTCAGTAGATGGTTTTTACATGACCAATACCACTTATGCTTATAAATCCATGAAGAACGGAGATATGTTCGCGAAAAAATTCGGAGGTGTTTCAGGTAATGATCCCGACTATTTGAAAGTAACGGTAAAAGGTTATTTGAACGGGACTTTGAAGACCGATAGTTCCGTTTTCTATCTTGCCAACTTTACCTTTACCAACAATGCACAGGATTATCTTGTAGGAAGCTGGCAATACGTGAACACATCTAATTTAGGTCAGGTGGACAGCATTAAATTCTTCATGTACTCCAGCGATAACAGTGGTGGATTCATGAATACCCCGGCTTTCTTTGCCATAGACAATTTCAGTACTTCACAGATCGTGGGATTGCAAGAGAACAGTGCTTTCCAGGAGCTGATGCTCTATCCGAATCCATTCGAGAATAGCATTCAATTAAAAATGGAAGGATTGGATAATAAAAAGATGCAGGTGATGCTCTCCGATATCTATGGCAAAAAGATCGCGGAATGGAACAATGCAGAAAGGGAATTCGATCTTTCGGATCTAAGTCCTGGAATCTACTTTTTCGAAATTTCTGAAGGAAACAACAAGATTACCAAGAAGATCATAAAGAATTAAAAATGAAAAGCCAATTCCTATTCCTGTTTCCCTTTTGCCTGTTCCTGCTTGCTTCCTGTGTAAAGGACAAGCCGGAGCCGGTAAAAGAAGAACTTGTTTCCTTCAGTAACAAGGCAAAAGTCTATGTGGTGAATGAAGGGAATTTCATGAGTGGAAATGCTTCTGTGAGTCTATATGATCCGGGAACAAATTCAGTCGTGGAAGACATTTACAAAACGCAGAATGGAACAGGAATAGGAGATGTGGCTCAGAGCATGTATTATTACAATTCCGATTATTATCTGGTGGTGAACAATTCCAACAAGGTAGTGGTCTGCGACAGGGAAATGAAAATGAAAGCAAGTATCAGTGGCTTCACTTCTCCCCGTTATTTTCTTCCCGTTGGAAATTCCAAAGCTTATGTAAGCGATCTGTACAGCAATTCCATTCAGGTCGTGAATCTGAGTACGAAAAGTATCAGTGGAAATATTCCTTGTTATGGCTGGACAGAACAAATGGCGCAAGTGTACAACAAGGTCTTTGTCTGCAATGTAAAAAGAGACCTTTGTTTTGTGATCGATGTCACAACGAATAAAAAAACAGACAGTATTTCGGTCGGACCCAATGCCTCTTCTCTGGTAAGAGATGCCAATGATAAGATCTGGGTTTTGAGTGCAGGAAATGCCACTGCTTCTGTTTTAGCAAGATTGAGTCGCATCAATCCACAAACCCTTCAAGTCGATCAGTATTTTGATTTCAGTACAGGAGATAGTCCCTCTGCTCTTTGTCTCAATAAAGGAAAGGACACTTTGTTTTTTCTGAACAAAGGAATATTTAAGATGGGCATCAACAGTTCAAGTTTACCTTCACAGCCTATTGTAGCGCAAGGCAATCGAAATTATTACGGATTAGGCGTTCAAGGCGATACCTATCGCATCTATGCCAGTGATGCGTTGGATTTTATTCAACGTTCCAATGTGTACATTTTCGACATGAATGGAAATGAAAAGAGTTTCTTTAAAGCCGGAACGAATGCCAATGGGTTTTGGTTTGAGTAGTTATTTATTTCGGGTTACTTATTTATTATTTCGGGTTTAACGCGTCATGTGTCTTGCCTCCCTTAGGTCCTGCTTCTTGCATTTCTTGCTTCCTGCTTCTTGTTTCATCGTTTTATAAAAAAATCACAAAATCACTAGTCCTCGTCCCTTGATTGAGAATTTTTAGTGATATTTGGTACAGTGGTAAAAGCGCTCAACATTGTATCATTTGATATTCCCTATCCTGCCAATTACGGAGGGGTGATCGATGTATTTCACAAATTGCGCTGGTTGCATAAGAAAGGAATTGAGATCCACCTGCATTGCTTTGAATACGGTAGAGCGCACAGTCAGGAATTGGAAAAGATCTGTAAGACCGTCCACTATTACAAACGAAATACCGGTATTGCTTCCCAACTTTCTTCTCTGCCATACACCGTAAAATCCAGACAATCGGAAGAACTGGAGAATAATTTACTGAGCAACAACTACCCTATTCTCTTCGAAGTATTGCATACCTGTTATCTTTTAAAAGATGTTCGTTTTTATAATCGCAGGAAGATCTACCGTCACAGTAACATTGAGCATGAGTACTACGCGCAATTGGCCAAAGTAGAAAAGAACATGCTTCGTAAATTCTATCTCATCAAAGAAGCACAGAAACTGGAGAAATTTGAAAGTATCATCGATTTCAGTAATCTCATTTTAGCGGTAAACAATGACGATGCCGAATACTTCAAAAAGAAATACCACAAACCGGAAGTTCAATATTTACCCAGCTTTCACGCCAATGACGAAGTGAGTTCTTTAGCAGGAAAAGGAGATTATATCCTTTATAACGGAAACCTGAGTGTGGCAGAGAATGTAGAAGCAGCGGTGTGGCTGGCCGAGAATGTATTTTCAAAACTGGAACTACCCTGCATCATTGCGGGATTGAATCCGACTGATTTTCTCTCTTCCAAACTAAGAGCCTATAAGAACATCCAACTCAAGGCCAATCCTTCGGAGAAAGAAATGCAGGACCTGATCAGAAATGCACAGGTTCATTGTCTTTATACTTCACAAGGAACAGGATTGAAATTGAAATTATTGAATTGTCTCTTTAGCGGACGATTTGTGATCTGTAATCAAGCGATGCTGGCTGGAACAGGATTGCAGGCCAACAAGGGACTAAAGATCAGCGAGCATTTTATAGAATCCATCAAAGAAGTTTTTGACAAGGAATTCAATGAAGAAATGATCGCTGAAAGAAAGAGCTTACTGCAATTATTCAGCAATGAGGAAAATGCAACTAAACTGATCGGATATGTTTTCAAGGATTAAACTCGTATTCATTACGCTCGTATTCTCTCTCCGTCTTTTTTCACAGAATGACAGTCTGCCCTATGTTCTCGTCTTAGGTATTGCGCAAGATGCCGGCTATCCGCAAATGGGATGCAAAGAGGAATGTTGCAGCAAAGCCTGGGCAAATGATAGTTTGAAGAAGAGTCCGGCTTGTCTTGCCTTGGTTTCTCCTGCTGATAAAAAATGGTGGTTGTTTGAAGCCACGCCTGACATCAAAGAACAATTGCAGCATTTTTCGAAATTGACGAAGGGCCAATACAATTTTTTACCCGAAGGAATTTTCATTACGCACGCGCACATCGGCCATTATACCGGACTGATGCAATTGGGAAGAGAAGTAATGAACGCAAAAGATATGCCGGTGTATGTTTTGCCCAAAATGAAAAGTTTTCTGGAGAAGAATGGTCCCTGGAGTCAACTCGTGCAATTAAAGAACATATCCTTGAAGGAATTAACGACCAATAAATCACAAGTGCTGAATGCACCATTAAGTGTAGAAACATTTACGGTTCCGCACCGGGATGAATACTCCGAAACGGCGGGCTTTGTGATCAACAATGGAAAAAGAAAATATATGTTCATTCCCGATATTGATAAGTGGACAAAATTCAATGGAGATATTGTGAAGAAAGTAAATGAGGTGGACTATGCCTTTTTGGATGCCACTTTTTATTCTGCGCAGGAATTACCAGGAAGGAACATGGAAGAGATCCCACATCCTTTGGTAAAAGAAAGCATGTCATACTTTGGAGGGAACTTTGAGATCAACAGCAAGAAGAAGATCGTCTTTATACACTTCAATCACAGCAATCCCCTTTTACGAGACAAGGGCCTGAGAGAAAACCTGAATCAGAACGGTTATCAGGTAGCAGAAGAAGGGATGAGATTGTGGTAGAAAAACGATCTGCTACGCAGGATTTTCAATCTAAATGCTACGCAGGATTTATAATCCTGCGTAATAACACTAAATATTTGAATTTATAATTCTTTTCCTGATGGATTGAAAATCCAATTGATTCTACTTTGCCGCAGGATTGCAAATCCTGCGGAGCGTTATATATAGTCTTTCTTCGCTACGCAGGATTTACAATCCTGCGTAATAACACTAAACACCTGAATTTGCAATTCTGTTCCTTGAATGCTACGCAGGATTTTTAATCCTGCGTAAAAACACTAAATATTTGAATTTGTAATTCTATCTGAATTATTTAATTTTAAATATGAGAAAATCCTCAAAACAAACTATAAAGATTGATGGAGCAGCATACTTTCTAACTTTAACTGTTGTTAATTGGGTAGATGTATTTTCAAGAAAAATCTACAGAGACGCGATTATTGAATCTTTGAAGTACTGCCAAAAAGAAAAAGGATTGAATATTTACGCGTATGTGATCATGACCAATCACATCCATCTGATAGTGAATACAAGGGCTCCGTTTTTACTGAAAGATACTATTCGGGATTTCAAAAAATTCACTTCCAAAAAAATTTCTAGTCTGATTCAGGAATTTCCGGAAAGTAGAAAAGAATGGATGATTCCACTTTTTGCCATGAATGCCTCATTGAGTCAAAAACACAAAGAATTCAAGTTTTGGAAGGCCGGCAATCATGCAATAGAAACTTATAGTGAAAAGTTCATTTGGGATAAGATCGATTATATTCATAATAATCCGGTTAGGGCAGGCTTTGTGAGAGAACCACAGGAATGGATCTATTCTTCAGCTTCTAATTACTATGGAATGGAAAGTATTTTGGAAGTTGATTGTTTACCTCCTAGATTGGTAACAATTAGATAAGAGACAGACTAGCTTCTCATACGAGCTACGCAGGATTCATAATCCTGCGTACTAGCTAAATATTTGAATTTGTAATTTATTTTAAAGGATTGGAAATCCAATAAATTCAAATTTATCGCAGGATTGCAAATCCTGCGAAGCGTATAACTCATCGCAAACGAGCTACACAGGATTTATAATCCTGCGTAATAACATTAAATATTTGAATTTGTAATTCTTTCTAAAGGATTAAAAATCCAATTGATTCTACTTTGCCGCAGGATTACAAATCCTGCGTAGCGCATGAGATTGTGGTAGAAAAACGATCTGCTACGCAGGATTTTCAATCTAAATGCTACGCAGGATTATAAATCCTGCGTAATAACACTAAATATTTGAATTTGTAATTTTTTTTAAAGGATTGAAAATCCAATTGATTCTACTTTGCCGCAGGATTGCAAATCCTGCGGAGCGCAAAATCCTGCGGAGCGATTTCCTACCCAAAAATAAAATGTGCATTCCGCGAACTGATCTCCTCCACTTCGCTGGTAGAAATGTCTTTGATCTGTGCAATTTTACGGGCCACTTCCAATAAATAAGAAGGTTCGTTGCGTTTGCCTCTGAATGGAACAGGAGCCAGATAAGGGGCATCGGTCTCCAATACCAAATGTTCCATTCCAATTTCTTCCACGACTTTATCCAATCCTGAATTCTTGAAGGTAACAACCCCGCCAATTCCTAATTTAAAATCCCCTAAGGCCAGGATCTTGCTGGCTTCTTCGGTATTTCCACTAAAACAATGAAATATTGCTTTGGGTAGTTTTGAATGAGAACTTAAAACCGTATAGATCTCATTGAAGGCGGAGCGACAATGGATCACAATGGGATAATTGAATTCCAATGCCCATTCAATTTGTTTTCTGAAAGCGATCTCTTGTTCTTTAATGAATGTTTTGTCCCAGTAAAGATCAATCCCTATCTCACCCACTGCCGCAAATTTTCTTTGATCCAGGTATTTTCTGACAAGCGCTAATTCGCTTTCGTAATTCTCCTTTACACTACAGGGATGAAGTCCCATCATGGCAATGCAATTTTCCGGAAATTCAGCTTCCAGCTTCAACATGTCTTCATGGGAGCCTGCATCAATGGCCGGCAAATAGAATCTTTCAATTCCATTGCTGATGGCTTTTTTGATCAAGGCTGTACGATCCGGATTGAATTCCTCCAGGTACAAATGGGTATGGGTATCGATGAACATCTAAGAAATGATGAATGTTGAATGATGAATGTTGAATGTTTGGTTGTTTGGTGTTTGATGTTTTGATGTTTAATGTTTTGATGCTTGGTGTTTGATTGGCTTCAAATCAACTTTTTGATATACAAACAAACTTAAATGCTAAGATACCATCCAAACACATCTAACACATGAAACATTGAAACAATGAAACATTGAAACAATAAAACAATTAGTTCAACGAATCCAAGGTGATCTTGGTAATGTTGTTCAGCTCAGTTTTTCCAGCACCACTCTGACTCATTACACGTAATCCACACAAAGTATTGTATAAGAACTGTGCGTAAGCACGAGGTGCTTTGGAAAGCGTGAGTTCCTTTTTCTCAACTGCATCTGTCAGCCAGCCGGTCAGTAGATCCTGCACCTCATCTTTGTTATTACAAACTACCTGATTGGTCTTGAAGCATTGTTTGCTCATCTCAGCGGCTGCATTTACCATCAAACAACCATTGTCATTCGGATTGGCGATCAAATGATTCACCACTTCCTTAAAAAGTGTCTCAAGCTTCTGCATTCCTGTTAATGGTTTTTCATTCAAGGCATTTAAATGTGTATCGCCAACCTGCTTGTAAAAATCAAGTGATTGCAAATACAAATTGTGTTTATCCTGAAATGAATCATACAGACTGCTTCTGCTGAGTCCTGTGGCGGTCAAAACATCATCAATGGATGTTCCGTTGTATCCTTTTTGTCTGAAGATATGTGCTGCTGCTTCGAGCACTTTATCTTTATTGAAAGCTTTCGTTTTTGGCATGTTTGGAATGTTTAGTACAGTAAAAGTATTGCGTCGGAACGCTTATTCCAAATAAAATATGTTAAAAATCACTTGTTCTTCATTCTCAGGCGAATCTGTGTCAAAACCTTCTTGGTATAGAGGGGGAAATCGCCTTGCATGACCCAGGCATAATAGGAAGCTTCCTTCGCAAAAACCTCTTCTACGGGAACATCTTTGTACTTACCGAAGGCAAAACACTCCTGCCCTTTTTCATTGAATATAATTCTCCCGGCCAGATCCACATTCTTGGTCTTGGCACTCAAGTCGCTTAACACAGCGATGTCATTTTTTACCGGGATAGAGATCTTTCCTTTATCATCTTCTACTTCTTTGTCCTGATACCTTGCAATCTGTGCTTTAAAGATCTCGTAGGTGGCTTTTACATCTGCTTCGGCCGTATGTGCATTCACAATTTTTTCATTGCAATAGAATTTATAGGCAGCAGCCAGATTGCGTGGCTCCATGGTATGAAAGATGTTCTGTACATCCACTAATTTTCTTCCTTTAAGATCAAAGTCGGCCCCTACTCTCAAAAACTCTTCTGCCAATAAAGGCATATCGTATTTATTAGAATTGAATCCCGCGAAATCTGCATTGCCAATGAATTTCAATAGTTCAGAAGCTACTTCTTTAAAAGTGGGACAATCCTTTATGTCCTTATCATAAATACCATGTATTTGCGATACTTTATCCGGTATAGGCATTTCCGGATTCACCTTCACCGTTTTTATTTCTGTACTGTTGTCTACATTCACTTTTAAAAGTGAGATCTCCACAATACGATCGAGACCAATGGTCAGTCCGGTTGCTTCAATATCAATGAATACAAGAGGTTTTTTTAAATTCAGATTCATTTCAATTGGAATAAATACTAAGTGATTTCATTGCGGATTCGTTGCTGATCGCAACTCCGGTCAATTGATTGATCTTGCTGATCACTTCTTCCAGCAGGGAATCCGGACAAGAAGCACCACTGCTGATCACGATCTTCAGTTTCTCTTTTTTAGGTAAAAAATCTTTTGTCGACCGCATTGTCTTCGTATGATAATCGAAATGCTTGATCTCATTTGCATTCACGATCTCTTTTGCAGAGGAAATAAAATAAGTGGGGAATTTTGTTTCACACAATTCCACCAAATGAGAAGTGTTGCTGCTGTTGTAACCTCCCACTACAATGGCCAGGTCGGCATCGGTATTCAATAATCCAAGTGTGGCCGATTGATTTTCGTTGGTTGCGTAGCACAAGGTATCACGGGTATCAGCGAAATGTTGTTTGCTATTCTCTGCTCCGAATTTCTCTTCCATCACCTTCTTAAAATATTCAGCGATCTCTTCGGTCTCACTTGCCAACATGGTGGTTTGATTGATCACACCCAGTTTTGAAAAGTGTTTTTCAATATTAAATCCTGCTGAGAATTTGCCTGCGAATTCTTTTTCAAATTCGGAAGCTGTTCCTTTTCCCAAAATGTATTTTGCCAAGGCTTCCGATTCCTTTTTATCTTTTACGACCACTACAGCCTGACTGTGTTGTGCGCTTCTTGAAAAAGTAGAACGTGTTTCTTCGTGATCGTATTTTCCGTGAATGATGATGGTATGCTCACTCGCGCCTATCTGTTCTGATTTCTTCCAAACCCTTTCTACAAAGGGACAAGTGGTATTGTATTTTTCTGTTTGAATTCCTTTTTTACTTAATGTCTCTAATAATTGCAAGGGTGCCCCGAAAGCCGGAATGATGACCACATCATCGGGCGTGAGAACATCCAATGAGATCAGTTCTTTTCCCAATGTATCATGTAAAAACTGTACTCCTCTTTCGGTAAGATCTTTATTCACGTCCGGATTATGGATCATCTGACTCAGCAGAAAGATTCTTTTTCCCGGATTTTCATCAAGTGCTCTGAACGCAATTTCAATCGCATTCTCTACGCCATAACAAAAGCCAAAATGCCTCGCAATGTAATAACTTACTTTTCCGAAATTCAAATGAGCGGGATTCATATCCCTTTTTCTCGGATCCTGGGTCTTTAAAAACTGTTTAACGCCATTGATGATGGGACTACGATAGAATTCAGGAACGTTGAAAGATTTCATTAGCTTTTTACTGCTTCAGTGGTGTATTTAGCCATGAATTCCATTGCCTTGTCCACCATATCAGCACTTCCCAAGAACAAAGGCGTGCGCTGATGAAGTTCTTTAATATCCAGTTCCATGATACGTTTGTATCCTGTTGTGGCTTTACCTCCCGCTTGCTCTATGATAAACGCAAGTGGATTGCATTCGTACAACAAACGAAGTTTTCCGTTTGGTGATTTGGTTGTAGTAGGATAAATATAGATTCCACCGGTGATCAGATTTCTGTGAATATCTGCCACACCTGAACCGATATAACGAGAAGAATAAGGACGACTCGTTGCTTTGTCCTCTTCCTGGCAATATTTAATGTATTTTTTCACTCCGTCCGGGAAGTGAAGGTAATTTCCTTCGTTGATGGAATAAACCAATCCGTCTTTTCTAGTTTGCATGTTCGGATGAGAAAGACAGAATTCACCGATACTAGGATCCAGTGTAAATCCATTCACTCCTTTACCTGTTGTATAAACCAACATACAGCTGGAACCGTAAATGATGTATCCGGCGGCTACCTGCTCAGTTCCTCTTTGCATGAAATCTTCTAAATTTCCTGCTCCGTTCAGTGAAGTTCTTCTGTAGATCGAAAAAATGGTTCCGACAGAGACATTCACATCAATATTCGAAGATCCATCGAGTGGATCCATTGCGACAACGTAACGTGCATTCTTTGAGATCTCGGAATCAACTGGAATGATATCGTCGTTCTCTTCACTGGCAATGGCACAAACTTCACCTCCGGCCTTTAAAGCCGCAATGAATTGTTCATTGGCAAAAACATCCAGCTTCTTTACTCGCTCTCCCTGAACATTGGTCTCTCCGGTCTCACCCAAGATCTCAACCAATCCGGCTTTGTTCACTTCACGGTTAACGATCTTCGCCGCAATACCGATATCTCTTAATAAACGTGATAACTCGCCCTTGGCGTAAGGAAAATCGGCCTGCTTCTCGATAATGAACTGACCTAATGTTTTTGACTTCATAAGTAAAATTAGAAAGTCAAAGATAAGAAAAAATGGGTACTAAAGGGAATGTTATTTTGAAAATTCCTCTTTGAGGAACTCTCTCCAATCAGTTAGATTGGCAATGACCTGAAGTTGACGGTAACTATTGTGAAACTTATCGTCATCTTCCTGTGCATTAAGCAGATTAATGCGGTACTTATCAAAATTATTCAAAGCAAATCTTTCTTCAGAACTTAATTTGATCCCTGAAAATTCTTTGTCTCTGAGATCATTGATACTGGTAACAAGACCTGTTGATTTTTTATTGAGTAATTTTGAAATAAGATCCATAAGTGTTCCCACAAAGTTAGATCATAAATCTAATTTTAATTTGAATTTTCGATATACATACTAACATCGTCGTGTTAATTATAAGTAATTTAGACGAAGTAGTTTTGATGAGACTTTACATTTTGATATTGATCTGTTTACCGGGAATTCACTTTGCACAGGGAGAAGGTAAAAGCAAATACGAAAAACGCTGGGCGATCACACATCCTTTTGCTGCATTGCGTGTAAAGAAGATCTACAACAAGGCCTTGCCAGTTTACAAGGATTCAGGTCTGAGATCAAAACTCGATCAATACGAAAGTGGTGGCAGAACTGACGCTTTCCGACATGTTTTTTTTATGGCGGCCTTTACCCAAAAGATAAAGATCAAAAAGATAAGGAAACTTGGAATTGCACATGAAAAGGCCAACAAACAAATGTATCTAAAGGGAAATAAAGAATTTGGTTCTTTGCCCGATAGTATAGATACTGTAATGGATCTGTATAATAACGAAGTGGGATTTACGATTGGAGGTGATAACAAAAAGTGCAATCTGACTGAGCTTTCACGGATAGTACTAAGTTACCTCAGCCAGGGTAAGGCGCTGATGATCAAAAGAAATAGAGATGGTCAATTCGTTTCTTGCACTGGTCAAATATTAGATCCGATTGAACTGCGTAAATGGGTGAACGAAAAATGCGCCGTTAAGAGTGATTGGAAAGAATGATTTCAGATAAATAATTTCAGATCGATCTTCTCTTTGATCTCTTCTTTAAAAAAGACCATTCCGAAATACCAGGTGTCGATACTTACTTTTACAGAAGCATGTCCTTTTATTTCCGACCAGGCCTTTTGCATGCCCTCACTCCAGTAAATATCATCAAAGATAAAGACGGAATGTGCATTCTTCTTTTTCAAGGCTTCATTAAAATAACGAAGTGTTGCCTCATAGGTGTGATTCCCGTCAAAATAAATGAGTCCACCCTCCGGTATTCTTTCCAGTAAGTTTGGAAAAGTACTATCGAAATTTCCCTCGATCAATTCACAGTTCTTAATGTAATGATCCGCCAAAAGTTCCTTCGCAAAATTTAAAAGAGCCGAACTTCCCTCCAAACTATAGACCTTTTTAGTTGGATCTGCAGAGCAAAGATAAAGGGTAGTCATGCCGATGGATGTTCCCAGTTCAATGACCTGCGATGGTTTCAAGTAATTGATGAGTTTGTATAACAACTCAGCTTGCAGTTGCGTGCTGTTTCCTTTCCTTAAAATATCCTTCACCTTGCGCTGATCAGAATGTATGCTTTTAGATCCTGCTCCAAAGTCGTTTACCTTTAGTGTTGTATTGTCCTTTAAAAGCCTTTCTCTCTTCTCTTTCAACTTCCCGAAATCATAAAAGCCGTTCTCGTTGTAAAACACTTCCTCACACAATTGATAGACGAATGGTGAATGCACGTCATGTCCTTTACGCTTGGCCGTAAAAAAATGCTGCAGGTATGACATTACGCGGTTCATAGACTTTTATCGCAGACACAATATACTTTTTTTTGGGGCGCACTGTACATATAACCGGGAAGAGTTTGCCTTTCCATATAATACAAGGAAAGGCTGTTCAATTGTTTTTCAGGATGTTTCTTATTCCATCTGCGCAACAAATATTTACAATACAAGGGTCTTAAAAAATACATATCCTCTCGCTGCAGATTTTCGGTGAGCTTTCTCCATCGATCGCTTTTGTGCATCTTTAAAATACTCTTTGGTTTCTCAAAGTTCACGTAATCTTCGTTTCGGATCATATCCCATTGCCTTCCGATCGAATCCATTCCATAATGCACAAACCATCCTTCTCTTTTGATGATATTGGGAGAGAACATTCCCCAGTTCTGATTGAAACGAAAAGTGTTGACCGGAATGTTCATTGCATCTGCTAATTCATACCGAAACCAAGTTAAAGTACTCAGGTTGACAAAGAGGGATAACAAAATGAAAAACAAACAGATGTATCTTGTAGCGGGACGGAAAATATTTCTCTGAAAAGGAGTTCTATACCTAGGTAAAAGAGATCTTCTTTTTCCTTTCAGCATTTTGATCTTTTTCTCAATTGCATCCATTGCAAAAGAAGGGATGAGTCCGATAGCAGTAACGATATTGATCAGAAAGAACAATCCCACATACAAAGTTGTTCCAATACCAAGATGAAGTATGAGAAGACACAAGAAGGCGATCAATCGCAAATGTCCTTTTCGGGAAGGAAAGAGGATCAAGATAGGAAGCAGTAGTTCAATGAGATATACGAACACGGTTAATGCTTTCATTAAAGCAGGACTGTGATAGATCCATTCTCCCATAAAAGGCAAACGGAGTTGTTCCAGGCTAAGGGCATAATAGATGGCCGTGAAATCTTGTCGCCATTCCGGACCACTCTTTAAATTCACCGTAAAAAAATAGACCGAAGCGATCAATAGTAAATAGGCCAGATCAGCGCTATGAGAAGAACGAATGGAAGCTGTTCTTTTTTTGGAATCGATGGAATAGTAGGCATTCCATGGTAAAAATATCCCAATGAACAGCATAAGTCGAAGCAGATCATCACCCGATTGATTGATGTAGAGATTACGGTTGTGAAGTGAAATGGTCAGTAACCAAAGTAAAGTGGTGATCACTCGGGTCCTTAATCCTGCAAGCAAAAAAAGCGCCATCATAAAATGAAAGGCAAATAGGATCAATTGCCAGGTATAGGATCCACTCAGTAAATGCAATGACCAGTAACCGGTCTTGAAGCCGAAAATATTCACTACCCTGACCGGCCACCAGCCTTCATCGGTGTACATGGCTGAAATATCTGATCCACGAATGAGAAGGTCGGCAAGAATGATCAATGCCAAACCAATTCGCATGAGTGACAAAGCACGCAGATCCAGCTGATAAAAAGTTCTTGTTCGAACAAGTATTTTCAATAAGGCTTTCAGTGTTGTAAATGTAACTCTTTAAACGAAAAAACCCGGCATTTAGCCGGGCTCCTTCATTCTCAACTTCTATATTTCTTAGTCCTCTCGGTTATTGCTCGTAAATCGCCAGATGTAATACACCAATGTTGCTATTGAACCTAAAGCAGCCGAGAAATACGTATAGGCCGCCCATTTCAAGGCGTCTTTTGCTTCTTCATGCTCGTAACTTTGCGTTAATCGAGAACTATCCAGCCAGGCCAATGCTCTTCTGCTGGCATCTACCTCAACCGGTAAGGTAACCACACTGAACAAAGTGATCGCACCTTGCAATACAATGAAAAGCAAGAGCATTCCATTCATCATTTTTGGAGAACTATAGGCAAGAAATGCTAATCCCAATGTTAGAAAACTCATCAAATTACTTGCGATCTGAACAGCAGGCACCATTTTACTTCTCATGGTAAGCCATGTATAGGAATCGGCATGCTGAACGGCATGTCCACATTCATGCGCTGCCACTGCTGCAGCGGCTACATGTCTTCCGTTATAAACATCGTGACTTAAATTCACCGTTTTGTTCAAGGGATTGTAGTGATCGGTCAGCATCCCTCCAACACTTGTCACTTTTACATCGTAAATTCCATTGTCCTTTAGCATTTTCTCAGCAATTTCTTTTCCACTCATTCCGGAACTAAGTCTGGATTGGGAATACTTAGCGAATTTGCTTTTTAAACGAGAGCTGATAAACAGACCAAGTAGCATGAATACTACTGCAATGATCATTAAAATTGGGTCGAAGTACATAATTCTATTTGTTTTAGCTTAAAGCATCAATTTAAGTGCCATGCTGTTTCTCTGACAAAATTACACAAGTCTCTACTTCAATTCTTGAAAGAATGGCATTATTTCACAAAATTCGTTAAGCCAAATTAACAATACAACTTTAGTAAGTTCGGTTAATAATCAAGTATTGCATTGAAACTATACTTAGTTTTATTCGTTATTACATTATGCCGAATCGTCCCACTATTCTAGTTACCAATGATGATGGTGTTTTTGCACCTGGAATCAAATTTCTTACTTCTGTTGCAAAAAAATATGGCAAGGTTATTGTCGTTGCACCAGATAAACCACAGAGTGGTATGGGACATGCCATTACGATCAACTCAACCATCCGTATTCAAAAAACGAATTACCATGAGGTGGATCGGGAATATGCATGCAACGGAACACCGGTAGATTGCGTAAAAATGGCTGTGAACAATCTGCTAAAAGCTCGACCCGATCTTGTCTTGAGTGGCATCAATCACGGAAGCAACAGTTCCATCAATGTCATTTACAGTGGAACCATGAGCGCTGCCGTTGAAGGCGCACTGGAAGGATCTCCGAGTATTGGATTCAGTCTATGTGATTACAGTATTGAAGCAGATTTCACGCAAGCCAAAGAATACATTGAGAAGATCATTGAAAGTGCCTTAAAGAATAAAATGCAAAAGGGCGTTTGCCTGAATGTAAATATTCCCAAATTGAAAAAGGAAGACATCAAGGGAATTAAAGTAGCGCGTCAGGCCAAAGCCAACTGGGTAGAAAGATTTGATGAAAGAAAGGATCCTTACGGAAGAGAATACTATTGGCTAACGGGAGAATTCGTGAATTTTGAACCGGAAGCAAAAGATACAGATGAATGGGCCTTGGCCAATGGATACGTTTCTGTTGTGCCTATTCAGGCAGATATGACAGCCTATCAAAGTTTAGAACAATTAAAATCACTGGAATCATGAACTGGAGTAAATTAGATAATTTCTGGAAGGGATTAGGTATAGGGATCGTTTTTCCGATGTTCGTTTTCTTCTTGTACTGGCTCTTCTTTCACAATCAACTGAATTTTCCCCGCGGCTTCATACGCTATTTGACGGGGGGATTTCTATTGAGCAGCGTGATCAAGATCTGTGGCATTGGTAATCTATTGCTCTTCTATTTAGGACTAACCAAAAAAATCGACAAGTTCACCAAGGGAATAATTCTCAGCGTGCTGGTCTATGTCGCTTTAGTAGCTTACGTTTCTTATTTCATGGAACCGGAATACATCTGATGAAGTATTATTTCATAGCCGGTGAGGCCAGCGGAGACATGCATGCAGGAAATTGTATGCGAGAGATCAAATTGCTTGATCCGCAGGCAAACTTTGCTTTTACCGGAGGAGATGTGATGGAAGAAGTGAGCGGAAAGAAAGCAGCGATCCATATCAAGGAAATGAATTTTATGGGCTTTGTGGATGTGCTGAAAAATATTGGTACCATAAAAAAGAATTTCAAAAAAGTAAAAAGCGATATTTTAGCTTACAAGCCGGATCTGTTGATCCTTGTGGATTATCCCGGTTTCAATTTACGAATGGCGAAATGGGCCTTTGAACAAGGAATAAAAGTAGATTACTACATCTCTCCAACTGTCTGGGCCTGGAAAGAAAATCGCGTGGAGATCCTTCGCAAATACACCAACAAATTATTTGTGATCCTTCCTTTCGAAGAAGCTTTCTATGCAAAAAAAGGCATGAAGGTGTATTTCATGGGGCATCCCTTACTGGATGCAATCGAAAGAAGAAAACCTCAGCTCAAATCAAAAGAAGATTTCGTGAAAGAGAATGGTCTCTCCGAAAAACCAATGATTGCCGTATTACCGGGAAGCAGAAGACAGGAGATCGAACGAATGCTGGATGTGATGATGGGTGTTACTTCAAAGTTTCCTTCTTATCAGTTTGTTGTGGCTGGTTCAAACACATTGGATAGATCCTATTATGAACCCTTGAGCAAAATGGGGATCAAGGTTGTCTTCAATCAAACCTATGAACTCATGAATTATGCGAAAGCCGGCATTATTAAAAGTGGAACTTCTACGCTGGAAAGTGCTTTGTTCGATCTGCCCCAAGTGATCTGCTACAAAGGTGGGGGTTTGTCTTTTAAAATTGCTAAAATGCTGGTGGATGTGAAATACATCGGTCTGCCTAATCTCATCATGGATGCACCCTTGGTGAAGGAACTAGTACAAGATGATCTAACTACCGAAAACATTTGCCTTGAACTGGATAAATTACTGAATGATACGAATTATAGAAACGAAATGTTATTGAATTACAAAAAACTGAAAGAAAGCTGTGGTGGTACAGGCGCCTCAAAAAGACTAGCCGCAGAGATCTTTCAAGATGTGAAAAAGACCAATTAAAATGATTAAAAAAAGAAAAAAAATATTCTTCTTCACAAGCTTAGTCCTCGTTTTGTTTTTTTGTGGATTCACTTTTCTACCAACCGATACCTTGCAGGTTCGCATCTTTGCCCATTTAAAGGTAAATGCCGTTCAGGTGAATGTGCATGCAGGTGTATACCGTGTAACGGCGGATGGAAACCTCATCACTGAAAGCAAAGGTGAGACGATCATGAAAATTGTATTGAAAGGTGATAGCATTCAGCTTTTCAGCAACGAACAATCTTTAGGTACATTTCATTACATCAAATTTTCCGGAAGCGAATCATCAGAGTTAAAAGTGAAATTGTTGAATCCGGATCGGAAGATCAGAACCTATCAGAACGATATCAGCTTTGCAGCTTCCGAAGGTTATATTAAAATGCTGAATGATGTGATACTTGATAATTACATTGCCGGAGTTACAGAAGCAGAAGCAGGAACCAAATCTACATTAGAATTCTATAAAGTACAGGCCATATTAGCCCGTACCTTTGCTTTGGCTCATATCAACAAACATGTGCTTGAAGGATTCAGTCTTTGCGATCAGGTCCATTGCCAGGCTTATTATGGCAAACCAAAAGACCTGAATATTTATGTCGCCATTGCCGAAACAGAAGGAAAAGTGGTGGTAGATGACGATCTGAACCTGATCATTGCCGCTTTTCATAGCAACAGTGGAGGACAAACAGCCAACAGCGAAGATGTTTGGGGTGCGAAAAAAGATTATTTGAGAAGTAAAGTAGACAGCTTCAGCTCTAAAATGCCGAATGCCTATTGGGAAAGAAAAATGTTAACGGACGATTGGCTCACGTACTTAAAGATCAAACACAATTATGCCATTGAAATACCGGAGGCAAAAGCAGCTGCTTTGAATTTCAGACAGGAAAACAGAAAGGTGTATCTGGAATGCAACAACTCAAAAGTTCCGTTGAAGAACGTGAGACAGGATCTACAATTGAAATCCACCTTCTTTTCAATTTATGAATTAGGAAATGACAGCATCGTATTTAAAGGAAAAGGTTACGGACATGGATTGGGTATGTGTCAGGAAGGAGCCATGAAAATGTGCAAGCTCGGTTATAAATACCCCGATGTGTTGAATTACTATTACAGGAACATTCAAATCATTGATCTACATAAATTGCATTTCTTTAAGGATGAGTGACAGTCTTGTTCTTCATTAAATACCTTCAATCAAAATCATTTTGTCAGCAAAGCATCTAGAACATCTGAAAAAAGACAAACGTCTGAAAAAGGTCATTGAGAAACATGGTGTGCTGAGCACCGGAAAAGAAAAAGATCTTTATTTCAGTTTACTGCGTGCCATTGCCGGGCAGCAATTATCTGTAAAAGCAGCTGAAACCATTTGGGAGCGATTTCTTAAACTTTTTAAATCTGGTTATCCCGATCCCAAAGCCGTATTGAAAATGGATGTGGAGAAAATGCGTGGAGCAGGTTTATCGTATCAAAAGGCAGGTTATTTAAAGAACATTGCTCAATTCGCAGTAGAGAAGGGTTTGGACTTTGATCATTTGAATGAGAAAGAGGACGATGACCTGATCGAATACTTGGTTCAGATAAAAGGCGTTGGAAAATGGACGGTAGAAATGTTATTGATGTTTTCCCTAGGACGAAAAGATGTTTTTCCCAAAGATGATCTCGGTATTCAAAATGGAATGCGCTCTTTGTATGGATTTGAGGTGGAAACTAAAAAAGAACTGCACGCAACCATGGATAAGATCGCTGAAAAATGGAGGCCCTATAGAAGTTTAGCCTGTCTTTATATTTGGAGGCACAAGGATGGGGATTAAGCCGATTTCTTAAAAAACGATAATTCGGCAATAAGCCTTAACAGTATGGCGTTTGACATGAAAAAAGCATACATGTCCAAAATCAAAAACATCAAAAATCACTTGCGTATTTCTTTATTTACTAACTTCAAGCCTTAAGAATCTCTATGGGTAATTATATTTTTCTGGGGCTATTGCTCGCCTCTTTTGTTGGTTTAAGTAAACTCTTTGTAAAAGCCGGTCTGGATGGCTGGAAGGCTTATATTCCTTTCTATAATTTCTATTTATTAGGTAAAATGCTGGGCAAACCGGGTTGGTGGAGTGCCATCATGATCTTTCCGGGCGTGAACATCATCATGTATGGTGTTTACGGATTCAATACAGCCAGAGCCTTCAATAAACCTGCCACTTCTGATCTTGTTTTCGCTTCCCTCCTACCCTATATCTATTTTCTGAAACTGGGATTCGATCCTACTGCCAAATATGTAGGCATGGATAAATTCAAAAAAGAACCAAGTTCATTCGTAAAGAACTGGCTCGATCCCATTATTTTTGCCGTGATCGCAGCTTCCATCATTCGTGGTTATACCATTGAGGCTTTCACCATTCCCACTTCTTCCCTCGAAAAAAGTTTAATGGTGGGAGATTTTCTTTTCGTGAATAAATTTGCCTACGGCCCTAAGATCCCGCAAACTCCCCTCTCCTTTCCGTTTGCTCATCACACCCTTCCATTCAGCGAAACAACAAAATCTTATTTAGAATGGATCAAGTTTCCCTACATGCGTCTGCCCGGTTTCGGAAAGGTAAAGAACAATGATATTGTGGTATTCAATTACCCGGATGGAGATACCGTTCTGTTAAGCGAACAGAACATGAGCTATTATGCTTTGAAAAGATATTTTGCGCAGATCATCGAAAATGAAGAGGGACGAGCAGGAATGAAACCACAGTCCAAAGCTTATTATGACGCTAAAGCTTTTGAATTGATCCACAACGAAGACATGCAGAATCCGATCAACGGAAAACGCATGAATAAAGTGGTAGCAAGACCGGTAGACAAACGCGAACACTATGTAAAAAGATGTGTGGCCATTGCAGGTGATGAATTACAAATAAAGGACGGAGAGATCTATATCTCAAAAGTAAAACAAGAAGCACCGGTAAAAGCACAGCACTTCTATTATGTAAAATGCAGTACTCGCATTTTTGGAGATGAAGTGGAATTACCGAACGGTCAGTATTCTTTAAGCAACATGGCAGCCTTGGATAAATTGGACATTTATGCAACAGAAGCCGGAGTAGCAGCAATGGCCAAGGATACCATTGTCTATCGTTTGAACATGCCAAAGGATGTTGCAGAACAGGTGAAGACAATGCCTGGAGTTGTAAGTGTTGAAATGAAGTTGGAAGAGGCCGGTAAACGCGATCCATCTATTTTCCCACACAATGAAGCTTATGCCTGGAACAATGATAATTTTGGTCCACTCTTGATCCCAAAAGAAGGCATGACCATACCAATTGATACACACAATGTTTGTTTATATGAAAAGGTGATGAGCACCTATGATGATGGAATACATCATATCAGAAAAGATGGAGCAAAAGTATTGTATGATGGAAAACCGATCACATCTTATACATTTAAACAGAATTATTATTTTATGATGGGAGATAACCGTCACAACAGTGCTGATAGTCGCAGTTGGGGATTAGTTCCCTATGATCACGTGGTAGGTTCTCCTTTCTTTGTCTGGTTTAGCATGAAATATTCAGAGAACAATCCCGTGAGTGGAAAATCAGTTATCGGATCCTTGACCAAGAACAGCAAAGACGGAAAATTCAGATGGGAGCGCTTCCTGTGTTATGTGGAAGCAGGAAATCTGCATTCGGTGAAGATCCCATTCATTCTGGGTATACTTGGAATTTGGGGATACAACAAATGGAACAAGCGCAGAAAAGAAAAAGGAAAGAAAGCTGAGAAGGCCTAAACAAATATTATCCTTCATCCTAACGCTTCGCTGGTTTACGGCGGGACTAATAGGACTGATGTTGCTTTTCATTCTTAAATTCTATGTGATCGATCTCATCAAGGTCAATTCAAAAGATATGGGAAGCACGCTTCATGAAGGAGATGTGCTTCTTATCAAAAGAGCTTTTAACGATTATCAGGTAAATGATATCGTATACATCAAATATCCTGTAAAGGACTCAAGTAAGGGAAATACCTATTGTTTTCAGCGGATCATTGGATTACCGGGAGATAGCATTGAGATCATAAATAAGTTTGTTTACCGGAATGGACAATTGCTGAGTGATACAAATACCGTGATGCACAATTATTATGTGAAGTCGAACATTAAGATCGATAGTCTTTTTGAGATCCGTTATCAATTAAGAGAAGGAGGAGAGATCTCTAACGACCTTGACTACAGTTATTCTCTGACAAAAGTACAGGCAGATTCGTTGGCAAGATCCTTCAATGTCATTAAAAGTGTCAATATTAAAAATGAGCAAAAGGGCGGATTCGATCAAACGGTATTCCCCTATTCCACCCGATACAACTGGAATATGGACCACTTCGGTAAACTATTTGTTCCCAAAGAAGGAGCAGAACTCAGGTTGGACAGCACAAGCATTTTACTTTATGGTACGCTCATCAGAGAGTATGAAAAGAACACGCTGAAAGTACAAGGCGATAGCATTTTTGTGAACGGAAAATACAGCAGAACCTATACAGTAAAAAATGATTATTATTTTTTAATGGGTGATAACCGTGACAACGTGAATGATTCAAGGGTTTGTGGTGTGATCCCATCGGAAAATATCAGAGGAAGAATGATCAAAAAGATCAAGAGTGGTGGAGAAAAGTAATTCCCATGAAAATATTCTTCTCTCCACGGCTTACTGGCCCTCACTGGAATACTTTTACTATTTACTAAAGGCCAAAAATGTACATATCGAGAAATACGAGCATTACGAGAAACAAAGTTATCGCAACCGTTGCCGTATTCTGTCTGCAAACGGCCCCTTGGAGCTGATCATTCCCGTTGAAAAGAAATGTACTTCCATATCCGACGTTCGAATATCCTATAAAGAAAAATGGCAGCAAAATCACTGGCGGGCAATTGAAAGTGCTTATCGCAACACCGCCTATTTTGAATTCTTTGAAGAAGAAGTGAGGAAATTTTATATGGAACCGGAAGAATTTTTGTTGGATTACAATCTCAAACAATTACAGACTATCTTTCATATCCTTCGAATCAAAAAAGAACTGCACTTTACGAATGAATACAAAAAAGAATATTCAGGAATCACTGATCTGCGAGAACGAATTCATCCGAAGCACTCTGGATTCAGCAGTGAAAATGCGGAGCTAATATTGAATAGAAGATATTATCAGGTATTTGAAGAAAAATTTGGTTTTCATAAAAATCTGAGCATCCTCGATCTTATTTTTCACCAAGGCTTAAGGACAATTGAATACCTCGAAGATCATTAGATCATTTGCTCAAATTGATCTTTACACTATAAGAACCTTTATTTCCGGCATTGTAGACCGTTTCGTAGATAGAAATAAGTAACATTCCTGAAGACTTTGCCGTTCCACTGAATTTAGCACCGGCTTTTAAATTGTCAAACGATTTCTCTCCGATCTTATAGACCACTTGTCCGTACGAAGCATAGGTAGCCGCTCCGTAGTCGCCTTCTTCGCTCCCGCCATAAGGCTTTGTATATTCTGCAGCGCCGGGAGCTTTTACACTTCCATCCGGTTTGTATTTATTATTACTCAAACTTGCCAGGGTTACTTCTCCTCCAGCTGTAATATTAAAATGTTGTCCGGCTTTTAATTGTATTCCCGTTTTCAACCAACCACCATTTTGATTGCCGCTAATGTGTTTAGAAGCGTTCAGTTGAAAAATGTATTCACCTTTTCCAGCTTCTGTGATCACTGAGATATCAATGCTTTTGATCTTTTCTTTAGGTACAGAAAGGTTGCCATATTCTGTTTTCACTTCCATTTTGGTGAAATTATAGTGACCACCCATGGTATAATTATTTTCCATTGTGATCACATCTTCAGAGGGTGTTTCATCCGAAATATTATTTGTTGCTTTAATTTCATTCAGGGCATTCTCGATGGTATATTCCCCTGTGTAGGAATTTTCTTCTGCAATATTCTTTCCGTCATTTAAAAATTCATTGATGGCGACAATTGCCTTTGGACCAAGCTTAACAAGATCAGAATAAGCACCTTTTCTGACATCATCCGTGGTGCTGGTCAGTAATAATTTGAGGATAGGCTTCGCTTTTTCGCTGGTATTTTTATCACTTCCCAGTCCAATTTCTATATGGTTTATCTTGGAAGCCGGAATGATCAGTTTGCCGTAAGCGGAAACCAATTCAATATCATTAAAGGTGGTGGTGCCTTTTATTAGATTGCCATCTAACAATTCCAAACTAACATCAGCCTGCTTTTGAGCAGGAAGAAATAAAGTTGAGCTTACAAAGAAGTAAAGGAGAATTTTTTTCATTCCATATCAATTATGGAACAAAACTAAGTTTTATTTAAAGCAAGGCTTTAAAGAAAGTCTTAAATAAGCTTAAAGTCCGCTTGTTCCACCTAAAATACTACCGTCAGATCCTGCACTGAAATCAACAGGTTTGATGGCCACAACAGGCATGCTGCTTTTATGAATGACTTGCTGCGCATATGGACCTAGGAAGATTCCACTCACTTCCGCATCCTGGTCGGTCATGATAACGATCAAGTCTGCACTCAGTTTATTGGCGTAATCAACCGTAGCCTCTGCACGATTCCTCACATTAGAGAGAAGATCCGAATGGAAAATTGTTCCCGTTTCCTCAGCAAGCTTTTGGATCTGATGAAGAATAAGTTCCATCGCTGCTTTCTCGCTTTCCTCATCTTTTCCTAATAAAGCCACTGCATGTACCGAAGCACTGAATTTTTTAGCCATTTGGAGTGTATAATTCACTTTTTGTCTCGTGTGCGCGCTTGTGTCGATCGGCATTACGATCTTGTTATAACCTTTGTGATTCGCTTCCTTACTCATCACAATAGTAGGACAAGAAGATTTTGTAAGGACTTTCATTGCAACGCTACCGATCAACAATTCCTCTATAGGAGAATAACCATGTGTGCCCATAACTACCATAGAAGCTCCAATCTCTTCAGCCACATCTACGATCTCTGAGCTGGGGCTGCCGGTTTTAACAATACAATCCACTTTTACACCATATTGCTTTGCAATATCTGCAGCCAGTTTACCGAGCTTTTCAGTCGCTTTGTTTTCAACTTCAGATGTATTTAGAATATCAACTGTAGGAAGGAATAGACTCTGAGCAACATAGTAGGAGTTGATCACGTGTAAAAGATAGACATCACCTTTTGTCAGTTGTGCCGTAAAAGCACCGTGTGTTATGGCCAAAAGTGAGGTATCGCTGAAATCGACCGGGATGAGGATCTTTTTAGAATTAAACTGAATCATAAGTAGGTTTTGAATGTTAAATATAGGTTTTTTCTGCAAAATAAGCCATTTTAACGAAAAAAGCCATCTTTTTTCCCAACCTTTTTAGCTTAGCCCCGTATTAGTGGTCAGTTTTATACACAAATGGTTACTAATAACTTTAAATATGTAAGTATTTTGTTGAACTATATAAAATCACTACTTTTGCGCTAAGTTTTAAACAAAAACATAAACCCAAATAAATATGAATAAAAAAGTCCTAATCGCCGCGTCTTTGTTAACAACAATGATGTTGCAAGCTCAGGAGTCAGGCTCCGGAGATGAGGTTCTTAAGAACAAGAAAGGCAATGAGATCCTTCCAAAAAAAGGAGATATCGGTCTTGGCTTCAATGCTGCTCCAATGATGGATCTTGTGATTAACGCCGTAAAAATCAACCAAGCTGGTACCTTCAACAACTCAGCTAACACTAATCAGTATCAAACTGGTGGTGCAAGTCAAATCGTTGGGAAGTATTTCCTTTCAGCGAAAACTGCTGTTCGTGCTAGAATTGCAGTAAATACTATTTCAGGCAGGATCACAAACCGTGTTCAAGATTCTAAAGCAATTTACGATGCTAGTTTCGGGACTCAGTCTGATATCGATGCAGCTAACCAATTAAGAGTTGAAGATACTTACAAATTCAACAAACAAAACTGGTTGATCTCAGGTGGATATGAAATGAGAAGAGGATATCGTCGTCTTCAAGGTGTTTATGGTGGAGAAGTGATTTTTGGCGGAAGCGGAAATAAAGAATATTTCACTTACGCTAATGATTATTCAGATAAATACGTTACACATTTCACCAACCCGGCTGGAGCTCAGTTCAACGGACAAACAAACCATAACCCTTTCCAGGCTGGAAGACAAGAGCGTGTACTATATAACAACTACCGTGGTGGATTCCGTTTTGGTCTAAGAGGTTTCATTGGAGTTGAATACTTTGTGTTCTCTAAGATCTCTGTTGGAGCTGAATTCGGATGGCAGTATGCTGTTACAACAAGAACTAATCGTATCGCTACCTTTGAAGTATTTGATCAAGGTGCAAACGGTTTAGCTTCTGTTTATAACGAAGAAAGAAGCAATGATTCAAACGAGAAGTCAAAAGGTTTTTCAGTTGACAACAACAACGGAGCCAACCCATTCTCAATGAACAACTTTACAGGTGGTAACGGTAACTCTGCCGGTAACGGTGGTGTAGGTGCCGGTTCAGGTGCGATAAACATTATTTTCCACTTCTAATCAATTAAATAAAAATAAATAATAATAAACATAAATAATAAAATCATGAAAAAATCACTTTTAGCACTTACACTTACTGCTGCTCTTTTCTCTTGCAAGAAAGATATCGAGCAAAAGTCACTTGAAGCAACTGATATAACCGGAACTGGTTATGTAAAAGGTAATCTTCAGAAAACAGTTATCGCTCCAAATGGTGGCGGTGGATGGAATAACGACACTAAGGTTGCTGCTGCAGGAGTTAATATCTCTGTTCGCGTCGCAACAAACGGTTTTAATGGAATTTATCCTAACTCTAATTATGCTTCGACTGAAGTTTTCTCTGGAACTACTGACGCAAACGGTAACTTCAACATTGCTGTTAAAACTAACGGTACAACCAATGGAGTTAATGCTCAGGTTTTTGTTGAAGGATGGCAAGGTACACAGGATACTATAATCAATGGGGTAACTAAAACAGGTCGTCTTTGCAATTATTTTGGCACAACTGCCAACTTAGGCGTTTTCAAGGGGCAATCTTCTTATCTAAACTTAAACCGTTGGAGCTTTAACGTAGGTAACATGTCAGTTGTAAATGACAACAACAACCCTACATCTTCAAACTTAGGTACAGCTGTCGTTACTGGTTCAGTAGGTTATACAGTTTGGCAATCATCAGTGAACGTAATCAGCGGAACTGTTCAACCAGCTGCTATCACTAATACTTATGTAATGAAGTCCCCTGTTGGCACTAAAGTTTATGCTACTTTCAGCAACGACCCTTTAACTTTAAGTCCAAAACCATACCAAGCAACTACAGATGCTAATGGTTCTTATACTTTCAACTTTGCTACTGTTAATGCTGGTACTCCAGGTTTTGGTCAGTCAGCTAGTATCTGGGTATCTGACTTACAAGCTACTCGTGATACAATGAAGATCACTTCAGTTTACACTGGAACTACTTTTGTTAGTACCTCTACTGCAATTGCTACTGGTAGAGCTGGTGTTTATGATGGATTCAATAACAACCAAGGTTCTTTATTCAGCAATGAAGTTAGAAATGCAGTGAATTTCGTTCACGGTTTCTTCAGCTTCACAGCTAACTAAGAAATACCTAATCATTAAAAAAAGGCTTCCATATGGAAGCCTTTTTTTTTTGCTTCGTATACAGGTTTTGCTTTAGTAGATATTCAGATCTTGAATAGCCATTTATCCCATCCTTTCAAATCATTATCGCACCTTAAGGATGAGGTATACGGTAATAGAAGTTCTAATAGGGATTCTTGCTCACTTGACAGAATGGTGATGGATAACTAGTCTCGCGGATAAAATTGGCTCTTATTGAATTTAAATCGCTATTACATACAACAAGTCCCGGTCTTTTTATTGCTGGTTCATCTTTAAAACTATTCGTGAATGCCCTCGTTATTAGCCTTTATGTGTGTGATTAAAGGAAGGAAACTAGAAAGATCTCAGCTTTAAAGCAGGAAAGTCTAATGATTGGATAAAAAAAATCCCTTCAGTTAACTGAAAGGATTTCCTTTGTAATGAAGGTTCTGTTATTTCGGTTGTGCAGGAGCTGGAGCCGGTGCCGGAGCAGGCATAGTAACAGCAGAAGCAGCTTTACGTTTAGCGATTGAACCACTGTCTTCAGAAGATTCTGTGTTCACGCCACTTTTAGGAGCCATTAGAATGCATAATGCAATAAGAACGATAGCTAATCCCCAAGTAGCCTTTTCGATGAACTCAGTGCCTCTTTTAACACCCATGATCTGTGTTGCAGCGCCGTACTGACTTTGGATTCCACCACCTTTTGAATTCTGCACCAATACAACTAGTATAAGCAGCAGACTCACAATAATAATTAATACTGAAAAAATCATTTCTTTAAATTTTAATCTTTTTGACTATTCCTTAATTTTTCAATCAGGGATGCAAAGTAAGCACTTTTTTGTGGATATTTCAAACTTAAAATCTCATACGATCGTATAGCCTTACTGATGTTGCCTTGTAAAGCATAAATATTCGCAAGTGTTTCAGTTACAAGCTCTTCATTCTCCAATAAACTCTCTTTTGCTTTGATATCCGATCGGAAGAATTTCTGTTCTTCTTTTTGTTTGAGCGCTCCCGGATTGCTTTCAATGATCTTATCGATCAGGGCTTTTTGCTTTAATTTAGTTTTCTTGATGTTTTCGGCTTGATCTATGCCTGCCTCTTTCTTCTCCTCTTCAAAACGATGTGCTGTGCCTTTGTTGCGATTTAAATGGTCCAGCCAGGCTGTAAATGTATCTGGTTGCTTCTTTCTTTCCTGCTTTATCTGAAGAACTTCTTTCTCAACGAAAGAACTCACAATTGCCCTCTCAATCTCTTTTTCAACCTTTTCGGGCGTGATCTCTTCTTTTACTTCAGGAACTTTCGTTTCTTCCTTTAAACTTTTATCAGTTTCAATATGCTTGTCCGTATCCTGAACCGACTTTTCAAGGGCTACTTCCGGCTTTGTTTCAATGACAATTATGTTCTCAACAGGAATTTCTTTATTCAGAAGATCATACAGTTTTTCTCGATCATTCACACTAATAGCCGTTCGCTTGATGGTTTGTTGATACAACGAAGCATCCCACTTTTTAGAAGACAAACTGAGTAGCAATTGAGCCGTCTGAAAATAAGGGAACTCTTCCACCAGCCTATTCAACTGATTCACATCTTCCCCTTTCAGAGATTCCGGTTTATTGATGTATTGATAAAACTCCTCAGCGTTCATTCTACCAATTATTGAATGCTCTGTTAAAAATATCTTCTGTTAACTGCCTATAGATCTCCGATACAAGGCTTGCTTCTTCCTCACTGATATTCTTCGTTGTAGGAAAATCAGCAAAACGCGTGAATGTCTGATCGAAGCTTTTCACTTCTTCAAATTTATTCGTGTATTTCACCTGAACACTTATAGTTAATCGGTTTGTACTTGCCTGGTCGGTACTTTGTACCGCAACAGGACCTACATTGTAATCTGCAATATACCCTTCAAATGTAAGATCACCGTTTTGTTTTACCAAACTTAAATTGGTCTGTTGAGAAACCACATCCCGCAATTTTTCTGTGAAACGCTGGGAAAGACTGGGCGCTCCCAGACTGGTATTATTTGTAAAGAAACCAACGCTGATGGACTTTGCTTCCGGTGGAATCGTTGCTCCGGACAAAGAAATTCTGGGTTTGCAAGCAGTGAAAGAGATCACAAGCAGCACACAAGCTAATATTTGAATCAGATTTTTCATCCAAGTTGTATTCCTATCAATGAAATATCATCCGTTTGTTCAAATCCCTTTTTCCAGTTGTTGAGCAACCTTTCAATTTCTGTTTTTTGAGCTTCCATTGCTAAGCCGGAGCTGGCCTGCAGCCATTCACGAAAAAGTTTTGATCGAACTTTCTTTCCTGAGCTGAAGTTGGAAGGTTGACCATCCTTGGGAGAGCCAAACTGATCGATAATTCCATCTGAGAAAAGGAACAAGCGCATCTCTTTTTCAATTTCTATCTTTTCTTCGGTATAAGGTTCATTTCTCTCAAAAAGACCAATAGGTTGTTTATTTGGCTTCAGATCTCTTACTTGTCCTTTATTTAGAATAAATGATTTGGCATTTGCTCCTGCATAAATCAGCTCCTTATCGTCAAATGCAACGATTGCCATATCCATTCCGTCTCTTTGATCAGAACCGTTGTTTTGAAGATTCAAAGCATTTATCACATCACTTCTCAGTTCATTCAGGATTTTGGCAGGTGAGGTAATATTCTTCTCATTCACGATCTTATTCAATAATGTCATTCCTATCATACTCATGAAGGCGCCTGGAACTCCGTGTCCTGTACAATCAGCCAATGCAAGGATGTGCTTTTTTCCTGAAAATGTATACCAATAGAAATCTCCGCTCACAATATCTCTTGGCTTATACAAGATAAAAGAAGAAGGGAGGCTTTTTTTCAGATTGCTTTCGCTGATCAATAAGGCATTCTGTATTTTTTGCGCATAATTGATGCTATCGGTGATGCTTTGATGTTTTTCCTCAATGATATCCTTTTGCTCTGAGATCAGAATATTCTGCTCATTTAGCATGTTGTTCTTTTTCCGGAATGTAAACGCAAAGAACAATGCGGCAATAAGTGTCAATGTAACCAGTAGAATAACACCGGTTTGCTTTTGTTTCAGCTTCTCAGCCTTTTCTAGTTGCAATTCACCTTCTAAAATTTGTGCCTGTTTTTCTTGCAATGCTATGTCAGATTCCAATTGTTCTACTTTTCCTGTTAATTCTTGTCGATGGGCCTGTTGTTTGCCTCTGAATACTTTATTTAAATACTCATGCGCCTTTTTATAATCGCCCATTTCGTAATAAACGCTATTGTATGTTGCATTAACTTCCTCTTCCAATTTTTTAAACTCATTCTTCTTGGCAATAGAGTATGCTGAATCAGCCAATAAAAGCGCTTGTATGTAGTTCTTTTTTGTTTTATTGATCAATGCCAAGTTATTCAGTGATCCTCCAACCCCCAACATATCGTTGCACAGTTCTCTGTAGTACCTGCCAAGCGCAATATAATGTTCGGCTGAATCTAATTTTCCTTTCATCGTGAACATGATCCCTAAGTTATTGTAATCATTTCCTAAAAGCGCAGGAATTGCTTTTATCTGATCATGGATCAATGCTCTTCTGAAGAATTCAAATGCCATATCCGACTCACCCATACTTGCATAGGCAATTCCCATATTATTATACACAGTAGCAGGATTCTCCTTTACTAGTCCTTTTTTTATGAGTTCTGTTTGTTTTTCAAAAAAATGTAAGGCTTTTTTATAATTATCCTGAGAGTTAGCGATCAAACCTAATTCGCTATAAACATTATTCTGATTGATATAATCTTTGTCCTTTATAGCTTGATTCAATATTCTATTACAATAGAATATTGATGAATCCAGATTTCCCATTGCCCGGAATATTTGTGCTTTCTTTACAAAACGTAAATAATAGAAAGTCTTTTTATTGAGTTTATCAAAATATTGAATTGAAAGATTGATGTATTTCAATGCTTTTCGAGGGTTATCATTTAAATAATAATTAGAAAGATTATAGAAGGCAAGTGATCTAAGCGAGTCATTTGAAGCAGGTGATTCTGCTATGCTCATAAGAGAATCCAAATTGAATTTCTTTGCAGATACCGTTAAAAAACAGAAGCTCAAAGTTATCAGCCATAAGTATCTCTGTTTACTCTTCAATATGATACTCATTTATTTTTCTGTAAAGTGTTCTTTCACTTATACCCAATTCTTTAGCCGCATTCTTTCTTTTACCCTTGTGTTTCTTCAAGGCTTTTTTGATCATATCGATCTCTTTATCCTGTAAGGATAGCGTTTCCTCCACCTCAATGGTCTGTGGATTATTTGATTTGCTTTGCACTACATGAGGATGAATGGAAATTCCGTTTTCAAGTTCTCCTTGGCTTGCGTCATAGATCCTGTTCAGTATTTGAACATCTTCACTATTCACTGCATTGACTTTTCCTGTTGCTGCAGAGACAAGATCGTATACAACCTTTTTAATGTCATTCAATTCTGTACGCATGTCCCTAACAACTTTAAAAACAATTTCCTTATCAGATCCGGAAAGGGAAGAGTGATCAGCACCAATGACTGAAGGAACATTGTTTGAATTGTATTGAGGCAGATATTTTAAAAGCACTTCTGCATTCACTTCTCTTACTTTTTCAATGATTGAAACCTGTTCAGCAATATTTTTCAACTGCCTGATATTTCCGGGCCAGAAATAATTCACCAGCACCTGCTCAGCATCAGAGGTTAATTTGATGACCGGCATTCTGTATTTAGCAGCAAAATCATTGGCGAATTTCCGGAACAACAAATGTATATCTTCCTTGCGTTCTCTTAACGGTGGCAAATAGATCGGAACTGTGTTCAATCGGTAATACAGATCTGCTCTGAATTTTCCACGCTCCAATGCCTGGTAAAAATTAATATTGCTGGCAGCAACTACGCGCACATCTGTCTTCTGCACTTTACTGCTTCCAACGCGGATGTATTCACCACTTTCGAGTACACGCAACAAACGAGCCTGCGTGGCTAATGGCAACTCCCCTACTTCATCCAAAAAAATCGTTCCGCCATCTGCCACTTCAAAATAACCTTTGCGTGCTTCTGTCGCTCCGGTAAAGGCACCTTTTTCATGTCCGAATAATTCACTGTCAATTGTTCCCTCCGGAATCGCTCCACAGTTAACCGCAATATAAGGGCCGTGCTTTCTGGAACTATTCTGATGTATGATCTGAGGAAATACTTCTTTTCCGGTTCCGCTTTCGCCATTGATAACAACGTTCAGATCTGTTGGAGCCACCTGTCTGGCAATATCAACAGCTCTCTCGAGCATGGAGTTACTTCCAATGATCCCGAATTTCTGCTTAATATCCTGATTGTTCATTCTTAAACTTCTTTTGTGTTCTACGCAATTGACACTACGTGTCCTATCATCGTAGTGGCTGTACATTTTGTAACCAACACATTCACATAATCACCTTTCTTGTAATTCTCTTTTGGAAAAACAACAACTGCATTCTGAGAATTTCTTCCCATCAACATTTCCTGACTTTTTTTAGATGTTCCTTCAATCAATACTTTGTGTACTTTATTCAGCCCTCTTTCTACTCCAATTGCACTGTTCCTTGCCTGAATTGCCATCACTTCATTGTGTCTTCGGTTCTTTACTTCCTCACTCACATCATCTTTGTATTTTCTTTCTGCCAGTGTTTTCGGACGTTCGCTGTACATGAACATATAAGCAAAATCAAACTTCACTTCTTCCATCAGGCTCAAGGTTTGTGCATGATCTTCTTCTGTTTCACTGCAGAATCCGGTGATGATATCGGTACTGATCCCACATTCAGGAATGATGGATCGGATAGAACGAATACGATCCAGGTACCATTCTCTTGTATAGCCTCTGTTCATCATTTCGAGTATCCTCGAACTTCCACTTTGTACAGGTAAATGTATATAGTCACAAATGTTCTCATACTTCGCCATCATGTGCACCACATCGTCTGTAAGATCTTTTGGATGCGAAGTTGAAAAACGAACTCTTAATGTTGGGTCGATCAAGGCAACTTTTTCAAGCAACTGGGCAAAATTTACCGAAGAGGCTTTTTGTTCTTCACTTAAGATCTCTTTTTTCAATCCACCACCCGACCAAATATAACTATCTACATTCTGTCCTAGCAAGGTCACTTCCTTGTAACCAAGTGCCACTAATTCTTTCGCTTCTTTTACAATACTTTCAGGATCCCTGCTTCTTTCGCGTCCCCTTGTAAATGGCACCACGCAAAAACTGCACATATTATCGCAACCACGGGTGATACTAATAAAAGCGCACACGCCGTTGCTGTTCAATCTAACAGGTGTAAGATCCGCATAGGTCTCTTCCTTACTCAAAATCACATTCACGCCTTTGTGACCATCCTCTGCTTGTTCTATTAATGAAGGTAGATCACGATACGCATCGGGACCAACCACCAGATCCACTAGTTTTTCTTCTTCCAGGAATTGATGTTTCAAACGCTCTGCCATACAGCCCAGCACACCAACAAGGGCATTCGGATTTTTTCTTTTTACCCTTTTAAAATCGTTTAAGCGATTCCTTACTCTTTGTTCTGCATTGTCTCGAATAGAACATGTATTCACAAAGATCAGATCGGCCTCTTCGAAATTAGTGGTTGTTTCAAACCCGTTCTTGGTAAGAATAGATGCAACAATTTCGCTATCGCTGAAATTCATCTGACATCCGTAACTCTCTAAAAACAACTTTTTGCTGGTTTTTTCTGATTTTGGAAGAATTAAGGCTTCTCCTTGTCTGTTTTCGTCGATTATTTTTTCTCCAGATTTCATTTTAGGACTCCAAAAATAGGAAATTTAATGACAAATTGACAGTTTTTAACAAAATTAAGGGCTGTTTATCGAATAATAAGGGTGAATGAGCCATTAATTTGGAAGTTGTGCTAATATTTATTTTTCTTTGCACCCTGTAAAAACTTACGGGTTTAAACAAGCAGCTAGTCAAATTCTTGTTTAATCACACCATTTTTTGAGCTGACATATATATATGAGTAAGAATCTTGTAATCGTTGAGTCCCCCGCAAAAGCTAAAACAATAGAAGGATTTTTAGGTAAAGATTACACAGTCAGATCAAGTTTCGGACATGTTCGCGATCTTGTGAAGAAAGGCTATGGAGTTGATATAGATAAGAACTTCACTCCAACCTATGAAGTTCAACCTGATAAGGAAAAAGTAATTGCTGAATTAAGAAAACTAAGCAAAAATGCTGATATGGTTTGGCTCGCATCCGATGAGGACCGTGAGGGAGAAGCTATCAGCTGGCATTTATATGAAACATTAGGTTTAGAGAAGAAAAAGACCAAGCGCATTGTGTTTCATGAGATCACGAAACCGGCCATTGAACAGGCAATAAAAAATCCGAGAGAGATCGATATTAATTTAGTGAATGCACAGCAGGCAAGAAGAATTTTAGATCGCCTGGTTGGTTTTGAATTATCACCTATTCTATGGAAAAAAGTTCGGCCGAGTTTATCAGCCGGACGTGTGCAATCCGTTGCAGTACGTTTGATCGTTGAACGTGAGAGAGAAGTACAGAATTTCACACCCACATCTGCCTTTAAGGTAGCTGCATTATTTTACGTAGATAAAAGTATCTTAAAAGCAGAGTTAGACAGTCGTTTTAAAACAGAAAAAGAAGCGGAAGTATTTTTAGAGAAATGCAAGAACGCCATTTATAAGATCAGTAGTTTAGAAACGAAGCCTGCAAAAAGATCACCGGCAGCTCCTTTCACAACTTCTACGTTGCAACAAGAGGCTGCACGTAAATTAGGTTATAGCGTCGCACAGACCATGATGTTGGCACAGCGATTATACGAGGCAGGCAAGATCACTTATATGCGTACCGATTCGGTCAACCTTTCTGAAACTGCAATGAATCAGGCAAAGGCTGCTATTACCGGTGATTACGGTGCAAAATATTATCAGCCTCGTCAATACAAGAATAAAAGCAAAGGTGCGCAAGAAGCTCACGAAGCCATTCGTCCTACTTACATCAACAAGCAAGAAGTTGACGGAGAAAGAAATGAGCAACGTTTGTATGAATTGATCTGGAAGAGAACAATTGCCAGTCAAATGGCAGATGCGGAATTGGAAAAAACAACTGCCAAGATCGGTATCAGCACAACTTCAGAGATCTTTGTTGCACAAGGTGAAGTTTTGAAATTCGACGGATTCTTAAAAGTATATATTGAAAGTACCGATGAGGAGAGTGATGAAGAGAATTCATCTATGCTTCCTCCAATGAAAGAAGGAGATAAGCTGAATGTGAAAGAGATCATGGCTACGCAACGATTCACGCATCATCCTCCACGTTATACAGAAGCGAGTCTGGTTAAAAAATTGGAAGAACTGGGAATAGGTCGTCCGAGTACATACGCACCAACCATCAGTACCGTTCAAAAAAGAAATTACGTTGAAAAAGTTGATAAGGAAGGGATACCAAGAAATTTCAGCAATCTGGTATTTAACGGAACAAAGATCACGAAAGAAATAAAGACAGAAAATACAGGCGCAGAGAAATCAAAACTTTTTCCAACGGATATTGGAATGGTGGTGAATGATTTTCTATACCAGTATTTCCCGGATATCCTTGACTTTAATTTTACCGCTAAAGTAGAAGAAGAGTTTGATGAGATCGCTGACGGTAAAATGGAATGGACCAAAATGCTGAAGGATTTTTACAAGCCGTTTCATAAGAATGTAGAAAAGACCATTGATAACAGTGAAAGAGCAAGTGGAGAACGTTTACTTGGAAAAGATCCAGTAAGTAAGAAGGATATTATTGTTCGTATTGGAAGATTTGGGCCTTTGGCGCAGATCGGAATTACGGATGAGAAAACAGGAGAAAAACCTAAATTCGCTGCACTCAGAAAAGATCAGCGAATGGAAACCATTACGCTGGATGAGGCTTTGCTTTTATTTAAAATGCCAAGAATTACCGGTGAATATGAGGGTAAAGAAATGAAAGTAGGAATCGGCAGATTTGGTCCGTACATTGTTCACAACAGCGTATTCACGAGTTTAGGTAAAGAAGATGATCCTTATACTGTTGGTCCGGACCGTTGCATTGAGTTGATAGAAGCCAAGAGAAAGAAGGATGCAGAAAAACTGATCAAAGCATTTGACGAGAATCCGGATCTGAAAGTATTGAATGGAAGATGGGGTCCTTTCATTGCATTGGGCAGAGAAAATTTCAGAATTCCAAAGGGAACAGAACCTTCTAAGTTAACTTTTGCTGATGTCGTTCAGATCATTGGCGGAATGGATAAATACGAGCAAGTGATCGAGAACTCTAAATTCAAAGCCGGAAAATCAAAAGGCAGAGGATCAAAGAAAACGAAAGCTGCTCCTGCTAAAAAAGCTGCAGCAAAAAAAGCTCCTGCAAAAAAATCGGCACCAGTGAAAGCTGCGCCAGTAAAAAAAGCAGCAGTAAAAAAGAAAGCTGTTGCAAAGAAAAGCCCTGCTAAAAAAGCTGTCGCTAAAAAGAAAAAGTAAGGCCTTTTTCTGATTCAGCTTTGCAAAAATTCGAAAGGCTACAGAATTATTGATACGTAATTTTTCGTACATTTATTAGAATGTCGGAACTTTCAACCATTTTTCCTGTCTATTTCATTGTACTGATCATCTTGGTCGCAGTAAGCACTTTCATTGGAAACAAGCTACTGAAGATCGTAGCGGGAAGAAATGGAAGTGATTTTTTTTCTGACTTCTTCTTTTCATCACTCACGGGAACGACATTTCTTGTAGTGTTCATCTCACTTTACACAACACAAGGAGCAAGCATTAATTTCGTTTTCATCCTACTCGCTTTCATCACTTATTTTGAAAACAATAAACAAAAGGGAATTCAACTACCGGTTCATAAAAATGAATCATTCCGTTCAAATAAAGATTATAACATTCTTCTCTTATTTCTTGTATTCGCTTATTTGTGGAATGTAGGAATTGTATTTAAGTTTTCCGGATTTCCGATCTCTGAAATTGAAAAAGATAGTTACTATTACGCTGAACTTTCCAAATGTATGATCAATACCGGACAGGAAAACACTTTTGCCACCGCCGATCTCATCAATGAAAAATACCACAGTCCTACCCCCTATCACTACTATGATCTCTGGTTGAATGGCTGGATAGCAAAGATCTTTCATCTGAATTATTCCATATCGCTTTATCTTGTGATCTACTCTTATTTCATGATCTTGTTTGCAGCGGGAATTTATTCTTGTTTTGAACGTGGAACAAAAACCGAAGCAATAAAAGTGATCCTTTCCGTTCTTCTTATTTACGTAAGTGGTATTTATATTACAGAGCGACTCATGCATTTATACCAGTATCAGTCACAGATGGAAGGCATGGCTGAGCGTTACGGAGGAAAACTAGCAGCAGCAGCCTGCTTCGCACTTGCAGCAGTGATCAGTTATGCGAAATTCAAGAAGAGAATTGGTCTAATTCTCCTACTTGCCCTGCCGGTTGTTTCCATAAGTCTAGCGCCTTCTGTTTATGCAGGTCTGTTTCTGTATGCGATCTACCACAGTGTCAGAAAAAATGAAGAACAGGCTTTTTGCAGAAGATTATTAGTGTACACAACGATCATCATGGGTGCAATCGGTGGGTTTTACTTTCTTCACAAGAACAACAGCTTGAATTACCGTCTGGATAAAGCATTTTACGAATACACGGACTTTTACGAATTCAGTTTTTTCAGATTTAAATTCTTTGTGGTTGAATTCTTTCTCAAGTCATGGGCGCAGCCATTATTATTCATTTTGAATTATTTTCCCTTCCTTCTTGCCCCATTGCTCCTTTATTTCAGCAAAAGATCAACACAAGAATTAAGGACAATGATACAACTGTTGATCTTATTCTGGATCTGTGGCCTCAGTGCATTTTCAACACTCTATCAAATGGACGATGCAAATCAATTGTTCATCAACATGCATATTCTTTGGCATGTACTTTTTGCCTTTTGTTTCACTGTACTATTTCAAATAGAAGTTAAATTCAAAAAGATAGTTCTTTGGTTATTTGGCGCGACACTGGTCGTAAGTACAATAATGAGTTTCACTTCATTTGAAAGGATAGATTACTATGGAAATAAGATCAGCGAAAATTATATTCAAAGGGTGAATGAAGAATTTGATCAATATAATGAGGAGGTAAAAGGCGGTGTGATGTATGACAAAACATTTTACAGAAACGTTCTTATTTCTTACCCCATTGAATTTTACCTGATGCCCTTTACTTTCAATCCAATGGTCTACACACCCTTTAATTTAACTCCAGACAATATTGATGAGAAATGGAATCAATATCAATATACCAAAGCAATTCTAAGAAGTCCTTTTGTTCAATTCTTAAATGAAGGGGGAAGAAAGAACAGGACGTTGATCGACAATCAGAAAGAGTTCATCAAGAAACACAAATTGAAATATCTGGTCATACCTAAATCAGACACCATCAACTATAGTCGGCATTTTAATATAAGAAAGGAAATAAAGGATTTGGTGTACGGACAAAAGATCCTCTTTCTCGAAGATTGAAAAAATTAAAACACGTTAAAATGGATAAAGTAAATATTGAAGAGAAATTGGGTCAAATCAAAGAGTACTGGGACCCTCATATTGCCGCGGAGTTGAATGGACAACAGATCAAACTGGCAAAGATCAAAGGCTCTTTCGTATGGCATTCACATGAGCAAGAAGATGAGATGTTCCTTGTATTAAAAGGTCAAATGCGCATGCATTTAAGAGATAAAACAATTGTTGTCAATCAGAATGAATTCATCATCGTACCAAAAGGCATTGAACACATGCCTGAAGCAGAAGAAGAGGTGCATCTGATGCTTTTTGAACCGGCCGGCACGATCAACACGGGCGAAGTTGTAAATGATAAAACAAAAAAGTATCTAAAAAGGATCTAAGTCTTAATTCCTATTACACACACATCATCGATCTGCTCAAGCGTTCCTTTCCACGCTTCGAACGTCTCATTAAGAATATTGCGCTGTTCGCTCATTGGCAGGCCACTGACGCTTAATACCAATTCTTTAAAATTCTTGAACTTGAATTTTTTTCCATTATCTCCACCGAACTGATCTACATAGCCATCCGTTAGCAAATAGAATATATCACCCGGCAACACATCTATTTCGTGCAATTCGAATTTTTTCCCTTCAGTAGAATGACCTCCAATAGAGAATTTGCTAGGTTTTATTTCAATGAGTTGTTTGTTACGAACGATTAACAGTGGACGTTGAGCACCAGCGTAATAAAGTTTTTTCTCGTTTTTATGATAAGTACAAAGAGCAAGGTCCATTCCGTCATTAGCAGAAGCCTCAGAGCTTTTCTTGATCAGTTGAACCAATTTCTCATCAATAGATGAAAGCGCTTTTGCAGGATCATCTACTTTTTGATCATTGATCACTTTGTACATGATATCTCCACAAATTAGCGACATAAAAGCACCCGGAACACCGTGACCGGTACAATCTGCTGCTGCAAAAACGGTTGTATCATTGGCATAATGTTCGAACCAGTAAAAATCACCGGAAACAATATCCTTTGGTTTATACAAAATGAAACTTTCCGTAAAATTCCTGTTGAACTCCTCTATATTAGGAGCCACTGCCTGTTGAATTTTCTTCGCATAACGAATACTATCCGTTATATCTTTATTCTTTTCTTCGATGATGGCTTTTTGCTTGTGCACTTCTGCCGTACGTTCCTGTACCTTGTGTTCAAGGTTTTCGTATAGACTGGCATTATCCAATGCAATTGCAATGGAAAGCGCCATGTTTCTTAGAATATTTATCTGATAATCCTGATAGGCATTTTTCGCGAAACATTGAGCTGTCAGAACACCTATCTTCTTCTCCTTCGTGTACAGTGGAAGGTAAACCAGCGATTCCGGAGTTTCGCCAACGATGGATTTCTTGAAATTCTTGGTGTATTTAATATATTCTTTCGCATGATCATTGATCACGATCTCCATATCCTTTTCAAAACACATCACTGCGTATCGTTCCTTATCTTCCATTGTTACGAATACAAAAGGAAGCTTCTCTCCTTTTTCAATGAATCCTGAAAATCCAATTGTCTTATTCTCTTCGTTATACAGACCAATTCCAAAAGATTCAGCTTTTACGATGCTTTGAAGATTCTGGTAGACCTGAGAAACGATGGTTTCAACAGAAAGCGAAGACGCGATCACTTTTGCGATCTCTGCAGACATTTTCACATCGTTAAAATTCTTTTCGATCAGTTCTTTTTGCTTAATGACCTCTTTTGTTCTTTCCTGAACAATATCTTCCATATTTTGATAAAGGAAGGCATTGTCTATCGCTATCGCCACATAAACTGCCAGATTCTTGAGGATCTGAACATGGTAATCGGTATAGGCATTCACGCTTATACTCTGAACTGTGATCACGCCAATTACCTTTTCTTTCAATGTCATTGGCAGAAAGATCACTGACTTTGTATCGAGACCACCGGCCATTTGTTTTGAACTTCGGGAAACATATTGTTCAATCTCAGTATCAAAATCATTGATGACAATATCCCTGTTTTCACTATAACTCAGGTAAGTAAGCTTATCCCTCTCTGTTATATCATACACCATGCTGGAGAATTTATCTTCTCCTTCTATAAACAGAGGATAAACAATGCGATTCGTTTCCTTATTGAACAATCCAACACCGAAACATTCAGCTTTCATCAAACTGGTAATTTTAGCAAACACTTTATCAATGATATCTTCAACGGATAAAGTGGAAGTAATATCATTTCCGATCTTGGTAAGCGTTCGCTGATCTTCAAACGTTTTTTCGATCTGCTCCTTTTGTTTGATCACTTCTAGTGTTCTTCCTTTTACTTTCTCTTCCAGGTTTTGATACAAATTTGCATTATCCAACGCAATACCAATTGAAACAGCTAAGCTTTTCAGGATATTAAAACTATATTCAGAGTAAGCATTCTTTTCAAAACTTTGTACAGTAAATACACCGATCTTCTTGTCATTCGCATATAAAGGAATGTAAACGATAGAAGCAGAATCTTTTCCAGAAACCGGAGCCTTCATTCCTTTGATATAATTTTTATATTCTACTCCATAATCGTTGATGACAATATCTTTTTCATTGGTAAAACAATAGGCGGCCAATCGATTCGGGTCATCCGCCTGGTATTCATAATCAGGCATGATCTCATCATTCTCAACAAATCCTTTGAATTCCAGACTATTTTTTTCAGGATTATAAACACCTATGCCAAACATGGTTGCATCCACGAGTTTGTTCACATTATCATACAACTTGGTATTGATCGTTTCAACTGATAAGGATGAGCTGATGTCTTCAGCTATTTGACTTAATAATTTTGTATTTTCATAAGCCTTTGTGATCTCCTCCGTTCTTTCCACTACTTTATCTTCCATTAAACTATACAAGGAGGCATTATCAATCGCAATGGCAGTATAAATAGCCAGACTTTTTAAAAGCTGCAAGTCATAATCAGTGTAAGCATTTGCTTTGAAACTCTGCACGGTTATTACGCCTATCCTTTTACCGTTTTGTGTCAATGGAGTGTAAATGATAGAATCTGTATTCGTACCGGGCAATGACTTTCTTCCGGCTACTTTTTGACTGAGAATGAATTCTTCTGTAAAATTCTTAATGAAAATATCTGTCTGATTCGTATAACACAGAGAAGCTGGTCGGTTTGAATCAGCAACGTCGTAATAATAATCATCGAGCGTTACGCCCCCTTCCATTGCACCACTAAAATGAATCTTGTTCGTTTCCCCATCGTAGATACCGATACCAAACATTGCAGCATCCATCAGTTTATTTACGCTATTGTACACCTTACTGATGATCTCTTTGATAGAAAACGTACTGGTGATCTCTTTTCCGATCTCGCTGACAAGTTTTGTATTGGCCGATGCGCGTTCGATCTCTTCTTTTTGCTTAACAACTTCCAGCGTACGTTCATTCACTTTATCCTCCATTGTTTGATAGAGGGAAGCATTATCGAGTGCGATACCAATGAACACGCTCAGATTCCGCAGTATATTCACGTGATAAGGAGTGTAGGAGTTCTTCGGCTCACATTGCACTGTAATAATACCGATCACCTCTTCTTTTGCATACAACGGCAAATAAACAATGGAAGCCGTAACATCACCGGAAATAGGCGGTTGATACGATTTTAAATACTTCTGATACTCATTCAGAAAATCATTGATGATGATCTCTTGCTTATTCACAAAACAAACAGCACCGAGTCGATTCATCTCGGTTATATTCATAGCGAAATCCGGGATCAGTTGACCTTTTTCCCGGAATCCTTTAAAATCAAGCTGTTTGGTAGATTTATTAAAAAGGGCAACGCCAAAAGCATCTGCTCTCATCAGTCCATTGATGCTCTTATAAACTGAAGATATAATTGTTTCGGCAGATAAGGAAGAAGAGATCTCCTTTGATATTTCACCGATGAGGCGTGTATCGTTGTAATTCTTCTCGATCTCCTTGGTCCTTTCCTGTACGCGCACTTCCATACTAGTGTAAAGGGAAGCGTTGTCTAATGCGATCGCCACATAAACACCCAGATTTTTCAAGATCTGCAGATGATAATCGTTATACGCATTTGATTTAAAACTCTGAACGGTGATCACACCGATCACGTTTTCTTTCACCATCAGGGGCAAATAGATCAAAGAAGAAACACTCTTGCCGTGGGTTGTTACCCTGTCATTTCTTTCTCTGTACTGAAGTATATCCTTATCAAAATCATTAATAACGATCTCGATCTTTCTCTCATAACAGATAACAGATAACTCATCTTTACTTGAGATATCGTCATGTATATTCTTCAATTTATCGTCTCCTTCAATATATAGTGGAAACTCGATTGAATCTGTTTCCTTTTTATAAACGCCGATTCCGAAGCCCGTGGCATCCATCAATGCATTCACATTATGATAAACCTTATCTACGATCTCATCGATAGAAAAAGTGGAAGTGATATCTTTGCCAATGGTACTGAGCAAACGCGCATTGTTTCCTGCCTTCTCTATTTCTTCTTTCTGCTTTACGATCTCCTTGGTTCGTTCGCTCACTGTCACTTCCATGTTCTCATATAGCCAGGCATTCTCCAATGCTGTTGCAGTATAAGTACTCAGCGTTTTAAGGATTTCGAGATGGGTGGAAGTGTAAGCATTGAATTTAAAACTCTGAACAGTGATGACACCAATCAGCTTATCACCTAGGATCATGGGAGTGAAAAGAAGTGAATTGGGCATATCGCCTGTTACCACACGGATCTGCTTCACGTATTTTTTGTACTCTTTTCGGTTATCATTCAGAAAAATATCTTTTCTGTTCTTGATACACCAAACGGTATAATTATCATCGTCTGTGAGAGGAATCGTATGTACCTCATTATCGAGTACACCTTTTTCCATCTCGTATTTATATTCTACTGTATTGTTTTCCGGTTTATAGATCCTAACCCCAAAGCAATCAACCGACATTACTTCATTGATGCTATCATACAATTCACCGAAAATACTTTTCAAATTCAAGTTTGATGTGATATGTCTGCCGATCTCATTGATCTTTTTATTGACCTGATACGAGCGCTCCACCTCTTCCTTGCTTTGCATCAATTCACGCGTTCTCTCAGCAACAATTGCCTCCTGTTTTTCATAAAGCCCGGCATTTTCGAGTGCAATGGCAATATACGCTGCAAGATTTTTGAGAATGCTTACATGAAAATTATCATAGGCATTCTTGTTAAAACTCTGTACTGTAACAACACCCAGTACCTTCTCTTTATAGATCAAAGGAAGATAAAGAATGGAGGATGCATTTCTTCCGAATTTGGGACTGGCTGTTGTTTTTATGAATTTATGAAGTTCATTTTCATAATCGTTGATCACGATCTCTTTAGAATCGCGATAGCAGATGATGGCCAGTCGATCTGTCTCCAATATATTGTACTTTATATCTGTGAATTTTTTCCCGCCTTCAATAAATAAAGGGAAATCCACATCACCACTTGCTTCTTTGTAGATCCCGATCCCAAAAACAGCTGCATCCATCAATTTATTGATAGACTTATACGCTGTATTCACGATCTTCTCAACAGAAAGACTGGAAATGATCCGTTGACCTAACTCACTCATTCGAGTTAGATTATCATTGAATTTTTCAAGCTCCCTCGCCTTCTCTTCCAGAATCGCTCTTTCAGCGGCTGTTTGAAGTACCTTATTCTGTAATTCAAAACTCTTTGCCTGCTGTATGCTTTTAATGTTTCTTACTTCCTCTTTGTATTTATGAAAGGCCTTGAAATACTTCAATGCCTCCTCCGGTTTACCCGATCGCTCTGCTAAGTGAGCAAGTTTCTCGCTGCATTTATATAAATTCTCTTTTGAACCGATCTCCTCTGCTAAATTAAAAGCTAAGGTCAATGTTGAATGAGCTTTAGTATAATCCTTATTCTTCAAATAAAGATCCCCAATATGATTCAATGTCATGGCCACACCAACCTTAAAGCCTATTTCTTTTCGGATCTTTAGACTTTCGTTGAAGTATTTTTGGGCCTTGACATAATCTTTTTTGGCACTGTAAGTGCAACCTAATCCATCACAAGCATAAGCTTTGACCTGAGCAAGTCCTTTTAATTTTGAAGTGAGCTTTACACAATTACTGAAGTAAAGGATCGCCTTATCATATTTTTTTAAATTCAAATAGGTCTCACCCAATCCTTCAAGAATTTTAACCAGTGTTGAGTTCAGTTTATTCTTTCTTGCAATCTTTTCGGCTTCAATAAGAGAACTAAGTGCTTTGGTGTTCTGTTCTGTCGTGTAGAAAACTGTTCCGATCCCATTCAATGCATCTGCCATCATTCCGGCATCGCTGATCTTTGCTGCAAGGTCATACCCGATCTTATAGCATTTCAGAGCAGTTTCGTAATCCGATAAAAAATAAAAATTCGTTCCAAGGATCACGTAAACACTTGAACCATTCTTTTTATCTCTAAGTGTTTTGAAGATGTCATTTGCTTCCAAACAAAGTTCCACACCTTTCTCATTTTGAGATGTCCATATGTAACAAAATCCAAGCGTCTTTTTCGCAAGAGCTATTCCTGGTTGATAGGAAATTTCTTCGGCTTTCTTGAGTGCTTTCTCTGCTATCTTGATGGATTTGGAGGGATCCTCACGATTAATGGACCATGCCTGTTCGTTCAATGCATCTATCTCTTTGTGTTTGATGACAGGTTTGGTCAATACTGGCATAGGTCGTTTAGGGAAAAGAATAAATTTAACTCATTATATCTGTTTTAACAACTCGAGAGTTAAATTTAAAGTATTGATTAATAGGACTTTAGCTATAAAAACTATTGAATCAAGATTTCAAATGGCATCCGTGCCTGAACGCCTTTTTGACGCAATACTTGCTGAATGCTTTTCATATAAGGAAACAGTGGTCCGAGGTTTTTTTCGAGTATGTTTGTCTCTGCATCAGCCTCCACTTTTCCGAAAATATTTTCGAATGGATTTTTAGGTCTTGGCAGTTCACTGATCTTGTATTCCTTTACATTCGCCTTTTTCGCAGCATACGCAATGGCATCTTCTAATCCCCCGAGTTCATCAACCAATCCGATCTTCAATGCATCTTCGCCACTCCACACTCTGCCCTGACCAATGCTGTCAACATCGCTTTGTTTCATTTTTCTTCCTTCTGCTACGCGGGATGTAAATACATCGTAAACTTTTTCTACGCTGGCCTGAATGAATTCACTTTCCTTTTTACTTAAAGGTATTGTTGCCGAACCCAGTGAGCTATATTGATTTGTGTTCACTGTATCCATGGTGATCCCAAGTTTTTCATCCAGCATTTTTTGCAGATTTGGGATCAAACCAAATACGCCAATGGAACCGGTGATGGTATTGGGCTGAGCAAAGATCCTGTGTGCTGCACAACTGATGTAATAACCTCCGCTTGCAGCGTAATTACCCATACTCACAACAAATGGTTTACTTTTTCCGGCGAGTACTGTTTCTCTCCAGATCACATCACTTGCCAATGCACTTCCACCGGGTGAATTAACCCTGAATACAATTGCCTTCACATTTTCATCCATTCGTGCAATGCGAATGGCTTTCGCAATTCGATCACTTCCTATCTCTTCATCATCTCCTTCTCCTCCTGAAATTCCTCCATTGGCATAGATAACCGCTATCTTTTCCTTCGTTGTTTTCGCTTTCTCTGAGCCTTTATACTTACTTAATTCCACCATATCCAGCTTCTCCTTCTCTTTCTTACCTGTCTTCGCTTTGAGGGCAAGCATTACTTCATCCTGATAACTCAATTCATCCACCAATTTCATTTTTTTAGCATCTTCCGGTGAATTGATCGCCAGTTCATTTGCCATAGCCTGAAGTTCCTCCACTGTAATTCCTCTCGACTGAGAAATTCCGCTTAACAAAGTATTCCAGATACTATTTAAAAATGATTCTGATTGCTGACGGTTCGCCTGACTCATCTTATCCAGCATAAAAGGTTCAATTGCACTTTTAAATCTGCCGTGACGGAATATCTGAACATCAATTCCAAGCTTCTCGAATGTCTTTTTGTAGAACATAAGGTTCATACTTAGTCCTTTAAAATCCATCGCGCCCTGAGGATTTAAAAAGATCTTATCACTGACAGAGGCAACATAATAGTCTTTTTGTCCATAAAATTCCGCGTAGCTATAAATGAATTTTCCGGATTTTTTAAAATCCAATAGCAGATCCCTCACTTCCTTTACACTTGCAAATCCAGCATTCAATCCCTGAACTTCAAGAAAAATCCCTTTCACTTTCTCATCGTTCTTTGCCAGATTCAGCTTTTTTTGAAAGGTATTCAAACCGGATCCTTCTTCATTGCTGTATTTGTTCATTTTCCTGAGTTCTTCAAATGGATCTTCGATCTCACGTTCGTTGATATTCCCACTTAGTCGGATCTTTATGACAGAAGCAGATTTTGATGAAGTCACATCATCATTACCCTGCACTGCACTGTCAATACTGCCTTTGATAACAGCAATTAGGATCACAAATCCTAAGACCGTGGCGAGTAATAGACCAATCAGTGAACCGAAAAAAGCACCAAAGAATTGTTTCATATTGAAGAGATTTAGTTTAAAAAGTAATGAAAGAAATAAAGTATAAAAATACGAAGGATTCTTAATTTTACCGTTATTAATTCATGAAAAGCGCGTATTTGTGTCTGGGAGGTAATCTCGGTAACCGTAAAAGATCCTTGGATGAGAGCAAGAGGCTGATTGAAAAGCACTGCGGAAAAATAACCGCAAGCTCGCGTATTTATGAAACAGAACCCTGGAAAAGCAAATCACAAAACCGTTTTTTAAATCAAGTGGTCAGGATATCAGTTAAAATGAATGCGCATTCACTGATGGAAAAATTACTTGAGATCGAGAGGAAATTGGGAAGAAAAAGAGGGGTTGAAAAAAATGAGGACCGATCCTGTGACATCGATATTCTTTTTTTTGGAAATGAAATTATAAATGAAAAAGATCTGATCATACCTCATCCCCGGATCGAAAAAAGAAGATTTGTTCTTCAACCTTTAATGGATCTGGATCCCGAATTAGTACATCCGGTATCAAATAGAAAAGTAAAGGAATTAGTTAAAAATTGCAAGGACGAACTTGACGTGAAGGAATACAAAGTTCCTTTTTACATATGCATAGAAGGGAATATTGGGGCAGGAAAAAGCACACTGGCAAAGGCTTTGGCCGATAAATTGAAAGCAAAATATTTACCCGAACAATTCGAAAAAAACAGTTTGCTGCCTTTGTTCTATCAGGACGCAGAGAAGTATGGTTTTTTACTGGAATACAGTTTTCTACTGAGTAGGTTTCAACAGATCAACGATGCCTTTGCCGGAAAAGACAGGATCCTGGTCAGTGATTACGCTATTTTCAAATGCAAATGGTTCGCATCCATGAATCTGAAAAGAAAGGACAATTTACTTTTCGAAAAGCATTTTAAAGGAATTGAGGAGCAATTGAACCGTCCTGACCTCATCATCTATCTTGACACTCCGGAAAGCAATCTTATTCAGAACATACGTAAAAGAGGACGAAGTTATGAGTCAGGAATCACCAGAGAATACCTAAATAAAGCCAAACAAGCTTATATCAATGGCTTAAAAGAATTGAAGCTAATTCCACAAATGAAAATAAAGATCACAAGCTACGAACAAGGGTTAACAGAAAAACTTCTGAAAAAAATAAAAAAAGAACTGAAAGAACGTGGCTTAAATAATAATATCTAAATTTAAAAGGTGAAAAAATCGCTTACCCTAATATTACTTAATCTTTGCTTTTTAGCGAAAGCACAGATCACAATCATTGGACATTGCTCACTTAACAATGAGAAGTTAACGAACACGCAGGTAATTCTCACTGATGGCAACGAAACCCTTCAGAAGCTCAATACAAAGAATACAAACGATTTTCAATTACGACTTGAATTCGGAAAGATCTATCGAGTGTATCTTTACAATAAAATGAGTCCAAGGGTTATTCTTGAAGTTGTTGCCAATAATATACCGGAAGAGAAAACAGCCATTCACATGACCAATGAGTTCAATCTTGAATTCTATCCTTTGGATGATGACGATATTGACACAAGTGTATTCACCAAGCCCTACAGAAAGTTCATTTTCGACGGTCATTCTAAAATGGTGGATGATACAATTTACAACAATGCCTTTGAAAGAAGAATATTAAAAATGATTCCTTTTGTTGAGGAAGCGCGCGACCCCAAAGGCATTGAATTTGCAAGTACATTTGCAGGACGGGCAGTTCTAAATAACGACGTTAAACTACCTTTGCTTTACAAAAAAGTAGAGCTGATCGGAAAAACGGGACAGGTACTGAAAAGCACTCAAACCAACCGATACGGAGCATTTGCCTTTACAAGAACAAAATTATCGGAGGTTGGCAAGGTCAGGATTGAAACGAGTGAAAATGACCTGAATGGAGGTGAAGCACATGTAATCAACAGCAAGAACAAATCAGTTGCGTCCTCTAAATGCAATAATGTAAAATGTGAAATGAATATTCCTGCCGAGCAAGCGAAAACACTTGTCGATAACAATTATACCAGTAACATTGGGGGCAAACTGATCCTTGCTTCTCCAGGCTCAAAAAAATTCTTCGCCGGAAAAACAGTTTATTTGTCTAACAAAAGAAATACGATCATCAAAAAAACAAGCACCAATGTATTAGGAACCTTTGTTTTTGAAGATATTAAACCGGATGTCAACTATTTCATTGGAGTGGATGCGAAAGAAGTCGGCAACGGAGAAAGGATCGACTTTTTAAACAAGGATGATAAACTCATCGCAAAACTTGACACGTTGGCTGCCGCCAGAAAATCGATCAAGATCTCAACAGATTTTAATCCCGTTTTCAATGACATTTCGATCAGTGATGATGAAATGAAAATGAATGTAAGAGCAAAGCTTTACGGCGACAACACAAGCAATCCCATTGGCAGATTGAAGATCCTGCTCTTGAATGATGCCTATGTTGTAATTGACAGTGCTCTTACGGATGATTTCGGATCCTTTAAATTCAAATATCTGCCCTTTCTGAAAAGATTCTACTTAACCGCAGAGAACACAAATAATATACTGGATGTATTCAACAACATTCTTGTATACAGTAATGACGATAATTTATTAAAGGTGATGACACATGAAAAAGGAACGAAATTCCTATACAGACCAATGGCTGCTGAGATGAGCCGTTTAAAAGAAATTGAACTGGACGACCCTTGGATCGAGCTGGTGATCGGTGAAAAAAGAAATGAGCAGGAGAAAAAATCAACAGGGAAAAAGACCATCATCGAAAATATCCTATTCAATACCAATCAATATGAATTACTGCCTCAGGCCAAGCAGATCCTTGACAAGGTCATACTTGTATTGAACACGAACAAGAAGATCAAGCTGGAATTGAGTGCGCATACTGACAGTAAAGGAAATGATAACGACAACATGGTATTGAGTCAGATGCGTGCTAAAAGTGTAAGAGAATACATTACATCAGGAGGCATAGATCCCGAAAGACTGATCTCTGTAGGATTCGGTGAGTCGCAATTGCTTAATAAATGCAAGAACAATGTTCCATGTACCGAACTGGAACATTCTCAAAACAGAAGAGTAGAATTCAAGATACTGGAAGAATAAATCCAACAACAATTAAAAAATGAAAACAACAAATATCAATTTCAGCGTTACTGTAGATGAGAATCATTTGCCTGAAAAGATCGAATGGTCTGCCCCCGATTCAGGTGAGCAAAGTGTGGCTGAAAGTATCATGATCGCATTGTGGGATAAAAAAGAGAACAATACTTTACGTATCGATCTTTGGACAAAGAGCATGAGTGTCGATGAAATGAAGAAGTTCTATCTCCAGAATCTATTAACGCTTACAGATACCTATATCAGAGCAACCGGCGATGAGATCAGTGCGAATAAAGCAAAGAAATTCTTCCACGAACTTGGAAGAGAAATGAAAGTGTTGAAATAATTTCCGATTGCTATACGGTAAATCTGAAAAAAGAAAAATTCACATTACCATACTTTCTTGTATTTTGAAATCCTGCTAAATGGTCCAGTTTTGTTTTAGCTCCGTGTTCTATTATTAATAAACCTTCTTCTTTCAGCATCTCCCCTTTCTTCACCAACTCATGGATCTCTGCAATGTTCGGTAGATCATAGGGAGGGTCTGCGAAAATAAGATCGTACTTATCATGACTTCCTTTTAAAAACTCGAACACATCTGCCTTGATCACATTCATATGAAACCCGAGGTCCTTGTTCACGGAACGGATAAAACCACAGCATTTGAAGTTTTTATCTACAGAGACAATATTATTTGTTCCTCTTGATGCAAACTCAAAAGAGATATGTCCTGTGCCACTGAAAAGATCCAGCATGGAAATATTTTCATAATCGAATTTACCTTGCAGTATGTTGAATAAAGCTTCTTTGGCAAAATCAGTCGTTGGCCTTACCGGCAATCCATTTGGTACCTTTAATATTTTACCATTGTATTTTCCTCCTATGATCCGCATAGATGCTGATTAAGGAGGGTGAAGTAAGCATGCTCCGGCAATTTCCATTCTGCATCAGTAAAACGAACAGCGTTCACAGCAAAAGAGATATGCCTGATATATTTTTTTAGAAGCGAATGCAATGCGTCTCCTACCTCTATCGTTCCCGAAAGATACAATCTGATCTTTTCACTATCTAACTGGTATTGCTCCATCATAAATAGTAAGTAATAGAGAATATCTTCATTTCCCGAAAATTCAAACCGGTTATAAAAAAGTAATTTCTTCCCTTTTCCTGCGAGTAATTCGAAAGAGGCAGCTTCTATATTGATCCATATATCTGCATTCTTGAGTGATGGATTACTGAAGAATAATTCAATGGCTGTTGAACCACTGTGTCTGATGACCGCGTTTTTAAATTCTTTTTCGAGCAAAGAAATGAGTTCCGGATCCGGTCCATAGATAAACTGCATCTCCTTGAATTTTTCAGAACGAACTATTTCTGTATTCTTACCATTAGAGAAATTCAGTATGGAAGCTTCCTTGCCCTGAACGGAAAAGGCAGAAGGAACAATTGTATAAGTTGAATTTCCGAGACTGATAAATACATTCACTTTCTCATAGGAATTCAGTTTATGATGAAAGATCAGTTGTTTCACTTTATCAGCATTCGATTTATGAGCAGACAAAGAAGCTAATGAAACAGAAACGATCGTTGCAACTTCCTTGGATCCTGCCTTCAAAAAAGCATATTCAAATACTTCATTATCAATATATAAGCTCAAACAAGAAACATCCTTCGTCTCGAAAGTAGAATGATAGCTTTTGTTAAATATTTGATTGTCCTGCATTTATATGAAGGCTAAGATAGCTTGAATGTAAAAGAACAAAAAATTTTTTTTACTTTCGGTTAAACCTTTTAAGGACATAAAAGTCGAAAGTTCATTAAACACAGTAAATTCTATGAAAAACAAAAAAATTATCGGAGGAATAGCATTAACAGTTCTGGCATTGAGCCTTGTTTTCACTTCTTGCCGTAAAAGAGATAAAACGCCTGCTCAGGAGCCGGATAATGAATATGCAGGTGCTTCAGACAATGCAATTGCAGAGAATGCCGCAAATGACATTACCACCATTGGGAGTCAACTTTCTGAAAATTCGGGTTCATTAACAATGTACAAAGCATTGCCCGGAAGTGAGCCGATTCCTGACTTGATGATCGCATCCAGTTGCGCTACAATTACACCGGGACCTATCACAAATTCAATGGTTGGAACTTATACTGTTGATTTTGGTTCTGTGGGATGCACCGGAAATGATAATCGCGTAAGAAAAGGAAAGTTATTCTTTGACTTCACCGGTTCAGCAACAAATGCCAGAAGATACCGCATGCCGGGCTTTAAAATGAAAGTAAGCTCAGCAGGCTATGAAGTGGATGGAAATGCAGTAGCGATCACAAAAACAGTAACAAACACCACTCCTTCTGTAACAACGGTGCCTCCAAGTACAGTACCTGTTAGCGTAGTTGGATCAACGGCTTATATCCCTGGATTGAACATCACTTGGCATATCGATGCTAATGTGACCGTGACAAAACCGGGAGGTGCAGGAACTGTAACCTGGGCATGTTCAAGAGATAAAGAATTGATCAATACGAACGATATTACTTGCTACAAAGGACAATTATTGCCTATTGATTGGACCAAAGCTAAGATCAAAATAAACGGAACTGCAAGCGGAACCAATGCAAAAGGAGAGTCTTACACAGCAAAAGCAATTAATCTTGAAAGAAACTTCACTTGTTCACCTTCAGCAAATCCAAATCGTCATCCTTTCGTGGCAGGAACTGTTGAATATAAACCCGGCGACAGAGCTTTGAGAACAATCAATTACGGTGATGGAACCTGCGATCTGAAAGCTGTTGTTGTTATCAACGGACAATCATTTGAGATCACACTACCTTAATTCATTTCAAAATTAAAATTAAGAGAACCGTGGCTTAGGTCACGGTTTTTTTGTACTCAACATGGCATTCCTTCTTTACAGTAAATTACTTATATTTACTTGTGATGAAGCATGCAAGAAAATTTGAAACGGTATTTCAAGTAGTATTATTTCTTTGCTTTGTTTTCTGTTCAGAAATCAATTCGGCTCAAAGTCAAAAGATCTTCAGGATAGATTCTATACCTTCTTATGATCCCACCAATTCCAGAACTTACGGAATAAACTTTCCTGAAAATTGGAAGTACTGTAAAGGCGATAATTTAAACTGGGCCAAACAAAACTTTTCTGACGATTTCTGGCCATATATAAATACAAAACTCCCGATGGGACAATTACCCGCAGGCGTTTTTGAAGGAGTTGGATGGTTCAGGATCTGGATTGAAATAGATTCATCACTTGTTGATAAGGTACTCGGAATGATGATTGACCAATCAGGCTCATCTCAAGTGTATATTGATGGCGTCTTGACTCAGGAATTAGGCAATCTTTCATTAGATGATAAGAAAGGGCAACAACGTTATAACAGTAAGACTATTCCCCTTACAGTCATACTTAAAAATGGAAAGAAACACCTGATAGCAGTTCGCTATTCGAATTTTTCTGCTGTGGCCAAAGCAGCTAAGAATACGAATTATCAGGCCGGATTTTCAATGAGTCTTGGAAAAATGCAGGAGGCGATATACACAAGTCTAATCAACTCCTTAGTGTTCACTTCGGTGTTTATTTTTTACTTTACTTTTTTCTTTGCTGTCGGTTTTGTTCACATGATGCTTTTTTTATACTACAGATCGGTCCGTTCCAATCTTTATTATAGTATTTTCTCATTTTTGTTCGGAATTTATTTTCTTTTGTTAACCATCGTGAATCAGTTCTTTTATCCTGATCTTACCGATTACGTTTCTAACATCAATCATTTTCTTCCAAACATTTACATGACTGCCTTATTGGCCATGCTGTACAGTATATTCAATGATAATAAACTGCCCAAGATTTTTTGGGTCTTTTTCTCATATTTCTGTCTTGATCTCGTTTTTAAATTCTTTGACATTCAAATACCTTATTACCGTATTCTAACTGTTGCAATTTATATCGAACCTTTAAGGATCGTTATTATGGCAATTATTAAGAAGAAGGATGGAGCCTGGATCATCGGAACTGGTGTAATATCCACTATCGCTTTTTTCTTCATTTTCTTAACCATGACCTATTTCAATAAAGGAGAATTTGCTTCACACAGCCCGGCCCTTTCATTCTTCTGGGCGATCATAGTCATCTATTTTACATTGAATATACCTATGTCAATGAGCATCTACCTGGCAAGAGATTTTGCCCGTACCAATAAGAAGCTTCAAATAAAGCTGAAGGAAGTAGAGGAATTATCTCAGAAGAATCTGGAACAGGAACGCGAGAGACAGAAAATACTGGAATCCCAGAATCAAATGCTGGAAGAAAAAGTTACGGAAAGGACCATAGAGATCACTAAGCAAAAGAAAGTAATTGAAGAGAAGAATAAGGATATAACTGACAGCATACGATATGCCCGCAGGATACAACAGGCTTTGATGCCGAATGAAAAATTCATACAAAGGGTGCTGAACAAACTAAAATCCTGATGAATCAGGCAACCCTATAAAAACCAAAAACCCGTATATCCTACGGGTTTATTTGGCTCTCAAAAAACTAAAAACCATGGCTAGGTTTCCAGTTGCCCAATCGAACACGTCGACCGGGAGTGTTTTTTATTTATTGTCTAACTTATTCTTTAAGTCAGATAAAGCAGAGATGTCTCCTAAGGTTGTCTTCTCTACATTGTCTTTGATCTTCTTTACAGCTTTCTTGTTGTCATCTGCTTCAGCCTTTTTAGTGGCTTTATCTGCCTTTCTAGCTTCGTCTTTTACTTCTTCGTGCAAACGAGCATGTGACACAACAATACGCTTGGCATCTTTACTGAATTCGATCACTTTGAAGTCAAGGATCTCTTCTGCCTTAGCGCTTCCACCTTCTGCTTTCGCTAGATGACGTGCAGGACAGAATCCTTCAACTCCGTAAGGAAGTCCAATAGTTGCACCTTTATCATTTACATTCAGGATAGTTCCTTTGTGTACAGAATCAATTGTAAAGATGGTTTCGAATACATCCCATGGATTTTCTTCCAGTTGTTTGTGTCCTAAAGATAATCTGCGATTTTCTCCGTCGATCTCAAGAACTACCACATCCATCTTTTCTCCTACTTTGCAGAATTCACTTGGATGCTTGATCTTCTTGCTCCATGACAGATCTGAAATATGTACTAGACCATCAACACCTTCTTCTAATTCAACAAATACACCAAAGTTGGTGAAGTTGCGAACTGTTCCTGTGTGCTTAGAGTTTTTCGCATATTTCTCCATGATCATATTCCAAGGATCAGGAGTTAATTGTTTCATTCCTAAACTCATTTTACGCTCTTCACGATCCAATGTAAGAACTTGTGCTTCGATCTCCTGACCTACTTTCACGAATTCCTGTGCACTGCGTAAATGCTGGCTCCAGCTCATTTCACTTACGTGAACTAAACCTTCAACACCCGGAGCGATCTCAACAAAAGCACCGTAATCATTGATCACAACTACTTTTCCTTTGATACGGTCTCCAACTTTCAATTCAGAACTTAAAGCTTCCCACGGATGTGGAGTAAGTTGTTTAAGACCTAAAGCAATACGTTTCTTCTCATCATCAAATTCAAGGATAACCACCTGGATCTTCTCGTCTAACTTAACGATCTCTTCCGGATGATTGATACGTCCCCATGATAGATCAGTGATATGCACTAATCCGTCAACTCCACCCAGATCAATGAATACACCGTATGAAGTGATGTTCTTCACTGTTCCTTCAAGAACCTGACCTTTTTCTAGTTTGGAGATGATGTCTTTCTTTTGACTTTCAATCTCAGCTTCGATCAATGCTTTGTGTGAAACAACTACGTTCTTGAATTCGTTGTTGATTTTCACAACTTTGAATTCCATTGTTTTTCCAACATAGATATCGTAATCACGAATTGGCTTCACATCAATTTGTGAACCAGGTAAGAAGGCCTCAATACCGAATACATCCACGATCAATCCACCTTTTGTTCTGCACTTCACAAATCCTTTGATGACCTCATCTGTGTTCAATGCTGAATTAACACGATCCCAGCTCTTGTTAGCGCGTGCTTTTTTGTGAGATAAAACTAATTGTCCGCTTGCATCTTCTGCTTGCTCAACAAATACTTCAATGGTATCTCCGATCTTAAGATCTGGATTATAACGAAATTCAGAAAGTGCAACAACACCATCTGATTTGTAACCAATGTTTACAACAACCTCGCGGTTATTCTTTGCAACTACTCTTCCTTCAATGATCTGAAGGTCTGTAATTGTGTTCAATGATTTACCGTACAACTCATCAAACTTCGCTTTCTCGTCATTTGAATAGTTTTCTTGTTTTTTTCCAATCGCACTCCAATCGAAGTCCGGATTTCCAACTTGGGCTTTTTCTGCCATTTTATTTTTTATTACTTGTATTCTACCTCAAGGCCGATAGAAGGGGTTAAACTTATTTTCCGCCGCGGCGGATTGCGCTCTTGCCTCAAAAAGCGGGGTACAAATATACTAAAGTTTGAGGCTGCGTTTAGTTGCGCTAATTAATTTTAACTAGCTTAATAACAACACGATATAACTTAACGGTAAATCTAAACTGTTTAACGAATAGATATTGAAATAGACCCTGAATTCACAATCTGTTGATTTTCAAATAAATGAATTGAATTCATCAGATACATAAAGCGACTAACAGCACATCGTCTGTTTGCTCCAAATCTCCTTTCCATGCGATGAATTCAGAAAAGATCTTTTCTTTCTGTTCCTCCATTTTCAGATCACTTGTCTTTAAGATCAGATCATCGAGTCGCTTGTATTGGAATTTTTTTCCTGATCCCAAAGCGTCCTTGTTCTGACGGGCTTGTGGTCCACCGAACTGATCGGCCATACCATCTGAATACAAATAAAGTTTGTCGCCTTTTTTTAAAGTGCAGGTGTGAAGGGTGAATGCTTCTTTTCTTTCTCCTGATCCAACAGGCATTTTGTTTTTTTCCAGCACAGTGATTTGATTGCCGGATACAAGAACGGGCGCATTGTACGCAGCAGCATAACTCAAATAATGTTCTATTGCCATCAAGGTACGATCTTTGAAAAACTGTTTCTTTTCGAAGCACATCAGAATTCCATCAAATCCATCCTTCTGGTCATTCTTACTAATGGAATGGATCAATCGGTCCCGCACATAATCAAAGACTTTATTGGGTTCATAGATGTTTTTTTCATTTACAGCTTCACTTAGGTAGGCTGAGTTTAGCAGACTCATGAAACCACCCGGGACTCCGTGACCGGTACTGTCACAAACTGCAATGAAAAACAACTCTCTTACCACATCATTCCCTTCTTGCTCCTTTTCAGTGAGTATCTTTTTGGAGATCCAGTAAAAATCCCCACTTACAATATCTTTAGGACGGTAAATGATCATGGCATCACTGAAAAACTTCCTGACTTGTTCGAAATTATCAAAGAGTGAGTCCTGAATACGCTTTGCGTAATTGATCGAATCAATGATCTCTTTGTTTTTTTGTTCGATCAGTAAATTCTTGGAATGAAGTAATTCATTCGTTTTCTTTCTTTCACGATTGTTCTTTAACACGATAAAAACAAGTCCGGCTAATAATAGAATGGATATGAAGGATGCGATCACCATTGTGTTACGACTTTGGATCTTCACATTCTGTTGTTCTATCTCACTCTTATCAATGATCTGTTGCTTATTCAAAAGATTGATCTCTGCATCCTTCTGTTCTGATTCGAATAATTCCTTCATCTGTGCCATGTTCCTGATGTTCTCAGAATTCAACAAGGAATCATTCATCATCGAAAATAATTTATGATAAGTAAGTGCATTTTTTATGTCACCCTTTTTCTCGAACAGAAATGACAATTTCTCATATGAATCCTTTAAGTTCACTTTGGAGTCCTGAATTTTCGCAAAAGCCAATCCTTTTTTAAAATAATACTCAGCTGAGTCATATTGTTTTTTAAAGATCTTGATCTCTCCAAGAATATTACAGGCAAAAGTGATGCCGCCATTATCATTAGCCACAACCCGGTTGTGTAATGATTTTCTCGCATACTCCTCAGCCAGCTCATATTTTTTCTGTTTCAAATAGGCTTTTGAAATATATCCCTGAGAGGCGCCAATATGCAAACCATCCGTATATTTCTCACGAATACGTAGCGCTTTGAACTGATAATCTAATGCTAAAGAATCCTGATTCAATTCATTATACATATTTCCGACAAGCGAGTATACGGTTCCAAGGCGCTTTTCAATTCGTATATATTTTTCTTCAAGATTAACTGAAAGAAGATAATATTTCAAAGCCTGCTCATAATTCTTTTCGGCTTTGTAAACTTCTCCTAATGCTAGATAATTGGCTGAAATTGCACCTGTATCCTTATAAAGTTGCGCCAACTCAAGTCCTTTTAAACGTTGTTTCAAAGTGAGCTCATAATTTCCTTTTCTGAAATTGAACTGAGCCATATTGTTCAACATGACCAATTGCCCTTTTTTATATTCAGCAAGCTCTGCCAGATCATATGCTTTGATCAGAAATTTATAGGCCTCACGTGACCCGGTAGACCAAAGATGATTATCGTACAACTTGTCTATTGCCTTGATACGTACAGTGTCAGGAACATTGCTTAAAAAGACCAGCTTCATTGAATCAAGAAATACCCCGTAGGACTGAGATCTCGCAATCAATGACAGAAGACTGGTAAAGAGAACTAATACATATTTTGATCTTTGACTGAACACTTAAAATTCAAAGATAACAAAATACAGATGGGCGTTTTATCAAATGAGTGAACCTTATAACTCAGCACGCATCAGTCGAACAATTCTGAGTCAGGCACACAAACACATTTTGGTCCCGGACGTGGAGTAAAGTTGATCTCAGTCGGGATCATTCCTTTTTTGGATTTATCGAATTTCAAATTGAATTTCACTTGAGATTTTATTGTAACTCCGCTTTTTACAGCAGGATTCCATGCATTCATAGCTCCTACTGCTCCATTCACTCGCTTATTAAAAACTTCATCCGGACCTGTAACCATGAATTTTTTTACGGTTCCGTCAAAATTCAAAATGAGGGTGACTGTTGAAGTCCACTTCTTAGCCTTTTTCTTTTCTTTTTTTGTTATTTCGATCGCATTCACGAAATAATTGATCAGATCTTCATCACCATTCTCATAACAAGGAGGGCGACAGGCCTTCTTATCTTTCGAACGTTTTGGTGAGGTGAATTTGGCTTTTTGTCTGCTGGTAGGCTTTACAGTATTGGTGTTGGTTTCAGGTTCTTCTCCTAATACTTCATCAGGCACAACCGTTGCTGTTGACTCTTGTTTTTTCTCTTCTTGCTTTTCAACTTTTTTCTCTTCCGTTACTACTTTTTCCTCTTTCTTCTTCTCTTCCTTTTTTGTTTCCTCCTTCACCACTTTTTCTTCTTTCTTCTCCTCTTTTTTTTCTTCATTCTTTTTTGGCTCCGTCTTCTTCTCTTCAATCTTCTTCGGCTCTTCTGCTTTCTTCTCTTCAACTTTCTTTTCTACGACTGCAACCGGGGTTTCTTTTTTTGGTTCAGGTCCACCTTTATAATAGACATAGAACCCATTCATCTTCTTGAATAGTTCAGCATCACCACCTGTATTGCACTGACAAAGATTCTTGTAATTGGTATTAAACTGAAAAAGTTCAGGATAAGTACTTAAAAGATTTTCCCAGCGCTCTTTATTATTGTCATAGCGATTGGCGATCGAAGCAGCGGTGGTTTCTGAAAAAACAAGCACGATATCTGTCACTTCAAATGAACGAATGGAATCAAGAGAGGAGATCTTCTCCATTCCACCTGTACCCTTTTTAGCTTTAGCATAGACAAAATGCTTACTGCTTGCACGATAGGTTGAAGTGATCGAATCATCTTCAAAAACAAGATCGTCGAATACCGGAGCCTGTGCACTGATGGATATACATGAGAACAGGAACAGTGCAAGGAATAAATTACTGATGTTTTTCATGGCTTGATTTGTTTCGTAATATTAATAAAAAAAATCGTGAATTTTATACCCTGCTGAAAAGTGAATCAACGAACTCTGTAGCATTGAACAGTTGCAGATCACCGATCTTCTCTCCCACCCCAATATACTTCACCGGAATTTTAAACTCATCTGTGATTCCGATCACCACTCCACCTTTTGCTGTTCCATCCAGTTTGGTGATAGCAAGTGCAGAAACTTCAGTTGCAGCCGTAAACTGACGACACTGCTCTACCGCATTTTGTCCGGTACTTCCATCCAAAACAAGAAGTACTTCATGAGGAGCATCCGGAACAACCTTCTTCATCACATTCTTGATCTTGGTCAGCTCATTCATCAAATTGATCTTGTTGTGCAAACGACCGGCAGTATCAATGATGACGATATCAGCTCCTTTTGTCTTTGCACTGCTCAAAGTATCAAATGCAACACTTGCGGGATCTGCACCCATTCCCTGACTGATCAATGTTACATCAGCTCTTTCACTCCAGACTTTTAACTGATCGACAGCTGCTGCCCGAAAAGTATCTGCTGCTCCAAGAAATACTGTTTTTCCGGCCAATTTGAATTGATGCGCCAGTTTACCAATGGTCGTTGTTTTTCCTGCACCATTCACTCCCACGACCATGATCACATGAGGTTTGTTCTTCGTTTCTTCAATAAATGCAGCTTGTGAACCCGAATTTTCTTTCAATAATGCACTAACTTCTTCTTTCAGTATCCTGTCGAGCTCGGAAGTGGTCACATATTTATCCTTCTTTACGCGTTCTTCAATTCTATCAATGATCTTAATAGTTGTACTCACTCCTACATCACCACTGATCAGCACTTCTTCCAACTGATCCAGCACTTCTGCATCAACCGTACTCTTTCCTGCAATGGCTTTGGTAAGTTTTCCAAAAAAACTCTCTTTTGTTTTGGATAAACCCTGATCAAGGCTCTCTTTGTTCTCTTTACTGAACAGTTTTGAAAAGAAACTCATTTATAGAAAAGATGAAATTTAGGATAGTTCATAAACAAAAAATTCTTTCCGAATGGGAAAGAATTTTCTTTAATGTGTACATCGTTTATTTTGATTTAAGGAAATCAGCGATGTGGTCGTTATGCACGATCTCTTCTCTGAAGATATATGCCCCGGTCTTATCTGACCTTACCATTTTAATTACTTTGGTAAAATCTTTCCCTTTCCCGGTTTTTAGTGTTGCTACAACTTTCTTTGCCATGATCTGTGAGAGTTAAAAATTACTTTATTTCTTTATGTACAGTCATACGCTTAAGTATGGGATTGTACTTTTTAAGTTCAATACGCTCGGTGGTATTCTTCTTATTCTTAGTAGTGATATAACGGGAAGTTCCAGCCTGTCCGCTTTCTTTGTGCTCTGTGCACTCAAGAATCACCTGTATTCTATTCTTATTCCTTGCCATTTTCTATGCTGTTTAAATTATGCTAAAATGCCTTTGGTCTTCGCCTCTTTCAGACAGGCACTGATTCCTTTTTTGTTGATGTTCTTTAATGCCGATGTAGAAACACGAAGCGTGATCCATTCATTGGTTTCAGGAACAAAAAAACGTTTTCTTTTCAAGTTTACCTTGAATTGACGGCGGGTCTTACGGTTTGAAAAGGATACGGAATTTCCTCCCATCGCTTTCTTTCCTGTTAATTGACAAATACGTGACATGACAAAATATGTTTAAATGATAAATTTTCCTTTTAAAAAGGGATGCAAATATACGTTATTAGTAACAATTCACCAAAACATTTATAAGAAGCTACTAATCAGTGAATTAATTATCCTATAAATCCAAGCTAAAAAAGATTTAACTTGCAAAGGATTAACAAGATATGAGAAATATTTGCTTCTACATCGCCCTTACTTTCTGCTTCAATTCACTTGCACAAGACACTCTTTATTTTACGAACCAGGTCAGACTGGCGGTGGTGCTGCTAGAGATCAACCCTGAGAATGTGAAATACAAGCGCTTTGATAATAAAGAAGGCGCCACCTATACTGTTTTAAAGAATGAGCTACAATTAGTGAAGTTTAAGAACGGAAGCAAGGAGGTTTTTAACGAAGCTTTGCCTGTAAAAACTGCTACGGCCGTTTCAGTTGATCCGACTAAGAAAAAAGAAGCGGAAGTAAAAGAAACGGGCAAAGATCCTGAGCCATTTTTCGAGGGAGACAAAGCCGATGTTCTCGTCTTTCGTTCCGGAAAAAGAACCGAAGCAAAAGTACTGATCGTAAATAATACAGAAGTGAAGTATAAACTTTTCAGTTTTCAGGATGGTCCAACCTATCACGCTTCAAAATCAGAATTAAGTTCGATCCAATACGGTAATGGAAAAACCGAAACATTCGCAGAAGAAATTCCCGGTGAGTCAAAAGTTGTACAAAATGAAGGTAGTAAAGAAAAAAGTGATGAAAACTTGAATGAATCTGAGTCAAAAAAAGATGAAACACCAAGAAAAGAATCTCCTTCTATCACTTATCCTTCCCCTTCTTTAGCAAATGAAACAAATGCATCACTCTATGCACGTGGACAAAGAGATGCAAAAAGATATTATAAAGGGTATGGAGGAGCAATTGGCTCAGGATGCGCTGCCTTTGGCTGTACACCTGTTTTGGGATTAATTCCGGCAGTGTTGATCTCTACTGCTGAACCAGACCGTTTGAATTTGGATATTCCAAACAGTATCTATCATGGACAACCGGAATACATGAGAGGTTATACCGAAACTGCCTATCGCATGAAAAAACAAAGGACTTGGACAGGATATGGGATTGGTGCTGGTCTGTTCATAGCACTCAGCTTACTTGCTTTTCTGGGAAGCTAAGATTCCTTATTTGATTTTCTTAACAAGCAGTAATAAATTTAATTTGTAAATTGCTAGTGAAATGAGATGGCTTTTTAATTTATACTTCCTATCGGCAGTTGTTTTTAATTTAAACCTTCGTGGACAAGACACACTTTATTTCAACTCCAAGAACAAGCTTACAGTTCAGCTACTTGAGATCAATCCTGAAAATTTAAAGTATAAAAGAAGTGATAATTTGACCGGCCCCATTTACACGATCAGCAAGTCTGAGATCAGTCATGTTGTGTACAAAAATGGAGTGAAGGAATCTTTTGAAACGACATTACCGAATAAGCCGAAGGAAACCGAAACAAGTAAATCAGAAGACGGTAAAGGTAAAACAGAAGATTTTTTTGCTGGTGATAAAGCAGACACTATCTATTTCCTATCCGGAAAAAGAACAGCGGCCAAGATCCTGATCATTTCAACAAATGATGTAAAATACAAACTATTCGATTTTCAGGATGGCCCAACCTACACGGCCGGCAAAAGTGAATTAAAAGGAATTCACAAGGGAAATGGTCAGTATGTTAAGATCGAAGAGGAAATAAGAGAACCTGACAACAAAAGTCCACAGACCAAAGCGGACGAAGGAAGTTCTTATGACCATTCACGTGATCAGGATCAAAAGAACGATTACTCCCAATACAGCGCCTTTACGGGCTATTCTTACGGATTCAATCAGCGTTTATATGATAAAGGAAAAGCTGATGCCAAAAGATTTTACAGGCACAATGGAGGTGCTATTGGCGTAGGCTGTGCTGCAGCAGGATGTGGTCCGGTGATTGGACTAATTCCCGCTGTGATCGTAACCGATAATGATCCAAAAGATATCAATTTAGGAATTCCAGCCAGCGCTTATTCCACACACGTAGATTATTTAAAAGGCTATCGTGAAGAAGCCGCAAGAATGAAGAAAAAAAGAGTCTGGAGAGGTTATGGTATAGGCGCCTGCGTGATCCCGGTGATCTATATAATTGCAATCATCGCTATGGCAGGTGTAATTTAGGCGCATTCACCCCTGAACCAAAAAACAATTTCTCATTTTTCAGAACAACGATCTCATCCATCATTTTTTCCTCGAGAAAAGATTCCAAAACCATTTTACCCCCTTCAACGAGCAAGGATTGCAAATTCATCTCGTACAATCTCGTTAAGATCTGAGGGATCAGTTTTTTGGAGAAATCTAATTGAATAAAGGAGATGTTTTTTTCTACTCCTTCCTTTTTTGCATTGAATACAATGGTATTTGCTTCATTATTGTAGATCTTAAAAGAACGGGGCACTTCCAGATTCTGATCAATGAATATGCGTACCGGATTCTTCCCGACCACCAATCGAGTAGTTAGTGAAGGATCATCTGCCAACACCGTATTCTTTCCAACGAGTATTGCTGATGATGTTGCTCTTAATTCATGTGTCTTGATCAATTGTTCTTTTGTGCTGATCATATTCTCTGTTCTTTCTGTCGGTACAGGTAACTTACTAATAAAACCATCTGCCGTTTCAGCCCACTTCAGAATAATATAAGGTCGTTTTTTCTGATGAAAAGTGAAAAAACGTTTGTTCAGCTCAAAACCCTCTTTCTCCATCACACCCTCAATTACCTCTACACTTGCTTTTCTCAGTTTTTCTATTCCTTTTCCTGCAACCAAAGGATTCGGATCCTTATTCGCGATCACCACTTTTCTGAATCCTGACTTTATGATGAGATCAGCGCAAGGAGGCGTTTTACCGTGATGGGAACAAGGCTCTAAATTCACGTATAAAGTACATTGCGCCGGATCAATGTTCTTACTCAAAGCATGAATGGCATTCACTTCTGCATGCGCTTCTCCGTATTTCTGATGCCATCCTTCTGCTACAATTTGCTCCTTGTGAACGATCACACATCCAACCAAAGGATTGGGAAAAGCATCAGGAAGGCCTTTCTTTGCCAGAGTTAAAGCATGATTCATTAATTGACTATGTAGACCGGAACTCAAATTAGTTTGAAATTAGACTTTACTAATTTATATATTTATACGCTGTAAATTGAACCTGATTAGAGATAATTTTTTTGAGAATAAAAAACGACTGTATTGGCTACTTGCAGTCGTTCCCTTTCTATTGTATCTAAAAAGTTTTTTCTATGAACTTTCTCCCTTCGATGAAAGCTGGCTCATCCTTCGTGATCAACATTTTCTCTCACAATGGTCGGCATTCGGTGAAGCTTTTGTTCATGATATTCAAAAGATCTATTATCGCCCTATTCTCACGCTAAGTTTTGTGATCGATGTTCATCTGGGAGGGATCAACCCTTTCATCTTCCACTTCAGTAACGCGATCTATCACCTGCTCGCGTGCCTTGTTCTTTTTCGTTTTCTACTATTGTTCTGCGAAATACCAATTGCATTCATACTTTCCCTCTTCTTTGCTGTTCACCCCATGGCATTGAACGCAGTTGCCTGGGTGCCGGGAAGAAATGACTCACTTTTATTCATCTTTACTTTGCTTGCACTTTACTCCCTTATTCGTTTGATAGAAAGTGGAAACAAGAAATACATCCTGCACAATACTCTATTCTTTGTGCTTGCGCTCTTTACAAAAGAAAGCGGAGTTATATTGCCTCTTGCCTTTTGCTGGGTTTGGTTTATGCAGAAAGGTATAGAGAAAAAATTATTCTTACTGATAGGACTCTGGGCTGCCTGCATCACTGTCTGGTTTTTCATCCGAAATTCATTGGTAACTTATGTTCCGGGAGATCATTATACACTTATGGAATTAAGCAGAAGGATCTTGGCCTCTCTTCTTATCTTCATTGGTAAGTTCCTGCTTCCGATCCGACAATCCATTGCCCCTACTCCCGAAAATTCATTGCTTTGGCCAGGCATAGCTGTGATCCTTTTCATCGTCTGGCTCTTTGTAAAGAACAAAATTCTGAATCGTAAACTGGCACTTACAGGCCTCGGACTTGCACTCATCCTCCTTGCCATGCCAATCTGGTATGGTTGTATGTTACCCCTGTGTATGCAGGATGAACACAGATCCTACACAGCCTTGGCCGGCATCTTGCTTTTTCTTTCTCAGATCAACTTCTTACGATCAATAAATAAAATGCTGAAGATAGGTCTTGTTATTATCAGTCTTTTCTCAGTGAAAACATTCATTCGGATGGATGTGTACAAAACAGTAGCTTCTTATTTGGCAGAAGGATTGATCGATTGTCCACAAAATTTCAATTTCCCTTTTCATCAGGCAGAATTATTTTACAATCAAGGTAATTTCAAAAATGCAATTACCTATTACACAAAAGCGATCAATCTCCGACCGGATCAAGCTCCACTTTATAACAACAGAGCCAATAGTTTTGCAAAAACGGGACAGAAAGATTCCGCTATAGCAGATTACACCAAAGCTTTGAGTCTAACCGATCGCATGGCTGAAGTATGGCTGGCAAGATGTTTGGCGTATCGGCAATTTGGTGATATGGAAAACTGCATGAAGGATCTGTATGCTATTGAGCAAGCTTATCCCGGATTCATCAAACCAGAAATGAAAAGTGATCTAGATAATGAATACAAGAAATACAATTTCGATCTGCTGACCAAAACAATACGTGAAAATCCAACACGTGCAGAATTGTACATTCAACGCGCGAAAGTGTTTATGGATTATAGAATGGGAAAAGAAGCATTGTATGACTTGAAAAAAGCCTGTGAACTGGAGCCAAACAATGAAGAATATAAAGGCTACTACAATGAACTGAAGAATAGCTACCATCCCAAAAATCCCTGAATCAAATTAGACTAAGCATACTGTTCTCTTCACACAGTTTAAATGGTCTTTGACTCATTCCGGCAAATCGAGCCAATTAATTGAACTATGTTTGCCTAAAAAATTGATAATGAAGAAAATTTTACTTTCCCTTTTAAGCGTATTCAGTCTAACAGCTACTGCACAAACAGCCACCCTGGCAAGAACTTACAGTCTTACCAACATGGTACCTGCCGGTATTACAGTCAAATCTATTGTTTACGGTAACAACCTGTTCTATATCTACTCCGAAGGTGGACCAACCGGATTAACTGTTCAAAAAAATAATCTGGACGGGGTTCCTGCACTGAAACGAAGCATTCAGGGATTGGTACCTCAGTCAGCCAATGCTTTTTTTGTGAATGCAACTCAGGGTAAACTTTATATTTCCGGACACAGAACGACCAGTACAACAGTGCAACCATTCATAGTTCGAATAGACACTGCATTGTGTATTCCTGATTTCATTAAAGACTATAATGTTGCAGGATTCACCATGGTCAGGATCAATGATGCAGAGATCACATCTGACAGCAATCTTGTACTTGCAGGAAGCGCTACCAATACGGGATCTATGACCACGGAAAGAGGTTTTGTACTTGGAACCAAATTAAGCACCAATTGTACTCCGGTTTACAGTAACACGATGACAGTCATGGCGAACTCAGTAACTAGTATCAATTCAATTAAAGAGATCAGTGCAGCTACCTTGCTTTATTCTGCGCAATCCGGGACTGCAACTTATCTAGGAAGGATCTCTAAAACAGCGAACAGTCTTACCTTTCCTGCAGGATCCTACTCCATTAGTTTTGGAGGTGGAAGCATTGAAACCTATTCTAACTTGAAAAAAGTACTGGTACATAATCAGAACTCTATTCTGAAAATAGACACTAACCTCACCCTGATCAATGGTACACAGAGCGCAGCAGTTGTAAGCAATGCGCTATATTCATTCTACCTGGATAATAAAATTTACCGTCCATCCAGCGTTGCGAAAATGGAGATCATTGATACCAATTTCACAGCAATTTCCAATACCTATTCCACCATTGTTCCTGCAGGAGCTTCATTTGCCTCTGCCGTTACAAAGAATGCAAACAATGTTTTCATCACTTACTCTGAATGGGCAACCACTTCAACATTTTATACCATTAAAACGAACACATTGGGTACAATGAATTGTTCATCACAACTTTCGGTCAACATCACTCCAACTACGGTAACTGGGATCATCAATAACATGGTATCAGGCGGTGTTGTTACAACACCTACAGCTGTTGCCTTGGTTTCCTCCGTTACAGCCGTGAGTCACACGATACAATGCACATCAGTTGGTATCTCAGAAAATTCAAGTCAATACCTAGCTAAATTGAGATCGAATGATGGAGTTTACAATGTAATTATCCCACAGAATATTGCTTCTGTTCAGGTATTCGATATCAATGGAAGAATGATCCTGAATTTGAAATTTGATGGTAATTCGAACATGGTAGAGATCGATCTTAGGAAATTTGAACATTCAGTTTACATCGGAAGGATCATAGATGTGGATGGAAGAGAAATGAAAGCCAAACTATTGAACTAAAAACAAAGCTTCTTAAATGAACCACGGCCAAAAACCGTGGTTTTTTTATTTTCCATTATAAAAACGTAACTTTATGCTTCAATTTTAGTACCATGTTCGATAATCTGCAGGATAAATTAGACAGAGCCCTTAAGAACCTAAAAGGGCAAGGAAAGATCACCGAGATCAACGTAGCCGAAACGCTTAAAGAAGTAAGGAAGGCTTTGTTAGATGCTGACGTTAACTTTAAAGTTGCGAAGACATTTACAGATACGGTAAAGGAAAAAGCATTAGGACAAAATGTACTTACGGCTGTATCACCCGGACAATTACTTGTAAAGATCACACACGATGAGCTGGCCCTTTTAATGGGTGGCACAAAGGAAGATATTTATTTGGGTGGAAATCCAACCATCATTTTAATGAGTGGATTACAAGGTTCAGGTAAAACAACGTTCACCGGAAAACTTGCAAATTATTTAAAGACCAAAAAAGGTAAGAATCCATTGATGGTAGCTTGCGACGTATATCGTCCGGCTGCGATCGATCAGTTGCATGTACTGGGAGAACAATTAGGAATCTCTGTCTTCAGTAATAAAGAAGAGAAGAATCCCGTAAAAATTGCTGAAGCGGCCATTAAACAAGCCAAGGAAAACGGAAACTCTGTTGTTTTGATAGATACAGCCGGACGTTTAGCAGTAGATGAGCAGATGATGAATGAGATCGCAGAATTAAAATCAGCGATCAAACCTAATGAGATCTTGTTCGTTGTGGATTCCATGACGGGACAGGATGCAGTGAATACAGCCAAAGCATTTAACGACCGTCTGAATTTTGACGGAGTGATCCTTACGAAATTAGATGGTGATACAAGAGGTGGAGCAGCCCTTTCCATTAAAAGTGTAGTAAATAAACCCATCAAATTCATTGGTACAGGTGAGAAGATGGATGCTCTGGACATCTTCTATCCGGAAAGGATGGCAGACAGGATCTTGGGAATGGGTGACGTTGTAACCCTCGTTGAAAAAGCGCAGGAACAATTCAATGAAGAAGAAGCAAGAAAACTCAGCAAGAAAATTGCCAGCAATAAATTTGACTTCAATGATTTTTTAAGTCAGCTGCAACAGATCAAAAAGATGGGTAACATGAAGGACCTTGTTGGAATGATACCGGGAGTTGGAAAAGCCGTGAAGGATATGGACATTAAGGAAGATGCCTTCAAAGGAATTGAGGCCATCATTTCGAGTATGACACCTTCAGAAAGAACCCAACCTGAATTGATCAATGGATCGAGAAGACAGCGAATTGCCAAAGGAAGCGGACAAGGCGTGCAAGAAGTCAATAAATTACTGAAGCAATTTGAAGATACCCGTAAGATGATGCGCATGATGAACGATAAGAATGCAATGGCCAAGATGATGCGCAATATGCCGAAGGGACCACAGCGCTAATAGCCACGAATTACACTAATTACACCAATTCCTTTATACTAAAGCCACGAATTACACTAATTACACTAATTTCTTTATACTAAAGCCACGAATTGCACTAATTACACTAATTTCTTTATACTAAAGCCACGAATTGCACTAATTACACTAATTTCCTTATAATTAAATGGAGAATGAAATAACTATAAATGACCCACAAGTTATTTATGGCATGAACGATCTCTATTGCAAAGAAGAAGTTTACAACATCATTTCATGTTGTTTTGAAGTACATAAAATCCTTGGAAGAGGTTTTTTAGAAATTGTTTATAAAGATGCTTTGATCAAAGAATTCAATCTCCGGAATATTCCATTCAGCAGAGAGAAAAAAATGCGCATCGAATATAAAGGAGAATTTTTAGATCATTATTACATTGCTGATTTTATCGTTTATGATAAAATTGTTCTGGAGATCAAGGCTCAGCAATCTGCTATTGAAGACCATTACAAACAAGTGATCAATTACCTGGCAGTTTCTAAACTCAAACTCGGTTTAATAGTCAATTTCGGAGAGAATAGTCTCAAATTTAAACGAGTTGTGCTTTAATCCACAACAATTTAAAAAGTGGAGATTTCACCTGAAAAAACCAAATTCACCATCTAATTTTTATCAATGATGAATAGATCATCCGTTCATCAATTGTGTCATTGTTAATTTGTGAATTTTGTGAAATTCGTGGCAAAAGAATTTCCTTCAATTATTATGATTTTTCATCTAATTTCTTTTAATTAGTAGTTATGAAATTAATAGACGGAAAAAAAGTATCTCTCGATCTTCAGGACAAGATCGCAGCTGAAGTAAAAGAAATGATGGCTGCAGGTAAAAAACAACCTCATCTCGCTGCAATTTTAGTTGGAAACGATGGTGGAAGTGAAACTTATGTTGGCGCAAAAATAAAAGCCTGTGAGCGTGTTGGATTCAAATCTACATTGATCCGTCACCCCGAAACCGTTACGGAAGCTGAATTACTAAAAACCGTTCATGATCTTAACAATGATAAAGACATTGACGGATTCATCGTACAATTACCTTTACCTAAACATATCAACGAACAAAAAGTAACGGATGCAGTGGCTGCAGAAAAAGATGTGGATGGTTTTCATCCCATCAACGTTGGCCGTATGGTGCTGAATTTACCTGCATTTGTAAGCGCAACTCCTTATGGTATTGTCCATTTAATTGGAGAATACAACATTGAAACAAGTGGAAAGAATTGTGTGGTGATCGGAAGAAGCAATATTGTTGGTTCCCCTATGAGTATCTTAATGGCAAAGAATAATAAGGTTGGAAATTGCACAGTTACACTTTGTCACAGTAAAACAAAAGATCTTGCCTCTTATACACGCGCAGCAGATATCATCATTGCAGCCTTAGGCAAACCGGAATTTCTGACAGCGGACATGGTGAAAGAAGGTGCTGTTGTGATCGATGTAGGCACAACGCGTGTTCCGGATTCCACAAATAAATCAGGTTTTAAATTAAAAGGCGATGTGAAGTTTGATGAAGTTGCTCCGAAATGCAGTTACATCACTCCTGTTCCGGGTGGTGTTGGTCCTATGACCATTGCAAGCTTATTGAAGAATACTTTGTTATCAGCGAAGAAAGAGATCTATAAATAATTTATTTCGGGTTAACTATTTATTATTTCGGGTTTTCTGCGAAAAGAGTCTTGCTTCTTGATTCCTGATTCTTGCTTCTGAATATTTCGAGTTAATTATTTGTTATTTCGGGTTATCGGCGAAATGTGTCTTGCATCCTGATTCTTGCTTCTGATTATTTCGGGTTAATAATTTGCTATTTCGGGTTTCCTGCGAAATGTGTCTTGCTTCTTGATTCCTGATTCTTGCTTCTTTCTTTCATTCTACATTCGTACTTCGTCTCCCGATAGTTCGCCGCGGCGAATCGGGACGTCATTCGTAAATCGTACTTCGTCAATCGTACTTCGAACTTCTTACTTCTTCATATCCTTCATTACCTTGATCGAGAAGATCAAAAGAAGTAGCGATGCAACAGAAATACAAACCCACATGAACCAGGGTTCCTGCCAGAGTTTAACTTCAGGTGCTTTCAGTTCCAACACAGGAGCAGGAATGTTTTTTAGTTCTCCGGCTTCTATGATGGTCATCTGACCCGAAACCTTATTCCTGAAATTTTCAATATCGTAAACAGGGAAATTGAGTTTCTTATCGCCGGCCTTTAACACGCACTTCTCCCCCGCTTTCAGATCTGCGATCAAATAAGATTGAAGCTGGGCAAACTCGATGTTTTCGATCTCCAAAGCCTGATTGTCGTTGTTCTGAATTTCGATCTCGAAACTCTTTTCACGAAAATTCCTTACTTCAAAACTGTTGGACTTATCAGAATTCAATTCAAACTCCATCAATTGTTCTCTATACGTCTCTTCCCTCTTTTTTACTGTTCTGGTTCTATTGACAAAAACATCAGCTGTTCTTTTATAAAGATTCGGGGCTTTTATTCGGAATGAGATCCTATCAATGATACTCGTATTCGTGAATTCAACTTTTATGTTTGTCACTTTCATCTTCTCATCCGTTGAGATCTGCATTTTCGCATCTTTCAGCACATGGAGTTTTCCTGCACTGATGGTTCCTTCAAAATAACCTGCCTTTAAGATATTGATCGGTTTAGTTGAAAGATCATTGATCTCGAATTTAATGTACTTATAATTCACTGCTGGAAAATGGATGCTTCTGTACGAATGAGTTTGATCATCATCATACATGTGGTATAAAAAAATATGATCGCTGATAGAAAACCACTCTTTGTTATCATCACTTCCTGTGATATCACATAACTTCCAGGCATCTGAATTCATGATATTGAGAATAACATGATCTACCTTACGCTTCTCTTCATTCACCAAGGTAAACCGTGTGTATCTTCCTTTCCCTGTTTCCTTATCAGTTAATTTATACTCCTTGAACGAGGCAGATTTGTAATTGAAACTTTCATTCACTAAAAAATAAGGAGTTTCTTTTCCCTGCTCATTGTACAATCGCACATCACTCAGATCAGAGGCAGCAATATTCCGGAGTTCAGCCGGAAGTGCAAGCGCCTGTAATCCGTCGATTGATGCAGAGAAATTTAAACTATGTGTAAATACCTGAGCTTGTCCTGCCGAAAGAGACAGCAACAAGAAATTAAACAATATTATTCTGATCTTTTTTTTCATTGTCATTATTTTGAGAATCATCCATTAATATAGCCTTTATCTTTTGGTACATAAAAGACATAACGAGCAGCATTAAGCCCAAGAGAATGAAAGCAACGATCTTACCGGCTTCACTCACATCTTTGATGTCATAGAAGAATAATTTGATCAGAGTCACCGCTAACAATAACAAGGCAAGGATTCGAAGTGAACGTACCTGACGCTTTATTCCGTAACTCAGCAAGGCAAATGAGATCAATCCCCATGAAACAGGGAGAGCAGTTTTTATGATCTGTGACTTCACATAGTCATATACATCTTGCACAATAAAATAATCGGAATGTGTGAATCCACTCATTTTCAAAACGAGGAAATTAAGTAATACCTCATTGGAAAGAATGAAAACACCAAAGAATCCAAAGATCCAGGTCAAGGCGATCTTCCCCTTCACAATAAAATTATTTGCCTTGATGCCGGTTTTTATGACAAGAATGAAATGCATCACTAAAAGTAAAAAGGATCCGAAATGATACACATAGGCAAGATAAGAAGCATGAGATCCGTATATCCTGCCCCTTAATTCTTCGTAAGGGATAATGCTGTAAGCCATCAAGTACAGAAAAATATTAAAACACAGAAGTACAAAGGAGATGATACCCCTTGCAGTGGTGTATTTTCTTAACATGATACTTCCTACCAAACCTGTTACAGCAAAATGATAGAAGAAACAAATTCCGGCCACCGAATCGCCACTGTATATATAACTGTCGCTTTGATGATAGGTCTCCAGCATACCTGTGGTATAAGCTAAAATGAGAGCAGTGATCAAAAGTATTCTTCCATAGATCTGTGGATGGAAGTCATACCACTTCGGTTGTTCTTCCCTTTTCTCTTTGTTCAGTAGAAAAGATGCAAAGAAGAGTGCGAGTGAAGAAAACAATCCGGTGATGCAAGCTTTGTTCACGAAAATGGGAAGTTTCACGTATTCATATGTACCGTAGAAGGCGGAAAGATCGATGACCAGACTGATGAACATTAAAAAGGCAACAGGAGCAGAAGCCAATTTGAAAGCCTTTAATTGGGTACGTTGCGCCAGCCAAACCAGAAGTAAGGTTTCAGCCGCCCAGAACATGGTAATGTAACTTCCTTTTAATTGAACCGGTGCAGCGAGTGTTGCAAAGGTCAATGTCATTCCCAATAAAAGATAAACCAGATTCTTGTCTGATTTGAATTTCTTCTGAAGTAAAAAGGCAAGAATGAAATTTGACATGCCCATTAAGACCGTGTAAATACCCTTGTATTGCCAGGCATATTCTTTCAGCACCAACATGGATGAAATATAGAATACAAAATTATTACTGATCAGAATGATCAATTCCACATAGGAGAATTTTCTTCTTTCCTTGATGTTATTCACTATGTTCATTAGGACGAATACGAGATAGAATACATTCGCAAACAAGAAAGCGCCGGCAAAAGGCGCATTTTCTTTTCCCACTACCTTCGTACCCAACCAAGCTGTGAAGAGTATGACGGTGTAGACATAAGATAAAATATTGATGATATTCCATTTTTTGATATAGGCCAGCACTAACATTCCCAGATCCAATATTAAAATATAAGTGAAGAGCACTTTGTAATTTCCTTCGCCGGTACTAAGCATAAGTGGAACAGCAAAGCCACCCGTCAGTGCAAGCGCAGCCAATTCAGAACGATCATAACCTATGGAAACAAATACACTGAATGCGGTGATGACGAACATGATCACGAAGGCAGTGGTTTGAGAAAATAATTTATATTCGTGAAAACCGATAGCGATGGTGAAATAAAATACGGCAACGGCACCCGCTACAAGGACAGAACTGAAAGGTTTAAACTTAGTGTGTAATTTATGAGCAAATCCCATTAGAATGGCGCCGGTGAGAATTCCGATCCCTACCCTTCCACCTTCGTTGATCCAATCCTTATCAATAGCATATTTCACAAAGAAGGCAATGCCTATTACAAGTATTGAGATCGCGATCTTACTGAGTAGATTTTCACCAATGAATTTCTCCAGATCCGGATTGTTCTTTCTGAATTTTTCAAAAAAGGAGGGCTGTGGTACTTTGACAGGCGTTTTCTTTACAGGATTCTCAATTACCGGCATCTGTACAATTTCCGGCTCCTCTTTTACAACGTTTACCTTTTCATCAATAACCGGCTTTTCCAATACAGGTTCAGGCACTTTTTCCTGAATGATGACTGGCTCTTCTGTTTTTTGCTTCTCTTCTGTCTTAGGTCTTTCAAATTGAATTGGCTCTTTCTCATTCAACAGTTTCAACTGCTGACTCATTGTCTTCTTCAGCTCTTCATTACTTTTTTGAAGTTCTCTGAATCTTTTCTGGGTCTTCGCATTAAAAACAAAGAAAAGTACAATTATTACAAGGAGGAGAAATATTTCCATTTTGAGAATTAAACAAGCTAATATAACAATAATTGCAAACTAAAAAAGGCAATTCATCTTCCTAATTATTCTTAATTATTCTGTTTTAACACTCAACTTAGCGTTTCTAGTGTCTTTTTAGCATTAATTATATTACCCTCTAAATTGTACAGGCTTCAAATCATTTCCTATCTTTAACTATTGAATTTTCTTCGAGAGAACATATCCATTGCCTGGGAATCCATTAAAGCCAATCGCTTAAGAGCCATCATTACCATGCTCATTATTGCAATAGGTATAACTGCATTGGTTGGGATCCTGTCCGCCATTGACGCGATCAAAAACGGGATCAACAATAATTTCACCAGTATGGGTGCCAATACCTTTACCATAAGAAACGCAGACGGAAGCATTCGAGTTGGAAGGAAAGGTAAAAAGGCCAGGGTCTTTAAAAAGATAACTTATAATGATGCATTACGTTTCAAGGAAGATTTTACCTACGATGTCACAACTTCCATCTCTACCATGGCGAATGAAAACGCAAGGGTTAAATACAGCAATAAAAAAACGAATCCGAATATTCAGATCTATGGAACTGATGAAAATTACCTCACCACAGCCGGATTTGAAATCGAGAAGGGAAGAAATTTCACTCCTGCAGAAGTTCAGGGAGGGGCTCACATTGTTTTACTTGGACATGAAGTGAAGTACAACTTATTCGGAGATAAAGAAGACCCCATTGACAAGACGGTGAAGATTGGAGCCATACGATATAAGGTAGTGGGTGTATTAAAAGCGAAAGGAACAGGTGCAGGATTTGGAGGAGATAAACTTTGCATCATTCCGGTTACAAGTGCAAGACAATATTTTGGTGGGCCTGAAATGGACTTCACCATCAATATTCTTACAAAGAATGGATTTGTACTTGACCTCATTTTGTATGAAGCAAAAGGACTTTTCAGAAAAATAAGAAAAGTTGGATTTACAGAAGAAGACGATTTTGATCTCGTAAAATCAGATAACCTCGCCTCTATGCTTATTGGGAATTTACAGAAAGTGACAGCAGGTGCTACGATCATTGGACTGATCACACTTTTAGGTGCAGCCATCGGTTTGATGAACATCATGCTGGTGAGTGTTACAGAAAGGACCAGAGAGATCGGTGTCAGAAAGGCAATGGGAGCAACTCAGAACATCATCAAGATGCAATTCTTGATCGAGAGTGTGGTGATCTGTGTGCTTGGGGGTCTCTTAGGAATCTTATTGGGAATAATAATAGGCAATCTGATCAGCATGGCATTAGAGACAGGATTCTTCATTCCCTGGTTCTGGATCATTGCAGGAGTTATCATTTGCATCGTTGTAGGTTTATTAAGTGGTTATATTCCTGCAAAGCGTGCCTCTAAATTGGATCCGATAGAAAGTCTGAGATTTGAATGATCAACTGTGCGTAAAATGAAAAAAATAATATTCTTATTTCTTTTTCTATTAATAGGACTGTTTGAAAGAAGCGCTGCCATGCCGAATGACAGTCTCTATGCATCCTGGCTCAATAAATCTCTTCCTGACACTATTCGTGTGAAGCGATTGCAGGTCTTTTCATTTCGCATCCTGAATATCTACGCCGATTCAGCTGAAAAATTAGCCTTTGAGGGGCTAGCCTTTCTGAAGAAGATCCACAGAAAGAAAGAAGAACCCCATTTTTTAAACACCATTGGCGCTTGCAACTTTTACAAAGGCAATACGGCGAAGGCACTTGACTATTACAACAGATCAGTTAAAGCTTTTTGGGAATTAGGAGATACACTTTCAAGCGGTGCCATTCTGACCAATGTAGCCGGCATTTATTACATACTTGGGGAGCATGAACAGGCAATAACGAATTTTAAAAAAGGACTTTCCTACATTGACACAACAAAAGAAAAAAACTTCCCTCGACTGGCCATGATCTATACGAACATGGCCAGTAATTACTCCGTCATGAAATTGAATGATGAAGCTATTCAGTGTTATCATAGAGCAACTCATTTTGCTTTGGCTAGTCATGATACAACAAGCTATGCAAATGCACTTACACAAATGGTTGCCTTTTACATCAACAACAATAGGATAAAAGAAGCCGGAGAAACGCTTGAGAAAGTGATTCCGTATTACAATAAATTGAATTATAAATTGGTGGATCTGTATATTGACATGAACAATGGCGGTTACTTATCCTTACTAAACGAACACAAAAAAGCCATTCCTTATTACTACAAAGCGCTTAAAACTTCCATTGAGATCAATTATACCGATGCCAGGATCGATATCTATCACGCCTTATTCAATGCTTACAAAGGATTGAAACAAAGTGACAGTGCCCTGTTCCACCATATGAATTATGTACACTGGAAAGATTCACTTAAGAATCAGGAAATAAAAGAGAAGATCATGCGGGCCGGTATGAATGAAGAATACAAGGCACAAAAGGCAATAGACGACAAAGAAGCTCAATTACAGATCCAAAAAGCAAAAGAAAAAGAAAAGATACAGATGATCATTGCCTGGTCATCAGTAATTGTTCTCCTTCTTGTAATTGCATTTGCTATCCTTATTTCCAATCGCTTAAAGGTCACCAGAAGACAAAAGAACGAAATAGAGCGTCAAAAAGTAGTTATTGAAGGCAAACAAAAGGAGATACTGGATTCATTACATTATGCCAAAAGAATACAGAATTCATTGTTGAGCAATGAGAAATACATTGACAGGATACTCAAAAAACTGAAGGGTAAAGCTTAGTCGCAAACCCTCCTTTTTCATTTTGCTATAATTTGTAGCTAGACTCTGCTACATTGCGTACTACCTTTACTTTATGATGCAAACAACAACCAGCAATTACAGAGGCAGAGGTTCTCAAACGAACACGATCGTTCCTTTTCATCGATTTTCTTACGTAAATGACTATCCGGGATTAATTGATGAAGAAATGTATCAGGATGTAAAAACGGAAGTGATCTATACTGTTCCTAAAACTGTTGTGAATACAGTGGACAGTCCGGATCTTGGATTAGAATACTCCTTGAATCCCTACCAGGGTTGCGAGCACGGCTGTGTTTATTGTTATGCAAGAAATACGCATGAGTATTGGGGCTTCAGTGCCGGAATGGAATTTGAGCAAAAGATCATTGTAAAACAGAATGTAATAGAAGTACTGGAAAAACAACTGAGCAGTAAAAAATGGCAACCCAAGCCGATTTTACTTTCCGGCAATACAGATTGTTATCAGCCTTTGGAGAGAAAATTTGAGATCACGAGAAAAGTACTGCAAACCTGTTTGAAATTCAAGCATCCTGTTAGTATTATCACAAAAAATGCTTTGATCCTAAGAGATCTGGATCTGTTAAAGGAACTAGCGTCTTTCAACCTGGTAAAGGTGATGATATCGATCACAGGAACGGATGAGATCATGAGAAGCAAATTAGAGCCGAGAACAAGTACTTATCATAACAGGTTTAAGGTGATCAAAACATTAAGTGAGTCCGGCATTCCTTGTGGCGTCATGCTTGCTCCTATTATTCCGGGCATTAACAATCATGAAATTCCGAGTGTGATCGATCTAGCTGCGAAGGCAGGCGCAAGCTGTGCTTCCTATCAAATTGTTCGATTGAATGGTTCTGTTGGTCCAATTTTTAAAGATTGGCTGAGTAAAACTTTTCCGGATCGAGCCGACAAAGTTTGGAATCAGATCTGTGATGCACACGGAGGCAAGGTGAATGACTCGCGTTTTGGTGTAAGAATGAGAGGAGAAGGCAAAATGGCGAAATCCATCAAACAATTGTTTGACATTTCTGTTCAACGCTTTATCAAGAAAGAAGATAATTTTGAATACAATTTAAAAGATTTCAATTACAAGGCTGCGAATGAACAATTGAGTTTATTCTAGTACATTCATTTAATTAAACACGATATATCATGTTAAATCACGACTTAGAAGCCTCCGCAACGATCTTGATAAATGCAAACCTTGCAAAGGTTTGGAAAGTTTTAACAGCCCCTGAATTGATCAAAGAATATTTATACGGAACGGAAACCATCACAGATTGGAAAGTGGGTAGTGATATTGTCTTTCAAGGAGAGTATCAGGGATACAAGTACAGAGATCATGGAAAAATAATAAGCAACATCGATCAAAAAGAGATCAGTTACAGTTACTGGAGTGGTTTTTCCGGCTTGGAAGATAAAGTCGAGAATTATTCCACAGTCACCTATCAATTCAGAAAAGTTGACGGTAAAACTGAATTTAAGTGGATTCAGAAAGGATTTGCTGACGAGGAAAAGCAAAAGCATTCAACAACCGGATTACCGGCACTTCTAGAACAGATCAAACTAATAGCAGAACGAAAGTGATTCTTATTTAGGTCAAAATTCAGGTAATTCTTTATGGAATTAACTTGAAGACGGCATCTAAATAATAAAACGAAATGAGATCTTTACTATTACTTACTTGTATACTATTTTCACTTGCGCTTCTTTCCCAGAAAGATCGAAGTGCGATTAACGGAAAACAAATTGTTTATCTTGATATATTCTGGAAACCAACGAAAGACAGTACAGAAGCCTTTTACAAAAGGTACACCTATTATGAACAAGGGGTGAATTTATACCCAATGGGACAGTGTGGTGGACATAACTGGAAGCTCAAAGGAAAGACAAACGATGATCTTACCATCAGTCTTTTAGACGGAGAATATACCTGGACTACGAAGAAAGGTATTCTCTCTTCTATTCATGTTTTTGACAAAGGAGAATATGTTTCATGTAAAGAATATTACAAAAACGGACAAGTCCATCAATTCTTCGATTACACAAAAAAATGGGAAGGCCAGGAACATAGTTGGCATGTTACCATTTATGATAAAAATGGAAAGGTAAGATCAGAGTATTACATGAAAAAAGATGCGAATGGGAAATGGCCCAGAATGAGAGGTTAGTTACCCCAATGCAACGGGCCAATTCTCCGAAACAAAAATTTCGCTAGATAAAAGAGTTTTCGGTGGACATATTCCAGATAGAAAATTATTGGGAATTGCAGACAATGCGGCCCCCCTTCTCTTCAGTCCAAATTGCCCCCCTTTTTCTGTTGACCTATGTTTTTATACTGACACTCTGAAAGACTATTTTCAACATGTTCTCTATATGTGTTTTGTCTATTGGTTTTCTTGAGTATGGGAAGTATAGTTGTTAAGTTGATGTTCAGCTATGGCTTATAATGTTTCGCATTTTCCTCACGAATTGTTTTATTCGCCATTATTTTCTATATTTACTATAAGCTATTTACAACTTTAGTAATCAAGAAAATCATGATAAAACAGTATGATCAATTCACAAAAACAGGGGGGTCAATTTGGGCCGGACAAAGGGGTCAATTTACTCCGGAATCTGGGGGGTCAATTACGACCGAAGAAGTGGGGTCAGTTTCACCGGAATTTCCAATAAAGTATTATTAGCCATGTTCTCCCCGGCAAAGATAAAGTCAGGTCTTGTTGTGGCTTGTCATTTTCTTTTCTCTTACTTTACTGCTCAGGTTAATTATGTTCAGAACCCAAGTTTCGAAAATACCCCGAATTTTAGTCCTACATTAACTTTAGACTATATTTGGGCTGCACCTCCATGGGATTCTTTAAGGGCGGGTGATTGGGGCTTATACACTACTGCGCTTGCAGCCAAATCACCATCAACTAATTTCGGTGGTTATCAGGTAGCCCGGACCGGTTCCATAATGTCAGTCTCTAATCAATATTTCGGGCCTCCGGGTTATAGAAGGTATATACAGCAAAAACTTTTAAAACCATTAATAAGTAGTAAAGTCTATTGTGTATCAGGATATTTCAATTTATCTAATAGGTCTCAATACGCAGTAGATAGGCTTAGTATATATTTTGATGATGGAACAATCAAAACAAGTGGTCCTGGTGATCCGGCAATTGTTACCCCACAAATAGTCAGCCCTAGTGGAATTTATTTTACAGATACGCTTGGGTGGTCGAAACTTCAAGGCGTTTTTTCAGCAACCGGTACCGAGTCATTTATTACAATTGGAAATTTTTTTCAACAAGCTAGCTTGACACCCAGTTTAGTATATCCAGGAGCAGTTTGCGCATGTGCAGATTATTTTTTAGACGACATCTCTGTTATTGAATCTGACCTCCCTGCCTACGCAGGCCGTGATACTGTCCTTTGCACAGGCGATAGTGTTTTCATTGGTCGTCCTCCTGAGATCGGTCTTGAATGCATTTGGAACAGTAACGGTTCGCAAATAGGTAGCGGAGGAGGCCTATGGGTTAAACCTTCCACCACTCAGACATTTGAGGTTACACAGGATGTTTGCGGGCTTATTAAAAAAGATACCATTCGTGTTCAAATAAAACCTAAATACAACGGTCCGCCAATAAATTTAACGGTGAGCAGTCCCACCACTTGTGCAGATAAAACGATCTCACTGGCCATTCAGAATAATCCGCCTGTGCTGAACGGATACAACTGGTTACCATTAGGAGCTTATGTTCTAACAAATAACATCTCTGCCAGTGCCGTTGTTTCACTAAGTACAACATTCACCTTAAAT